>Ga0265338_10001090_pt1 | contig 45130 bp, 18 predicted proteins | sample 42126metaG_FD_193579 | JGI IMG/M metagenome (GOLD analysis project Ga0265338, IMG submission 193579) | Rhizosphere microbial communities from Carex aquatilis grown in University of Washington, Seatle, WA, United States - 4-21-26 metaG | ecosystem: Host-associated > Plants > Roots > Rhizosphere... | reverse complement strand
GCGATGGAACATTCACCGACGTGACAGCAAAATCGGGTCTCGGCCGCGCGGGCTGGCAGACCGGTGTTTGTGTGGGCGACTTTGATAACGACGGCTGGGACGATTTATTCTGCGCGTTCTGGGGACACAATATTTTGTTCCGCAACAATGGCAACGGTACCTTCACCGATGTGACGAAGCAGGCCGGACTATGGACAGATGAAGTCCGCTGGGGATCGGGATGCACGTGGATCGACTACGATCGCGACGGCTTGCTTGATCTCTTTGTTGCGAACTATCTCAAGTTCGATCAGGCAACAACTCCGGCGCCCGGCGAAAACGCAACGTGCCAATACAAGGGCCAACCGGTAATGTGCGGCCCGCGCGGCCTTCTCGCTGGAATGAACATTTTGTACCACAACAATGGTGACGGTACATTCACAGACGTTTCTGAGAAATCGGGGATTCAGAAGCCCGGGCCGCACACATCGATTACCGCGGTGTCGTACGACTTTGATAACGACGGCTGGCCTGACATTTACGTCGCGGTCGACTCGGGGCCCAGCATCCTGTTTCATAACAATCACGATGGAACATTTACCGATATCGCCGCATCATCAGGCTGCGGATATAGTGACGACGGACGCGAACAGGCCGGCATGGGCGTGGCCGTAGGCGATTACGATTGCGATGGCTGGTTCGATTTATTCAAGACCAATTTCTCTGAAGATACGTCGAACCTCTACCGCAACAATGGCGACGGGTCGTTCACTGAAGTGACGACAGAAGCCGGCGTCGGCCTTGATGTTCTCGGCGTGAAATGGGGATGCGGATTTATTGACTACGATAACGACGGCTGGCTCGACATTTTCCAGGTTGACGGGCACGTCTATCCCGACGTGGATCAGCATTCAAACCAGACTTTTCTGGAACCGCGCGTTTTCTATCGCAATCTTGGCAATCGCAAATTCAAGGATGTCTCAAAAGAATTAGGTCCAGGGATTACCGCGCGCCATTCAAGCCGCGGCTGCGCCTTCGGCGATTTTGACAACGACGGCGACATCGATGTCGTAGTGAACAACATGAACGAGATTCCTTCACTGCTGCGCAACGATGGAGGGAACAAGAACAATTGGATCAAGGTGAAGCTTGTCGGGACCAAGTGCAACCGGACGGCAATTGGAGCGCGCGTGCGCGTGGTGACCGCGAAACACGCGCAAATGGATGAAGTGCATTCGGGGACTAGCGTAATGTCGCAGAGCGATCTGCGGCTTCATTTCGGAATCGGTCAGGCAAAGAAGATCGACCGCCTCGAAGTGAAGTGGCCTACCACTCAGAAAGTTGAAGTCTTCACCAATCTCGATCCTAACCAGATACTCACCATCAAAGAAGGCTCAGGCATCATTCAACGAACCCCGCCCAGCCTGAAGCAGACCTGACGCGACACTCATTCCAGCCCAAGACCGTGAAAGCCCACGAGTTTCATGGCGCGAATACATTCAGGGTTGCGCATAAACGTGTTCCACACCAGCCCGGTGCGCAAATTCTCGGCCATCACCACCGAGATTCCCTGGTCGATGCCCAGCACGTCAGGGTCGTACCAGTTTGCGGCAGGATGAAAGGCATCGACAAAGCCGTAACGTCCCCACGCCTGGCTGCCCCAGCGCGAGTGCAATGAGCGCAAAACTGTAAGGCACTCCGCAGGCAGAAATGGCAGAGAGCCGGCAGTGGCGCATGGAACAACGCTGCCGTCAATTTTTCCAATGGCCGGCGGTCCGCCCCATCCGGTATAGCCGTTAGCTGAGTCTGATGCTGTAATACCCCAATAGTCGTCGGAGTACCACTTTGGATAAGAGAGACAGAATGCTTTGTGGGCGCTGGTCGCTGTTATCGAGTTGTCGAAATAATTGGTGTAGGCGTCGCGGCGATTTCTGAAGTCGAACCAGGCCTGCGAGTACTGATGCGTGAACAACGGATCGTCGCCGCTGATGTACTCGAATCCTTTGTAATGCACCACGGGCCGCGTGAAATTGTTCCACATTTCAGGCTCGATGGGATACGTCGGCGATCCGATGGCGAGCAGGTAGATCATCATCAGCTCGCAATAGTGATTCCATCGCTCCGCGAGAAAACCGGAAATTGGCTTCCAGCCCATGCTCAACGTGGCGCCACCGTTCAGCATCCAGGGCCAGTCCATGCGCTCGTAGAGCTGCTGTGCGAGCGAACTGATTTGAGCATCGTGGAAGTAGGCCTTCGCAGTTAGAACTCCGCACATCAGAATCGAAGTGTCGACTGAAGAAAGCTCAACTCCCGGCCAGCGCTCGCCGGTTTCAATGTCAGTGAAGTGAAAGAAGAAGCCGTGCATCTCCGGCATCGTGTTCAAGTGCCAATTGAGCGTGGTCCTTACCCGCTCTACAACGCGAACGCGATTCAAATAGCCCCTGCGGTGGGCAATGCACAAAGCCGTCAGCCCAAAGCCGGTGGAAGCGATGCTGGCCATGTGCCGCAGGTCCCGCCCACCCCGAAGGTCGTTGCGGGCACGGTCGAGAACCTGGCCGGTCCTGGGGCTGCCTTGCTCCCAGAAGTAGAGACAAGCCTTCCGCTGAAGGTCGTCGAGGAACTCGTCATCTTCAGCCGAGGGGGTCCATACTCGATCGCCAAACGCTAGTGAGGAAGGCAACAAGTTACAGCCGGCGGATGCCGCCAACGATTGAATAACCCGGCGACGGTTCAGTTCCGGCATGGATTTTGACTCGTCATCGATTCTCCATAGTTATAACCGCATTCGATTGCCGGGTTCAGCCAAGGTTTTCTGTCGGCCGAAAACATTTTTTAAATATAGACCTGGGCTTTCCCGTTCGCATCATAGTTCATCATGGGTCCCGGTAAATTGCCGGCAGACCCTCCGTGGGTGCCAGGCCAAAGTTACCTTTGCGATCGCCGGAGGGCCTTAACTTGAGGCCCCGGAACTATTTCCGGGCAGAAGAAGGATCGATGAAGTACGGCATTCTCAGAACTTCCGTTCGCAACAATTTGACCGCTCTGGTCATAGCCGATTCCAACACCTTCCCCCGATTAAACCAATTTATCTATCAATCCACCCTTAGAGATTCGAACCCAACTTCTTATAGGGCCACGAATCCCTGCAACCGTTATTCAGGAGACCCGTCATGCCAATTCCCGGCAACGAAATCTATCCGAATTCAGCCCCCCTGGGGCAGAAATTCCTCACCGTGCTGAAGGCCATTTGGCCCTTGGTACTGCTGTTATTCCTCATTCCAGCCCTCCCCGCTCATGGGCAGTATCGAACATCCATTCAGGGCTCTGTGACCGACACTCAGGGCGGCCTTATTCCAGGCGCAACGCTTACTCTCAAGAACTTGTCCACTAACGAAACAGTGGTTCGAACCAGCGACAATGATGGTGTTTTCAACTTCAACGCACTTTCCGCGGATCAATTTAGTCTGACGGTCCAGAAAGACGGATTCCAGAAGAAAGTTCTCAACCATTTGCAGTTGATCCCCGAACAACCCAACTCGCTGAATATCCAGCTCGAAGTCGGCGCCGCCTCACAGACTGTCACCGTGAATGCGTCCACGACGCCGGCCATGGACACAGAAACCGCGAACAACGGGCAGACGATTACCGCTACTCAGATCCAACATATGCCCGTCTTCGAGCGCGACGCCACGCAGCTCATCCAGTTGGCTCCCGGAGTTCTTGCCGATGGAGCGCAGACGGGCTCGGGCGGCGGTCTTCAGGCTCCCGGAACGCAGACTGGAGCGTCATCGGGCGGCGGAGGCAACCTGGGTCCTAACAGCAGTATCTTCGCCACGGAAAATGGCCCCTCGGCCAACACCAACGGCGGCCAGTTTGAAAACAACGGCTTCACCGTGGACGGAATAAGCACTGTGAGCGCCGTCTGGGGCGGGGCTACCATTATCACTCCCAGTGAGGACTCGATCAGCAACATTCAGATCCTGACCAACGCCTACGACGCGGAGCAAGGCCGGTTCGACGGCGCAATGACCGAAGTCACTACCAAAAGTGGCACCAACGATCTTCACGGCAGCATCTTCGCCCAGATCGTCCGTCCGGGATTGAACGCGTACCAGCGTTGGAACGGGCCCGCCTCAGTATCCAACCCCAAGCTGCTGCTCAGAGACGACGACCGTTACAACCAGTTCGGCGGAAGCCTCGGCGGCCCAATATGGAAAAACAGAGTCTTTGCCTTCTTCAACTACGAGGGTCAAAACCTGAATACGCCTCTCACCAGCACTGGATGGTATGTCACCCCGGATCTCGCGGGAGTGGCGGCATCAAACAGTATTGCCGCCACTTATCTGAATTTTCCCAAAGCAGCCGTTATCGGCACCCCGGCCAGCAACGTAACTTGCGCCGATGCCGGACTCGACGGAAGCCCGGATTGCCAAGCCGTCTCGGGCGGATTGAACATCGGCTCGCCACTCACCTACAGTGCGGGTACCCAGGATCTCTCCTACGTCGACAACAGTACGCCCGGAAATGGCAGCGGGCTTTCAACCACCCCGGATATCAACCTGTACACCCTCAGCAATCCCACCAACACCGATTTCAAGCAGTACAACGGGCGCCTCGACGCCGATGTCGACACCAAAGATCACCTCAGCTTCGCAATTTACTGGGAGCCATCCACCAAGACCAACTACAACGGCGGGTATGGTTATGACATCTTCAATCACTCGCAGACTAACGATGCCTTCTCTGTTATCTGGAACCACATCTTCTCCCCCACTTTCCTGAACGAGGCACGCGCCAACGCCGCAGGTTGGCGCTATAACGAGCTCGCCAGCAATTCTCAGGCGCCCCTCGGACTGCCCCAGGGCTATATCAGTGGGATCGGCAGCATCAATCTCGGCACTTTTGGACCGGGCTTTCCCGGCGATCTTAACCAGTGGACCTACAGCTACAAAGATGTAGCCACCAAGATCGTTCGTGCCCATACCATGAAGTTCGGGTTTGAACTAACCCGGCTCTATTACCTCAACGTCCCCATCAGCATTCCGCAATTCACCTTCTACAATCTCTGGGACTTCATGAACGATGCACCAGAGGCCGAATGCTGTTCGTTTCAGGCAACCACCGGACTTCCCGGAGGTTACCGCAACGACAACCGTGAGGATATTTTCGGAGCTTTCTACCAGGACAACTGGAAGGTCGGCACGGATCTGACCCTGACGGCCGGACTGCGCTGGTCCTACTTTGGACCGATGGACGACAAAGACAACCACATGGGCGTGCTAAGCTTTGGCAGCGGCACCAACCTTTTGACAGGAATCACCATTCGCACTGGCATCAATGCCTGGACCGCGCAAAAGCTGAACTTCGGCCCGCAGTTTGGTTTCAACTGGAGTCCCGCTGCCCTCAGGAACAAGCTGGTTGTTCGCGGCGGCTTCGGCTTGAACTATAACGGGGAGCAAATCGCAAACGCCAACAATTACGATGGCAATCCGCCGGGAACCAGCGGCGTCCCTGGTCCATATAGCACGGGCCCCACCAACATCGACCCTAACATCGTCTACGCGATATCGAGCAGCCCGAGCAACGCGTTCGGCTACCCGCCAAATCCCCACACAATAACCACGTTTAACTCCGCCGGCTTGCCTACGGGGGGCGGCGCAGGCCTGGGCGGCTTGCCCGGACACATGCCCACACAGTACCTCGAACACTTCTCACTGGAAATCGAATACGACCTGGGCCATGCCAACATTGCGAACGTTGGTTATGAGGGCGGCCTGGGCCGGCATCTGATGTACAACTACGACGCCACGGCTCTAGGCGAAATCATGGGGGCTCCGCAGAACCCTCTTGTTTCCGGTGTCAACACCTTCGGCAGCCGCGGCTGGTCGGCCAACAATATGATGCTCGCCGGATTCAAGCACCAGTTCTCGCACACCTTCCAGGCGGAAGCGCAGTATACCTGGGCACACAGCTTGGATACGGATTCGGGTCCTTACTCGAGGGATGCGTATCTCTACTATCCCGCGTATTCCTACGGAAATTCCGCTTTCGACGTCAGGCAAACTTTCAAAGTGTTTGGCGTCTGGCAGCCGGTCATCTTTCACGGCGATCATGCCTGGGCCGAAAAGATTGCCGGCGGATGGACGCTGAGCGGCATTGCAACGTTCCACACGGGCTTTGATTGGACTCCGACATACACTGAGCCGCACCAGATATACTGCAGCACTTGCAACTACGGCTACCAGAGTCTGCGCCCCTCTTACGTCGGCGGAGCAAGCAAGAGCACCAGCAACAAAGCCTTTCAAACTGGAAGCAACTTCCCCAATCAAGCCGCTGACCTTGCAACAGCCAATACCGGCACTGACAACGACCAATTCTCCGACGGCTATTTCATGGTTCCGAACTACGCGGCTGCCATCACCGACGGCTCTGGGGCCTTCCCGGCGACGTCATCAACCACATTCATCCCTCAACCGGGAATGGACCGCAACCAGTTTCCCGGTCCCGGATACAGGGATGTCGACCTCACGGTTGCCAAGGCATTCGGCCTGCCCAGAATGCGAGTACTGGGTGAAGATGCGAAGTTTGAAATCAAGGCCAACATGCTCAACCTCTTCAACCTGCTGAACATCAACCCCACCACCCTTTCTACCAACATTCAGAGTTCGAACCTGGGTCAGGCGAGCGGTGCACTTGGGGCAAGAATGATTGACTTTCAGGCACGCTTCAGCTTCTAGCGAAAACGTAATTCTTGAACCGCCCGGGCCTATCTATGGTCCGGGCAGTTTTTTGCCTGAATATTCGTGAGTGGCAGTATGGCTGCTCAGGCAATCGCTTAATCCGTATGTATTGATAATTCAGATCCGAGCGTTCACGACGTGGAGTCGGCGGGTGCAGTAACGATGCTTAAAGAGGGGTACGAGTCGCGGAGTTCACAGCCTCTAATTCTGGGGCTCTTGATTTCGAATTCCACTTCTGTATTTGTTCTGGGTTTTGTCTTACTCTTTCAGTCGCGCCTTCAGAACTGATTTGCCGACGGGCATTTCATGAAGCAGGAGTTCGGACGCCTGCACTTCAGGATTCTCGTGGAACCAGCGCTGCACCGCATTATCATGAAGCAGGTTGAGAATCGCGAGCAGCGACATACCCTGGTGGTGCGCCATCCATTCGCGAACCAGAACAGGCTTACCTGCGTCAGTGGAGTAGTCGACCGCTTCATAGAAGCCGAAGGCGCCCACCCACCCGGCAGAAGCCATGCGGCGCAGATTGCGCAGAGCAGCTACGGAATCGACCGCGAGCGCAAGGAACGATGAGTAAGGCGAGATGACCGGCCCCGCTGTGGCTTCAATGAATAGCGCGATCTGCGGCACGCCATAGGCCTGGTAGTGATAATGGCCCGCGTCGTCTTTCTTCGAGGCGCCCGATTCCGAAATGCCCCAGGGGATCTTGAGGGAACTTGCGAACTCTCGCTGTACTGTGGCACATGCAGCGAGGGTGCGGGCAATGAGAGTGTCAGGATAACTGCGCATCCATAAGGCAGGCATCAGGTATTCAAACATGGTGCCGGTCCAGGAGAGCAGAATGAAATGCCCGAATGCGCGGACGTGTTCGCGGCCCAGTTTGAACCAGCTCTCCTGGTGAATCTCACCGCGGGCGATTGCGATGAAAGTAGCAATCCGGGCCTCAGAAGCGATCATGTCGTAGCAGGCTTCGTGGAGCTTTTGCGCTCGCACATCGTAGCCGATGGAGAGGATCTGTCGACCGGGGTCGGCGAGAAAAGCAAACTCCATTTCCTGCACAAGGTTTTCTGCCTGATGAGCGATGCCGCGAAGGGCACTGGCAACGGACCGCAAGTTCCGTACAGCCGTTCGCACAGACGAGCGTAATTGATCGCGGAGCACAATTAGCGACGCGTTCCCGGCTGTTGCGGGCGAAGCGATGGCCAGTCGCTCTTCCAGAAATTCCGCGAATGTGATTGCCTGGTCGATGGTAAGCGCATACTCCATTCGCTCCATTCCTAGTTCAGGTAGTTCGCGAAGTGGAGCGTATTCAGACTGCAGCCATGGCATGAAGTCCGGATGCAGCGCGGCGATCGCACTGATACGCCGCCGCGTCTCTGTGAACCACCAGGTGTCTTTTTGCCCGGCGACCGGCGAGTCGGAAGCCTCATCAAACGCGCTCTGCGCATCAGCCAACCATTTAAGCCAATCACTTATTGCGGCATCGGCAGCGGGTGGAGACAGACGTGGCATCGAGCCTGAAAGACCTCTTTGCAGACGCAACATTTCCCAATGTGCGCGAAGCCCTGAAAAGTGTTGTGGACCAAGCAAGGGCTGACGAAGAAGAGCCATCGCGCCGGTACGAAGCGTGTAGAGCGAAGCGGCAAGGTTACCACTATCGACCGAAGAAACGAACGGCTCTTTACTGAGCGGCTCGAGTGTTTGCGTGTCGTACCAGTTGAACAAATGGCCCCGACACTTTTCGAGCCTAGCAATTGTGGCAAAGCTGCCATTAGTAAGGCTGACGAATTCGGGGATGGTCAGAAAGCCGAACTCACAAGCAGCCTGACGGGCATTCAGCAGCAGTCCAAGATTAGTCGGCGAAACGCGTGCCGCTTCAAACAAGCCCTCTTCTTCAACATTGTCAGGGATGAGGTAGTTGTGACGCTCCGCTCCAAATTGGCTGAAGTAACGCCAGATGCGTAAAGCGTTGGCGATCAGGAACGCCTGGTCACCCGAATCGAGGCGCTTATTCTGTTCGCTTAGCGGAGCATTTAGCCATGCTGCCACTACAGGCGCAATAGCCCACAGCAGAAGAATCGGTGAAGCCACCACAAGCGCATGGTGATGGTGCTGGTTGAAGAGGAAAACAACACCCGCGATTGCCAGAGCGACTACCGGCGTAAGGATAAAATATCGGTCAATCAACGTTTGCTTTGTGTTCTGAACCTCAGCCTGCGCCGCAGTCTCCCACTCCAGCAGGCGCTCGCCTGTGATGAAACCCCTGACCAGCGCGCGAATGATAGCGTCGAGACAGAGAAGGGCCTGGTAGGGCAGAAAGATCAAATTCAACAGGACGACGAGGGCTGCCTTCCAGAAACCGGAGATGACCTCGCCCGCGGCGCCCTTGCGACCACTGAATAATGCGCTGCCCAGTCCGAAGGCGGATTGAACAACGGTGGGGAAAATCATCAGGACCAGCGGAATGATGGTCCAGTAGAGCGGACCTCCCGGAAGTCCAAGCCAACCTGCAACAAACAAGATGAAGGTAAATGGTTCGACCAGCGAGCGGCGAAGATTATCGAATATTTTCCAGCGGGAGACTTCTGAAATCGGATTCGGCTTCCACCGACCCGACTCTTCGGGCACGCGTGAAAACATCCACTGCGCAATCTGCCAATCGCCGCGAACCCAGCGATGTTTGCGGCGGCTGTAGGCACTTAAGTGCGAGGGATAGTCGTCGATGAGTTCCACGTCTGAGGCGAGCCCGGCGCGAGCGTACGCGCCTTCGATCAAATCGTGACTGAGCAGCGCGTTGCGCGGGAAGCGTTGATTAAGCACAGTATGAAGTGCAGCCACTTCATAGATGCCCTTACCGGTGAAGATTCCTTCATGGTAAAGATCCTGATAAGCGTCGGAGATGGCGCGGGTATAGATGTCGAAGCCGCCCTGGCCCGAATAGATGGCTGCCAACCGCGTGCGTGAAGAGGAGCGAACGCTCACGCCGATGCGTGGCTGCAGGATTCCATAGCCTTCGGTCACAATGCGCAGCCGGGGGTCGATCACTGCCTGGTGCAACGGGTGCGCGATGGCGCCGATCAAGCGCGCCGCTGCGCCGCGAGGCAATTGCGTGTCAGAGTCGAGTGTAAGCACGTAACGAATCTGGCTGAGTACATCCAGCCGGCCCGCCTTGATAGGGAATGCGTCGAATTCACCGGCCAGGAGTTTGTTCAGGTCGAGCAGTTTGCCACGCTTGCGCTCCCAACCCATCCAAACGCCCTGGCGCACGTTAAAAATGCGGTGACGATGAAGCAAGATGAAACTGCCGCTACCCGGCGAATTGTATTTCGCATTCAACTGATCGATGAGGCGTACTGCGAGTTCGACGAGCTCGTGCAAGTCGTTGGCGTGCGGCTTGTTGACCGAGTCGGCCAGGTCTGTAAGCAATGCAAAATGCAGGTGGGGATCTCGACTGGCGATGTAACGGACTTCAAGATCGTTCACCAGGGCGCGCACCTGCGTTTCGTTAATGAGCAGAGTGGGCACGGCGACCACAGTGGTGAATTCGACGGGGATGCCTTTGCTGAAATCGAGTTTCGGCAACTGGTCAGGATCAAAGATCGAAGTGATGGTGCTGTTGACGAGATCGACCGCGCACTGCATGACCGGCATAAAGAGCGCGAGCGCGGCCACAAACCAGTCAAACAGGCTGAAACGAGGCAATGGAATCAGAATGAGTGCCGCGATCAGAACAATCGTGATGACCTGGATGCCGGTGATATAGAAGTTGTCAGCCTGGCCGCGGATGTGTGTTCGGACGCGCTCGATGGCGGGCGGGTGGAATCCAGTGCGTGTGGCAAGCTGCGGGAATCCCTTGTCGAGCAGGTAATATCCCACGTGTTCATGTCTCAGTTGAATTCGCCGGTCATCGGTCGGCTTGGCGTGGGCTTCACGGGCAAGATCGAGCGCCGCCTGGGCAACCTGATATTCGGTGCAATCGGAATGACGGGCGATGAATGCTACCCGCTTCCGATAAAACTCGCGGCTGTCGAAATCCATGTTCGAATAAGCCTGCGCGGGGTCATGGCGAAGCGCAGCATCGAACAGGATGAGCGGCTCCATCAAGTAAGCCCAGTCGGTATGTGAGACTGTGCGAAGGCTCTTGAGATGAATCGAGATTAGAGATTCGGGTGCATCAGCGCGCGAACGCAGCAGGAAGTGCGCGTCGTCCAGCAACATTTCAAGCAGAGTGAACTTGAGGAAGGCTGATGCATTCCACAATTCGTCGAGCGTGAGCGGATCATGTGCTTGCAGCGCATTGATAAAGTCGCGGAAGGCAGGCGCCGAGAAATTGCCGCCGATTGCGCAAAGATATGCAGACGCAATCGTCGCGACACGCGGCTCGCCTTTATGGTCCGGCAGAACGACGCGCGGAAGGAGGGTAACAACGCGAGGCTTGTCAGATACGGCTCGGACGGCGGCTCGAAGAAGACGTGCGTTCGCGTGCAAATCCAGAAGAGCTGAGGTCGAAGTTTTTGTCGGCTTCGAAGGATTCCGCTCTGAAGCTAATTCGAGTTCAAGACCCTTGAGGGCGCTCTGGACAGCATGGACCCGTGCAGGAAAAGTACCTGTCGTTGCAGGACGAGTTACAACTTCCCATGTTGCAGCGGCACGGACACGCTCAAGCAGTGCGCTTGAGAGCGGCTGCCCGGTTTCCTGAATGGTGGGTGCGTCAATCACGTGACCTCATCGGTAACTGGCTGCTTGCATTTCAAACATTGCGGCATAGCGGCCGCCGGTTGCGATTAGTTGCGCATGGCTGCCCTCTTCCACAAGGCGGCCGCCTTCGAGAACGACAATGCGGTCTGCCATGCGAACGGTGGAGAATCGATGGGAGATGAGCAGGGCCATTTTCCCTTCAGTCAATTCTGCAAAGCGCTCAAAGACCTCGAACTCGCTGCGGGCATCGAGCGCAGCAGTGGGTTCATCGAGAATGAGCAGTTGCGCATCGCGAAGATAGGCGCGGGCGAGAGCCAGTTTTTGCCATTCGCCGCCGGACAGGTCCACTCCCGTTTCAAATCGGCGGCCTAGCATCTGGTCGTAGCCATTGTGCAACCTGGCGATAACCCCCGCGGCAAGGCTCTTTTCTGCCGCATGTTCAATCTCCTGCGCAGTGTGCGGGACTTCGATTCGTCCAACGGCGATGTTTTCGCGGGCGGTCATCTCGTAGCGCATGAAATCCTGAAAGATGACTCCAATCTCCGCGTGTAGATCGGCAAGATCGTATTCACGAAGGTCTACCCCATCGAGCAGAATCTGGCCTTCGGTGGGATCATAGAGGCGCGTTATCAGCTTGACGACCGTGGTTTTTCCCTGGCCGTTCTCGCCGATCAGTGCCACACTCTCTCCGGGGCGGAGCGTGAAATTGAAATTGCTGAGGACGCATCGATCAGTGCCCGGATAAACGAAAGATACATTGCGAAATTCAAAACCACGCTGGATCGGGCTCGGCGCGGGAAGGCCATCAACTTTCGACGTGACCGCCGGCTTCATATCAAAGAATGCCAGCAGATCGGTCAGGAACAGGGCCTGGTCGGCAACTCCTGAAGCCGTGGAAAACGCCTGCTGAATATTGCTCATGGCCTGCATAATGGCGGCGGTGATGAACGACAGATCGCCGATTGTATAGATGCCATGGATGGTGCGATAAATACTGAGCACATAAGCAGAGTAATAACCGAGCTGGCCGAGAACGGCGAGCGGCGCACCCCAGAAAAGCCGGCGGCGATTAAGGGCGACATTCTCCTCGTATATATCGAGAGAGAACGACGTGAATCGGTCGGTCAGGTAATCGCTTAAGTTGAAGAGCTTCAGTTCCTTCGCCGCCTCTTTACTGCCGCCCACCTGTCGCAGATAGTCCATCTGCCGGCGAATGGGGGTCTGGCGGAAGTTCTTGGCGTAGGTGAGAAACGCAAAGTGGCTCTCACCGAGAAAGGCGGGTATGATGCCGGCAACCAGCAGCAGTAGAAGGACTGGAGAGTAGAAGAGGAGTACGGCAGAAAACGCGGCTGCAGTAACGGTCTGCTGCAGCAGTCGGCCCATCTGCTGAATCATCGCCAGCCTGTCCGTCGCCTGCACGCGCGCCCGTTCCAGGCGATCGTAGAAAACGGGATCCTCATAGACTGTCACGTCGAGCGCAGCAGCCTTGCGCATAACTTCCACGCTCACATGATGGGTATAGCGATCGGCAAGTAAGTTGTCGAAATAGTCTACGGCGCGCGAAAGCAAACCGAGAAGTACCGCGAGGACCGCTTCTAATGCCACAACCCACCAGAAATATCCGGGCAAGGGAAGATGGAATTTGATTTGGTTTATGCCGTTGATTATGTATGGGCCGGCGATGATGCCAATGGCGACAGGCAGCAAAGCCACGATGATACGAATGGCGATATTCCAGAAGACGACGGATGGCCCGGACTCCCATACGAAATGAAGAACCGGAGGAATATTCTTGAGAGCTCGAATACGATCGGCCCAGGCGTCGCCGGGAACCTGCTGCGCAGCGGATTGGCTTGGACCGGACTCGCCGGCGGTCTTCGCGTCAGTCATGGTTGAGGATGCTCCGTTTACGGCCGGCTAGCGCCGGCATTCGGCACAGGCGCATTGCACGCGAGTCTTCTTAGCCAAGGCGCACCCGGACGCTCTGCTTTTCACGGCGCCTCGAATCAGTATTCTTCTAATGGGATGCGGGCTGGGAACGGATCGTTGTTTCGTCCGCCGGAGCGTCATACGGTTTGAAGCCGGCGATCTCCATCCCGCGCTGGGCCTCAGGGTTTTTCATAAAAGTCTCCCACACAAACCCTGTACGCGCATTCTCAGCCATAAGCATGATGATGCCGTTGTCGATGCCTATCACATCAGTGTCGTACCACCCTGTCATTGGATTGAACGCGTCCACAAAACCGTACCGCGACCAGGCATTCGGATAGCGATCGTGAATGGTTCGAAGCACGCGCATCGTGGCTTCAGGAAGAAACGGCAATGAGCCACCTGCTGCGCAGGGCACGATTGTTCCATCAATCGGCCCCGTCGCCGGGGGCCCTCCCCAAATAACGTAACCACGCTCAGAGTCCGACGCTGTAATTCCCCAGAGTGCGTTGCTGTAATCGGAAAACTGGGTGTTCAATTCAATGCAGAAGCGGCGATGCACATCGGTGGCGATGATCGAATTCTGAAAGTAGTCGGTATAGCGATCCCGCTTGCCGCGGAAGTCGAACCATGCCTGCGAAAACTGATGCACAAATAGAGGAGCGAACGAGCCGATATAGCGTAGGCCGTCGTATTCGAAAATAGTCCGCTTCCATGCGAACCATGCGTCGCTATTGAGCGGGTGAGACGAAGACCCGAGCCCCAGCAGATACATCATCATCAGTTCGCTGTACAAATCCCACCGGGAAGGAATGAATCCAAGTTCAGGAGTCCAACCGAGCGAGAGCAATGTTGTATCTTCAGAGAGCCAGGTCCAGTCCACGCGATCGAAGATTGCATGAGCCAACTGCGAAATTGTCTCGTCGTGAAAATGCGCGCGGCAAGTCAAAATACCGCAGAGGAGTATGGCGGTGTCGACCGACGAGATCTCAGAATCCCACATCCTCTCGCCGGTATTGATATTGGCAAAGTGATAGAAGAATCCCCGATGAGTTGGCAGCTTATGCCACAGAAACGACAAGCACTGAATAACCCGCCGGCGCGCATCTTCGTAACTCACAAAGCCCCGCTTCTCTCCGATGCAGATTGCGGTGAGCCCAAAGCCAGTCGACGCTATACTCGCCGCGGTACTGGTGTCGTTTATGCGGACATTGCAGCGATCCTTGATCAATCCTGTCGGTGGGTTGGCCTGCTCCCAGAAAAACAGAAAACTGCCGTGCTCAAGGTCATTCAGAAATTGATCGTCTTCAGGAGACAGGGATGAAGGCGCCGGAGGAGTGGCTGGGCGCTCGTGCGGCTCCGCCGTTCTTGGTCGCTGCGTAGATTGAGCAAGGAGGGATTGAATGCCTGTTCCGGAGAATGGCAGACCAATAGACAGGCCCGCCATTTGACTGAGCAACCTCCGGCGGGAGGTTGAATAGCCCTTCAGGAGACTGAATCTATTAGGCTTTAAAGGGTCGACTCTTTCCACTCAATTGCTCCACGGTACCTGTGACACAACGGCTTCCTCACTTGCACCGGCCCTGATGGCTAGTGAGTTTAGATGCAGAAAACTAGCAACGCGATGAGCTGATTACGTACAGCATATTGAGTCGAAGACGCGTCAAATCAATATGTGTGCGAGTGGTTTTTGACGTGAAGCGGAAAAAAGTATTGCTTTCGATCCTTGCCGGAGCCGTGGTTGCTGCAACGGCCAGCTTCATAGTTCTGAAGCTCCATCATTGGCGGGCTGCCTCGCTGACGATTCAGGGCGCCGTGATTCGTAGCGACAGCGATCCCCGAAAGCAGTTGCCGATCGCCGGCGCATCCGTGACTGCGGAGGACGGCACATCGAGCGTTCGCGTTGAGTCCGATGCCTCTGGATACTTCAAGATCAAGCTTCCGGGAGTGGCATGGCTGGGAAAAACGTTGAAACTCAGTTTCCACCACGCGGACTACCAGCCTCTGGAACTTGCGCTTCGTCCAAGCATTCGACTGGCCGGCAAAGAACTCCAGATCGCGGCGATGACTCCGATTCCTTCGCAATCCGGCGATGGCTCTGGCGGCCAGCTGAAGCAATCGGTCGTCTCCAATATTCGAATAAGATATACGGTAAATTCCCAATCAGAAGACAACATCGGCAGCGCGGCCAGAACCTTTCAAGTGGTCAACAAAGGCGGTGTAGCATGCAACGGCCAAAAACCGTGTTCGCCGCATGATAACTGGAAGGCATCCACAAATTCCTTGTCACTGGATGCCGGCCCTGGCAACGAGTTCCGTAATGTGCGGGCCTCATGCTTTGCGGGGCCATGCCCTTTTACGCGAATAGATCCGAGCGGCTTTAGGAATGACGCTCGAAATATTACGGTTGCTGCGACCGATTGGTCAGACACAGCAACCTTCCTGGTGGAGGCCGAAGTGTTTCACACGGCAATTAGGTCGAATTTGCGCGAGCTGTACCCCGTGATCTATGGCCCGGCCCTCAACTTCACAGTGCCGCCGACTCAGGAAGGAGTCAGCATCGAAGCCGAAATCGACGGAACGCCCATGGTCTTTCCACTTGGGCCGGAACTCTACCTGAGTTGGGCCACGTGCACATCCAGAGTCAGTTCAAAGGTGGACAATTCAACTATCTACTTATGCCAGCTCAAGCCGGGTTACCGTTTCTGAACCGAACTTAGTGAGACTTCCGCGGCGGGTAAGTCGTCCTGCATGAACTTTATGGCGCAATTACAAAGTCTGCATGTTCGGTAGCGAGAGAGCTACCACCTACCCACACCGTGTAATGGGTTGGTTCAATCACTGCCTTGCCTGCGTTGGTATAAAACGAAAGCTCGTTGAAGCCTAAGTCGAACGTAACTTGCTGCGATTCGCCGGGCTTTAGAGTTACACGCTTGAATCCTTGCAGGCTTCGCACCGGCTGCTCGAGGCTGGCGCCCAGATTGCGCACGTAACATTGCACAACCTCAGTGGCGACGCGGTTGCCGGTATTCTTTACGGTGGCCGTTGCGGTAATCAGTTTGCGTTCGCCATTGTTCTTTGCTTCGCTGAGCGGCACCGATGCGCGAGAAACAGTTACATCCGAGTAATCGAACGTCGTGTAACTCAGGCCATAGCCAAACGGGAAGAGCGCATCATTGGGCACGTCGATATAGCGCGAGATGAATCGCGTATCTCCGTCTGGCGGCTTACTAAGATCGGCACCATAGGTGGGTCGTCCGGTTGGGAACTGGTTGTAATAGAGTGGCTCCTGGCCAATGGCCCGAGGAAAGCTCATAGGCAGCTTGCCGCTGGGCGACACATCGCCATAAAGCACATTGCCGATCGCCGACCCAGCTTCGGTCCCCGGGAACCAAGCCTCGATAATCGCCGGCATGTGCTCCGCCGCCCAATTAAGGACCAACGGCCTGCCCGAAAACACCAACAGCACAATCGGCTTGCCCGTTGCGGCGATTTGCTTCAGCAGCTTCTCCTGATTGCCGGGAAGATCGAGATGCGCCCGCGAACCAGCTTCGCCGCTCATCTCGCTTGACTCGCCCAACGCCATCACCACAACATCGGATCCGTTAGCTGCATCCAGCGCCCCAGCAAATCCGCTTTCTGAGGTTCCAGTTATCTCTGTACCTTTTGCATAAATCAATGCGCCGCCAATCTGTTTTGCCCGCTCTTCAAGAGCATCCTTTACCGTGATCACATCGGGATTACGGCGTGGATCTCCCCATTGATCGATCATTTCGTCGGCGTTATCGGCCAGCGGACCTATAAGAGCGATCTTGGCAGGATGATCGGCGAGTGGAAGAACAGGCGCTCCGTTGAAGGGCTTGTTTTCAAGCAGCACCAGCGACTCCTCGGCGGCCTGACGAACTATCGGCCTGTGCTCCGGTACGGCACGCGTTACTTCAGAGCCTTGCGCATAAGGATGCTCGAAGAGCCCAAGCGCAAACTTTACCCGCAGCACGCGGCGAACTGTCTCATCGATTTCCGCCATCGAGATCTGGCCCGACTTCACCAATGCAGGAAATTCGGAATCATACAGATGCGACATCATGTCCACGTCAACCCCGGCCGTTAATGCCTTGCGGGCCGCAATCGCGCCATCCAGCGCGATGCCGTGATTGATAAGTTCGCGAATCGCGGTGTAGTCGCTCACCACAAAACCGTTGAATCCCCACTCGTCGCGCAGAACATCCGTAAGCAGAAAGCGGTTGGCGCTCGCCGGCACGCCATTCAGCGCATTGAATGCCGACATGATGGTTGCCGCGCCGGCTTCGACCGCGGCTTTGTACGGAGGCAGGTAGTCCTGCATCAACCGGCTCGCCGACATGTCGGTGGTGTTGTATTCCCTTCCTGCTTCAGCCGCTCCATAGGCTGCAAAGTGTTTTACGCTGGCGGCAACCGCGTCGGGTTTTGAAAGATCGTCGCCCTGGTACCCGTGAATGTAAGCCCGCGCCATGGCAGAGCCTAAATACGCATCTTCTCCGGCGCCTTCAATCGTCCGTCCCCAACGCGGATCGCGCGAGATGTCGACCATGGGCGAGTAGAACCAGCGCACGCCCGCCGTTGTCGCCTCCTCGGCTGCAATGTGTGTCACCGATGTTACGAGAGCAGGATCCCAGGTAGCAGCAAGGCCCAGCGGGACCGGGTAGACCGTTCGATACCCGTGAATGACATCGGCGCCGAAGAGCAGCGGGATATGCAGCCGGCTTTTCTCAACTGCGGCACGTTGATAAGCATTGGTAGTCTCAGCGCCCACAACATTCAGCATTGAGCCGAGCCGGCCCTGGCTGATGAGTTGCATCGAGTCAGGGCTGTCAGGGCTTACCGGATTTTTCCCCGGAGCAGGAGGCACGTCTTTTGAAGCGGCTACGTCCGCGCCCTTGACTCCGTCGCCGCTGTATTGCACAAGTTGGCCCAGTTTTTCTGCCAGGGTCATCTGTTTCAGCAATGCATCAACCTTCCGTTCGATGGCGGGGTCGGCAAGTTGAGCATTCGACGGCGGCGCGGCTTTCTGTGGCTGGGATACGCTCGCGTAAGGCATATCGCTTTGCGCGTACGCCCCAGGTTGCATTAATAAAAGTGCGAAGCCGGAAGCAATCAGAATTCCTAATCCGGTTCTGATTCCACGTTTCGAATATTCAAGCCGAAGGAACATACTGTCTCCACAATTCAAGTTAATTCAGGTTTGTGGGTGGGCGACGGATTCAGGCGCGCGATTGTGGCCCTGATGGTGTGATGCGGGATGGGCCGCAGGCGAACGCATTAATGCCCTTGGATCTCGATGATGGCCAGCCCATTGACGGGTAACGTGAGTTCAAGGTGATCGCCATTGAGAACTGTACGCTCGGGCTGAGAGAGTGCTGAAGCCTTATTGAGCGCGGCCACCTGCGCCTGCGTGGGATAGCGAGGGCTGCCCATCCCGCGATAGGCAATCAAGGGGTTGCCATGCGATTCATCCAGGCGCTCGATTGAAACCTTTGATCCGGCCGATATTCCCTTAAACGACAGTCGTAAAGTGATGGGTTTACTTTCGGCAACTTTATCCATGTCGACCAAATTCCACGCAGCCACAACGAGCGTGCCACCTGCGCGGCGTGTTACCAACAAATGACCGGATGAGTTCGCAAGGCGCACATCTCCAAGCTTGTGCAACAGAGAGAATGCGTAGAAGCTAGGCTTCTTGATGTTACCCTCGGCAATCAGGCCAAACATTCCTACAAAGGGTTCGGTCGCAACGCCGCCTTCCTCGAAAACATCGTCGAAGGTCCACCATGACATCATCTTGACGGATCCGTCGCACTGGCTTATATCGTGTGCGAGCGCGGGGCCAACATACCAATTGTCACGCGCGTTAAGCGGCCCATATGAAGGCACGTTCCACTCCGTCCAATACAGCGGCAGCGTAGGGCTTGCCGAAGCTTGTATCTGGCCGTGAACCATTTGGATGGCACGGCACACGCGGTCGCGCATGGGAATATCTTCATGCGTGCCGAACATATCTTGCACTGTGTCGTCGGCGTAACCGTGAGTTGAAACAAAGTCGATCGGCACGTGATTGGCGCTGACGTAACTCAGAAAATCGGGAATCCAGCGTGCGGCTGCGGTTGCCGGGCCGCCTACTCGCAGCCGCGGACTAACGTTCTTCAACGCGCGAGCGGTGTGGTCGTAAAGCTCAAAGTAGGTGGCCTGCTTGGGTTCGCCCGCCCAGAAATCGATGTTGGGCTCGTTCCAAACTTCGAAGTACCACTGAGCGACCTCTTCGATGCCGTAGCGGTCAATGAGGTGCTGTGCAAATGCATGGATCAGCGCATCCCATTTTTCGTAGTCCTTGGGCGGAGCTACGTTCGGCTTGTACCAGAATGCCTGGATAGAGTTCTTCGAGGCCAGGGCATAGGGCATAAAGCTGATCTCGACCATCGGGCGCACTCCGCGCGCTAGCAGTCCATCGTAGATCTGGTCGACGTAGGTGAAGTTATATTCGGCGTTTCCGTGATCGTCTTCTTTGTATACGCCCACATCGTCAAGGAAAATAGCGTGAAAACGAACGTAGCACATGCCCACCTGGTCGTGAACAGCTTTAAGGTCGTCGCGGTAGCTCTCGCGCATGGCGAGCGATGCATGCCCGGAACCGAACATCTCTTCCCAGAAGTGCGCAAAAGGATGAGCGGGAGCATTTGCATCAACTGTGACGGGAATGGCCGTGGTTCGCGCCAGCGAGGCAGTGCCGGAAAGCAGTGTTGCGATGGTGAAAGTCGAGAGCTTCAGTTGGAGGGAACGAAGCGTCATTCGTCAAGATTAGACCACTTTGCCGCGCGGGAGCTGAAGAGCCAAAGAAAGCCGTCCCGGATAATGCGGTTCTGCCCGGGACGGCTTGAGTAAATGTTGCCAGGATCGAATTAAAGGTTCGATTAATTCGATTTCGTCGAATACTTGTTGGGTGCTCCCGGAGTGGGAACATTGTCGGTGATTTGCGTGCCGGTAGCATGTGCGCGGGCTAATGGAGTGGTAAGAGTGATGCCTGTACCGGCGACTTGTGCACCAGCAGCGTGCGCATGGGCAAGCGGCGAGGCTATCGTGATTCTTGGGGCCGGGAATCTGGTGACCGAGGCGACGGTTGCAGTTTCAGCATTCGCGCCACTGTCAATCGTGATGGTTTGACCGTCACTGAAACCAAAACCGCTGGCAACGGTAATGACGGTTGAACCCTCGCTGGCGGCGGTGCTCGCGGTGCTGGCACCCGGCGTACCAACTGTCGCGATGACCGCAGTCTCAAGATTTGCGCCATTGTCGACCATGATCGACTGCCCACCTTGAAAACCGGCAACACTGGCAACTTTTATATTGTTCGCGCCAGCAGACCCCGCAGCGGACATGGTAGTCGCGGCCTGAGTTTGGAAATCAGCGCAGTTACTACCCGTGTCAGCGCCGTCTGGGAAGCGTCCAGCGCTCCTGTCAGTCGCGGCAGCTTCCGGTCCACCGAAACCACCGGACGAAGCGGGCGCGGGCGCGTAGCAGCCGCCTTGCTCCGGTCCCGACGCTGCCTGGTAACCCTGGGCAGCCCATGGGTCGACGAGTCCGCCGTAGTTAATGCTGTCGACAACCAGGCCGGCGGCGTCACGCAGCACCATGCTGCCAGTCCTGACGGAAATAGCTCTTCCAAAGAGATCGGCGTAAGTGGTGAGTTCGGGACCGCCGAACCACTGGTTTGGTTCCGGTGTGCCCTGGTAGCCCGCAGTCGTGACTGCCGCATCGCGCACAACCGCATTGATGGCGTGCTCCCGGACCAGGGATTTATCAAGCGTAATGCCGGTACCGAGAGCCTGGACAGGCTCGTTGCTTGAGTGGGCAAAGGCCGTTGCCGGCTTGAAGCTAATGCCCGTTCCCCGGTCGCTGAATGGCATGTTGGCCGCATGGTTGAACTTGAGCGGAGCAGCCAGTTCGAGACCTGTGCCGGGATTGAGAAGTGTTTCACCGTTCTTATGCGCCTCAGCAAGTGCGGGAGTAAACTCCACGCCGGAGCCGTTCGGTCCGGGGCTTCCGATAGCAGCAGTGGTAACAGTTTCCCAACTCCCTGGGAGGCCCAAAACCAACTTGGCACCGACAGCAATACCGCTCACATTCCGGACTTTGATGTTGGTCGCGCCCGCGCTCGCATCTGCCGCGAGTGCTGTGCGACTTGCCTGCGTGCCCACACCCTTGACAGTCACGGTCTCAATCCCATGGCTGACGCTGTCGATGTCTAGCCTGATCTTGTCGCCGGCAGAAATATTAGCGACAGTTGTCACCTTGATGTTTATCGAGCCGGCGGGCGCATCCGTCGCCAGATATGCTTGCGTGCCCTGCTTGCCGACCGAAGTTATGGTAGCTACCTCGTAGCGTTCTGTGTCTCTTGCGACAGAGGGGTAGGTGGCGCCGTGTCCCAATGCAATCTTCTGGCCGACGGCGAAACCCGCAACGCTGGTTACAGGCAAATTGGTCGAGCCTGCGGGGATGGTGATCACCGGGCCGTCAGGTAACGGTTGCCATACCGTAGTGTGGTTGCTTGCGGCCGTTCCGATACTCACAATCTTGCGCTTCTCCGCCCCGGCGCCTGCATCAATCTCGATCGAATCGCCGACCGTCATGCCGGTTGTGCTTCTCACGTGTATGGTTGCATAGCCCGCGCGCGTAGCCGCAGCCAGCCCCGAGTTGGAGAGCCCCATCAAATAAAAGCCGTGCGACGCGAGCTTCGTCCCGACCGGGATTTTTACCGACGAAAAAATTGCCTGCTGGGCGGGATGTTCGGTGAGCGACCAGTTTGAGATGTCAACATCATGGTCGCCGGAGTTGTAGAGTTCGATGAACGAATCTGTCGAATTGCTGCTGGAACTCGCGACGCGGAATTCATTTATCTTGATCGAGCTCACGTTCCGCACCTTCTCAGCCGTGGTCTCCGATTGCTTCGCGCCGTTCGCTTGGTTCGACCACGAAGCGTTGCCTACCAGGTCGCCGTTGAAAGTGTCGGGTCCCGAAGTCACCTTGAAGGTCGCGCTGACAGTCGCGCCCGGCGCCACGGGATCGGCAAAGGTCTTCGACGTTTCGGTAGTGCCCGAGACCAACGAGGTCCACTGTTTGCTGGGCAATGAAATGCTCAGCTTAACGCCCACCGCAGGCGCGCCAGTGGTATTTGTGAATGTCACAGTTGCTTCCTGCGAAGAGCCGGGCGTAAATGTCTGGAGCCCTGGCGGAGCAGCAACTGCCGACGCCGGCGCAATGCTCAGCCGCTCGACATCGTAATGCGCTGACACCACATTGGCCTGCACTAGCTGGTCAGTGGCGTCGGTCGGAAACGTGCCTGCGGCAGTCACTGCGCCTTCATAAAAAGTGCCCTGCGAACCGTTGCTGTTGTCGCCGCCGTTGCCCAGCAGAATGGCTCCCTGCTTGCGCATCGGGTCATAATTTGCGTCCACGCGTGGCCCGTCAAACATCACACTGAGTTCGCCCTGTCGTGCGTCGCCGCCCATGCTGGTCCAATGGTGCGGCTCGCCTTTCGCCATGGCCGTCACAAACCGCCACGTGATGCTTGGCAGGTTGCAAAGCTTTGTTCCATCTGGATTCACGCAACCCACCAGGTTGTTCTCCTGGTCGGTCATAATCCAGGGGCCGGGAGGGCCACCGTGGTACCACGGAGTGGCGTCGCCGTAGTAGGCGGTTTCCATGGTGCCCGCATCGTCGTCGCGACTGTCGGTCTCCGCATTACCGTAGTCAAAGCAGCAACCGTTGTTGAAGTGCAGGCCGTTGATCACCCAGTACTGCCCTTCGGCCTGATCGTCAACGGCGGTGCCTTTCGGGTCGTCGATTCGCAGGCCCATGCCCGGTTCAATAAAGACACCGTAAGCCTTGTGACCCATGACCGTAATCGGAGCCATGTCGGCAAGCGGGATGTTATTGAACCCACCCAGGGCCGGGCCGCTGAATCCGCCGCGAGGCGCCTGTATAAGGTTGTTGTGCTTGCCCGATTGGTCGTAAATAGTGGTGATCCAGCAATAGGTATTTGCGCAGAACCTGTCTTGCGCGGCCGCATCGGCATAACCGCCCGCATCCAGGGTCGGCGAGGCGCTTGGCTCAACAATTCCGATATCAAGCTTCTTGCCGTCGGACTGGCGCAGCACCTGGTAAAGCGGGCCTTTGTAAGAGGCGTAGAGAGCGCGTGTTGTGCTGTGGGCGGCCACGCAGGGGTCGCCGGCTGCGGCGTAAATGTCGCAGGAGCCCTTCGGCCTGGGCGGCGCAACATTGGCTTTCGGCCCGGCCTGTTGCGACATCGTCAACGAAGCCCCAACCAACGTGAGCGTTGACACAAATAGGAATGCAGTACGGAATTCGGTCTTCATTTTTTAACTCCATTTGCCTCGCAAGTGAGTATATCTAAGGAGGACCCATTCGAGAAAACGGTTTCTCGCAGAGATTAAGAACATTTGATTTGGGGAGCAGACGATTTTAAAAGGCAAACATGTGGTGAACGCCGGACTGAGTGCGAGTTTGTTGAAACTCGGATCGCGGGGAAAGCGGTCACTCGGGGCCGTAAACAAATGCAGCCCGATCCCCGGATTCACGAAACGTCAACACTCCGTAAATTCCTCTTGCAACTCACTTTTCAGTTGACATTCGCCCTCCAATTCTGGGAGATTCGGTGTGTTCCCATATTCCCCATTAACCGCGTTTCCCAAAGATACGCGGTCTGAATTTCCAAGCTAGATAGTTGCTTAGCAGTTCAAATGCCGTTTTCGGTCGCGGTCGTCCTGGCGAGCTTTGCACCACTGCGGCCAAATTTGAGAGTGCGTCACCTTCTCCCTTCAATCGCGTTTACAGTTCACCAGAAGTTATCGCCAGGATGAAAACCTCCCGTCGCTCGCTTGAAACAATCACTCCTAATGTGAGGCGCATTAATGATTAAAAACATGAGGATTAAAAACCCGAACCACTAGCAGGACCTCTTCAAGCCTCAGGTCATGCATTATTGCTGGAGCATTACATTTCGCTGCTGTTTTGGAGTTCCCCCATGTCCTTGGTCTTCTCGCTGTGCCCGACTTCCCTGCCCGATCGCTCGAATTCCTCCGCCACGCCAGTGTTGGGCCCAACCTCGCTATTTGGATTGGTGCAGGCGCGGATCTCCAGCCCTATGATTCTTGCCCCTACTAGAAGCGCGATGAGCGATTGAGCGCCTAGATAAAGAAAACCTAACTCTGTATTTCCACCAAAGTATCTCCTTCGATCACGGTTTCCGGTAGAGAGGTCTCCAATGCGTTCTCCCGTTTTTAGTTCTTTGGTCAGCCAGGTTCGCCGCGCTCTAACGTTCTCATCAATCCTGCCCCGCTTAAATCGGCGCGCTTGTGGGTTTCTCACTGCCCTGGCTGCGGCATTGCTGTTCAACGGGAACGCGGCGAACGCCCAGACGACGTTTACCTGCTCAGCGCAAGGTGGCACTAACTGTGCACTCTCTGTTGGCGCCTCACAGTCTACCGCCAGCACTTCGTCGTTTAATGTGCCTACTGCCGGGACAATCAGCTCGATTTCGATTCAGCTGCACGGTGTTTGGGCCGACGGAGTCAACGGCTACAGCATGTGGGCAGCAGAGTTCCTGCTGACAGGTCCGGGGGGGAAGTTTGACCTTCTGGGCGAGACCGGCGATACCGTCGACGGCGCAGACGACGGCAGCGCAAACAGCGGACTACACGGTCTCAACATTGTTATTCAGGACGGCGCAAATCCGGCGCCTATGGCCTGCGGCAGTGTGTGTTCTGGAACCGAAACCAACAACTGGCCTGAAGGTAACGGCAGCAGCGTGGGAAATGCAGGGACAACCACGGTCACAGTGAAGCCCGGTTCATATTTCGGCTACGATCCATCTAACGGAGACAATCCACCGCTGCTGGGGGTACATGGAGACTGGCCCGACACTGACGGCTGCAATCCCGACCCGATTATCGGGAATTCAGGTACTTACAATAACGCCACAAATTGCTCTTCACCCACGCTGACCACTAATTACGGATCGACCACGGCGAACGGGACGTGGACCTTAACCCTCCAAACTGTTTCCGGCTTCCCCACCGCGATATCGATCACCGATTGGTCGGTGACAATTACGTATGCCACCGCAACGCCTACCACCACAGTAATCGGCAGCAACGCCAATCCGTCGAACAGTTCCAACACGGTCACTTTCACTGCCACCGTAACTTCTGGAAGCGGCACTCCAACAGGAGCAGTCACGTTCACGGCCAACGGCGCCACCATCGCAGGTTGCGGCGCCAACGTGCTGAGCGGCGGCCAGACTACCTGTACCACCACGCTTGGCCAGGGCAACAACGGCATTGAGGCGAGCTACACACCTAGCGGCGGTTTCGGCGCGAGCAACGCTACGATCAATCAGCTGGTTGAGGCCACGCCTACTCAATCTGGCAACACCTGGTGCAACAGCGGCCAGATTACTGCGCCGGGCAATTCAGCGGGAATTCAGTATCCCTCAGTCATTCATATCTCTGGATATCCCGCAGGTGCGACGATTGGCGGCAACCTGACTGTGGAGTTGTTGAATGCCACCGGCCCGGCCGGCGTTAACGCGTATCATTTGCTCGTCGCTCCCGCCGGCCAGAACCTGGACTTTTTCGATTCGACATTTGCGTTTCAACAGCCGTCGAGCCCGGTGAACCTGACTATTTTCGATGACGCCGGTCAGACCCCAAGCGGCAGCTCCGCGCCCTCTACAGGTAATTACGATCCCTACGATGGCAATCAGAACGGAGTCGCTGACGACACATTTCCATCCTCCACGTCGCCCTCCGTCGATTCGAATATCCCCCAGGTTCCAGGAACCATCAATCGTGCCGCGCCGCTTGGCGGAACCAGCTTCACGAACTTCCAGCAGGCCTTTAGCGGTGCTCCGGCTAACGGCGATTGGGCGCTGTACACGTATGCGGGAGGCGGCGAAAGTGAGACCATCGGAAGCGGCTGGTGCGTCACCCTCGATGTGAATACCGGCGTGGGGACCACGACTACGGTCACCGCCAGCCCCAATCCTCAGGCGACCGGCCAGACAGCCACGATCACCGCGACCGTATTGACACAGGGCTCCAACACTCCGGTCACGTCCGGCACTGTCACCTTCCTTGATAACAATGCGGTTCCTGCCGGGGTTACCAACAATACGGTGAACCTGGATGGCAATGGCCATGCGCAAATCGCCACCAGCTCACTCGCCGAAGGTGATCACCCAATCACTGCGACCTACAACGGCACCAGTGCGGATAACGGAAGCTATGGCACCGTTGTGCAGCGCATCAACGACGGCACGACAATTTACGCAGCGAACGCAACGATTTCAAATGGCCCCAGTTGCGGCGCCGCCTACTGCTATTGCAACGGCGGTCCAGTTTCTACTACCGCAACGTACAAGGGCGCCTTTACGCCGAACCCATCCATTCTCACTGTCACCGATCTTCCGGGAACTATCGGAACCGTCTCTCTTGGTCTGAACCAATACTCATCGTCAACCGATATTCTCTACTCGCTCGAGTCCATGGTTGTAAACCCGACTGGCGCGGATCTTGACTTCTTCTCCAACGCCGGATACAGCTCAGGGGGAGGCACCGCCAGTCTCGGCAACTATATCTTCTCCGATGCCGCCGGCAACCCGATTTCGAGCTCGGTGGGCACACTCACACCCGGCACCTACAAGCCCTCGAGCTACCCTGAGGGAGACCCCAACTGGCCCGAACCAGCCCAGCCTTACTTCCTCAGTTCCAGCGGCTTCTACACTCTTCCTTCGGGCATTACCTACGCGACATCTCGTGGCAGCGGCACATTCGCCAGTCAATTTGGAAACACCGATCCGAACGGCATTTGGGCCCTCTACATGACAGAGGATGATCCAGCCGGAGCGGCCAGCGCTGCTTACGGATGGTGCGTGAACTTCACTGAGAATCCGGTAACGGTTTCGGTGGACCTGAATCACCAGGGCACCGGCACAGGCACTGATTTCGTCCAGGGCGAGAACGGCGCGCAAATCACCACGCTGGTTCAAGCGTCGAACACCACCGGCCCCACCGGCGACCCGCTCGGAACCAATCCGCTTCAAGTCGTCGACACCCTGAACGCCGCGTTTACCTACACGGGTTTCACAGGAACCAACTGGAGTTGCACCACACCTCCCGCGACGACGGTTACCTGCACCAATGACACTGCGGTTGCTCAGGGCGGATCGTATCCGACGCTCACACTCAACGTGAACGTTTCATCGGGAGCTTCAGCCAGCATCAGCAATGGCGTCACCGTAACCGGCGCGGGCATTACCGGCAATACCGGCAGCGACACCATCACGGTCGACCCAGGGACTACCCTGGCAGTCAGTAAATCGCATACCGGAAACTTCACAACCGGAACTACCGGCCAATGGACGATCGTGATTTCGAACACGGCTGCCGGCGGCGCAACTGCGGGAACGGTCAACGTCTCCGACACCTTGCCCACCGGCTACACGCTCGCTTCCTACAGCTCAACGTCAAGCTTGTGGACCTGCAGCGGCGCGAGTAATGTTGTCACCTGCTCCGCGACTCCGGGCATTGCAGGCGGCTCAAACTCAACCATTAACCTCACCGTCAACGTGCCGTCTAACTCACCAACGTCGGTGAGCAATACGGCGCTCGCGTGGGGCGGCGGCGACGCAATACACACCAGCCAGGGAACTGCTGCCGCATCGAATACCGACTCGGTAACCGTGGACGCTGCGCCCGCCATCACCAGCGCCGGCAGCACAATATTTACGGCGGGAACTGCGGGCAGTTTTACTGTCACTACCACGGGCAATCCCACTGCGAGCCTGAGCAAGACCGGTTCACTGCCCTCAGGCGTCACATTCATTGATAACGGCAACGGCACGGGAACGCTTTCAGGAACTCCTGCGGCAGGCACCGGCGGCACCTATCCGCTCACCATCACGGCCGCTAACGGAACAACCCCGAACGCCACGCAGAGCTTTACGCTGACGGTTAACCAGGCACCCGCAATCACCAGCGCCGGCAGTACCACGTTTACTGTTAGCTCGGCGGGCAGTTTCACCGTCACCGCCGCGGGCAATCCCGCGGCGAGCCTGAGCGAGACCGGTTCGCTGCCCACAGGTGTCACGTTCGTCGATAACGGCAATGGTACGGGCACGCTTTCAGGAACTCCTGCAGCGGCATCGGGCGGCACTTATCCGCTCACCATCAGGGCCTCAAACGGAGTAGGGACGAATGCATCGCAAAGTTTTACGCTCACGGTCACCCAGCCGCCCGCTATCACCAGCGCCGGCAGTACCACGTTTACTGTTGGCTCGGCGGGCAGTTTTACAGTCACGACCACGGGCAATCCCACTGCGAGCCTGAGCAAGACCGGTTCACTGCCCTCAGGTGTCACATTCATTGATAACGGCAACGGCACGGGAACGCTTTCAGGAACTCCTGCGGCAGGCACCGGCGGCACCTATCCGCTCACCATCACGGCCGCTAACGGAACAACCCCGAACGCCACGCAGAGCTTTACGCTGACCGTAGTTGGGCCACCCGCAATCACCAGCGCCAACAGCGCGACGTTTACGGCCGGTGCGGCGGGGGCATTCACCGTTACCACCAGTGGCTCACCCACGCCTGCGTTGAGCGAGAGCGGAGCCCTGCCGACTGGCGTAACCTTCATCGACAACGGCAATGGAACCGCTACCTTCTCAGGCACGGCGACCGTAGCGGGCTCATACCCCATCACCATCACCGCACAGAACGGTACGCTGCCTAATGCTACCCAGAGCTTCACGTTGGCAGTCAATCCAGGAGCCGCGACTTATCTCGCGATTCCGGGCGGTCCCGAGCCGTTCTACACAGCATTCGGCTTCAGTATTTACGCGTACGATGCGAATAACAATCTGGCAACCTCTTACAACGGAACGGTGGCGTTCTCAAGTTCCGATCCAGGGTTCGTCAACCTGGGACCGGTCACCTTGGTCAATGGAGTAGGCTCCCAGACGGGAGTGCTCAAAACCGCCGGGACAGACTCCATTACGGCCACGGACGTTACTAATCCTTCCATCACCGGCACAGGCTCTTTCACTATTCAACCAGGTGTGGCGACTCACATCGGGTTAGTTGCTCCGGCGTCGACTTATGCTGGCTCGCCCATTAGCCTCACGTTAACCGCCTACGACCTTTTCGGCAACGTGGCCACCAGTTACGGAGGCACAGTTACTTTCACCAGCACCGATCCTGCTGCTTTCCTACCTGGCAGCAGCACTATCACCAACGGAACCGGCACGTTTACTGCGTACATGGAGACAGCGGGTCCCCAGACCATCACTGCAACCGATGCGGCAAACAGCCTTGCGGCGACCAGCGGAGATATCAGCGTTACGATTCCGGCGCTGGTAGTGACTACAGCGGCTGACGATGCGGGCATCGCTTCGAATTGCACTGTCCAGACCACGCCTGGGACCGGCACGGATGCTTCGTGCAGCCTGCGCGATGCGTTGCTCCTGGCAGCCGATCAAGGCTCCGCCAGCATCACCTTCGATTCGACAAAGTTCGCATCGGCCACAACCATCACGCTCGCTAATGGCACTTTGAACATCCCGTCGAATACCACCATCCTCGGTCCAACAACCGGCATCGGCGCTTCGTTCACCAACCTGGTGACGATTGATGGCGGCGGATCCTCGAACAACTCCCCGGTCTTTACCACAACCTCCAGCGCTATTAACGACGGCATTCAGAACCTGGTCATCACCGACGGAGGTGACAGTGGCATCTACAACAGCTACGCAGCTGCGCTTACCGTTCAAAACAGCACAGTCTCCGGCAATAACTCCACGGCCGGCACCAGCGGCATCTTTAACGACTACAACGCAAGCTTGACCATCATCGGCAGCACGATCTCGGGGAACTCCGGCGCCTACGGAGCAATCGTCAGCGAGCCAGGCGGCACGGTCAGCGTGTCGGATAGCACTATCTCTGGTAACACCGCCAGCAACAACGGCGGTGGCGGAATCTTAAGCGGCGGTACCTCGGTGACCGTGTTAAACAGCACGATCACGGGGAATTCAGCGTACAGCGGTGGCGGCATTCTCATAGACGCTGGCGCGTTGACGCTGACCAACAGCATTGTGGCGGGCAACATTGCACAGACTACCGACCCCGATATCAATGGCGCGGCCACCGACGGTGGCGGGAATGTGATTGGCGACGGTACCGGCCTGTCTGGAATTACCAATGGCACCAATGGCAACCAGGTAGGGACATCGGCATCGCCGCTGAACCCGCTGCTGGCTGCACTGGACAAATACCTCGGTCCCACGAAGACAGAGATTCCCCTGCCCGGCAGCCCCGCGATCTGCGCCATCAACCCGTCGTCCGCGACAGGTACCGATCAACGCGGCCTTCCACGCACCACGACCTACAACAGCACCACCTGCCAGGATTCGGGCGCGGTGCAAACCAATTATTCGCTGAGCTTCACCGCCGAGCCCTCAAACGTGCTGATGAGCTCGGTCATGAGTCCATCGCCTGTTGTCACGCTTGATGAGAGCGGCGCTCTCTTCACCGCGTCGACCGTTAATATCCCGCTGACGTTGACCGGTAACGGCACGCTCAGCGGCGGCGATGCCAACACCAGCGGCGGGCTGGCCACGTACAACTTAATCTCGATCGACACGGCGGGTACCGGTGACACGCTCACGTCAACTCTTACGCTGAATTCCGCAAGCACCACAGCAATCAGCAGCGCTTTCGACGTGATCTCTCCAGCGAATGTTCTGGTATTTACTCCTAACCCTCCCGCCGGAGCCACTGCGGGAACAGCTTACTCGTACCAACTGAATGCCACCGGCGGCACTGGTCCCTACACATTCAGCGGGACTGGCTTGCCCGCAGGGTTGGGCGTATCGAACAGTCAAATCTCTGGGCTATGCACGGGCAGCTCAAGCAACGTCATCCTGACTGCGAATGACAGCGAGGTGCCTCCGCAGACCGCCAATGCAGGACCGTTCTCCATCACCTGCAACCCGGCGCCTCAAATTACAACCACTTCATTGCCGCCCGCAACTCTCACTGTGCCGTACAGCACCACGATTACGGAGACAGGAGGCAGCGGCCCGCCAGTCCAGTGGACCCTGAGCCCCTCCACCACCGGCTTCTCAATCGACGCCACTACCGGCGTCTTGAGCGGCACGGCGACCACTGGGACAAGCATCCCGTTCACCATAACGTTCACTGATATGTGGGGCGCAACCGACAGCAAGCAGCTCACACTTACGGTGAACAATCCGCCATCCTTCGTGGTGAACACGGTAACTGATGATGCCACCGGAACAGCCTCGAACTGCACTACCAGGCCCGAAGGTACCTGCACCTTGCGCGACGCGCTGGCTGCGGCGGCCGCGGCAGGCTCGGGCACCATAACGTTCGGCTCAACTGTATTCGCACCCGGCAACACCATGGCGCAGAACACCATCACGCTGACCAATGGCACATTGATCATTCCGCCGTACGCCACGCTCATGGGCCCAACGACGGCTAGCGTCGCCGTCTCAGGCAACAACGCGTACACAGTCTTCGAAGTCAACCCGGGAGCGGGCCTTGCCGGCATCGACAACTTGACTGTTGAAAATGGCAGCGGCTCAACGTTGCCCGCCGGCGGAGTCTACGTGAACGGCGGCAGCTTCGGCTGTGTTCGCTGCACGATTGCGAACAACGCCGCAAGCAACGCGAACGCACCCGGTGGCGGCATCGCCAACAACGGCGGCTCCGTCAACGTGTCCAACGGCACAGTTGCCAATAACACCGCGACCGGAGCATCGAGTTCTTCGGGCGGCGGCGCAATCTCAACCAGTGCAGGCGGTCGAACCACGATCGTCAACGGCACCATCGGGGGTAATAACTCGTCAAACAGCGGCGCCGCTATCAACAGCGCTAACGGCACCACCACTACGCTGGTCAGGACTGTTCTGGCTTCGAACAGCAACGGCGGGAATTGCCTCGGAACCATCAGCTCAAATGGGAACAGCGTATCCGACGACGCCTCCTGCAACCTGTCCGGAACCGACGACGTGAACAACGCGAATGCCCTGCTGGCTCCGCTGGGCAACTACGGTGGTCCGGCGCAGACGTTGATTCCTCTCCCCGGCAGCCCGGCCATCTGCGCCCTCAGCCCATCGGCCAATTCAGGAAAAGACGAGCGCCAGCATCCGCGAGTGACAACGTATGGAACTACGACCTGCCAGGATGCGGGTGCGGTGCAAACGAATTACTCGCTGACATTTACAACGCAGCCCCAGGCGATTTCACCGGCGACAACGATCTACCAGAACACCAACTTCGAAGCCGCGGTCACTCTGGACGAAAGCCACATCCCGTTCACAGCGGCGGGTGTCAACATCCCGCTGACCTTGTCGGGTACCGGCTCACTTTCAAACAACTCGGCCATAACTGCGAGCGGAATTGCCACCTACTTGACCCTCCAGGTGAGCGCGCCCGGGACGAATGACCAACTCCAGACCAACCTGACATTGACGGCAGCCTCTACCACTCAGCAGGAATCGCTAAGCGTCTCCAGCAGCAATTTCGACGTAACGGCGACTGCGGCTCCGGCGATCACGAGCGGAAACAGTACAACATTTACGGTGGGATCGGCTCAGTCATTCGCAGTGACAGCGAGCGGATCTCCAGCGCCAACTTTCAGCGAAACTGGGAATCTTCCTTCCGGAGTCACGCTGAGCAGCACAGGAGCTCTCAGCGGCACACCTGCGGCGGGCACAGGTGGCGTTTACGCGATCGTGATTACGGCCACTAATAGCATCTCGCCAGACGCAACGCAAAACTTCACCCTGACGGTGAATCAGTCGCCGGCCATCATCAGTGCCAGCAACACAACATTCATCGTTGGCACGGCGGGCTCGTTCACCGCCACGGCGACAGGCTACCCAGCCTCCACATTCACTGAAACAGGGAGTCTTCCCACCGGCGTCACGCTCAGCAGCACGGGCGTTCTAAGCGGCACGGCCGCAGCTGGAACAGGGGGCGTGTACCCGATTGTCATCAGAGCCAGTAACGGCGTGGGCTCTGATTCCACGCAAAACTTCACCCTGACCGTCAATCAGGCGCCTGCCATCACCAGCGCCAACGGCACCACATTCATCGTTGGCACGGCGGGATCCTTCACGGTGACCGGCTCCGGTTATCCATCCTCAGCTTTCAGCGAGACTGGCAATCTTCCTTCCGGAGTTACACTGAGCAGCTCCGGAGTTCTCAGCGGCACGCCCGCGGCCGGCACAGGTGGCGTATATGGGATCGTAATTACGTCCACTAATGGCATCTCGCCGAACGCCACGCAAATTTTCACGTTGACGGTGAATCAGGCGCCGGCCATCACCAGTGCCAGCAGCACGACCTTCAGCGTTGGCACGGCGGGCTCATTCACGGCGACAGCAACCGGCAACCCAGCCTCTACATTCAGCGAGACAGGGGGTCTTCCCACCGGCGTTACACTGAGCAGCTCCGGAGTTCTCAGCGGCACGCCCGCGTCTGGAACGGGCGGCGTGTACGCGATCGTCATAACAGCCAGTAATGGCGTGGGCTCCGCTGCCACGCAAAACTTCACTCTGACGGTGAATGAGACGCCGGCCATTACCAGCGCCAGCAGCGCCACATTCACAGTCGGAACAGCCGGCTCGTTCACCGTGACCGCTAACGGCTATCCTGCGCCAACCTTCAGCAAGACCGGAGCTTTGCCCACCGGCGTTACGTTGTCATCCGGCGGCGTGCTATCTGGCACACCTGCGGCAGGCACGGGAGGCGTGTACACCTTCACGATCACGGCCATCAACGGCAACAGCCCAAATGCATCGCAGGTCTTTACGCTAACGGTGGATCAGGCGCCTGCGGTGACCAGCGCAGCGAGCGTATCATTTACCGCGGGCACCGCAGGCACTTTCAGGGTGACGACCTCCGGTTATCCCACTGCCGCCCTCGCTGAGACCGGTTCGTTGCCGAGCGGCGTGACATTTATCGATAACGGAAATGGAACGGCATTCCTTGCAGGCACGCCGGCTTCCGGTACCGGAGGCAGCTATTCAATCACCATCCAGGCCGCGAACGGAATAAGTCCGAACGCCCAGCAGAGCTTTACGCTGACGGTGGATCAGGCGCCTGCTATCACCAGCGCCAGCGGCGCAACATTCAACACAGGCTCTCCCGGGAATTTCACGCTGACAACCACCGGTTATCCAGCCCCAACCCTAACCGAAACCGGAGCACTGCCCGGCGGCGTAAGCTTCATTGATAACGGAAACGGCACGGCAACTTTGGCCGGCACGCCGACGGATGGCGGCATCTTCCCGATCACGATCACTGCCGCGAACGGGTTCGGAACAAACGCAACGCAGAGCTTTACGCTATCGGTAAATTACCAGATTGCTGTAACAGCCAATCCAATTTCGCCGCTGGCGGAAGCTCCATACACCAGCATTGTGGGAACATTCAATGTTGCCAACAATCGGGCGTCGCTTGTCACCTTCAGTACCACCATTGACTGGGGCGATGGAACCATCTCCGCGGGAATCATCACTCAGCCTGGCGGACCCGGCACCGCTTACCTGGTCACCGGCACCCACACCTATAACGCGAGCGGCATCTTCGGCTTCACTGTCGCCGTTACGCCCACGCTTGGTCCAGTCGCGACCGGCTCCAGCACGGCGACGGTGGCTCCGGCGCCCGCCACTCATTTGCTGGTAACTGCTCCAGCATCGGCGAATGTGGGTGGCGCCTTCAACTTTACGGTCACTGCACTCGACGCGCTCAATAATCCGACGAGTGGCTACAGCGGCTTGGTGCATTTCACCAGTACTGATCAGAGTGCGGCGCTGCCAGCAGATGCCATTCTGACCAATGGCACGGGCACATTCTCAGCAACACTCATGACAGTGGGCAGCCAGACGATTACTGCCACCGATGCGACCGCCTCAAGCCTCACGGGCACTTCGGGCGCGATCTCGGTCACGATTCCGAGTTTCGTGGTGACAAATACAGATGACTCAGGGCCCGGGTCGCTTCGCGCAGTCCTTGCCAACGCAGCAAGCGCAGGCTCGGGCAACATCACGTTTGATCCAACCGCGTTTGCAACAGCGCAAACCATCACGCTCACCAGCGGCACGCTGAACGTTCCATCGATTGCGACGATTACCGGGCCGACAATGGGCAGCGGAGCTTCACTGACCAACCTGGTGACTGTGAACAGCGGTGGTGTTTACACAATCTTTAACGTCGCTTCCGGCGTGACTGGCTCTGCGATAGCCAACCTGAACATTTCGAACGGCAGCGGCGGTATCACAAATGCAGGCACGCTGAAGGTGACCGGAAGCACCTTTTCGAATAATCTCGGAAACAGCGGCGGAATCGTGAACAGCGGCACGCTCACAGTGGCCGCAAGCACCTTTGCAAATAATGATGGCGGGAGCAATGGGGGCGGCATAGGGAATACGGGCACGCTGACTGTGACCGGCAGCACTTTCTCAGGCAACAACGCTCCCCTTGGTGCGGGCATCTACAGCACGGGCACGCTGACGTTGTCCAACAGCACAATCGCGAATAATATCGCGCAGTGGGGCGGCGGCATCTTCATTAACGGCGGAACAGCCACCGTGACCGGCACTACTGACTCAATGAACAGTGCGTTTACTTCAGAAGGTGCAGGGATCGAGATTTGGTCCGGTACTCTGACGCTTGCTAATACCATCGTGGCCGGTAACGGGCTAAATGGCCAGCACGACGATCTAGATTCCCTGGGAGGCAGCATCAGCGGCTGCATTTCGCAGTCTTCTCAGCACACATGCAGCGCAAGCGGAAACGTAGTGGGCTACTACAACGACGTTCTAACTGCCGATTCAGCCATCCTCGACCTGGCCCCGCTCGGCAACTACGGCGGTACCACGCAGACCATGATTCCGCTTCCGGGCAGCTCTGCAGTCTGCGCCGGCCTCGCTTCCAACATCCCCACGGGCGTAACCACGGATCAGCGCGGCGATTCCAACATCAACGCCACTTATAACGGTTACAGCTCAACCAATCCTTGTGTTGATTCCGGCGCAGTCCAGACTAACTACTCCTTGATGTTCAGCACCGAACCGCCGGCAAACGTGATTGCAGCCTCAAACTTCAGTGCCGGGGTCACGCTCATGGAGAGCAACAATCCATTTATTGTGACGGCAACTCCGCTGCCCACAATTACCATTCCACTTACGCTGAACGGCAATGGCGCGCTCACCAACGGCTCCGCGAATGTCATCGATGCAACGGGCGTTGCCTCGTATTCCGGCATGCAGGTAAACCTGATTGGCAGCGATACGCTCACTGCCAATCTGACGTTGAATCCGAATATTACGCCCACAGCTTTGTCGATATCCGCCACCAGCAACTCCTTCACTGTGGGACACGCGTCCACCACAACCACTGCGGCGAGCGCATCTGCGACTTATAACGCAACCGCGCAAAACGTGACGCTATCCGCAACGGTGACGAGCTTCGCAGGTACCGTGAATGCAGGAACCGTGACCTTTACCGTGCTCCAGGGAAGTACCCCGATCGGCGCCGCGGTAACGAGCGGCACGGTCATCAATGGCACGGCTAGCGCGAGCTACACTCTGCCCGCAGCCACGACGGCAGGCACCTACACCATACAAGCCGTCTACAACGGGACTGCAGTTTTTGCAACCAGCAGTGACAGCACACACACACTCACCGTGAACTCGGCTGCTACAACCACAGACTCGTCGAACGCCACGGTCACTTACAGTGCCACCGCCCAGAGCGTAACTCTGGCGGCCACAGTTACCAGCCCCTCAGGCTCGGTAAACAGCGGCGCCGTGACCTTTACGGTGCTTCAGGGTGGCACGCCGGTAGGGACTGCAGTGACGAGCGCAACAGTCAGCAACGGATCGGCCAGCGTGAGCTACAATTTGCCTGCAGGAACAGCAGCGGGGACATACACCATCGAAGCCGTCTACGGCGGAACCGCATCGCTGCAGACGAGCAGCGACAGCACTCACACCCTGACAGTAAACACCGCGGCTACAACCACAGCCGCGTCAAATGCCACGGCAACTTTCAGCGCGACGGCGCAGAGCGTGACACTGGCGGCGACAATCACCAGCCCCTCAGGGCCGGTGAACAGCGGCACCGTGACCTTTACGGTGCTTCAGGGAAGCTCGCCAGTTGGGACTGCGGTGACAACCGCAACAGTAAGCAACGGCGCAGCCAGCGTGAGCTACACGTTGCCTGCGGGAACCGCAGCCGGGACATACACTATCCAGGCCGTCTATAGCGGAACCGCATCTCTGCTTACCAGCAGCGACAGCACTCACACGTTGACTATCGGGAAGGACACCGCGACCGTGACGCTGGGCAACCTGGCTCAGACCTACACCGGCTCGCCCATTTCAATAACTGCGACCACCACGCCACCAGGATTGACGGTGAACATAACGTACAGCGGCAGTCCAAATCCGCCGACGACCGCCGGGAGTTATACGGTAGTCGGCAACATCAGCAACGCGAACTACATGGGCTCGGCAACGGGAACTCTGAAGATCGCGCAGGCCACGCCGTCAATCACGTGGGCAACGCCGGCGGCAATCACCTACGGCACCGCGTTGAGCTCAACACAACTCGATGCCGCTGCATCATTCAGCGGCAACAGCCTGGCGGGCACGTTCGCCTATTCACCCGCCGCGGGTACAGTGCTGGCGGCCGGGCCGCACACACTGTCAGCCACCTTCACGCCGGCTGACACAACCGACTACACAACAGCCTCGCAGAGCACAACCATCGCAGTCACCGGCGCGGTGTTAACCATAACGGCCAACAACGCAACACGCGTCTACGGCACCGCCAACCCCGCGTTCACTGGCTCGGTTACCGGCCAGCAAAACAGCGACACATTCACTGAGAGCTTTACAACCGCCGCAACCATTTCATCCCCCGTCAGCAGCTACGCCATCGTGCCTTCGGTCACGGGAGCGAATCTCGCCGACTATACGCAGTCGATCGCCGATGGAACACTCATCATCACCAAGGCGGGGTCAACCATTACGCTCGGCGCCAGCAGCGGATCCATCACACCGGGCCAGAGCGTAACGCTCACGGCACAGGTATCCTCCGATACCACCGGCACTCCCACCGGCACGGTGAGTTTCTACGACGGCACAGTACTGCTTAACACGGCGCCGTTGACCGCAGGCGTAGCCAGCTACTCAACTGCGGCGCTTGCGCCCGGCATTACGCACGCGCTGTCTGCAACATACAACGGCGATACCACCTTCAACAGCAGCAGTTCCACCGCGTCAGTCACAGTTGTCGTTGCGCCGCTAAACTTCACAATGACACTCTCCGGCCCAAGCTCCGCCACCGTGGTTCCGGGTGGCAGCTTCACCTATCAAGTCACGGTGACTCCCGACTACGGCGTCTACTCGGGCACGGTGAACTTCGCCGTCGCAGGCCTGCCGCCGGGCGCAACCGAAACCTTCTCGCCAACGTCGATCGCAGCCAACGGCGGTCCGCAGACCATCACCATCACCATCCAGACCGCTCCCGTTACTGCCATGCAGCAATCTTCGCCACCGGCTACCGGCAGGCATCTCGCTCCCTTTGCACTGGCCTTCCTCGTGCTGTTCGGTGTGGGGACCATGCGCAAGAGAGGCCGGGTACTCCGGCGCATGGTCGCGGTTGCGCTATTGCTCGCGGGCGGAGCAGCGGCTACCCTGCTTAGCGGCTGCGGCGCAAAGAACGGCTTCTTCGCGCAGCAGCCACAGAACTACACCATCACCATCACGGCCACCAGCACCACTATTCAGCAGTCCGTCACCGTAAACCTCAACGTTGAGTAAGGCAGAAGGAGACATACGATGCGCAGAAAACTCAGCAGCATGCTCCTTCAGGGAGTAATCACAGCGGCGAAAACGGCAATGGTGGTCATTGCATTGGCAGTGCTGGCAGCCCCGCTCTCCGCGCAGAGCGCCAAAGCGGTAAACGCAGCAAGTGCAGAGCCGCGCTACCCGATCGACGTCACACTCACCTGGGACGCCACGCTTTCAAATAACGTCACCAGCTCGCGCTTCTGGATGCAGGGCGCTGGCGCCCAGATTCACGGACAGTTCTACCGCGGCTTCGGTGCGGTCGCTGACATCGCCGGCACCCACACGGCTAACATCAACTCTTCCGGCGTGGGACTCGATATGGTCACGGCCACTTTTGGCCCCCGCTACACCTGGTCGCATGCGGGCCGTAAATTCCAATTCTTCGCACAGGGATTGGCCGGCGTTGCCAACGGCTTCAACAGCATCTTCCCTGCTCCCAATGCTGCTAACACCGTACAGACTTCAGTGGCTGTTATGGCCGGCGGAGGCATCAACATCGGTCTCGCGCCCCACGTCGCATTGCGCGCCATCGAGGCCAACTGGCTCCGCACGCAGTTTTCAAACTCCACCACCAACGTCCAGAACAATCTCACTCTCGGCGCCGGTATCGTGTTCAAGTTCAGATGACAGAAATGGCTATCTTAACGACCTGCGAGACAAGCCAGAGGGAAAATGTCATACGGGCTCCCAACCTGCATGATGTAAGCTTCAGCCCGCTTCGAACCGCTCTCCAGGCCACGAAAGTGCGCAACAGTATCTTGCAGTTCGTAGAAGAGATCCGGACTCTGACTTGAATGCGCGTAGCATGCTGCCTTCTTGGTATCTAGTACTGCAGAGATATCCACGTAATGCGTGGGAGAAGAAAACTGCATGGTATCTTCTCCATCGGAGACTTCATAGTAATACACGGGGAATTTGTGCTTCAGTTGCTTCCACGATTCGTATGTAAGGTTTGAGATACCGCGATGATCGGGATGATTGTCGATGGGCCAGTGGTTGAAAATCGCGTCGGGATTTTCAGTCTCAATAATCTTCTGGAAGGCCTGGTAGTGAGCATCATCGACGATTGAGTGGCCATTGGCCTGCCCCACCCAGGCTGGCCGCGCCTTCAAGATCGCGCATGCACTCCTGGCCTCGGCGATGCGCACCGCAGCAGAAGTTTCCCAGGCACCGTCGTTCATGTAGAGCAGCACGACCTCGTGACCCAAGGCCGTTAGCCGGGCGATGGTGCCGCCACAACCATACTCGGGGTCGCCCGGATGTCCGCCGGAAATCACAAACTTGAATTTGCGCGGCGCAGGCTCACTCAACGGCTTAGTTTGGGCCACCGTCGTAATTGCTGCCGCTCCCGCCACCAATCCAGCATTCACTAACATCTGGCGTCGATTCAAAATCCTGCCCCCCCGTGTTACTCGCTCCAGAATCAGGCAAATAACACGCGTCAAGCATAAACTGCGAGGGCTCGAACTGCTTTATATTGCGCTTCGACGTCCAGACACCAGGTTGATAACCAGAATGATCAACGCCACTACCAGCAGAATGTGAATCATGCTGCCGGCAATGTGCAAACTAAAGCCCAGAAGCCACAAAATCACAAGGATCACGAATATTGCCCAAAGCATGTATATCCTCCTCCGTATTGCGCGCGCCTGAGACCGGGAATCTGTCTCAAGCGCACTCAACATATTCACAAAACTCGGTTGTTAGTTCGCGGCGATCGCCTGTTCCTTAGCGTCCCTGACTGCATCGATGAATCTCTCTGCGGACGCTGGCGTCGCCACTTCGCCGCGCAGAACGCGGTGGGTAGAAACGTCATGACCGTAGAAGGCATCCATCGAACTGTCGTCGCGGCGAACATCGGCCCCGGTCAGCGTAAGTCCGGCGAATGCTCCTTTGGCTCGCGAGTAAGTAAGCACTTCCATATTCAGCTTCCAGTCTGTGTCGGCAGTGGCATGACGACCCACTGGACCGGCCGCCGCTGAGGCGTCGGCCCCAAGCTGAAACTTGGCGTCTTCCAGTTTCAACATTCCCTTGTCACCCTGAAAGACCATGACCAGATCCACGCCTTCGACGCCGATCTGCAATCCCCAGCTTCCACCGGTGATGGCAAAGAATGCCGGCGCGCTCCAACCGTTTTCTGTCCTGCAAGTGGCAACGCCCTTGCCATTCTCCCCGCCAAGCACAAACCCCGCCTTGATCATGTGGGGAACCACGGCAATGCAACGTGCGTGTTCCAGCACTTCTTCCGGAATTCCTTTATCCGGCGTCGACATGATCTGGTGCAGGACTAACGTTGCATTATCAAGCCGGTTCTGTACTGCTTCGCGAGTCTCCGCCGAGGCGGCCGTGGCCGCGCCCATGCTGATCAATGCTACTAACGTTACGAGTTTCTTCATGCAAATCACCTTTTCTACCCATGCGCAGTGTCTCTTACTCTCCGCGCACTGAGGCGCACAAGGTATCTCTCACATTAGAGCGAAAGCGCAGCGAGGTCTGAGCAATCTGGCTCTATGATGTGCGGCAGTTTTTCGATTGGTTTCGGGGAATTACTCGGCAGCGTGCGGATCAATTCCCACTCTCCGTCAGCGCCGGCCCTTCAGTCCCGCGGCGGTTCGTTCGGCGTGGAATCATGCCAAGTTGGCATCAGGACCGGCATACCAGCCTTGAACTTCTTAAGTATGTGAGCAGAATTGATCAGTTTTCCCATTTTCCATAGCGCAGTGTTGTGCTAGAGTACCGCTGGAGCGGGGCGTAAATGGTAATGGCACGATTGTTCAGTTGAATCAGCAGTTTGCGATGTGGGGGCAGTTGACTTTTTATTGTTGTACCTGATTTGGCAGCACAACTCAGTTGCAAATCGAGGCGCGACTCGATCCGTCTTCTTCCTGTAAAGCCCCCGCGCCGCCTTTACGCCTGGAGGCGTTCTTGTCCATGGTTGCAGGTGAAAAACCCGAGTTCGACGCAGCCAAATTTCTGGCCAGCGCAGGCCTGGGACGAAGAATTGTCCGATTCGCGCCCAAGCAAAGTTTCTTTTCTCAGGGAGATGTAGCCGATTCCATCTTCTATCTTCAAAAGGGCAGCGCCAAGGTCACGGTTGCTTCGAAATCCGGAAAAGAGGCGACCATCGCAATTCTCGCTGCTGGAGATTTTGTAGGAGAAGGTGCGCTCGCCGCGGCGCCGGGGCTGCGTTTGTCCACTGCCACCGCTCTTACCGACTGCACCGCGCTCAAAATCACGCGGGAAGAAACGATCCGCGTCATGCACGAAGAACATGACTTTTCTGATTTATTCCTGAAGTTTCTGCTGGCTCGCAGCATGCGCATCCAGGCCGATCTTGTCGATCAGCTCTTCAACTCAAGCGAAAAACGCCTGGCGCGAGTTCTGCTTCTAATGGCGGAGTTTGGCCAACCAAACGACGCGGAAACGACAATCCCCAAGGTATCCCAGGAGACTCTGGCGGAAATGGTGGGTACCACCCGCTCGCGCGTCAGCTTTTTCATGAACCGTTTCCGCAAACTGGGCTTTATCGAATATAACGGCCGCATCCGCGTCCACAAGTCACTGCTCAATGTGGTCCTCCACGACTGAGCTTTGGGTAGCCACACAATCCAAGAGACTCCGCATCAAAACAAACAGTATTTGCGGTCTGAATTGCTCAGTATTGATCCCAGAGCCACGCAATACTGGCTGGGAGTCCCGCGTTCAATAACTCTGTGCCTAACGGCGAAGATTGCCATGATCGAAAACCAAACCTGATCGTGAGAGGGCAAAATGACATTTCTGCAAATGGCGTTCATTCTGTTGATCTTTTCCTGGGCCTTGCGCCTTCCTGCGGAGCCGACTCGCGACTTGGCGCCCTCCCGGCGACCCGTTCGATGAGTTCCGCGAGCCCATCGCCTCAAATTTCGCGATCAAGATCCAATCTCACTGTTGATCACACTGGACGGACCGCGTGCGCCTCAATCGAATTTGAATTACAGAATCCACGGAGGATGAAGTATGAACAAAGATCGAGTCAAGGGAACGATAGATGAATTGGTGGGAAGCGCCAAGCGCAAGGTTGGCGGGTTGACCGGTAATACGCCACTCCAAGTCAAAGGCCTTGCCCAGCAGGCGAAGGGCAAGATTGAAAATGCAGTGGGTAAGACCAAGGATGCCGTCCATAAATCCGACGTTCAAGACAATCCCCCGCAGTACACACGCAGTAAATTGAATTAGTTTTCGGGAAGGGTCGAACCAACCAAGCGCGCAGAATTGCCATCTTTGCGAAAGGGATTCAAGCACTAATCCACTTTTGCCGACTTCCGCCCCATCTCGCTGGATTCGATCGCTGCTAAAGTCGCTCGGGCCTGGAATCATTACTGGCGCCGCTGACGACGACCCGTCAGGCATCGCGACCTATTCGGTCGCCGGCGCGCAAGTCGGAACCAGACTCTTGTGGACTGCGCTGATTACCTGGCCGCTGATGGCTGCTGTGCAAATGATGTGTGCACGAATCGGCATGGTGACCGGCAGAGGCTTGGCCGGGAACTTCAAGCAGCGGTTTCCAAAATGGCTGTTGCTCGCCTTCGCTGCATCCCTGCTGATTGCAAATACCATTAACATCGCCGCAGACCTGGCCGGCATGGCCGATGCGGCATCCATGCTATCGGGAATCAAGTCTTATTGGTTCGTTGCCATATTTGCGCTCCTCATTTCGTGGGCCACGGTCAAGCTCGAATATCGCCAGATCGCGAACGTGCTCAAGTGGCTGGTTCTCGTACTCTTCGCTTATCCCATTACCGCCTTTGTGGTGGGAGCAGATTGGGGTCAGGTGCTCCGCGATACCCTGGTGCCATCCGTCCCGCACAGCAGAAATGAATGGGCAACGCTGGTCGCCATCCTCGGCACCACCATCAGTCCCTATTTGTTTTTCTGGCAAGCGAGTGAAGAAGTCGAAGAGGAGAAATCTGCTGGGCAGGCCACAATCGCTCAACGCAAAGGAGCCACCGTTGAAGAGATTCACCTGAGAAATATCGACGTAGGTGTTGGCGCGTTTTTCTCCAACATGGTCATGTTCTTCATCATCCTCACTACGGCCATTACGCTTAACCGTCATGGCATTACAAATATAGAAACGTCTCGCCAGGCTGCTGAAGCCCTTGCGCCATTTGCGGGCAAATTCGCGGCCACCTTGTTCACCGTGGGTATAGTCGGGGTCGGCTTCCTGGCCATCCCTACACTGGCGGGATCGACCTCATATGCGTTCGCCGAAACCCTGGGGTGGCGCCAAGGCTTGAACAAGAAGCTAACGGGCGCGCGTTGGTTTTATGCACTGATTCTTGTGTCTACCGCAGCCGGCGTTGCACTGAACTTTCTGGGCATTAACCCGGTGAAAGCGCTATATTGGACCGCGGTCATTAACGGATTGCTGGCACCCTTCCTTCTGGTCGCGATCCTCATCGTCGCCGCCGACAAGAAATTGATGCAAGGGCAGCCAAGTTCCCGGTTCGCATGGGTTGTCGTGGCCATAACCACTGTGGCTATGTTCGCCGCTGGCGTAGCAATGTTCGTTGTATAAGCTACGCGACCTGCGACTAGGTTCATGCGCGCGGTGCAGAAGAAAGCGGTTCCAGCGATCTGGCCGGCATTTCTCACCGGCCCGCAAATATAATTTCGCAGTTTTGCAGTTAATTGAGTCCCGCGCGCGCACAATCAAATCATGCAGATCAATCAGGGCCTCCGATTCTCTCGTACTGCGCATACTCCAGAACCGGCCAATGATTACCAGCTTGCTCGCCGGGGGGGG
>Ga0265338_10001089_pt1 | contig 45131 bp, 41 predicted proteins | sample 42126metaG_FD_193579 | JGI IMG/M metagenome (GOLD analysis project Ga0265338, IMG submission 193579) | Rhizosphere microbial communities from Carex aquatilis grown in University of Washington, Seatle, WA, United States - 4-21-26 metaG | ecosystem: Host-associated > Plants > Roots > Rhizosphere... | reverse complement strand
GCCTTGCGCGCCGCGTTTGGGTCTGCGACAATTCAGCGGCGGGCGCGAGCAAACGATGCAACAAGATTACCCCAAACATTATTGCGGTGTGTTCGGCATTTTCGGCCACCCGAATGCGGCCGAGTTGACCTACTACGGTCTTTACGCGCTCCAGCATCGCGGTCAGGAGAGCGCCGGCATTGTCACCTGCCACGAGGGAAAATTTTACAAGCATCATGGCATGGGGCTGGTGTCGCAGGTGTTTAATCCCAAACTGCTGCACGATCTGGTCGGCAACATGGCCGTCGGCCACACGCGTTACTCGACCACGGGCACTTCCAATCTCCGCAACGCGCAACCGCTCACGGTGGACTGCGCGCGCGGCCAGATCGCGGTCGCCCACAACGGCAATCTGACCAACGCGGCAAAACTGCGCGACGAATTGGAAAGCAATGGGCTGGTTTTTCAAACGAGTGTGGACAGCGAAATCATCATCATGATGCTGGCACAACCACTACTGGGCGGAGTTGAAAACACCATCGTGCAAACGCTCCGCCGGATCGAAGGCGCTTATTCGCTGGTCATTATGACGGAAAAGGAATTGATCGGCGCGCGCGACCCGTTTGGTTTTCGTCCGCTGGCGCTTGGCCGGGTGAACGGTTCGTGGGCGCTGTCGAGTGAATCGGTGGCGTTTGATCAGATTCAGGCGGAATTTGTCCGGGACGTGGAACCGGGCGAAATCGTCATCATCAACGAAAAAGGGGTGATCAGCCTGCAGGCGTTTCCCGAGCACAAACGCCGGGCATTTTGCATTTTTGAGTACGTCTATTTTGCGCGGCCGGACAGCACCATCGGCGGACGCAGCGTTTACAACGTGCGCAAGGAGATGGGCCGCCAGCTGGCGCGCGAACATCCGGTTCAAGCCGACCTGGTGATTCCGGTGCCGGACAGCGGTGTCTGCGCGGGGCTGGGCTATTCCGAACAATCCGGTATCCCGTTCGAGATGGCGTTCATTCGCAATCACTACGTCGGACGCAGTTTCCTGCAACCGACGCAGCTCATCCGTGATTTCGACGTGCGAGTGAAGTTGAACCTCATTGCTTCACTGGTGAAGGACAAACGGGTCGTCATTGTCGACGATTCCATTGTGCGCGGCACAACCTGCAAGGCGCGCGTGAAGACACTCAAGGAAGCCGGCGCAAAGGAGGTTCACGTGCTGGTGAGTTGTCCGCCGCACATGAACCCCTGCGTTTATGGCATTGATTTTCCTGACCGCAGCAAATTGATGGCGGCCAATCACAGCGTTGATGAAATCCGCAAATATCTGAACGCTGATTCGCTGCATTACCTCTCGCAGGAAGGCATGGTCAAGGCGACCGGCTTGCCGAAGGAAGGATTTTGCATGGCGTGCTACGATGGCAATTATCCCGTGCCCTACGATCCGGTGTTGGACAAACACATCATTGAACGGCGCCGCCGTCAGGCGCAAACCCTCGGTGAAGCCATGGAGAAGGAGAACGAGCAAATCAAACTGCTGCAGATTTAATCCGGATAGACCAGTGCCGGTCTTCGGACAAGAAAATTGTCGCAAGACAGGTCGTTCCTCACCACGGGGGCCTATAAAACTCTTTTTTCCTTGTGACCAGATGACAACTGTGAGACTCTAATATGCGAAATCAACCCTATTGGAGTATTTTAAGCCGTATGCACCAGTCACTTCCAAGGACCACTCTGGTCGCTTGGTTCCCACAAATCGTAATTCTCGCCATTTTTTCAATTTGTATTCCGTCCTTGGTTCAGGCCCAAGGCACGTATCCTAAAATCGAGGCTTCGTTCACGGTAAATACTCCGATTGCGGACCCGTTTGATTACAGCAATGACGTGCGTGTGGTGATTGTCCAGCCGGATTCAACCGTACTTTCCCTGCCGGCATTTTTTGACGGTGGCACGACCTGGCGCGTGCGGCACACCCCGACGATGGCCGGAGTTTATAGCATCAGCAGCATCACGTTGAACGGTTCGCCCCTTTCGTACAGCAATTTGTCGCCGGCTTCCTGGACCGTGAACGGTTTTCCGACCAGCCCCGGTTTTGTGCGCGTGGATCCCGCCAACCCGCGCCGCTTTATCACCAGCAATGGCCGGCGGTATTTCCCGGTTGGACAGGATGTCGCCTGGGGTTACAGCAATAGTCCCAGCGCAGATTACCGGGTCACGACTATCTTCTCTAAAATGGGCGCGGCCCACGAGAACTGGTCGCGGGTGTGGATGACGCACTTTTACGATTGGCAAGGCTTGGGGCTGAATCTGGACTGGCCCAAGGTCAATAATACCTTAGGCCAACTGAGCCTGCCCAACGCACGAAACTGGGACGCCATTGTTGCCGCCGCCGATCAAGCCGGCATCCATTTTCAAATGACGTTGCAGCATCACGGACAATATTCGAGCACCAACATCAGTAAGACCGACCCGAACTGGGAACAGAACCCTTACAATGTTGCCAACGGCGGGTTTCTTTCCAGCGCGACAAACTTTTTCACGGACGCAACGGCCAAGGCGTTGACCAAACGCAAGCTCCGTTACATTGTGGCGCGTTGGGGTTATTCGCCTGCCATCATGGCGTTCGAGTTGTTTAACGAAGTTCAATTCACGGACGCCGCCTCCGTGAACCAGTGGGGCAATATTGAGGCCTGGCATAACGAGATGGCGACATTCCTGCGTTCCCTGGATACCTATCATCACTTGATTACCAGTAGTTCGGACCTGACCGAACCGATTTGGGACCAGACGGATTACTACCAGCACCACGATTATCCATCGGATCTGATAACCGGAATTCGCGATGCCCAGGACATCACGGCCTCACAACCGGTCGCGCCGGATTTCAGCGGTGAATGTGGCATAGATTACACGCCGCACGTCGGCGTCAGCCCGCCCATTTGGGCCGGGCTGATGGCGGCGCAGTCTGGTGGTGCGCAACCGTGGTGGTGGGACACGATTGACCCGGACAACGACTATTATTTGATCCAGGCAGCAGCCGATTTTGTCACCGTGTCCGGCCTGGCCGACCAGAACGCCTTGACCAAATCCATTCCGCAAGTTGCCGGTGGCGCTCTCGGCCCGCTGGCATTTTCGCCTGGTGGCGGCTGGGCGACAAACACACAGAATACGTTTACAGTTGGAGCCGCCGCACCGGATGGTATTGGTTCCGCCCCGAGTTATCTTCAAGGTAATTATCATCATTCCATGACTCCGAACGGCTACACGTTCCTCGTCAATTATTCTCAAAGTGGAACATTTTCGGTTCAAGTGTTGCAGATTGCCAGTTCGGGCGCCGGTCTGGAAATTTTTCTCGATGGCAATTTGAGGACCAATATTTCCTTTCCCTCTGCGGGCGGCGACACGCCCACAAACTTTACCGCGTCCATTCCGGTTTCTACGGGTTCGCACAACATTAACATTACCAACAACGGTCTGGATTGGATTCGGCTGGGTAACATTACGCTCAATCCTTATGTGTCCGCGCTCGGCGGCTATGCGATCGGCACCAACAATTGGCAGGCCCTCTGGCTATGGAATCGCACCAACGTCTTCGCGGCTGCGCCGGGGCCGAGCGTCACGGGCACCGTGGCTGTTGCCGGCCTGGCTCCCGGCACTTACTCGGGTACCTGGTGGGATACGTTCGGGGCCGGCGCCCTCAGCAATTTCACTTTTACCGTCACGGGCAGCAATGTGCCGGTAACGCTGGCTACGCCATCCATTTTGCGTTCCGTGGCACTTTATGTCGGCATTCCGGCGCAGGCGGGAATCGCTGTTCCCAATTTAAACCAGACGGCGGCCTCCAACGCGCCGTCGTTCAACGTCCCATTAGTGATAACCAACAGTGGGGGCTTGCCGTTGGCCTATTCGCTCTCTTCCACCAGTGCCATTCCGTCCTGGCTGGGTTTCTCCTCCACCAACGGGTATGTGTCGAAGTCGAGCGCCTTGACGGTCTACCTGGCTTTCAACCCGGCGGGTCTGACGCCCGGCACTTATACCTTCACGCTCTTCGTCCATACCGGTGATCCGCTCCTCGCGGTCACCGCCCTGCCCATTTCGTTCACGATTTCCGCGGGCACGCCGGCGGCGCCCCGATTGCAGGTGGTGTCCGGATCCGGCAGCCAGTTTGTGTTCCAACTGCTGGGCGACACCAATGCTTCCTACGTGGTCCAAACCTCCCTGGATCTCAAGACGTGGATTCCGGTTTCAACCAACACGCTCCCGGGAGGCACTTTGAATATCACCAATCCGATCCCGCCGGGCGCCCCTCAGCAATTCTGGCGCGCCCTTTGGCAGCCATAATGGTCGGAAGCCGTGTTCCATCGGTTCATACGGCAGGGTCTCCCCGCCTGCCGCAGGGACGCCCGCCCGCCGTTCATTCCGCTTGAATCCTGTCCGGTGAGATTTTTTGTTCGCCATTCCAGACGCCCCGGGCCAAAATTTTGCCGTGCCTGAGCGCGCAAACCATGTGCCTGCCGGAGGCAAGGATGTTTAACCGAAAAGGAATTTATGCAGAAAGCAATCGGCGTGATTTGCCTGGTCGTTGGCCTGTGGTTGCTGTTGCGAGGACATGACGTGGCCAATTCAGTTGGTTCACAATTCACCAGGGCGTTTACCGGCGAGCCTTTGGGCAAAGCCACCCACTATTACCTGGCCGGCGTGGCGCTGGGATTGTTCGGCGCATTCCTGGTTTTCTGGAAGCGGAAATAAAATTTAATTTTCCCCCACTTCCGGCGGCCCTTTGCCGCCGTTGACCAAAAAGAGAACCGCCATTCGCACCGCCAGCCCGTTGGTCACCTGCTCCAGAATCAACGACCGGCTCGAGTCGGCGATGTCGCTGTCAATTTCCACGCCGCGATTGATCGGGCCGGGATGCATGATGAGTGCGTCGGGTTTCGCCTTCGCGAGCCGCGCCTGGTTGAGGCCGAAAAGCTGGATGTATTCATTGATGCTGGGAAACATCGTCTTGCGCTGACGCTCGTGCTGGATGCGCAGCAGGTTGATGATGTCCGCGTCCCGAATCGCCTCCTCCACATCGTAGGTCACGCGACAACCCATTTGCTCGAAGGTTTTCGGCACCAGCGTGGCCGGTCCGCAGAGCGTCACGGTCGCCCCCAGTTTCAGCAGCGCCCAGATGTTCGAACGCGCCACGCGGCTGTAAAGCACATCGCCCAGAATCGTGATGTTCAGTCCCGCGATTTTCCCCTTGTGCTCGCGAATGGTGAACACGTCCAGCAATGCCTGCGTGGGATGTTCGTGCGCGCCGTCGCCGGCGTTGATGACGCTGGCGTTGAGCACGCGCGCCAGAAAATGCGGCGCGCCGGAGGCGCTGTGGCGGATGACGATGAAATCGGCGTTAAGCGCTTCGAGATTGCGCGCGGTGTCCTTGAGCGTCTCGCCTTTCTTGAACGACGACGCCTCGGCGGAAAAATTGATGACATCCGCTGACAGCCGTTGTTCGGCCAGCTCAAAACTGATGCGCGTCCGCGTGGACGGCTCGACGAACAGGTTGACAACCGTTTTTCCGCGCAGCGCCGGGACCTTTTTGATGGCGCGCTCACCGACCGCCTTGAACGCCCGCGCCGTGTCCAGCACCATGACGATTTCGTCGGGCGTGAGCGATTCGATGTCGAGCAGATGTTTGCGGGCCCAGGTCATTTCGGCCTTTCCAGTACGACTTCGTCCATGCCGTCGTTTTCGACCAGCCGGACGCGGATTTTTTCATTCCCGGCGGTGGGCACGTTTTTGCCGACGAAATCCGCCCGGATTGGCAATTCGCGATGACCACGGTCAATGAGCACGGCCAGTTGAATTTTTTTGGGCCGGCCAAAATCGTTGAGCGCGTCCATGGCCGCACGCGTGGTGCGGCCGCTGAACAACACGTCGTCCACGAGCACAACCGTTTTGCCGGTCACGTCGAAGGGAATGACGGTGGGATGAATTTTCGGCGCGGCGCGTTGATCGAGGTCGTCGCGATGCATGCCCACGTCGAGGATGCCGACGGGGACGGGCTGGCGCCAGATCTCGGAAAGGATCCGGCTCAACCGTTTTGCCAGATGGTCGCCGCCCACGGGAATGCCGATGAGGACAACCTCCGTGCCGTTTTCACTGCGCTCGGCAATTTCGTGCGCCACGCGGGTGAGCGCGCGTTGAATCGCGGCAGCATCGAAAATGACGGTGGGTTCAGCCATAAATCCGCATCAAAGAATCGGTGTACGAAACGATGCCCCCGGTCCGGCACCGGGAACAAAAAATCGCGAACCCCTCCGCCGGGCGGAGTTGATTCGCGTTGCACGGTATGCGCTCATGATTGTCCTTGGCGACCTCACCGGGCCGCCTTAAAGGAACTTCTTTTTTGTTAATGGCCGGCGGTTTGGCGTGCCCGGCGCCAGCTCGAACGGTGCTTGATAATCCAATCCGTCAATGCCCGTTCGAATCCGATGTCGTGCCCGGCCTTTTCCGACTCAATCCACTTGTGCTTCAGAATTTCCTCGCGCTCGGCTTGGAACTCGCGATAAAGCGAGGAATTCTTCAACAAATCGTCCGCTGGAGATGCAGCTTTCATCGCGTTCGACATAGAAAATGTGATGCAAAATTAGGGTTTTTCAATTAATTTGCAATAAAAATCTTGCCTGAAATTACAACCAACGACGGACGAACAGGTTGTGCAACCCGATTTACTCCAGTCGCTTGCGTAAAGATGTGGCCATCTCAATAAATACCCTGGCCGCCGGGCTGTTTGGTGCCGACACCATCACCGGTACGCCTTGGTCGCCGCCTTCGCGAATTTCCGTGAAAATCGGCATTTCACCGAGGAACGGAACGTTTTGCCGCCCCGCCTCGGTTTGCCCGCCACCGTGGCCGAAAATCTCCACCCGTTCGCCGTTCGGCGCGGTGAAATAGCTCATGTTCTCCACGAGGCCGAGAATCGGTACGTTCACCTTGTTGAACATCGCAATGCCTTTGCGCACAACGCCCAGCGACGCCTCCTGCGGTGTGGTCACGATGACACCGCCATCAAGGGGTACGGTCTGGCACAATGAGAGTTGGGCATCGCCGGTACCCGGCGGCAAATCCACCAGCAGGAAATCCAATTCACCCCATTCCACCGCCAGCAGGAATTGCTGGATCGTCTTGGTAATCATCGGCCCGCGCCAAATCACCGGCTGCTCGTCCGTGAGCAGCAAACCGATGCTCATCACTTTGACGCCGTGTCCCAGTGGAGGCACAAGCTGTTCCCTGGGGCTGACGGTCGGACGTTCGTGGACACCCATCATCAGCGGAATGCTGGGCCCGTAAATGTCGCAATCCAGCAATCCGACCTTGGTGCCAAGATGTTTGAGCGCGCATGCGAGGTTGACGGCCACCGTGGATTTGCCGACGCCGCCTTTGCCGCTGGCCACGGCGATGATGCGTTTCACGCCCGACACGCGATTTTGATTCGCGAAGGGATTGGCCGGTGCGGCCTGCCCGGCGGCGGGTTGCCGCACTTCAACCTGAACGTGTTTCACGCCGGGCAACGCCAGCAAAACACGTTCGGATTCTGCCCTGATTTGTTGGGCGGCTTCGGGATTTGGTGAAGTAAGTTGCATCGAAACGCTCACCGTGCCGTTGGCGGCGGAGATTTCCTTCACCAGTCCAAACGAGACGATGTCGCGCGAATAGCCGGGATATTTGACGGCTTTCAGCGCGTTTTGGATGTCTGCTTGCGTGAGCATGTTCCAACAAAGTGCCAGCTTCGTGCGCGAAAACAAGCGTGCTCCAGACTTGCGTGGTGGCAAATGGCATGGGAGATTGACGGTCTAATTTTTGGCATTGGACAACTGAATCATGACGCAAACGATACCAACGGCCCCCCACCAGGGCGCCGAACCGTTTTTGGAAAAATTCCGGCGCTTCGAATCGGAACCGCAATCGCCGGCGTGGGTGCTGCCGCTGCGCAAGGCCGGCATGGCGCGCTTTGCCGAACTCGGCTTCCCCACGGTTCACGACGAAGACTGGCGTTTCACGAATGTCGCGCCGCTGGCCAAATTGCCGTTCAAGCCAATGGTGGATACGTCGGATGCCGCCGCCGCCAAATCCACACTGGCGAAATACATCTTTGCAAATCTACCCGGTTCGCAGCTGGTTTTTGTAAACGGACATTTTAATGCCGCGCTTTCAACCGTGGGAAGACTGCCGGAGGGAGTGAAGGTCGCCAGCCTCGCCGCCGCGTTGACGACGGATTCCACGTTCATCGAGAAGCAACTCGGCCGGTCCGCATTGACGGACGATAATTCTTTCGCCGCGTTGAACCAGGCGTTCTTCCTCGACGGCGGCTTTGTTCACATTCCGGCGGGCATGGTTGTTGAAGAACCGATCCAACTCATTTTCGTTTCCACGGCAAAACACCACGGCGACACGATTCAACCGCGTAACCTGATCATGGCCGGGGCCGGCAGCAAGGCAACTGTCATTGAAAGCTATCTGGCCGCGGATGCGGCCGCGTATTTCACCAACACCGTCACGGAAATTGTCGCCGGCGATAACGCGGCGCTGGAGCATGTGAAATTCCAGGATGAGGCGCTGGACGCGTTTCATCTGGCGACGATTGCCGCCCGGCTTGGCCGCGCCAGCAATACGAGCATCCATTCCTTTGCCCTCGGTGCGAAGCTCTCGCGCACCAACATCCGCACGAAACTCGCGGGCGAAGGGCTGGAATGCATTCTCAACGGTCTTTACCTGACACGCGGTGAACAGCTGGCCGATCACCACATGATTGTCGAGCACGCGCAGCCGCATTGCGCGAGCCACGAGTATTTCAACGGCATCCTCGACGACAAATCGAAGGGCGTCTTCCACGGGCGGATTTACGTTCATCCCATCGCGCAAAAGACTGACGCGAAACAGACGAACAAAAACCTGCTGCTCTCCGACGACGCGACCGCCGACACCAAACCGCAACTGGAAATTTATGCCGACGACGTGAAATGCACGCACGGCGCGACGATCGGCCAGTTGAACGACGAATCCATCTTTTACCTGCGCTCGCGTGGTCTCGGTAAAGACACCGCGCGGCGGATGCTGATCCACGCCTTCGCCGGCGAAATCATCGCGCGGGTGAAACACGCCGCCGTGCGCGAGGAATTGGACAAGGTCATCTGGGACCGGCTGGAGGCCAACCCGCATTTGCTGGGAAAATAAGGCAGGGACAGCGCGCTGCGCTGTCCGGACGCCGCAGCGCGGCGTCCCTACCACGAATAATATGTTCGACGAACTGAACGACCTTTATCAGCAGGTCATTCTTGACCACTGCCGGAAGCCGCGGAATTTCCACGAGCTGCCCGCCGCGACCCGCTCCGCCCAGGGTCACAATCCGCTCTGCGGCGACCAGTTGAAGCTGTTTTTATTGTTGGACGGCGACACCATCAAAGACATCAGTTTCGTCGGCTCCGGCTGTTGCATTTCCAAGGCATCGGCGTCGCTGCTCACGGAATTTGCGAAGGGTAAAACGAAGGCGGACGTGGAAAAAATGTTCGGGCAGGTCCATGAAATGGTCATGACCGGCAAGGTGAACGGCGACGTCGGCAAGCTGACGGTGTTCGCGGGTGTCCACAAATATCCGGCGCGAGTGAAGTGTGCGATCCTCTCGTGGCACGCCGTGATGGCGGCGCTGAAAGGCGATGCCCAGCCGGTAACAACGGAAAACGAACAGACCTGATTGATTTCACCCGCGTTTGCGGCGATGATACCTGAAGTAAACTAAACTTAAGTATTCTATGAATTCTGAACCAATAATTTTGACCCGCGACGTAGAAGCCGCCGTCGTGCCCGTCGGCACGAAGGTTACATTGCAAAAAGGCGAGCAGGCCCACATCACGCAATCGCTCGGCGGCAGTTACACCGTCGTCGTCAACGGCAACATGTTTCGCATCGAGGCCAAGGACGCCGACGCGCTGGGAGTGCAGGCGGAAACCAAATCGGTGGTGGCGGCGGCCGGTCCCATCACGCCGGAGCAACTGGAAAAACAGGTGTGGGACGCGCTCAAGACGTGTTACGACCCGGAGATCCCCGTCAACATCGTTGACCTCGGCCTGATTTACGATTGCCATCTCGCGCCCGCCGGCGAAAACAGTTTCAAGGCCGACGTGAAAATGACGCTGACCGCGCCCGGCTGCGGCATGGGGCCGATGCTGGCGCAGGACGTGCAAAACAAACTGTTGAGCCTCGAACCGATTGACGAGGCGAACGTCGAACTCGTCTGGGACCCGCCGTGGAACCAGGGCATGATGACCGAGGCAGCCAAACTGCAACTAGGTTTGATGTAACGGATTTTTATCCGCTAATTTCGCGAAAGACCGCGAAATTGTTCAGGAAAGAATTCAATTCGTGAAAATTCGCGTAATTCGCGGATTTGTTTTCAATGAAGGAAGCAAAGACAATTGACTGGGCTGCGCTACGAAAGGATTTCCCCATCCTCGACCAGCAGGTCCACAGCAAACCGCTGATTTACTTCGACAACGCCGCCACGTCGCAGAAACCGTGCGCGGTGATTGACGCGTTGGTGCATTACTACGAGCGTGACAACGCCAATGTCCATCGCGGCATCCACGAGTTGAGCAATCGCGCCACGGCCGGTTACGAAGCGGCGCGGGCGCGCGCGGCGAAGTTCATCAATGCCCGGAGTGCCGAGGAAATCGTGTTCACGCGCGGGACGACCGAGGGTATCAATCTCGTCGCCAGTTCCTGGGGCGCAAAAAATCTCAAGGCGGGCGACGTGATTCTCCTCACGGAAATGGAGCACCACAGCAACCTCGTGCCCTGGCAAATGCTCGCTCAGCGCACCGGCGCGAAAATCGCCTATGTGCCTGTCACCGGTGACGAAGGCCTTCTCGATTTGTCCCAACTCGATTCACTGCTGACGAAGCGGGTGAAAATGTTCTCGATGGTTCATATTTCCAATTCGCTGGGGACGGTGAATCCCGTGGCCGACCTTTGTGTCCGCGCGCGCAAGCTCGGCATCACCACGCTGGTGGACGGCGCCCAAAGCGCCGGGCATATGCCCGTGGACGTACAGGCCATCGGTTGCGATTTCTTCGTGTTTTCCGGCCACAAGATTTGCGGGCCGACCGGCATCGGCGTGTTGTGGGGACGGCAGGAATTGCTCGACGCCATGCCGCCGTATCAGGGCGGCGGCGAAATGATTTTATCGGTCGAATACCAGAAAACCGAATTCAAAAAGGCGCCACACCGGTTCGAGGCCGGCACGCCGGACATCTCCGGCCCGATCGGCTTGCATGCCGCGATGGATTATCTCGACGCCGTCGGCCGTGATAACATCTGGAAACACGACCAGGAACTGGCGCATTACGCTTACGAAAAACTGGTCGCGCTGAAAAATATCCGGCTCTTTGGCCCTGGTGCCCGTTCGGAGAACCGCGCCGGGCTGGTGAGTTTTCTGCTGAATGATGTTCACGCGCACGACGTGGTGACATTGGCGGACCAGGCGGGCGTGGCCTTGCGCGGCGGCCATCATTGCACGCAACCGCTCATGCACCGGCTCGGCGTCGAGTCCACCGCCCGCGCCAGTTTTTACTTTTACAACACCAGGGCCGAGGTGGACCGGCTCGTGGAAGTCGTGCAGGAAATTCAGAAATTTTTCGGGCAGTAACACTTTTTTGGGCTGCTACAACCCGCCAATTCACTTACGGTTTTCCCAAACAGTTATGAGGGAAGTCAGATTGCGCTTGTCGAAGATTTTTTGCTTTTCCGCGCTGCAGAGTTAGCTTTTAGGCGTATGGGCGCTGTTAGACTCCCAGGCGAAAATGTCAAAGCTCTTTCCAAAGCTCGGGACAAAGCAATGCTAGGTAATTTTCCCAATGGGGCAACAATGTTCATGCTGCGGCTCTTACGTGGAAATCTGCCCATCGCAGATATCGAAGCGCACCTGGTGCAACCAATCGAACGGTCGCATCTTGTGAAACTCTGTCGTGCAGCACGCAACGAACCGCCGTTCGTGAGAAGGAAAGCACAGGCAGTAATATTTTATCAATGTGGCATTAGCCTAGCGGCGATCATGCGTGTTCTGATTCTTGGCAGGAATACTCTGAAAAGGTATATCCGCAGATTCAAAGCTGGCAAAAGAATCTGGGGTAAGGAACAGGTTCCTGCAAAGTTCAAAGAGGGGCAAAACTGCAAGAATCCAGCGTGGCGATGACGATGAACAGGACTGGAGCATTAAGCGCGTGCTGGCGAAAGGGGGACCTTCAAAAGAGTGAGTGCAGCAGTTGCCTTTGAAAATTTCAGGGAATTTCCAGCCAAATTTTGATCGCCTGAAGAATTACTCCCATCTCCGATTGGTTCAGAGCACCAAGTTTTCGCACCAGCACTGAACCGGGGATGTGACGTAATCCTTGGGCGTCGAACGCGCCGTTTTCCAGCCACGGAACTTTTATCGCCACCTCAAATCTACCCCCGCGCAAGGCTGTCGTGTGCGGCACGATGGCAAAAAGTGCGCGTTCGTCATCGCGAAACGGTGTGTTGAAGATGACGGCCGGACGCACTTTGGCGGTCATGCCCAGGTCCACCAGCCAGACTTCACCGCGCCGGGCGTTTGCCATGTTTGGCCTCGGCTTTGTCGTACATTTGGAAGGCGGCGTCGGCGGAAGCAATCAAATCCGCCTCCGTTTCGACGCCATACTTGTCGTCGTAAACAATCCCGCCGCCGCGCTGGCGGAACTGGTCGTGAACAGCCCGTTCAACGCGCTCGAGTTCTTCGGCGGTTAATTTCGGCAATACGGCCTCGATTTCAGCAATCGTGCTCACGCCGACAAGATAAGCGGCAATGAATCACGCGTCAACGGCGGCCATCTGACTTTAATTTCGACAAAAAGTTTGTTTGGGTTAATCTGGATTGTGCTTGCTGAAACGGAAATTGACGCAAACTCTCCAATAGCGAAGTGTTGGAAATTTTCCCCGGCGCGCAGCAGGCGTTGTTTCGCCGGTATCACATCGACGGGTGCAACAGTTGCGGGTTTCAACCGGTGGTAGGAGATTCAGACATTTTTTGGTCAATGAACCGAATCCAAATTTCGATCAAACCAAGCCATTGACCTCAGAACCACCGCCAAACCAAAGTCGATTACCTGCATGAAAGGCCTCAAACCAACCCTGGTGCTTATCCTGACCATTGTTTCTCTCGGTGGAGGCTTCGCCACGGCGCAAGACAGCGTCAAGGGCGGTGCCGAACCGATCGTCAGCTCGATCGATCCCGCAAAGCTGACCTATGATTACCTGGTCGATGGCAACCTGCCTCAGGACGACCCGCCCGCCCGGAAATTCAAGACCCTCCAGGCTGCGTATGCCGCCGCGCCCGCGGGAACCGAAGCCAGGCCGACGGTCATCGGGATCAAGCCGAACGTGTATCAGCTTCCCGGCCATGGCTCGCGAGGCCCAAGCCTGAGCATCACGAAGAATTACATTACCTTGCTGGGATTGACCGACAACCGCCGCACGGTGGTGCTGGCGGACAATCGCGGCCTGATGCAGGGCGCCGACGACGACGGTTACATCATCGATGTCAACGCCACCGGATTCACTGCGAAGAATCTGACCATCATCAATTATTGCAACGCCGACTACGAGTATCCCGGTGATCTGGAAAAGAATCTGACCAAGCGTTCGGATGTCATCACGCAGGGTGTGGCCTTGCAGGCCGCGGGGGACAAGCACGTCTATGAGAACGTCGCCCTCCTGGGCCGGCTGGACACCATGTTTCTGAGAACCACGCGTTCTTACTTCAAAAATGTTTACATCGAAGGCACGGACGATTGGATGGGCGGAGGCCAGATCAGCGTCTGGGAAAATTGCACGCTGGTCTACCCGACCGGGAGCGGGGTGATGTCGGCTTCGGGCGTTGTCTTCCTCGGTTGCCGGTTCGAAGCGACCCACGGCATGCGGTTCTATAAGGCCGAGTTTCGCAGCGCCGGACGACCGAATGTCCTGATCAACTGCGTGCTGCCGGTCGATTCGCCGCAAGCTCACGTCGCCTGGGTCCGAGGCATAGCCGCGCCCAGACCCAATCAACTTTCCCTCACCTGTCACAACAAAGATGCCGATGGCCATCCCGCGGTCATCTACGACAGCACCGCCGGCGCGCCCGCGTTCACTTACTCGCGAGAGTTGTCCGATCGGGAACTCCCGGCCTTCAACCCGTGGAACCTGCTCCGGGCGGCGCCGAACGCGCTGGCCGACGACTGGGATCCGGCCGGGGTCAGGCACAAATATGAATCGGCCGGACAGGGAAATTTGCCGTTCCGCATCGCATTGACCGGTGGCTCGTCGTCCATTCGCACAGGTGGATCCGGCGCAACCATCGGCGCGACGGTCACGCCGGCCCGCGCCGACCGGACGATTACCTGGTCAGCCAAGTCCGACTTGATTGCACTCAGCCGAACGGCGGGCCCGAATGTCGTTGTGACCGGTCGAAATACGACCAGCCAGGCGGAGTGGGTCGCTGTCCGCGCCACCGCGTCCAACGGTGTTTACGTGACGGCTTTTGTCTATGTAGAGCCCAAATACATCGATCCGCCGGTGGTAACTGCGGGGCCCACCATCGATCCGCCGGCCGATGGAATGGCCAAGGTGGATTACACGCTCGATTTGCGCGGCCGGGAGGATCAATCGCTCGTTTCGTGGTACATCTGCGACGACGCCTCGGGAACCAATCCGAGGAAAGTCGCTGTTAGCCGGGGCGACCCGCCGCTGAAAACGCTCCCGCTGGCGCCGGGTTATGTCGGCAAATATCTCAAGGTGACAGTTCAGCCCAAGCACAACATCAGCGATCCCGGTCCGGAGATGCAGGCGGTGAGCGCGAAGCCCGTTGCGGCGGCGGACGTCCGGTCCACCGCGGTTTCGCCCGATTTCAGGAATTTCGTGCCGGACACAAATGACGTGTACGTGAGCGGCCTGTGGACGGTTCTGGGCACCTGGGCCGTCGTGACCGGGGATAATTTTGTGCATGGCTACGGTATCCGGCCGAGCACCCCGGCGTATCTCCTTTATCAGCAGGACACAGACTGCGGCGATATGCAGGTTGACCTGGTGATGGCGTCCGAAAAAGCGGGCCAGGGATTTTCGGTCCCGGGTTCGCCCGCTGAGAACGGGCCGCGCAATCTCCACGCCGACATGTATATCAAGTATGATCCGCGCACGCGGAATGGCTACGCCCTGCGGATTTGGCGAACGACCCAATCCGCCGACAAGTGCATGTTTCAGCTCTACCAGATCGAGAACGGCGCCGGATCGCCGCTCAACGACCGGCAGGTATTGAGCGGCGTATTCAAGACAACCACCCACATGACCCTGAAGGCCACGGGCACCACCCTGGCGGTCACCGCGTCCAACAACGTGGACCAGGAAACGCTGGCCCTGGAGGGAACCATCGCGCCCAATCGCTTTGGCGGAGCGGGTGTCTATTGGCCGGGAGGGGGCAGCAGCACCGTCTACAGCCGGATTGAGATATCCTACCCGGGTGCGGCGACCGCAAAATAACTGATGGGAAATTGCTCTTGGGCTTTGATTCGACAGGAAAATTTATCCGGGTTAATTTGAGCTGTGATTATCGAAACAAAAATTGGCGCGGATTCATTGATGCGCGAGGTGCTGGAGGTCTTTCCCGGTGCGCAGCGGACGTTGTTTCGCCGGTATCACGTCGGCGGCTGCAGCAGTTGCGGGTTTCAACCGGACGAAACGCTGGCGCAGGTTTGTGCGCGCAACGGCAACCTGGACGTGGCGGAAGCGCTGGCACACATCCAGTCCAGCCACGAGCAGGACGCGAAGGTTCTGATTTCACCGAGAGAACTGGCCAAACTTATACCGAAGGATAAATCAATGAAATTGGTAGACGTGAGGTCGCGCGAGGAATTTGAGGCGGTGCATATTGAAGGTTCGGTTTTGCTGTCGCAGGACGTGATGCGGGAACTCATGGCCAGCGGCTCGAACACGAACCCAATTGTCGTCGTTGATCACGCGGGCAAGAACGGTCTGGATGCGGCGGCGTATTTCATGGGGCACGGTTTGCAGAATGTGCGCTGCCTGCGCGGCGGCATTGATGCCTGGGCGCAGGAAGTGGATCCGAAGATGCGCCGGTACAAATTGGGGTAGGGTCGGCGCGCTGCGCCAACCGGACGCCGCAGCGCGGCGTCCCTACCATTAAACATTGAATTTGAACAGCATCACGTCGCCATCCTGCACGACGTATTCCTTGCCTTCCATCCGATAGAGACCTTTTTCGCGCGCGGCGGCGACGCTTCCCAATTTCACCAAATCGTCATAAGCGACGGTTTCGGCCTTGATGAAGCCGCGTTCGAAATCGGAGTGGATGACACCGGCGGCTTTGGGCGCGGTGTCGCCGATGTGAATCGTCCAGGCGCGAACTTCCTTTTCACCGGCGGTCAGGAAGGTGCGCAGACCCAGCAGATGATACGTGGCGTGGATGAGCGCGCCGACGCCGGATTCCGCCACGCCGAGCTCCTTCAGAAATTGCTTCGCCTCGTCCGGCGATAAATCCATCAAGTCGCTTTCAATTTGCGCGCTGATGATGACAGCTTCGCAGGCGAGATGCGTTCTTACATAATCGCGCACCTTTTGGACAAATGTATTTTTGTCGGCGGTCGCCAAATCGCTTTCCTTCACGTTGCAGGCGAAAATAGTTGGCTTGTCCGTGAGCAGGAAAAACGACCGGGCGACCACCTTTTCCTCCGGCGTGAGACTGACAGCAAGCGCGAGTTTGCCGGCGTTCAGCACGGGTTCAAATTTGGCCAGTACGGTGTCCTCGGCCACCGCAGCTTTGTCGCCGCGCTTCACGTCCTTGGCCAGTTTGTCCCGGCGTTTCTTTACATTTTCGAGGTCGGCAATGGCGAGTTCGGTATTGACGATTTCGATGTCACGCACGGGATCGATCGAACCGGTGACATGGTGGATATCCGCGTCTTCGAAGCAACGCACGACCTGAACGATGGCGTCCACTTCGCGGATATAAGAGAGGAACTTGTTGCCGAGGCCTTCACCCGCACTGGCACCCTTGACGAGGCCGGCGATGTCCACAAATTCAATCGCCGCCGGGATGATGACAGTGGTTTTGGCGATTTTGGCGAGCGGTTCGAGCCGTGCGTCGGGCACGGTGACGACGCCGACGTTCGGGTCGATGGTGCAAAAGGGATAATTCGCCGCCTCAGCCTTGCGGGTGCGGGTAACGGCGTTGAACAAAGTGGATTTGCCCACGTTGGGCAGTCCGACGATTCCGGCTTTAAGCATATGAAATTGTTACCGCAAAGGGGGAGGAATTAACCACGAAGCCGCCAGTGAACAAAGCATTTTGTTCGCTTAAATTTTATGCCGCGCCAGTTGCCACACGATGTGTCCGCCGTCAAAAAGGCCCACGGCGATCAGGCACATGCCGGAAATATGCTGCATCCGCAACAGCGTGCTTTCGCTGAACCGGCCCTGCCCGCGTGACACGCCGTAACTCAATGTGCAAAACCACAGGTTGGTACCCAGCGCCACGCCAACGATGCACGCCGTTTTGGCGACGAAGGTGTCCGCCACCCAATCGTGCGACATGAAATTGGCCGCGAGCACAATCCAAAACAACAGCACGCCGAGATTGCCCAGCACGCGGGCAAAACCGGTCATGAACGCCGAGTGGGGATGCAGTTTCTCGCCGACGCGGGCTTCGATTTTTCCAGCGGCGGCGCCGAGTTGCGTGGGCGCGGCGACGGTTTTCGCCGTGAGAAATTTCAGGCCGAGAAAGAGGAGGAAAACGAAGCTGAACACTTCCATGGAAGCCTTGACCATGCGGTCTTCGAAGAACGACGAAAAGCCCGTGAATGCAATCGTGCAATAAATCAATTCCATCGCCGATGCGCCAAGCCCCACCAGCATCCCCCGCGTGAAACCACGGCAGGCGCCTTCATTGATGATCGTGAGATTGACCGGCCCAAGCGGTATTGAGAGCAGCAACCCGCTGATCAAACCCGTGAGGCCGGCGAGGAGGATGGTTGATGGTTGCAGCATCTTTCAGTGCGCCTCCGGTTCGTCTTCGTCTTCCTCTTCAATTTCCCGGCGCCAGGCGCGGGAGAGGCTTGGCCGCACGAAACCATAGACGAGGTACAGGGTAAAAAATGCCGGCAAAACGTAATAAAGGACCCGTTCCCGCAACACCAGCAGGCAGCCCAAAAACAGCGCCGCGCCGATGGCCTTGGTGAAAGTGCTTTTCGAGCGCAACCCCAGCGATTTGAAGCTGGGATACCGCACCGTGCTCACCATCATCGCCGACAAAAACACCAGTACCACTGCCAGCAAATAGTTCCATTTCCCGAGAGTTTTTTCGTTTTCGTTGAAATGAATGATGAGCAAGGTGAGCGACGCCACCAGACCCGCCGCTGAGGGAATGGGAAAACCGAGAAAATCCTTGCCTCCCCCGCCTGCCGCCGCGCTCAGGCAATTAAAGCGCGCCAGCCGGAACGCGCCACAGAGGAGATAAATGGAGGCGATGAACCAACTGATCTGCCGATACGCGCCGAACACATCCGCCAACACGACGCGCTGCACCAGAAACGCCGGCGCCACGCCGAACGAAATCAAATCCGCCAGCGAATCGAATTCGCGCCCGAACGGACTGTCCGCGCCGCCCAGCCGCGCCACCCGCCCGTCCAGCAGATCAAAAATGCACGCCAGCAAAATGTACGCGAGCGCGAGCTTGATCTGGCCGAAATACTCCGCGCTCGTCGGGTCGGCCTCAACGATCTTGGTCAGCGCCACGAAGCCGCAAAACAGATTGCCCGCCGTCAGCAGGTTCGGCAGGAAATAAATTTTCAACTGGCCGTCGTCATGATGATCCGCCGGCGGGGTTGGGGAATTGGGCGCGGTCATAAACAAAATTCAATCAAAGGCGGCGATCACCGTTTCGCCGCCAATCACCCGGTCGCCGAGCTTCACCTTGATTTGGGCGCGGCGCGGCAGGTAGACCTCCACGCGCGAGCCGAATTGAATCAGGCTGATGCGCTCGCCGCGCTGGATGATGTCATTTTCCTTGAGCCACGGCACAATGCGGCGGGCGATGAGGCCGGCGATGAGGCGCACGCCGATTTTTTCGCCACGCGGTTCGGCGGCGTCGAAGCCGATGAGCAGATTCTCGTTAAACTGCGCCGACTCGGTCTTGAGCGCGCTGATAAACTGGCCGGGCGTGTATTTGCGCAGCGCGACGCGACCGGTCACCGGCGCGCATTGAACGTGGATATCAATCACGGAAAGAAAAATGGAAATGCGCTGGCATTCGCCGCCGAGGTAGTCCGGCTCGGTCGTCGTGTCAATCACATCCACCTTGCCGTGGCCGGGGGAGACGATCAGGTTGGGGCCGGTCGGCACGAGCGGGTCGGGGTCGCGGAAAAAATAGAACGTGAACACCGTGAAAAGCCCCCACAGCGCCAACAGCACCCAAACCATTTCCAGGACAAAGGCACCGATGATTTTGGCCAGAAGGGCAACCGCCAGCAACACCAGCACCGCCACGCCCGTCAGACCAATGAGCCGCAGCGCGGCGAGCGAGGCTTTGCCAGAGTGTTTCACGCAACCATGATAAAAATTTAACGCGCCACTTGCAATTCGGCATTTTAGCGGCAACTTAACCACACGTTGCAAAATCCGGCAAGGAGCCGGAGGCGCGGCGGGACCGAAAACAAAAATTCAAAACGATTATGTCATTGCATGCTCCTGATTTAACAAAACAGCCGCCGCGCAGTCCGCGGGTGCGGCTGGGCGGTTACGTGATTTTACCCCGGATGCTCGACAAAGGCCGGGCGACCGTGGTCGGTAAAAACGGCGAATATCATTACGCCTGCCCGCTCGACCAGCGGTTTCTGGAATTTGTCGGCGTTGATCCCGAAAAATTAAAGAAGGAACTCGGCCAGAGCGACCGCGAAGTGCTCGAATGGATTGAAAAGAACGCGAAACACAAGCGCACCGAGGTGGAAATCGCCGCGTGGTCGGTGGTTGCCGAGCAACGCACGCCGACGGACGTGGAATCGCGTGAATATTTCAATGGCCTGCACAAGCAAGCCGCGCCCAAGCGCGAGGATATCACCACGTGGTTTGACCTGCTGGATGTGGACGATTACGTGAGCTTCGGCGGCAAAGCGTAGAAATTTTTAATTTTGGATTTTAAGTTTTAAGTTGGAGGAGTTGCGTCCGGCGACGCGCGCCAAAATTAAAAACTTAAAACTCTCAAGCCTGCGGCTGATGAGCTTGCACCGGCGTCGGCGCTTCCGCCAGTGGCGGCGCGGCCGGTTCGCCGGCCACCGGCGCCTTCCACGGATCGATTTTTTCGATGCGATGCCGGTGGATCGCGCCGTGAAACTCAAATTCCACTTCTTCGCCGACTTTGTGATTCAGCAACGACTGCGCTACGGGCGAAAGATAACTGATAACGCCCTTGTCCGGATCGGAATCCCAGGCGCCCAGAATCGTGAAGGTTTCCGATTGATTCACCCCCAGATTGATGGCCTGAACGATGGTGCCGATGCCGACGGCGTCGGTCTTGGCATTGGAAAAGTCCGTGCCACGGGCACGCGCGAGCTGCGTTTCCAATTCCTCTTTGCGGCGCATGAGAATTTTCTGCATCTCCTTGGCCGCCTTGTATTCGTGGTTTTCGCTGAGGTCGCCATAGCTGCGGGCGATAGCGATTTCTTTTGAGTTGGCGGGAATTTTCTTTTGTACGAGCTCCTGATATTCGCCGCGGCGGCGTTCGAGACTTTCCCATGAAACCAGGAGCGAGCTGTCCTGCCGGGTCTGTTCGCCGCTGACAAGCGATTGCACGGCGGGATGGGCCTTGACGAGTCGCGCCAGAAGCGAACGTTTGTCCATGTCATCGAACACGGGCGAAAATTGCAGGGCGCGCGTCAGGTCCTTGACGACTTCGATGTCGGCGGACGCGGTCAGTTCGGCAAGCAATTCATGGTCGTCGAGGATGAATTCGCGCAGGCGGTTGGAGCGTTTCTCGTTGAACTGGTCGCGTTCCATCGCCGTGAGCATGGCGCGAAACACCTCCGGTCCGAGAATGTCGGCAAAGGCGTCGCTGCGGTCGCGGGCCAGCCAGAGCAACAACTCGGTGCTGGCCGTGTGCTGATTGATGAGACGCGCGAGCGTTTCCTTGAGCAAATCCATTTTGCCTTCCTGAACCAGCAGGTTGGCGAACTCGCGGCACAGTTTCGCGGATACGATGTTCAGCGAGCCGCGCAAAATTTCGTGCCAGCGCTCGGGATTCGCCTTCTTGTACGATTCCAGCGAGCGATGATGCTTGGCCGCAGGAATCATTTCCAGCACCGGGCCAAATTTGACGTTGTCCTGCGCCCAGATTTGCGTGTCGGTGATGGCTTCGGCGGCGGGTGGCAGCCCGACGACGGCGCACAGTTCATCGCGCGCAAAGACCGCTTCGAGCGCGACCGCCGGTTGCGTGCGTTGATAGGAGGCAATGTCCGCGTTCAACACCGGAATAATTTCGTTTGCCGCCGCCTGTTTGTCGGGCAGATCCGACGCGCTTTTGAGGAATTCGCCGACCACGGCCACGCGCGCCTTTAAACCTTTGGCCGCGCGAAAATCCGCCAGCAACCGGTCTTGCAGCGACGTTTCCTGTTCCTGAAAGACCACCGGCTCGGTCTTTTTGAGCGGCACGACGAAATGTCCGTCCTTCTTCATTTCGCGTCGGGCGGTTTCCCACCATTTCCGCCAATCATCGCGAATGACATCGGGCACCAGCGCCTGCTGGATCTGGTCCGCGGTCGCCTTCCCGCCATAGCTGTTCAACACCAGCTTGATCAAATCAAGATGCCGGGCGGCCATCTGGTGCAGGCCCTCGAGATCCATGGCTTTGCGCGCGAGAATGTGTTCCTTGGGAATCGGCTTCAATGATTCGGCGGCGAACGCCAGATCCATCGTGTGTCCCGGTTTGCCTGGAAAATCAATGGTGAACCGCGCGAATACCGTGTCCACCGTCTTGATTCGTCCGAAACCCCAACTGCGGTGCATGCAAAAACCGCCGGTGGCCAGCTGCGTCAGTGGCTCGACGTGGCGGCCTTCGATCTTGCCGGCGGCGGCTAATTTTTCAAATTCCTCTCTCATAAAAGCATCGTTTTTATCGGGTCATGAAAGCACAATGACTCCATTAAAAGACGTGAGCGGCCAAAATCCAAGACAAATTGCGGCTGAAATTTTGCGGCAACGGCGCGCAGGGGGTGAGTTTACGGAGGGTTTGCTGGAGCGCGCGCTGGCCCAAGCCGGGCTTTCAACCGTTGATCGCGCCTTATGTCAGGAACTCGTATATGGCGTTGTCCGCTGGCAGGTTGCGCTCGACTGGCTCATCGCCCGGAAGACGGATGGTCGTGAGCAAAAACCCGGCCTCCAAAACCTCCTGCGGCTCGGCCTCTACCAGATTTTCTGGCTCGACCGGATTCCCGACCACGCCGCCGTGCATGAAACCGTTGAACACGCCAAACACGACGGTTTTGGTTCACAAGCCGGCTTCGTGAACGCCGTTTTGCGTGGCTATTTGCGCGAAACCGCCGAAACCCAAAAACTGTTGGCCGGGTTAAAAATCTCGCAGCCCGCGATTGGCTGGTCTCACCCCGAATGGCAGGTCGCGCGCTGGCAAAAGCGTTGGGGCGCGGAACCAACGGCGCGATTGCTGGAATGGAACAACACGCCGCCCAGGACGTTTGCGCGCGTCAACACTTTAAAAATTTGGGAGGGACGCGGTACCGGCGTCCCAAATCAAACCGGAAAATCAGGGACGGCGACACGCCGTCCCTCCCTGGATGAATGCGCCGCCGCGCTTCTTGCCCGCTGGCGTGAAGAAAATGTTGAATATGATTTCGTCCGGCGCGATTGGCTGGAGGCAAATCTGGTCTTCGAGTTGAAATCGCATCCGCCATTGGCGTCACTCGAAAGTTTCCGGCAGGGGTGGTTTTATGTTCAAGACCCCGGCACGCTGCTCGCGGCCTGCCAACTTGGGGCGCAGCCCGGCGAAACGATTCTGGATATGTGCGCCGCGCCCGGCGGCAAGACAACGTTCCTCGCCCAATTGATGAACAATCAGGGTCGCATCGTGGCACAGGATATTTCCGAAGAGCGGTTGAAATTAATCCGGGAAAATTGCACCCGGCTGGGTGTGACATGCGTGGAGACCGTCCTAAACGACTGGAACCGCCCTCACCCTGACCCTCTCCCCCAGGAGAGGGAACAGCAAAGTTCGTCGCGCGAAATTTCAAGCAATGCCCGGTGTACCGACCAACTGCCGAGAATTCCCCATCTCCCCGAGGGAGAGGGCCGGGGTGAGGGAAAACGGTTCGACCGGATTTTAGCGGATGTTCCCTGTTCCAACACCGGCGTGATGCGGCGGCGCGTGGATTTGCGCTGGCGGATTCAACCGGAAGAAATTGAACGCCTGCACTCGGCTCAACTTGCCTTGCTCAATCAGGCTGCGTCGAAGTTAAAGCCCGGCGGCATTTTGATCTACAGCACGTGCAGCCTGGAGCCCGAGGAAAATCAGGAAGTCGTGAACCGATTTCTGTACCAGCACACAGAGTTCAAACTGGAATCCGAGCGCGAATTGCTGCCGTTTGTGGACAACGTGGACGGTGCGTTTGTAGCCGCGCTTGTCAAAGCGCGGTAACCTGCGTTCTCATCCCGCAAGGCTGGACGGCCACGCCCGGAACTGGCTTCAATCCCATTGCCACGACACAAACCTGTGGCACTTTAGTCCCATGGAACTCGACCTCGAAAAAGAATTTGCCGACCGGGCGTATCCGCTGTTGGCCAGTCTGGTCACGCCGCGGCCCATTGCACTGGTGACCACCATCAGTCCCGAAGGCAAAGTCAACGCCGCGCCGTTCAGTTTCTTCAATGTTATGGGCGCGAATCCGCCCATTTGCGCGTTTGCCCCCGGCGACCGTGACAACGGCACGCCCAAGGACACCGTCTTGAACATCCGCGCCACGCACGAATTCGTCGTCAATCTCGTGGACGAAACCATTGCCGAAGCGATGAATCAATGCGCCGCGTCGCTCCCTTACGGGGAAAACGAATTGACCCGCGCCGGATTGACGGCCGCACCGTCGTCCGTCGTGAAACCGCCGTGGATTGCCGAATCCCCGGCGAGCTTTGAATGTGTCGAGTGGGGCACGCTGCAAATCGGCAAAAATCGCCTGGTGATCGGCCTGATTAAACGCCTTCACCTGCGCGATGAGTTGTTCGACGCGGAGAAAAAACGAATCCACACGGACAAACTTTTTCTCATCGGCCGCATGGCGTCGCCGCACTGGTATTGCCGCACCCGTGACCGTTTCGAAATGATTCGACCGGCGTGAAGGCAATGCAGAAGGAAGAATTCAGAATGCAGAAACGAACAAGGGTGACAATGGCTGTGGCGCACTTTTCTTCATTCATCGTTCTGCCTTCTGCATTCGCAGATTACATCCCCATGATCTGGTAGCCGCAATCCACGTAAATCACCTGGCCGGTGATGGCGGCCGCCCCGTCGCTGGCGAGGAACGCGCCGGTCGCGCCGAGTTCGTCCGGCAGAACGTTGCGTTTCAATGGTGCGCGGGTTTCGTAGTGCTTGATGATTTCGCTGAAACCCGCGATGCCGCGCGCGGCCAGCGTGTTGACCGGGCCGGCGCTGATACAGTTGACGCGGATCTTTTTCGGGCCGAGATCGTAGGCGAGATAGCGCGTGCTGGCTTCGAGCGCGGCCTTGGCCACGCCCATGACGTTGTAGTGCGGCACGACCTTTTCCGCGCCGTAATAACTCATGCCGATGATGCTGCCGCCGTCGGGCATCAACGGCGCGGCGGCGCGGGCGAGCGCCACGAGCGAATAGGCGCTCACGTCGTGGGCGACGCGGAAGGCCTCGCGGCTGGTGTTGACGAATTCGCCTTCAAGGGCGGCCTTCGGCGCGAACGCCACCGAATGCAGGAGTAAATGCAATTTGCCGAATTTTTCACCAACCAGCTTGAATACATTGGCGATCTCCTCGTCCTTGGTCACGTCGCACGGCAGGATGAGTGTGTCCGTGCCGAAGGCGCCGGCGAGTTCGGCGACGTTTTCCTTGACGCGGTCGCCCTGGTAGGTAAAGGCGAGTTTCGCGCCTTCGCGGGCCCACGCCTGGGCGATGGCCCAAGCGATGGAGCGCTGGTTGGCGACCCCGAAGACCAGTCCGATTTTTCCGTCAAGTGATGGCATAGATTCGTTAAAGGCGCGAAGCGTAGGGAAAACGCTTCAATGCTTCAACCTTAAACGCTTCACCGGTCAATGCTTGAAATAAAGCTCTTCGGCGTTCCACGTGACCCGGTAATAGCTTAGCGGTGTCGGGCGAATGTTGCCAATGTCAGCACGGATGGCGGCATAATACACGGGTGTGACGGTGAAAATCATCGGCACCTGTTCAGCCAGAATCTCCTGAACTTCGTCGAAATATTTTTTCCGTTCGTCCAAATTCAACGTTTGCATCTGCGCGTCCATCAGGTGGTCCATTCGCGCTTCCCAATCGGTCGAAGGGCTCTTCTGGCGGGGAAACCACTGGTGGGTGTAGCCGCTGGACTTGAGGTTATTCATGCTGCTACCCGGATCCGTGCCCATGTCGGAATAGAGCCCCAGGAGAATGCAGTCGTAATCATAGGTGTCGTCAATTCGGGTGATGAGGGTGTTGAACTCAATCGGTTGAAAAATGACGTTGAAGCCGAGCTTCTTCAAATCGGAGGCAATCAGCAAAGCGGCCTTTCCGCGCGCACTGTTGCCGGTATTGGTATTCAGCACGAATTCAATCGGATGGCCATCGGCATCTTCGAGGTGTCCATCACCCTTGCGGTCTTCAATGCCGATTTCCTTCAATAAGGCGCGCGCCTTGGCCGGGTCGTAGGGATATTTTGTGATGTTTGTGTCGTACCAGTATTGATAGCCCGGCGTCAAAAAGCCGTATTCCGGAATCGCGCGGCCGGAAAAAACCGAGCGGATGATGGCGTCGCGGTCAATCGCATAGGAACACGCCTGGCGGAATTTTACATTGCGAAACCATTTTAATTTGACCGGGTCCACATAGGGCTTGCCGGTTTTGGGGTTCACATTGGTGTTTTCATTGAACCAGAAAAAACTGTTTTCAAGTCCGATGCCCGGTTCAAGCAGGTTAAACCGGCCTTTAGCGGATTCAGTTTTGAATTGGTCGTATTCATACGGATAGATGAAATCATCCGCGTCGCTCTCGCCGCTTAAAAAACGAAGCGACATCGCATTCATGTCGGGCACCACGGTAAAAATGATGTCGTCGAAATACGGCAGGCGCTGGCCCTTTTTGTCCACTTCACAAAAATACGGGTTGCGCTCCAACATGGTATATTGCGCCGCCTTGTATTCTTTCAGACGATACGGGCCACTGCCGATAATGTCCTGTGGTTTCCAATTCACGCCGTAGGCCGACGAAAAGGTGCCGTCGGCGACATATTTCTCCAAAACGTGTTTCGGGTAGATCGCCACGCCCGTGCCGAAAGCCGCCAAAAACGGCGCATAAATTTCCGGTGTCACTACCTTGATGGTCAGATCATCCACTTTGGTCACGGTGAATTTTTTCCCATCCACGATGAAAGGATCCCGTATGGCGCTGGGAATCGCCGGATTGTAAATCACATCATTCCAGGTGAACACGACGTCATCCGCCGTCAGGGGTGCACCGTCGCTCCAGCGCAGATTTTTTCGGAGCTTGAATGTCCAGGTTTTGCCGTCCGGTGAATTTGTCCATGACTCTGCCAGACCGGGTTTCACGGTTTGCGTCGGCACATCGAAGTTCAACAATCCCCAGAACATAAACCGGCCAATGTCCATGGACGACGCCTCGTTGGCGATGAGGTAATTGAACGTTTTGGGGTCGCCCAGTTCGGCCACCACAAACTTTCCTCCGGGGATGCCCGGCTCACAATTCACCACCACCGGCGGCTCGGGCAAGGGATAACTCGCGGCGGCTTTGCCCGGAACGGCGTTTTCGGATTTTTTGCCGCAGCCGGACAAACCAATGGCCGCCGCGACCGCAACGGCGGCGATTGGGATAAAATAATTTTTCATGCGTTTCGCTTCCACCTTGGAAAGCATTCCGCTTCAACGGCTCAAAGTCGAGTTTTGAATTGGTAGGGACGCCGCGCTGCAGCGTCTGGACAGCGCAGCGCGCTGTCCCTACCATCTGCTTTTCACTCGCGCCAGACGCCATTTTTTGCGACGTTCCCGACTGGTATCGCGATGTGGTCCTATGTTTTCAAGCGGTTGCTGCACATGATCCCGCTCCTGTTGGGCGTGTCGTTGCTCACCTTTCTGCTCATGGCCCTGTCGCCGGGCAATTACTTCACCGCGCTATCGCAAAACCCGCAAATCTCGCCGGAGACCATCGCCCAACTAAAGGCGCAATTTCACCTCGACCAACCGTGGTACGTCCAATACGTCTACTGGTTCAAAAGCGTTTTGCATGGCGACTTCGGCTACTCCATGGCCTATAAAATCCCCGCCACTTCGCTCATCGTCCAACGATTGTGGAATACGTTTCTGCTTTCTTTTTTGGCGCTCATCATTGCGTGGGGAATCGCTGTGCCGTTGGGTATCTGGGCGGCCGTCAAAAAGGATTCGTGGGTTGACCGCAGCTGCTCGCTGTTCGCGTTTGTGGGTTTGTCCGTGCCCGACGTGTTGTTGTCACTGCTGGCCTTGTGGTTCGCGGCCACCACCGGCTGGTTTCCCGTCGGCGGCGCGCAAAGCGCGCTCCACGATTTCCTGTCGCCGGGGCAACAACTTTGGGACCGCGCGCACCATCTCATCCTGCCGGCCATCGTGCTCGCCGCGTCCGACCTCGCGGGCATTATGCGCCGGATGCGCTCCTGCCTGCTCGACACGCTGCGCGCCGAATATGTCACCGCCGCCCGCGCCCGCGGTCTCGGCGAAGGTTGGGTGGTTTACAAACACGCGCTCCGCAACGCCATCAATCCCTTGCTGACCATCTTCGGCTACTCGCTCGCCGCGCTGCTGAGCGGCGCATTCATCGTGGAAAACATCATGGCCTGGCCCGGCCTCGGACGACTAACGATGGAAGCGTTCTTCGCCAAGGACTCCTATCTGGTTGTGGACTGCGTGGTCATGGCCACAGGGTTGCTGGTCATTGGAAATTTTGTCGCCGACCTGCTGCTCGCCTGGAGCGACCCGCGTATCCGGCTGAAATAAATGAACGAAACCGACCCAATACAAAATCCGACCGTGGAGCAACCGCTGTCGCCGTGGCAGTTGTTCTGGCGGCGATTGAAACAGCGCCGCTTCGCGATGGTGGGCGGCGTGATTTTGATTGTACTTTACCTGGTGGCATTATTCGCCGGTTTCGTTGCGCCTTACAATTACGACCGGCTCGATACCAATTACTCTTTCCACCCGCCCCTTTGGCCCAAGCCGGCCGGTTTCCATCTGGCGATTCCGCGCTACGAACCGGGAGCCGGGAGTTTTGTTTATCGCGTTGTTCCCAACGACACCAAACCGCTTCACTTCTTCATTCGCGGCGACGAATATAAATTGTTCGGCCTGGTTCCGGCCACGATTCACCTGTTTGGCACCGGTGATGAACATTATCCGGTTTATCTGCTCGGCACGGACCAATTCGGGCGTGATGTGCTGTCGCGACTGCTCTACGGCTCGCAGATTTCGCTTTCCATTGGCATTATTGGCATTCTGCTGTCATTCACATTCGGCATGATCATCGGCGGGATTTCGGGTTATTTCAGCGGCTGGACGGACACCGTCATCATGCGGCTGTGCGAATTGATCATGTCCATTCCCGCGCTCTATCTCATCATTTCACTGCGTGCCACGTTTCCCCCCAGCATGAGTTCGGCGCAAGTATATGCGATGATCATCATCATTTTGAGTTTCATCGGCTGGGCGAGCATGGCCCGGGTGATTCGCGGCATGGCCTTGTCGTTGCGGGAACAACAATTTGTCCTTGCCGCTCGTTCGCTTGGTCAGTCGCACTTGCGAATCATTGTGCGCCACATTTTGCCCAACACGTTTTCGTATGTCATCGTCGCAGCGACCTTGAGCGTGCCGTATTACATCCTCGGCGAAGTGGTGCTGAGCTTTCTCGGCGTGGGCATTCAGGAGCCGAATGCCAGTTGGGGCAACATGCTGACCGCCGCGCAAAACACCGAATATCTGCGCAATTTCCCATGGCTGCTGGCGCCCGGCGCGGCGATATTTATCACCGTTCTCGCTTTCAACTTCCTCGGCGATGGATTAAGAGACGCCGCAGACACGAAGTCGTTATGAATCTGCTTGAAATCAAGAATCTGAAAATGGACTTCGGTAAAAATGCCGACGCGTTGCGCGCCGTGGACGGCGTATCGCTGACGATTGGTACGGGCGAAACCGTCTGCCTTGTCGGCGAAAGCGGCTGCGGCAAGACCGTCACCGCCTTATCCATCGCCCGGCTCGTGCCGACACCGCCCGCGAATTATGTCGGCGGGGAAATTCTGTTGAATGGCCGCGACGTGCTGAAAATGTCGAACGGCGAACTGCGCTCCATCCGCGGCGGCGTGGTCAGCTACGTTTTCCAGGAACCGGGCGCGTCGCTGAACCCCGTTTTCCGCATCGGCAATCAAATCAAGGAATCGCTCAAACTGCATCGCCCGGAAAAGGCGACGAACGATGAGGTCATTCGCCTGTTGAAACTGGTCGGCATTCCGGCGCCGGAATCGCGTATAAAAAATTATCCATTCGAGATGTCCGGCGGCATGCAACAACGCGTGATGATTGCCATGGCGCTGGCGAGCGAACCGAAATTACTCGTGGCCGATGAACCGACCACCGCGCTGGACGTGACCATCCAGGCGCAGATTCTTGATTTGCTTGGTGAATTGAAGCAGCGGCTCGGCATGGCGATTCTGCTCATCACGCACAACCTCGGCATTGTCGGCGACATGGCCGACCGCGTGGCCGTGATGTATGCCGGGCAGATTGTCGAACTGTCGCCCGCGAAGGAATTGTTGCGCCGTCCGCTGCATCCCTACACCCGGGCGTTGATGGCGAGCGTGCCGAAACTCCACGGCACGGCCGAGCGCCTCTCGGCCATTCCCGGCAACGTGCCGCGCATCGGCAATTTCCCGCCCGGCTGCCGTTTCGCGCCGCGCTGCCCGATTGCCAAACCGGAATGTTCCGACAAAATTCCCGAACTGGTCGAGGTTGAAGCCGGGCGATGGGTCAGATGTCCGTTTTGGAAAACACCATGAGCCTGCTCGAAGTCAAAAATCTGAAAGTCCATTTCCCCGTGAAGCACGGAATGTTCAGCCGCGTCCACGAATTTGTGAAGGCCGTGGACGACGTGAGCTTTGCCATCGAGCCGGGCGAAACGCTCGGTCTCGTGGGCGAGAGCGGCTGCGGCAAGACGACGCTCGGCCGTGCCATCGTGCGGCTGGTCGAACCGACGGCCGGCCGTGTTTTGCTCAGCGGTGAGGATATCACGCAGATGAACGGTTCGGTGTTGCGCACGCGCCGGCGCAAATTCCAGATGATTTTCCAGGACCCCTACGGCTCGCTCAATCCGCGCATGACGGTCGAGCAGATTGTCGGCGAGGCGCTCGACATCCACAAGTTGACCGACAGCAAGTCGGCACGGCAAAAACGCATTACCGAATTGCTCAAGGCGGTCGGTCTGGATGCGGTTTATGCGCAACGTTACCCGCATGAATTTTCCGGCGGGCAACGCCAGCGCATTGGCATCGCGCGCGCGCTGGCCGTCGAGCCGGAATTGATCATTTGCGACGAACCGGTGAGTGCGCTCGATGTTTCCGTGCAGGCCCAAATCATCAATCTGCTCCAGGACTTGCAGCAGCAACGCGGCATCGCGTATCTCTTCATCGCGCACGATCTTGCGGTCGTCGAACACATCAGCCGTCGGGTGATGGTCATGTATCTCGGCAAGATTGTCGAAACGGCGGACGCCAGGACCATCATCCGCGAACCGCAACATCCCTACACACAGGCGCTGATCTCCGCCATCCCGGAAGTGGATCCGGAATCAAAACGGCAGCGCATCATTTTGCCCGGTGACGTGCCGTCGCCGATTCATCCGCCGAGTGGTTGTCCATTTCATCCGCGGTGCCCGATTGCACAGCTTCCGAAGTGCCAGGAAGAATTCCCCGAATTCCGCGAGGTTGCAAAAAATCATTTTACGTCCTGCCATTTTGCGGGGACAAAAATTGAAGCGTCGCGTAACCCGGCCCGGCGCGAAGCCGTCTGATGGACGGTTATTGGTTTGGGGAAATGGCTGGCGGTCGGCCGCCCAGTTGGAAATCGCACTGGCCTTTGTACAAACCCGCCCGCACAAACAGGCGGTAAGTAACGTTGGTTTTCAACAGTTCCGGGCGCGCGCCGGGCACGGCGGGTTTCATGCCGGGCAGGTTTTCGCCGTACCTGAAAAACTCCACCGGCGCCGACCGCCAACTGGAAACCAAATGCCAGACGGGGGAGACAGATTGATTGGTTTGCCACGTGGCGAGCGAGACGACCTTGATTTCAGAGAGCCGGTAGGACTGTCCTTCAAAACCAAAAAGGACCATCGGTAACGCGCCGCGGGAGCGCGACATCGCCGGGCGCTCGGTATAAGAAATCTGGACCATTTTAGGCTTGAACCAACCGGTGAAGTAATGAACATACAAGATCGCCAGCACCAGCGCGACGACGATGAGAATCCATTGCTTTTTTGCCATAAAAATGAATGCGGGAGTGGTTTACCGGTCTAAACTGTCGCTCAGGACCTGAACAGTTATGAAAAAAGCAGGCCGCACACAGGTGGCCAACATTCAAATCAACGCCTTCACGTTGATTGAATTGCTCGTTGTCATCGCCATCATCGCGATTCTGGCTGCCATGCTCTTGCCCGCTTTAAGCAGCGCCAAGGAAGCCGGCCGCCGCATCGCGTGTCTGAGCAATATGCGGCAATTGAGCCTCGCTTCCCAGATGTATGTCAATGACAATCAAAGCACCTACCCGCCGCGCAGCGAGACCAACAGTTGGCCGAATCAGTTTTACGTCTACTACGGCAAAAATGTAAAAGTGTTGCTCTGTCCCACTGACACCGCCATGTTCTCAAAGCCCGCAACCGTCGGTCTGTCTCCGTCAAACAATGTCGCCGACGCTTCCCCGCGCAGTTACATCATCAATGGCTGGAATGATTATTTTTACGATACTTTGAGCGCAAGCGATTTCGCAAGTTACATGAACGCCACCTATCCGGACGGGTTGAAACTAAATGCGATTGTGCATCCGTCCATGACGGTGGTGCTGGGGGAAAAGCGCCACGACGCCGGCGACTTCTACATGGACTTGAGGGAAAACGGCGGCAATGATTTCACCGGCATCCTTGAGCAAGGCCGCCACTCCAACAATGGCCGCACCAGCAGCCAGGCCAAAGGCGCTGGCAGCACCGGCGGATCCAATTACGCCCTGGCGGACGGCAGCGCGCGGTTTATCAAATTCCCCCAGGCGGCGGATCCTTTAAGCCTGTGGGCGATCAGTGATCCCAATCGGGCGGCTTACTCCATCATTTACTAAGTTTACCAGGATTTACGCTGGAGCATCTCTACGACGTCACTCGAACTTTTTTTCAAGGACAAAGCTCATAAACTGCCTCGTTAAGGGTATCCCCACCCCCTTCCCCACATGGGGAGGGGTGATCAAACGCATCCCGTCCTTTGTTCGCCTGAGTTTTGTCGTGGTTTGTATGCTTGCCCGCATCCCCGACTTCGGTCGGTTTTTGCCGCTCACGCGAAAACGAGTACACCGACGGACGTAAAATGGTGCTAAAGGACAGTGTCCTTTTGGCACAATTACGACGGGTAACCGCAGAGCTTTTTGCAGCGCTGCGGATTTTTGAATCTCTGCGAACCAAATGTGCCAGGCGCCGCCGAGGTTCAATTTACAGATAATTCCACCGGAGCCAGCGATAGTCCCTGCAACCGCGGGGATGATTCTTTATAATCATTGAGGGATCGCCCTTTTTTCATTTTTCAACTCGTCAAAATTTGCCCCTCTTGACCACGGGTAAGCACGTTCGGTGCATTTTCTTGTCACCTCTTGGCTTTTCCGGGTGCTTACAGGCAGATATGATCAAAATTGAAGCAATGGATACGATGCAACAGGACGATGCCGAATTGGTGGCCGAAAGTCTTGCGGGAAAAAAGGACGCCTTCCGACAGATCGTCGAGCGGTATCAAACCCTGGTCTGCTCGCTGGCTTATTGTGCCACGGGCAGCGTGAGCCGAAGCGAAGATTTAGCCCAGGAAACGTTCCTGACGGCCTGGAAAGACCTCGCGGCATTGCGCGAGCCGGCGAAGTTGAGGAGCTGGCTTTGCGCTATCGTCCGCTTTCGGATCAGCAATCAGCTTCGACGGCAAGGCCGGGATCCGATTCACGTCGCCGAGCCGTTGGAGGTCGTGGATTCGTCCGCCGCTCTGGAAGCTACGCCTTCTGCTCAAACCATCACCAATGAGGAAATGGCCATTCTTTGGCGCTCGCTCGAACGCATTCCGGAACTGTATCGCGAGCCGCTCGTCTTGTTTTATCGCGAGCACCAATCTATCGAAACCGTCGCCGCGAATTTGGATTTAACCGAAGACGCGGTGAAACAGCGTCTGTCGCGTGGACGAAAAATGTTGCAGGAACAAGTTCTTGCATTCGTCGAAGGCGCGTTGGAAAAAACGTCGCCCGGGAAAACTTTTACGTTAGGCGTGATCGCAGTTTTGCCAGCGGTCGCAACTTCAGCCAAAGCCGCGACGGTGGGCGCGGCCTTTGCCAAAGGAGCGCCGGCGGCACAGGCCGTTATGACAGTCGGTTCGCTGGGTGTCCTACTGGCGATGCTGGGCAGTGCTTACATTTCTTTGAGGGCGCAAGCCGAAGATTCCAAATCACCGCGGGAACGGCAGTTCGTGCTTCAAATGTTCGGGATGCGAATGATCTTCATTCTCCTTTCGTTTGTGCTGTTTTTCGTTGCCATGAAACTCGCGTTTTTTCGTGCGCCCATACACTTCGACTATTTGGCAGCCGCGCTCTTTTTTTACTTTTGTGTTGATGCGGTATTTTTGTCCGCATGCCAAAGTCATGGCCGGCAACAGATACAAATTGAAGATAATACCTATGTGGACGCCGAATGGAGAATCTCCAGAAGGTTTACTGATTGTACGGCAGCTTCCGTCCGCTCTGAAATGAACGGCAGCAAAAAACTGGCAAGACTTGCGGCATTTGCAATTATTTCGGGCACAATGATCGGCATACTGGTCGGCGCCATGGGCGCCATGGTCGCCACACAACAGACCTGGGAACAGCAGCGACAACATTTAGGCAACTATGTTTTAAGGGCCGCCTGTTTAGCGGCGGCCGGAGTTGCTCTGGTCCAAGTTCTGGGCTTTGTGAGACGTCAAAACCTTCCACGTTTCCTGCAAATCCAGCGGTCACGCAGATTTTTTGTTGCTCCCATCATAATGGGATTATGTACGCTGTGGTTTTTTAACTTTCGTCAATACGTAGCGCACACTGTTGGGAATACATTCAACCGGGAATCGCCAACTGAAATTCTTGTTTTTAATCTGGTCGTCGTTTTGGCCTACACCGGGTTCCTTATTGGGCTCCTTGCTTGGAAACGCAAAAATGTTCGCCCGCTCTGGTCGTGTGGCCAGCCCCAGCCATCCGGTTTGGATGCGGAACACTTCAGGAATCACTCATGAATAAAACAATCCTGTTCTCAATTGCCGCCATGGCGTTTATCTTACCTTTGATGGTTACAAGCGCGAGTCCGTCACAGATGGCGTCCGCAACGAATGCCGATCAACAAGCATGGCCGGAGATTGAGCCAAGCGTAAAGGATTTGGCATACGCGACAAAATCGCCCGCCGAAAAACTCGACCTGTACCTGCCCGCGAAGAACAGCACACCAGCGCCATTGGTTATCTGGATACACGGCGGAGGTTTCATGGTGGGCGATAAACACTCCATGCCGCGCCGAAATTTTGGTCCGGCGCCGAAACCCACCGGCCTGTTCGGACCCTTTCAAATTCAAGTTCCCAATGTCGCCGCACTTGTCGCCAAGGGTTATGCCGTGGTTAGTCTCAACTATCGGCTCGCAACTTCGTTCATCGACGGAGCCCTGCCTGCGACTCAGGATGGGAAGGCCGCGGTGCGCTTCCTCCGGGCCAATTCCAGCAAATACAACCTGGATCCAAATCGTTTCGCTGTCTGGGGCAATTCCGCCGGGGGCTACATGGCTGCGATCATCGGCGTCACCGGGGACCAGTCCACTATTTTCGACGACTCAACGCTAGGCAACGCCGGCGTTTCCAGCGCGGTGCAGGCGTGCGTGGTATGGTACGGAGCGGAAGACCGGCTCCCTGCGGAGTTAAGCATCGCCACTTACCTGCCTTCGGCCAAAGTGCTTCCCGCTTTCAGAATCGTCAACGGCGACGCCGATCAAATCATTTCCGCGAGTCAGGCGCGGCGGCTTTACGATGCCTTGAAGAAGGCCCGGGCAAAAGCAACACTGACAATTTTGCCCGCGGCTGGCCATGAAGACCCCGCTTACATGGCAACTCAGATGATGCCTACCTTCAAATTTCTGGACAGCACGCTCAAGCCTGATTGAGGCTCGCACTGGCGGCGGCGGGCTGGATGGCAGTATGACAATGGCGATGCCGGCCCGAACGTGTGGTTGTTCCGGGAATTTCCGGCGCAGTCCGCCGCTGAACACCCAAGCCAGCGCCACGAGGCAATGCTTCGTCAAGCCTTCCACCGCGTGCGGCCAAGATTCTCCAAGAATCCCGTTAGTTCCTGGTTCCATTTCAAATAGCGAATATCTGCCCGTAAAATAAGGGTGATTTCGCATTTGTGTTTTTCACGTTCACATCAGCCGGTATGAGCCAGAAGATAATTTTCAATGAGTGATTTACTTGCACTCCTACGTAAGTCGTATGGTGGAGCGGGCGATGGGAATCGAACCCACGTGTGAAGCTTGGAAGGCTTCCGTTCTACCATTGAACTACGCCCGCCTGCGTTGCGCTTCGGCGCGACCAGCCCGCCACACCGCAGCAAATCTTAATCGGCCTGTCGAGCCGTAGCCCTAAAGCGAAGGCTGACGCGGCAGGCCCGCCACCAAAGCCTGGCAAAGCTTATAATCCCCGCGCTTGCATTGTCAATGTCGCGCGTGTACCCTCGCCGCGCATGGCAGCGTTGCTTCTTACCGGCGGACGCGTAGTCGACCCGGCCAACCGCCTCGACGCAAAGGCGGACGTTTTGATTTCCGAAGGCAAAATTGCTGCGGTTGGCGCGAACGCGGCGAACCAGGCGCCGCGCGACGCCGGGAAAATGGACGTGGGCGGCCTCGTGGTTTGCCCCGGCTTGATTGACCTGCACGTTCACCTGCGCGAACCGGGACAGACGGCGAAGGAAAACATCGCCACGGGCACCGCGGCTGCCGCGCGCGGCGGCTTCACGTCCGTCGTTTGCATGCCCAACACATCCCCGGCCGTTGACACCGCCGGCACGGTCGCGCTCATTCGGGAACGCGCAGCCAAACAGGGCGTCGTCAACGTTTTTGTGTCCGGGGCCATCACCAAAAACATTGCCGGCGAGGAACTCGCGTCCATCGGTTCGCTCAAGCGCGCCGGGGTCGTGGCCATCACCGACGACGGCCATTGCGTCCAAAACAACGAACTCATGCGCCGGGCGTGCGAATACGCCAAAATGTTCAACCTGCCGGTGATGGATCATTGCCAGGATTATTCGCTCGTGACCGACGGCGTGATGCACGAAGGCTATTGGAGCACGGTGCTGGGCTTGCGCGCATGGCCGGCGGCGGGCGAGGAGATGATTGTCGCGCGCAACATTCTGCTCGCCGAACTCACCGGCGCGCGCATCCATTGCCAGCATCTGAGCGCGGCGGGCAGCGTCGCATTGCTGCGTGAAGCAAAAAAACGCGGCGTGCCGATTTCCGGCGAGGCCTGCCCGCATCATTTTACGCTCACCGACGCGGCGGTGGCCGGCAGCGTAAGATTTTGGGCCAATGACGGGAAAATGCTGGCGGGATTTCAGGACGAGCTTCCGGAATGGCCCGCCTATGACACGAATTTCAAAATGAACCCGCCGTTGCGTTCCGCCCGCGACCGCGAGGCGATTCTGGAAGGGCTGGCCGACGGCACCATCGACATTTTGTGCAGCGACCACGCCCCGCACTGTGACTTTGAAAAGGAAGTGGAGTTCGATTATGCGCCCTTCGGCATCACGGGGCTGGAGACCGGACTGGCACTCTCGCTGATGCAACTATATCACGCGAAGCGGCTGGGTTTGCCCGAACTCATCGCCAAATACACCGCGGCGCCCGCGCAGTTGCTCAACCTGTCCAAAGGCACGTTGAGCGTCGGCGCAGACGCGGACGTGACGGTTTTCGATCCCGACCGCGAATGGATTTTTGAACGCGCCGAAACGGCCAGCAAATCGTCGAACAGCCCGTTCTTCGGCTGGAAACTCAAAGGCCGGGCGGTGGCAACCATTGTCGGCGGCAAGAAAGTCTGGGCGGAAAAGGCCGAATCGGTGGCCGCGTAAAAAATCCGCTTCACGCTTGACCGCTTTGCCAATCGTTCTAGCATCGCGCGGCGATTTGATGATGAAAGCAATTCTGGCCCTCGAAGACGGCTCGATTTTTCACGGACAAGGCTTTGGCGCGCGCGCATCCGCGTGCGGCGAGGTCTGCTTCAACACTTCGATGACGGGTTATCAGGAAATCCTCACCGACCCGTCCTACAAAGGCCAGATTGTCACGATGACGTATCCGCTCATCGGCAATTACGGCGTCAACGCCGTGGACGTGGAATCATGGCGTCCGCATGTGGCCGGCTTCGTCATCCGCGAACTTTCACCGGTCGTCAGCAACTGGCGCGCGGATTTTTCCCTGGCGGAATATCTGGAACAAAACGGCATTCCCGGCATTCAAGGCATTGACACGCGGGCATTGACCAAAAAACTGCGCGTGCGCGGCGCGATGAACGGTTTTATTTCCACGGAAGAAATTTCGGACCCGGAAGCCGTGCGGCGCGCCAAAGAGTTCGTTTTTGTCGGCGTGGATTACGTCAAGGAAGTCACGCACCAGAAAGCGTTTCGCTGGGACGAAAAGGACGAGCAAAGTGCGAACTTCAAGCTTGCGTCCGGCAACGCGCCAGCGGAGGCCCGGAATTTGCGCGAACCTCTGCCGCCCGCGGACATTCCCATCGTCGCCTTTGATTATGGCCTGAAATACAACATCTTGCGCCGGTTGCGGCAGCGTGGTTTCAGCGTGCAGGTTTTGCCGGCCACCGCCACGGCGGCCGAAGCGCTTAAACACAAGCCAGCGGGCATTTTTCTCTCGAACGGCCCGGGCGACCCGGCGGCACTCAATTACATCGTGCGTGAGGTGAAAACGCTCGTGGATAGCGGCGTGCCGGTCTTCGGGATTTGCCTTGGCCATCAGATTCTCGGCCAGGCGTTTGGCGGCAAAACCTTCAAACTGAAGTTTGGCCATCGCGGCGCGAACCAGCCGGTCAAGGATTTGGAATCGGGCAAGGTCGAAATCACGTCACAAAACCACGGTTTCGCCGTGGACCCGGACAGTTTGCCGTCGGATGTTTCGGTGGACCGGATCAATCTGAACGACCAGACGGTCGAGGGCATGCGGCACAAGTCAAAACCGGTGTTTTGCGTGCAATATCACCCGGAAGCCTCGCCGGGTCCGCACGATTCGACACCGCTATTCGCGGAATTTCGCGCGTTGATTGAGAAACGCGGCTAGGATTTGAGGTGATGGATTTTGCGATTTCCGTTTGACTTGATGCTGGCGCCGACCATAATAAAATCCATCTAAGCTATGGCCAAACTTGTTATCCTGAGTCAAGGCATGAACGGCCGCACCCACGAATTGAAGGTGGATAAAACCACCATCGGCCGGGTCGAGGATAACTCGTTGCAAATCGCCGAACCGTCCGTTTCCAGTCATCATTGCGAAGTGCTGCTGCGCGGCAGCGAAGTGGTCGTCAAGGATTTGAATTCCACCAACGGTACATTCATCAACGACGAGAAGATTTCTGAGAGCGTGCTGAAACCCGGCCAGACTCTGCGCCTGGGCCAGATCGAACTGCGGCTTGAGAATGGCCAGGCCCCCGCTCCGGCGGCGCCTTCCTCCGGTGCTCCCGCCACGGCATCGGCCAAGAAACCGGAATCTGCCGTGCGCGCGACGCGCGGAGTCAGTTTAAGCGACCTGGAAAGCGGCGGCCGTCCGCTTGGCTTTGATACCGCCGCCGCGTTCACGAAAAAGCGTAACAAGGTCGGCACCTATTTTTGGATTGGCGCCATCTTCGTCGGTTTCATCATTATCGTTTTGCTCATTTACGCGCTCTCGCTGGCCAATTCTCACAAATAAATCACTGCCGCGGCCATGAAACCGCGCGATTCAAAGCAAGGCACCGCCGCACTGACACTGGTGGAAGTACTGGTGGTGATTGCGGTCGTCATTCTCTTGGTTGTTGTTTTTTCACCTGGAATTATAGATACGAGTGCGAAGGCACAACGAATTAAGTGCGTTACCAATTTGAAACAAATCTGCCTCACTTATACATTTTGGGCTGATAACAACGGTGGCAAATATCCAAGCCAAGTTTCCCTCACGAACGGTGGTGTGATGGAGCTGATCGCTACGGGAAATGTCGTTGCCTGTTTTCAAGCAATGTCCAATCAGCTCCCCACGCCAAAGGTTTTGTTTTGTCCGGAGGACACAAAACACATGGCCGCGACTGATTTTGCCAATGGTTTGGCCGGTTCAAACATCAGTTACTTTGTCGGTTTGGATGCAGCGCCATATCAACCTCAAGCCATTCTTTCCGGCGACGACAATTTGATGGTCAATGGTACAAATGTTCAATCCGGCATCTTAAATCTTCACACCAACGATTCGCTTGCTTGGACAAAAGAACGGCATCAAGGCGACGGAAATGTGTTGTTGGCAAACGGCTCAGTACAGCAAGTTACTGGCGCCGGTTTAACTGAAACGGCCGGCCTCGCTACCAATCGTTTGGCGATTCCGTGATGATTAATCCGCAAATTTTCACGAATTGAATTTTGGCCTGTTTCGCGTTCATTCACGAAATTCGCGGATAATCACTTCTGGTATTCGGCTTTCCGCTTCTGTATTTTGCGGCGCATGTTCGAAACGGTTAAAACGGAAATTACCAAAGCTGCCGGGAAACTTGTGCATCTACGGAGGTTTCTTTGACGTGCCTGCCGCCCAAAAACGCCTCGGCGAACTCGATTCGCTCATGGCCGCCGACAATTTCTGGAACAACCGCGATAAGGCGCAGACGCTGATCGACGAGGCCAATTCCTTCCGGAACAAAATCGAGCCGTTGCTTCAGGCGGAAAAACACCTGGACGATCTCCGCGTCATGCTTGAACTCGGCGAAGCCGAACCGCCCGCAGCCCAGACACAGGTGGAACAGGAACTCACCCGCGACCTCGCGAAATTTTCCAGGGAACTTGATTTACTCGAACTGAAAGTTTTCCTGAGCGGTCCGCATGACCGGAAGAATTGTATCCTGAGCATCAACGCCGGCGCGGGCGGCACCGAGGCGCAGGATTGGGCGGAGATGCTCTCACGCATGTATCAGCGCTGGGCCGAGTCACGCGGCTGGGAAGTCGAGGTTACCGACGCGCTGCCGGGCGAAGGCGCGGGACTCAAAAGCGTCACGATGTTGATTCAGGGCGAAAACGCCTATGGTTTCACCAAGGCCGAACGTGGCGTGCATCGCCTCGTACGCATCTCGCCGTTCGATTCCAACAAACGCCGCCACACCAGCTTCGCCAGCGTGGACACGATTGCAGAAATTGAGGAGAGCGATCCTGACATCGTCATCCCGCCGAATGAGTTTCAGGTTGATACGTTTCGTTCCGGCGGCAAGGGCGGCCAGAACGTGAACAAGGTCGAAACCGCCGTCCGCATCACGCATCTACCGACCGGGCTGGTAGTTGCGTCGCAAACCCAGCGGTCGCAGCATCAAAACCGCGCCACGGCGATGCGGCTGTTGCTGTCGCGGATTTATGCGCAGCGGCAAGATGCGGCGAAGGCCGAGATGGAACGGTTTTACGGCGAGAAAGGCAGTATTTCGTGGGGCAACCAGATTCGCAGCTATGTCTTCCAACCGTATCGGATGGTGAAGGATTTGCGTACTGGTGTCGAAACCAGCAATGTGCAGGCCGTGATGGACGGTGATTTGGACCAGTTCGTGAACGGCTGGCTGCGCGCCGGCTGCCCGCTCAAGCGGATGCAGGGCGTGAAGGATGAGGAAGAATAAAGCCGGTCAGTAGTCAATAGTTGATAGTCAGTAGCAATCGCCAGTGTGCTACTGACTACTGACTGCTGACTGCTGACTATTGACCGATGAACATTCTCGACAAAATTGTTGAGCAGAAGAAAGGCGAAGTCGCGAAGCTCCCTGCGCGGCTTATTGCCGCGGGTGATTTGCGCGATGCGATGCTGGAGCATGGCGAGCGACGCGATTTTATTGGCGCACTCAAATCCCGTAGCCGCCGGGGTAACGAGGCTCAAACTAAAATCGGAAATCAGTCAGAGCCTCCTCACGTCGGCTGCTACGGTTCAATCGCTTTGATTGCCGAGGTTAAAAAGGCCTCACCTTCCGCGGGCGTGATTTGTGAGGACTTCGATCCCGTCCGCATTGCAAAAGCATACGAAGCGGCGGGCGCAAGCTGCCTGTCGGTCTTGACGGATGAGAAATTTTTCCAGGGTTCGCTGGACCATCTCCGGCAAATCCGGTCGGTGGTGAAAATTCCGTTGTTGCGGAAGGACTTTATCATCGACGAACGGCAGCTGCTGGAAGCCGTTGAATGGGGTGCGGATGCGATTCTGCTCATCGTGGCGATTTTGACCGACGCGCAATTGGTAAAATTTCACACGCTGGCGAAGGAAGCCGGGCTGGCCGCCCTGGTGGAAGTTCACGATGAAACGGAATTAGACCGGGCGTTGGCCGTTGGCGCGAATTTGATCGGCGTCAACAATCGTGATCTGAAAAATTTCAAAGTGGATCTCGCGACGACCGAACGGCTCGCGACGGAATTAAACCGTAGGACAGGCGTCGCGCCTGTCTCTAAAATAAAAAATGGAGACAGGCAAGATGCCTGTCCTACACTGGTTGCTGAAAGCGGCATCCACACGCGCGCGGATGTGGAGCGTTTGAAGCAATGTGGCGCCAACGCGATTTTAGTCGGCGAATCCTTGATGCGCGGTGGTGACATAAAATCCAAAGTCCGCAAATTGATTGGGTAGAAATTTTTGCGCCCCTCGCCCCGTCCCTCTCCCCGCCTGGCGGGGAGAGGGTGTCCGCCAGGACGGGTGAGGGGAATTTATTTAGTATTCTTCGCCAGTTGCTTTGCCAGTCGGATCGCCGCAACCATGCTTGAAGGATTCGCAATCCCTTTGCCTGCGATGTTGTAAGCCGTGCCGTGGTCGGGCGAAGTGCGGATGAACGGCAGACCCAGCGTCCAGTTCACGCCGGTATCGAAGGCCACGGCTTTCAACGGCGCCAGTCCCTGATCGTGATACATGGCCACCACCGCGTCGAAATCCCCGCCTAAAGCATAATGAAAAACCGTGTCACCGCTCAACGGGCCGACCACGTCCAGTCCGCGTTTTTGCGCGGCCAGCACTGTTGGCGTGATGGTTTTGATTTCCTCGTCGCCGAACTCCCCGCCTTCGCCCGCGTGCGGGTTCAGGCCGCAAACGGCGATCCGCGCGCGCGGCAGCCCCAAATCACGGCAGGCCTGCACCGCCAGTTCGATGGCCAGCGTGATTTTCTCCGGCGTGATTTTGTTGGGAACCGATTTTATCGAGGTGTGAATGGTCACGAGTGCCACGCGTAGCCAGCGGTCACGCTCATCGTGTCCAAGCAGCATCATCGCACAGCGTTTCGTTTTGGAGATTTTGGAAAAAAATTCCGTTTGGCCGGTGAATTTGTGTCCGGCGCGGATGATGGCTTCCTTGTTGACGGGCGCGGTGACGAGTGCGTCCAGTTCGTGGCGGAGGCAGCGTTCCGCCCCATCACGCAGCGAGGCGACGGCGGCGTTCGCGGCGGCCGGTGAACCGGCCGGCAGTTGTTCCGGCAGTGGAACGCCAAACGGCCTGATCGTGAAAAATTTTCCCGTGCCGTCGTAACCGGAAAATTCCTTCAGTGGCAGGTTGAGCGAAAGTTTTTGGTTCAGGCTCTGGAGGACATTTCCATCGCCGACCAGCAGATATTTTGAGTCGTCTTTTGCGGCCTCGGCGGCGAGGGCTTTCAGGGTGACTTCGGGGCCGATGCCGGTGACGTCGCCCAGCGTGATGCCGATCCAGCGAGTCATGCGGTTGGGTGCGGGTTTAGAAATAGCGGATGAAGGTGTTTTTCTTCAACTTGCCAATCCATTGTTTTTCGAGGCGCGCTTGTTCCTGGGTGCGGAGAGTCGCTTCAACATCGTCACGGACTTCGCTGAGGGGTCTGACATGCGCGGGACGTTTTTGTTCCACAAGCATCAGGTAACAGGCCTGGGGCGTGTCGATGATGTCGCTCATCTGGCCGGGCTGGAGCGAGAAGGCGATATCGGCAAGTTGCTGGCGGAGCACGGAGCGCTCAACCCAGCCCCAATCGCCGCCCTGTTCGCGTTGCGAGCCTTGTGAATAGACGGAAGCCATCTGGGCGAACGAAGCGCCCTGCTTGATCTGGGTCAGGATTTCCCCGGCCATGCGCTGCGCCGATGGGTCGTCGCTGGAACTTTTGTTGAGCACAATCATCCGGAGTTTGATTTGATCCCCGATTTTGAAATCATCCTGATGGGCGAGGTAATAGTTCTCAATTTTGTAGGGCGAGATGACGATTTCCTGTGAAACGTTTTTGGCACGCATGGCCGAGACGATGTATTGGTCCCGTATGTTCTTGCGGAATTGCTCATAGGTCATGCCCTGGGCCTGCAAGGTTTTCATGAGCGTGATGCGGTCGCCATAGTGTTCGCGGATGTTGTCCTGGACGAGTTGATCCACGTAACTGTCGGGCAATTTGTAACCCACGACGTCGAAATCGTGAAGGATCAGCTGGTGTTCAATCAATTGTTCCAGGCCGTCGTTGAAGACATCGGAGGCTTTTTGCTCAAAGACGGCGGACGCGTCTTCCTGACTGGCATATTCCCGCCGCAACGTGTCAATGGCCGGTGCGACATAATCCGCGACCTGGGCGCGCGTGATGACCGAATCGTTGACGATGGCGAGAATGCCATCCGCCAGTTCCGCCCGCAAAGGCAGGACGGAGCAAAGGGTCATCAACCAAACCGGAATGAAACGAACGAATTTCACCAAATTTCCCTCGCATGCTAGCAGGCGGTACCGTCGGGTCAAGCGCCACAGCAATCAGGGAGTGCCCTGATTTGGCGTTGTAGTGTCGGCGCTGCGCGCCGATTTCGAGCCGCAGGCTCGACGCTACAGGTAATTTAGGACACTACCAACAATCACCATTCAGGGTCCGAGGCGATTCACCCAGTACATCAGTGTCGCCAGAATGACCGCCACACCCAGTCCAATGAGGATGGAGCATTTCAGAATCAGGCTTTGTTTGTGGCGGCGGGCCCGCCCGCCCATGCCCGGCAGCAGATAGCGTTTATGCTCTTTATCGCTCCAAACAAACATGCCAGCTTGATTTCTAACACGCTTGTGGTTGTTATTCAAGCTTCCCGGCCATCCACCCGAATGAAGAATGGCGGCCACCGGTGTTTCATAACACCGATGGCCGCAAGGTGTTCCGGCACGAATGAATCTCGTGCCCAATTATTCAGTTATAAATCAGCGCCAACGGCCGCCAATCCATACATAACCATGGCGATGCCTGCCCCAGTGTCCCCCCACCCATACAGCGTTCGGATGCGGGCGCGCGGCCCAGCGTCCCCCAACCCAAACCCAGTGATCGCGCCAGGCCCAGTAG
>Ga0265338_10001088_pt1 | contig 45144 bp, 42 predicted proteins | sample 42126metaG_FD_193579 | JGI IMG/M metagenome (GOLD analysis project Ga0265338, IMG submission 193579) | Rhizosphere microbial communities from Carex aquatilis grown in University of Washington, Seatle, WA, United States - 4-21-26 metaG | ecosystem: Host-associated > Plants > Roots > Rhizosphere... | reverse complement strand
ATCCCTCTAGGCCCAACTTGGCAAACACACGATTTTCACCGAGCAAAGGAACCGCGTCCGCAATAGTCGCAATCGCGACCACCTTCATGAATGACATCAGCAAGCGAGACTGATCCTTCGAGTCGAGCCGCCGCTGCATCAAGCCTTGTGCGAGTTTGAAAGCCACGCCTGCCCCACACAAATACTTGCAGGGATACTCACAACCAGCCTGGTTCGGATTTACAACCGCGAGCGCTTGCGGAACACCGTCCTGCCCGGGAAGGTGATGGTCGGTGACGATCAGGTCGATCCCCGTGCGCCGGGCTGTATCGGCAGCCGCAAATGCGCGAATTCCGGTGTCGACGCTGATAATCAGCCGCACATCGTCCGCCGCCGCGCGTTCGATGACCTCGTCGCGCATGCCGTAGCCTTCGCGGATACGGTGGGGCACGTGGAAATCCGCCGAGCCCCCGCACAACTCGATGGCAGTCTTCAGAATGACGATCGCGGTCGTGCCGTCGACATCGTAGTCCCCATAAATCAGAACCTTTTCCTTGCGCTCGATCGCTGCTTCCAACCGGTCGATTGCAGTGTTCATCCCAGCCATCTGCAGCGGGTCGTGAAGATGAGCGAGCGCTGGCTGCAGAAAGTGCTGCGCGTCGTCCGGCTCTTCAATCCCGCGACGGACAAGTAGATCGGCCAGCACGGGCAGCGCGTCGCTGGCGACATTCAATTTCAGATCGGCCAGGACGCAAGCCAGAACCCGAGATTTTGGAGCGTTGACCGGATTGGAGATCCATCGCATGGCAGATGTCGGCCAATTCAGATTAGCAGCATGTGGACATGTCTCTTCGTGCTCTGTCGATCGCGCACCGACGCCGATGAAGACAATTGGGCGCATAACACCGAGCATTGGCGCATTGCGGGATCAATCTCACGAAAGAGTCATGAAGCATGGCGACACTTCCATCGAAAGCAATGGCACCTCTGGAACTCGGCTGGAAGCCGGAAGATCTACCTCCATTCCCAGCCATCGCGGTTCGAGCGCTGCATCTGATCTCGGGAACCGACACCTCATTACTTGAACTTTGCGATTTGATACGTTCCGACCCTGCATTTTCAACGGCCGTCTTGCGGATCGCCAACTCTCCACTGGTCGCCTTTTCCAAGAACATCACGAGTGTCGTACAGGCGTCGATGTTGCTCGGTTTCCGGCGATTAAAAAGCGTCGTGGTGACCTTGGCTCTCAAGGCCTATTTGAAGAACTCGTACTCGCCGCTGCTGCAGTCATGCTGGCGTCACAGCGTAGCCACCGCCATCATCGCGGAACGGGCCGCCAGACTTTGCGCCTTGGACAAGGATTTTGCCTATACCGCCGGCGTCATGCATGACATCGGAAGAGTAGCGATGGCGTCATTTCTGCGCGAAACCTATGCCAAGGCCTTAGAGAAACCGGCGAACCAGCCATACGACGTTTTGACGATTGAGCGGCAGATATTCGGTATCGATCACTGTCAGGCCGGTCAGAGTTTGGCTAACGTCTGGGGCCTTCCTGTGGCGTTTCACTCAACGATCGCCAGCCATCATGAACTGGCGTCGCGCGATTGGGGCGCTCCTTCTCTCCTCGGTCCCAGTTGCCTGATGGCAGATTCGCTGGGATTTTCAGTGGTTCCCTATCGGGCAACGCAAGGCTACTCCGACGTTCTTGCACACTTTCTTGAGCCGGCACGGCACGGACTGCCCGCCTTTGACGGCGATCTAGTCGCCGAGATCAAAAATGAAATTGATGTGATTGAGTCGGTGTAGAACGTGAAGGTTAGTGGACGTAGTTTTTACTTCTGACTTCTGCCTTTTTTACGGCTCTTCATCCTGTCCGGTCTCATCGATCATGAACCCACCGGAATCGTCCGCCAGCTCCCGCAGATGCTGGTAGTGTTCGTACCATTCTGTTCCAGCTTCGTAGACGAACATGCACCCTTGATAGGCCCAACCTAGTTGCATGAAGCCGGTTTTCCCGATGTACGTCTTCAGCCAGCGGCCTTCTTCAAGATCTTCGTCGCTCGAATAGTCGCCATCGGCGAGGCGTTGCGTCAGCCGGTCGTACTCTTCGCGGTCGAGCGTCCAGGAGTGCATTGTCAGGAATGCGGCGCCTGTCGCTTTGGCCAACTCCACAAAATCCTTCCAGCCATCGGGATTCTGCCCCGAGTCCCAAAGGACGCTTGGAACCTCTTCGCACTCGACATAGCCAAAGAAACGGCGCATGCCCAGGCCCTCAATGAAGGCCGTCATATCGTCTTTCATGCCTGTCAGGTCGTCTGGATGCGGAGACATCTCCAGTCATTGTACGGCTTGGCGGGATAGCCCCGCCACTGTCCGGCGCGATCTCGCGGGAGTGTCCACAAAGCCGAAAGGTACGTTCGTTGTGTTAGACTTTCTGCTTACAAAAAAAGTCTTTCGTCATGCTCTTTTCTAAAGAATATGTGGGCTATCTGGCCCGCGAAGTTTCCAAAAAACTGGTTGCCAGCGGTCTCATCGAGGCCAAGTCGACGCCTGCTCTTTTAGAGAAGGTGCATGCCGCCTTGCTCGAAGAACTTGCCCTCGAGGATCGCATCAATGACGAAGTGCGCGTCATTCTCGAGGCCTATTCCGAGGAAATGCAGAAAAGTGGCGCCAACTACCAGGAAATGTTCCGCAAAGTGAAAACCGAGCTGACCAAGAAATACAAAGCTGTACTCTAGCGCGGATTCTTCGAGGATGATGCAACAGTGCGCATAAGCCGTGACAAAGTGAACAAACTGGCCCACGTCGTCACTGACGCGGTGGCCGACATGGATGATGTTGACTTCATCGAAGATCGCAATACCATCCGTCTGGAAGTCCGCAAGATTCTCGAAGAACTCCTTATGCAGGAAGCGCGGATCGATCAAGCCGCCCGGCAGAAAATCGAAAGCCAGCGCCGCACCATTATTGAAGGGTCGGAAGAGTGGTCCATCCTGTACCGCAAGTACTACAACGAAGAAGTGAAGAAGCTGGGAATTTAGTTTCCAGTCCCAGTCGGGTTGTGGCTGCGTCCTCTCACCTAAAGCTTACCGTGGAGCGGTAATCGCTCCCTCGGCCGCTGAACTCACCAGCGCAGCGTACTTCGCAAAGACTCCAGTCTTATAGGGGGATGCGGGAGGCTTCCACTCCGACATCCGACGCGCAATTTCGGCATCGGAGATTTCCACTTCCAGCTTGCGCGTCTTGGTATCGATTGTGATGCGATCGCCTTCGCGGATGGCAGCGATGGGGCCGCCCAATGCGGCTTCCGGGGCCACATGTCCAACCATCAGACCGCGGGTGGCTCCGCTGAAGCGGCCGTCGGTCATCAAAGCGACACTCTCGCCTAAACCTTCACCGACGATGGCGGCGGTCACGCTCAACATCTCGCGCATGCCGGGTCCACCCTTTGGACCTTCATATCTGATCACAACCACATCCCCCGCCTTAATCTTTTTGGACGTGACTGCCTGCATGGCAGCCTCTTCCGAGTCGAATACGCGCGCCGGTCCCTGGTGCGACTGTCGCTCGTGCCCGCTCATCTTCACGACTCCGCCGTCCGGGGCAAGATTGCCCTTGAGGATCACGAGTCCACCCGTCGTTTTCAGCGGCTTGCTCAGCGGCGCGATCACTTGCTGGCCGGGCGTTTCCTTGGCGGCGTTCGCTTCTTCGGCGAAAGTTTTCCCAGTGACTGTGATCGTCGAACCATCGGCATGTTTGCCATCCAGCAAGCGCTTGGCGATGACCGGAATTCCGCCGGCAGTATCTACATCTGCCGCTACATATTTGCCGGCCGGTTTGAGATCTGCCAGTAGCGGCGTGCGTTCACTGACGCGCTGGAAGTCATCAATCGTAAGGGGGCAGCCCATTTCCCGAGCGATGGCCAGCAGATGCAACACGGCATTGGTGGACCCACCAGTCATGGCCACGCCGGCAATCGCATTTTCAAATGCAGGCCGCGTCAGTATGTCGCTCGGCCGAATCCCCTTCCTCAGGCAGTTCATCACCACTTCGCCGCACCGGAAAGCGACTTCATCCTTGCGCGGATCCATCGCAGGTATTCCGTTGAAGCCCATCGGCGAAAGGCCAATCAACTCCATGACCGTGCTCATCGTGTTCGCCGTGTATTGCCCGCCGCACGCCCCGGCGCCGGGACAAGCCACATTCTCGAGCGCAAGCAAATCAGCGTCGCTCATCTTCCCCGCGGCGTTCGCACCCACGGCTTCGAATACGTCCTGAATGGTGACGTCTCTTCCCTTGTATTTGCCAGCGGCGATGGTACCGCCGTAGAGGACCAATCCCGGGAGATCTATGCGGGCAAGCGCCATGGCGGCTGCTGGGATGGTCTTGTCGCAACCGACGATACACACGGCTGCGTCGAAAAGCTGGCCGCGGCACACCAGTTCAATCGAATCGGCAATCACTTCGCGGCTGACAAGCGAAGCCTTCATGCCCTCGGTGCCCATCGTCTCCCCGTCGGAGATTGCGATCGTGTTGAACTCCATGGGAGTGCCGCCCGCGGCGCGAATTCCCTCCTTTACCTTCGCGGAAAGCCGCCGCAGGTGGAAGTTGCAAGGCATGGTTTCAATCCATGTGTTTGCGACGGCGATCAGCGGCTTCGCAAGGTCCTCCGCCGTGAAGCCAATTGCCTTGTACATGGCGCGAGCCGGAGCCTGGTCGCGTCCGTCCGTGATGTTGCGACTTCGATGTTTTAGGTCCATGGGAGGTGACACTATGTTAGTACCAAGAAGTTGGCGAGGCACAGCAAAAGACAAGCAGCCCGTCACAAGCCATAACTAATTTGCAGCGCTGAGAAATCACGGATGGGTTCAGAGTCCGACTCTGGAGTTCCCTGTATCTCTCTAGTGAGAGCGAGCTACGCCGTTGCCGAGCGAGCGTTCTCGATCGAGGTCACAGACTCGGGCGGATGCGGGAGACCAAGGTGAGCGTGGTCCCAGAGTTCCTTGATCGGGGCCCCGGGCCGCACATCCACAACATCCACAATCGCGCGCCAGTCGCGGCAAAGCTGGCCCACCTGCTTCGCGTTGACATCCATCAGGAGCGTCACCTTATGGGCATGCTCAACCGGCTCCGCCTGCACGTAGGGCAGGTCGATCCCGCGACGCGAGGCCGCGCTTAAGATGCGCATCAAGGTCCCCTGGGTATTGCGGTAGCGAACATGGAATATATGCATGACGTGATTCCCCTTTGTTCTTCTCTCTACTCTTCAAAAACCATTTCTGACAGCGACGCCCCCGCGGGCACCATAGGATAAACATTTGCTTCGGGATGACATTCAAATACCAGCAGCTCCGGCTTCTCCGAACGCAAGAACCGATCCAGACTTTCCGCCACTCGCGTAGCTTGCTCCGGATCGAGGAAATCCTCTTCCTTCAATAACGATGCGGAAATCTTGTAGGCTTTGGCGATCTCCACGAAATCCGGGTTGTCGCTCAAATCCGTTTCCGCGTAATTCCGGTCGAAGAAAAGTTCCTGCCACTGCCTCACCATGCCGAGAAATTTGTTATCGATGATCACCATCTTGATGGGCAGCGCGAGACGGTGCACGGTCGCCAGTTCCTGGATGTTCATCTGGAATCCGCCATCACCCGACACGCACAAAACAGTCGTCTCCGGCTTGGCCAACTGCACTCCGACCGCGGCGGGCAATGCGAAACCCATCGCGCCTAGGCCACCGGAAGTAATAAACCCACGCGGCGACGACGCCCGAAAGCACTGTGCCGACCACATCTGGTGCTGACCCACATCGGCGAGGATCGTGCCGTTCTGTGGCATGCGCGAAAAAAGCTCTTGGAGGAAACTCTTAGTCGGATGCGAGAGTCCTGGTTTCTTCGGCTCTGCCCGCTCCGGCCCGCACGCGAGCGCACGCCAGCCACTGAAGTCTGGCAAGTGAGCCTTGCGCGCCTCCTGGTAAAACGCAGGAATTGTTTCCGCGAGGTTGCCGATCACAGGCAACTCGCAGGGCCGCACTCGATCGAGTTGTCCAGGATCAATTTCGAAGTGCACGATCTTCGCATGTTGGGCAAAGCGCGTCGGTTCGCCCGTCACGCGGTCATCCAACCTGGCTCCGAATACCAGGAGGAGATCAGTTTCATCGAGCGCCATGTTGGCTGCCCGCGTTCCGTGCATACCGACCATCCCAACGTAGTACGGTGAATCTTGCTTGACAGCTCCCAAACCATGAACGGTGGCAAACGCGGGAATATTCAGCAGGTCGAGCAATTGTTGCAAGCCATCGACCGCCCCCGAGAGTTTGGCGCCGGCGCCGACCAAGGCCACCGGCTTCTTAGCTTGCTGCAATAATGCGATCAGTGTCGCCGCAAATGTCGATTCCGTTCCCACATGATCCGCCGCTCTGGGAGGCGTGAACTGAACAGCACCTTGGAAATCCATGCTGGCTTTCAGCATGTCCACTGGGATGTCGATCACGACAGGGCCGGGCCGCCCGCTGCGCGCCCAGTGAAATCCTTCCGCGATAACGCGGGGAATTTCATCAATGGAGCGTACCAAACGGTTCCACTTCGTCAGGGAAAGGGTCATGCCGAAAACGTCGGTTTCCTGAAACGCATCGCTGCCGATTAACGGCGACCGCACCTGGCCGGTGATGCACACCAAAGGAACCGAATCCATTTTGGCGTCGGCGATTCCCGTCACGAGATTGGTTGCACCGGGACCGCTGGTAGCGATTGCCACGCCGACTTTCCCGGTCGCGCGCGCATAACCTTCCGCGGCAAAGACCGCGCCCTGCTCGTGCCGTGTCAGCACGTGCCGGATGCCGCTCCCCTCCAGCGCGTCATACAAAGGCATGATCGCGCCGCCCGGGTAACCGAAAGCCAACTCAACGCCCTCGGCACGCAGGCAATCCAATACGATTTGGGCCCCTTTACGCATTCACAGCCTGCGGTTTTTCGGCTTTGGCGGTCTCCGCGGACTTCTTTTTCTCCGAAGGCAGCCACGACATCATGGCCCGGAGCTGCTCGCCAACTTTTTCGATGGGGTGCTGTTTCGCCTGTTCGCGCAGCTTGGCGAAATTCTTGCCGCCCTTCTGGTTCTCTTCAATCCATTCCCGGGCAAACGTGCCGTCCTGAATGCGAGCGAGAACTTCCTTCATCGCTTGGCGGGTCGGGTCACCGACGACCATCTCTCCGCGAGTCAGGTCGCCATATTCGGCGGTATTCGAGATCGAGTAGCGCATGCGGCTGAGGCCGCCTTCATAAATCAGATCCACGATGAGCTTCATCTCGTGCACACATTCGAAGTAGGCGATTTCCGGCGCGTAGCCAGCCGCCACCAGCGTTTCGAATCCCTTTTGCATCAACGACGTCAAGCCGCCGCACAAAACTGCCTGCTCTCCGAACAGATCGCTCTCGGTTTCTTCCTTGAAAGTGGTCTGCAATACGCCGGCGCGCGTGGAACCGATGCCATGCGCATAGGCCAATGCGAATTCATGCGCGCGGCCGCTGGCATCCTGATGAATCGCTAGCAACGAAGGCACGCCGCCACCCTGGGCGTACACGCGGCGCAACAGATGACCTGGGCTCTTGGGCGCGATCATGACAACGTCAACGTCCTTGGGGGGGTCGATGGTTTTGAAGTGGATGGCGAAGCCATGCGAGAAACCGAGAATCTTGCCTTTGCGCAGATGGGGCTTGATCGCCAACTCGTAGAAAGCTGCCTGGGTTTCGTCAGGGGTCAGAATCTGGATCCAGTGGGCGCGCTCGGCCGCCTCTGCTGGAGGAAGGACGATCATGCCATCCGCGCGAGCCTGTTTCGCCGACTCCCGCTCGGGATCAAGACCAATCACGACATTGCATCCGCTATCGCGCAAATTCTGCGCCTGAGCGTGTCCCTGCGAACCATAACCGAATACAGCGATCGTCTTTCCTTTGAGAGCGGAGGGATTGGCATCCTTCTGGTAGAAAACTGTGGCCACAGACAACTCCTTGTTCGTTCTGAACGATTCCGGATATAACAACCGACCGGTCGGTTTGTTTCAAAGATGCTACCGTTGCGCTGTCTCGAAGTCAAGGGGTAGAAGCTGGAAAGGAAATCTTGAGTTATTTATATGATAAGGAAGTACTTAGCGCCCACCGCAAAGTCAGAATTCCAGGTAGGAGCCGGGGTGTGGAAGACGTGGGGCTCCGTCGGTACCAGTTACCGGAAGCAACCCTTCACCGATTCCGTGGAGATTTTCCCAAGCTGCTTCGGTCAGTGCCGGATCAGCTCCCACGATATCGCGGATCATCTGCCACGCGGCCAAATTCAGCGCGCCCTCTGGCGCCGGTCCCATGGCCAGCGATACGGCGCATTGAGGGCAGAAGGAAATCCGCTGAGCCGAAGATTTCTGGCGCGGACGAACTCCGACAGTCTGCGCGAACAGATACACGGAAACCGACTTTTCTCCGGTTTCGAGCTCGCGATTACAGCGCAGACAATACGAATTTTCCAAGACGCCGACTCCGCGTGGTGGCTGATCTACTTCGATCGCACTTTCTTTTCGTTGCGTTATCGCAACACGCTCCACCTACTTTCGCCAATGCGTCGCTCGATCAGCAAGTATGCAGAAGGATTCCTCGGCTCCGCTTTCTGCCGCGTAATCGACGAGGGCCGCCAATCCTGCAAAGGCGACCCGGGAACCAAGCTGTGGTCTAGTCAAAGGGTCGGGAAATCCCGCACTCTACTGCCGTGGCTTCCAGAATTTCGCCGCGACGCTTGAGAAAAAGCAATTCTCCTTCGCACATTCGACACGAAACCGGTCGCCGGGAAGTTGCCGCCGTTTGTTACCGCGCAGGCGAACGCGGCCTCGAGTTCCTGCTGGTCCAAACTCGGGGTGCACGCTGGATCTTTCCCAAAGGGGGAGTCGAGCCGGGACTTAGCAGCGCTCAATCGGCGGCCCTCGAGGCTTTCGAGGAGGCAGGCGTTCACGGACGAATGGAAGAGATTCCGTTCGCCAGCTACTCCCGTTACAAAGCTGACGACACGTTGCATAAAAAGACGCCTTCCAAGATTCGGCACCGGCCGGTCGCGACTCACCTCTGCGAAGTCTCTTACCTGGAACCGCCGCAGGAATCCGACCGCAAACCCACGTGGTTTTCGCCGGAGAAAGCGAAGCAACGCCTGCGCGCGGACCGAGCCACTAAGTTCGGAGACGAACTAGCTGCTGTAGTGGATCGGGCGGTGTCGAGAATTCGACGGCTGCAATCGGGCAGGCTTCAAAAAGAAAAGATAGACGTGCTCCGGCACGCGCGTTGCGACGGTTTCCATCATTCGCACTTGCCGGGTCGATTTAACAACGCAGCGCGAATGCGCTCATTTTTCCTCGAACAAGGCCTGCGGCCTGAGGCGGCCGCGGAACTGGGAAAGCGGCCCATCCGAAAGTTACTTCAACTGGGCACCGGCACACGATCGCCATCCGAATCGGTACAAAACATCACACCGATCGATGTTGCACCAGAAACGAAGCCGGGGAGCGGCAAGGGCAGGTCTTTCCCTCGTATCTAGCACGAGTTCCCTTCGTCGACTGCGAACCGACTCCTTCTGGACAGTTTCTCAGCTTCACGGTACCCTCCTCGCCATGGACCGCCGAACATTTCTCGCAGGGACCGCCGCGACCGCCGCAACGTTGTCTTCTCCCAGCTTATCGTTCACTGAGCAACCCGATTTTCAGCCGATGTGGAATGAAATCACCAAGCGGCATGACGAATCGGTAAAACGCTTGCAGACATGGATTCGGCAACCGTCGATCGCCGCCGAAAACCGTGGCGTAAACGAAGGTTGCGATCTGACGATGGAAATGCTCGGGGAAGCGGGGTTCCAGTCTGTCACCAAGGTTCCCACCGACGGCCAGCCGGGAATCTTTGCCACGCTCGATGCCGGCGCTCCCCGCACTTTGGGCGTCTATTTCATGTACGACGTGAAACAGGTCACCCCTTCCGAGTGGTCATCGCCACCATTCGATGCCGCGCTCGTCGACAAACCCGGTCTCGGCAAAGTCATCATTGGCCGTGGTGCGGTTAATCAGAAGGGCCCCGAAGCGACTTTTCTCGCCGCGCTGCATGCAATCCGCGGCGCCGGCCGCAAACTGCCTGTGAACTTCGTGCTCGTCGCCGAGGGCGAAGAGGAGATCGGATCACCCCATTTTCCCCAGATTGTGCGCCGACCAGAAGTCATTGCGGCTTTGAAGAAAACCGATGGCATCTTCCTCCCCAGCGCGTCGCAGGATCTGGACGGGAGCATCACGGTAGAACTCGGCGCGAAAGGCGTCGTCGAGCTGGAACTCGTATCGAGTGGAGAACGCTGGGGACGCGGACCCGATCATGACATCCACTCCAGCGAAAAGGCCCGCGTGGACAGCCCTGCCTGGCATCTGATTCACGCACTGAATACTCTGGTTTCGGCGGACGGCAACCAACCCACGGTTCCCGGCTTTGCCGACAATGCGCGGCCGCTCTCGGCGCGCGAGAAGGAAATGATCGAAATTGCTTCCAAGCGTATGGATGAGTCACTCGCGAAGCAGGCTTTCGGCGTCAAGCGCTGGATGAATGACGTGGGATGGAAGGAATCGCTCGAACTCCTGATGTCGAAGCCCACTATAAATATCGAAGGGTTGGTGGGCGGCTACACCGGACCGGGAGGAAAAACAATTCTCCCGCATCGTGCGGTGGCCAAACTCGACTTGCGCCTGGTTCCGGACATGACCGCTACGGACGCACTCGCGTCGATAAAATCGCATCTCGCCAAGCAGGGATTCGGCGACGTCGAGGTCAACATGACGGGCGGCTATGATCCGAACAGCACGTCCATCGATGCCGGTATCATCCAGACACAATTGAAGGTGTACCGCGCGGCCGGGATCGATCCTATCGTGCTGCCGCGCAGTCCCGGATCGTGGCCTGGGTACGTCTTCACCGGAGAACCTCTCCACCTGCCTGCGGGCGGCTTTGGACTGGGCCACGGCGATGGCGCGCACGCACCCAACGAGTATTACCTGATCGATTCGACGAATCCCAAAGTTCAGGGAATGGACGGGGCGGTCCGGTCGTACGTGGAATTCTTGTACGGCATGGCCGGATAAATCTGCCCTTCGAGCTTTGCTCATCTGCTGGAGAGGTGCGGCCCTCGGTCCGCGCCGCCTAACGTTGATTTCTCCCTGCAAGTTATTCCCATGTGCCCGTTCCATATTCCATCAGCCCGGTCAATCGTGGGCAGAAAAGGGCGCGGGGAGAGTGGAGATGATGCGTCAAAGAGGATTTACGCTGATTGAGCTGTTAATCGTGCTGGCGATCATTCTGATCATCGCCGCCATCGCGATACCGAGCCTTATCAGCGTGAAGATTAACGCGAACGAGACTTCCGCCGTGGCCTCGATAAAAGCGATTCAGACGGCCCAGACGTCATATCAGACGTCTTATCCGGCACAAGGCTATGCCAGTTCCCTAGCCGTTCTGGGGGGTTCTGAATCGTGCACACCTTCACCAGTCACTGCATGCCTCCTAGACGAAACACTCTCTGGCGGCGCGAAGGCTGGATACAATTTCGCAGTCACGGCGGGCAATCCAACGAATGGTTCGAACACCTCTTATGTTGTTGGCGCAGCCCCAGCGTCTTACAACCGTACTGGGTTGCGCCGATTCTGCTCGACCGAAAAGAGTGTGATTCGGTTTGACGCGAACACAGCCGGCAGCACGGCGCCACCCACCGCCGACGAGTGTGTGAGCTTTCCGGCGATGCGCTAGTAGAGCAGAAGGGCCATTCCGCGATACCATCTCTGGTGATGCTTCGCGAAGCTACGATCGAACCTCGCCAGGAAATCCTGCGCACTGCCGCGCGCCTCTTTCAGCAGCAAGGATATGACGCCACATCCATGAACGATGTGGCGGCGGCTCTTAAGCTCTCGAAAGGCGGCCTCTACCATCACTTCCAGTCCAAGGACGAGATCCTCTTTCACATCATGTCGCACGCCATGGAGATCACCGAAGAACGAGTGATTAACGTCGCACGCCGCATCGACGATCCGGAAGAACGCCTGCGCACCTTGATCCGCCTGCACATCCAGGTTGTACTCAGCCCCGAGGATCGCGAAATCACCGTCATGCTGCACGAGAACCATCCCTTGCCGCCGGCGCTGCGTCGCAAGATCAACGGCCGCAAGAAGGATTATGTACACTTTGTGGAGAACCTCATCGCCGAAGTCCAGCGCCAACGGAATTCTTCCTCTACCGTCACGCCGCGCGCTGCCACTTTCGCCCTGGTCGGAATGATCAACTGGATTTACCAGTGGTATAAACCGGATGGCCCGCTTACAGGAGAAGCGATTCTGCGTCAATTCACTGATATCTTTTTCCGCGGTGCCGTCGCGTAGGCGCGCAGGAATGAATTGACGCCATGACCCACTTCTTTCATTTCGATAGTCTCGCCAGGCAGCGCGCAGACAAGGGCAAACTCTATCTTGAGTTTCTGCGTGTTCCAGCGATGAGCGCCGGCGTGTACGTGCTCGCCAAAGGTGCGACCGATCCGCAGAAGCCTCATCGCGAAGACGAACTCTATTACGTTGTCCGCGGAGAGGCCCGAATGCAGATCGGCTCCGATCACGCTGAGGTACGCGCCGGTTCGGTAATTTTCGTCGAGGCAGAGCGAGAACATCGCTTTTACGACGTCACAGAAGAACTGGAAGTCCTGGTGTTCTTTGCCCCGGCCGAAAAAGAGTAACGGGCGCGGTTGTCAAGACCAGGGCGGGCCGGCAAGCTCCCCAATTTTTACCTCCCCGTGACAAGTCCCGGCGAGTTACACTGCTACGCTACCAATTCGGTCGCACGGGATGACACCCCGCGTCCATGGCGGCCCACCGGGGGATGATGGTAATGATTTTCGCAAGAAAACAAGCACACCCTAGCCTCGCCCAGTTCCTGCTGATTGCAGCCTGCGCGCTTCTGCTAACCGCTACTGCGGTTGCCCAGAACGGAGCCTGGCTCACCCATTCGCACGATGAGCAACACACCGCGCTGGCGGAAGTGCAGTCGCAAGCACTCAGCTCAATTCATTGGCACACGAAAGTTGACCTGGCGCCCCCACAAGGGGAAATTTTTATCCACTACGGATCGCCGTTGATCACCGCGGCAAATACGGTCATCGTTCCGGTAAAAACCGGCGACAATAGCTTTCGCATCGAGGCCCATAATGGCGCGACCGGCAAGCGGCTTTGGACCCATCAGACGGGTTATCAGGCACCCAGCGCCGGATTTGTCCCGGCTCTAGGGCCGACTATTTCCGGCAACCAACTCTTTATCCCTGACATAGCCGGCCGCGTTATCGTCCGCCAGAATCCTGACCAGAAAACGGCACCGACCACGCATCTTTACTTCTATGGCGTGAAGAACTTTCATAAGAACCCGACAGCGTACAAGCAGAACATCCAGATCGATACGCCGTTGTCGGCCGATGCCAGCGGGAATCTCTATTTTGGATTCCTCGCACTAGGCACAACGCCGCTCAACCTACAGAGCGGTCTCGCTCGCATTGGCGCTGACGGTACAGGCACGTGGGTGTCCGCCGCCACCCTCAGTGGCGATCCCGCCATGCTTGAAGTTTCCGTCAGCTGCGCTCCGGCGCTGTCGGCCGACGGTAGCATTCTCTACGTCTCGGTCGATGATGGGAATTTCGGATATTTGCTGGCGGTGAACAGTACGACCCTCGCGCTCATCAATAAGGCCCGCTTGAAAGATCCCTCTTCGGGATTGGACGCCGTTATTTTCAACGCAAGCTCAGCGGCTCCAACAGTGGGCCCGGACGGGGATGTTTACTTCGGAGTGCTCGAGAACCCGTTCCCTAACCACAATGACCGCGGATGGTTGCTGCATTACAACAGCAATCTCACTCAAACCAAGACTCCCGGGAGCTTTGGCTGGGATGACACCGCTTCGGTTGTTCCGGCGTCCCTCGTCGCCAGCTACAAGGGAACGTCACAATACCTGCTGATGACCAAGTACAACAATTACGCTGGAGCGGGGGGAGACGGACACAACCGGATCGCCATCCTCGACCCGAACGCCACCGAGAATGATCCGATCCTTCCCAACACCAAAGTCATGAAGGAAGTGATCACCATCCTGGGCGTTACTCCAGACCCGGAATTCCCGCAAGACCCGGGGGCCGTACGGGAGTGGTGCATCAACACTGCGGCGGTCGATCCCTTCACCAAGTCCATTCTCGCCAACAGCGAGGATGGCAAGCTATACCGTTGGGATCTGACGACCAATACCTTTACCCAGGTGATCACTCTTTCGAAAGGGATTGGGGAAGCCTACACACCTACAGTCATCGGTGCGGACGGCACCGCCTATGCCATCAATGACGCGATTCTTGACGCCATCGGCACCAACGCGCATTGAGATTCATGGATTGGGCATTGATGAGTGACGTGGAGGGGCAGAGTACTTGCTCCTCCGTGATTTTTTTGGGGCGGCTCGCGATTGCCTGATTAACGTCGAGTCAGGCACTTTTGGAGGGTACCCAGTAAACCTCTTCCTTCAAGTTCTCTTTCTGAAAGCCTACCCTCTTCAAAATACCTTTGCCGTGTTCGATCATCTCGGGATGTCCACACAAATACCCAATGCTGTTTGTTGTCGTGCATCCCCACTGGTCGGCGTATTTGCGAATCAAGTCGTCCACACGCCCAACCTCTCCCTTCCAGTGATCGTCTTCCCATGGCCGGCTGATCGAGAAAACGCACTGCAGCCACGGAACCTGGCTGGCAAGATTCTCCAACTCTTCACGATAGCCGAACTCCCACGACCGGCTCGCACCATTCAGCAGAAGCAGCTTGTGCTCCCCCACAAATCTGCCTTCCTTCCAATCCTTGAACAGAGCGCGCGCAAAGCTGACGAACGGCGCGACGCCAGTTACTGTGCTTACCAGCAGGTGATTCGTCCGCCCGGGCTGGGTGGTATCGAGCGTGAACCTTCCCTTGGCGAGTTTGCGAACCAGAACCTCATCTCCCAACTGGAGGTCATAGAGCGGCGGAGTGGTCTCGCCATTCGGCACTAGCTCGAAAAAGAACTCCAGTTCCCTTTCGTAGGGAGCCGAGGCAATCGAGTAAGGACGCTCCAGACGTCGCGCATCGCGCTCGATGCCAAGAGTTGCGTACTGGCCGGGGACAAAGGAAAAGTCCGCGCCGGGGTCAATTCGAATCATCCACAAGTCCGGTGCGAAATCTGTCCGCTTGGTAATGCGAGCCCGGTAATGCTTGTCATCCATAGGGTCAGCGACCGACCGGTCGGTATTTCTTGATGTAACAGATTATCTCAAGCTGTCTGGGATTCAATGTCTAATTCTGAGGAATATTTAAAGAGAACAGCCCGCAAGCCTTTCAGCCTGCGGGCTGCCCGGTGGACTGGTTGGGATTGACTGAGGCGGTCACTCTCGTGCCCCTCCGCTCACTCCGGTACCCGACACAGCATGTGCCGGGCGGTTCAGCCCATACTCACGGATTGTTTGCGAGAGAATGTCCCTGCTTTCCCCGACCAAAGGGTCTACAGGAACGCATCTTAGAGCTACCGCTCTAAGTCTCAGCCACCTCACCTGGTCTGGTATTGCTACAACTATGACTATCTGAACTTGTCATCCGACCACCTCCTTTCCGGTGTAGGCCCACAGTAGCCCAAAACGAATTTAGGGTCAACGGCCGCTTTTCCTCAGAAGTTCGCGGCGCATCGCGGCGGTCAACATAAGGATCGGGAACCTATTGAGAGACGGGGGATTGTAACGTGTCCCGGCAGTAACTTGTTTTGGAATGAACCAGTCGATAGTCTCTCGGCAAGCGGACCTCATGCCCGATCTTGCCGTCGCATGTTCCGTGTCGCTCCGCCATTCCCAGGGAGCATCGATTCCATGGAGCGCGCCCAGACAACTCAGCCCGTCGATGCTCATCTTTGGTCGCGTCCGGGCGTATTGGAACTGCTCGCGTGCGGAATCACCGCGCTGGTATATATTGCGACGCTCTCGTTTGGATTCGTCTATGACGATGTTCCGCAGATCCTGAAGAATCCAGCCGTCCACAGTTGGAGCTTCGTGCCGCAGTACTTCACGTCGCACGTCTGGGCAGCCATCTATCAGAACAGCACCGGGAACTACTATCGTCCTCTCTTTTTGTTGTGGCTCCGATTGAACTATGCGATTTTCGGCTCCGACGCGACCGGTTGGCACCTGACGAGCGTCACCTGCCACCTGCTGGCGACGTGGCTGGTCTTTCGGGTTGCTCAGCGATTGTCCGGAGATCGCTTGACCGCCTTCCTGGCAGCGGTGATTTTTGGCGTGCATCCAGCCCACATCGAGAATGTTGCCTGGATCTCGGGCGTTACTGACCCGCTGATGGCGTGCTTTCTGCTAGGCAGCCTTCTGGCATTTCTTCGCTTCCGGGAATCTGGTCAACTTTCAACCCTCGGCCTCTCGCTTGGATTGTTCGCGCTCGCATTGCTCTCGAAGGAGACGGCCGTCGTACTGCCCATCATGATCTTTGTCCTGGAGCTGACCTCTGGCGAGGAGGGTGACGAATCGGGCACGATCCGTCACCGAATCCGTGCTGCAATCCGTCAGTCCGTGCCTTACCTGCTCGTGGTTTGTGTCTATGCAGTCGTTCGCCTTCGCGCTCTCGGCGGATGGTCGCACCCGACAATTCCCATCGGCTGGACCGAAGTGTTTCTCACCTGGCCATCCGTTCTGTGGTTCTACTTCCGGCACCTCATCTTCCCGCTCCGAATGAGCGAGTTCTATTCTCTCGACTATGTTTCTCACGCCACGGTAGGTTCAGTCTTGCTGCCGGCCGTGCTTCTGATCGTGATTGCAGTCGCCCTGCTCGTGGTCATTCGAAGGCTTCCCCAGAGAAGCCTTGCCGGGTTTGCGGTTGCGTTCATCGTGATTCCGCTTTTGCCGGTTCTCGACTTGCATTCGCTGACCATTGGCGATGTCGTGCACGACCGATATCTGTATCTACCATCCGCCGGCTTCGCAATCCTCGTCGCCGTCGCCATACGAGAATTCGCTCGGCACGTACCGTACAACAAGCGTGCGCTGGCGACCACCACCATCACCGTCACGTTGGTCCTAACCTATTCAGCGCTCGCTCTTACGCAGCAAATGCAGTGGGCCAACGACATCCTGCTCTACACGCGTGGGCTCGAGTCCGCTCCTGCGAACCTGACTGTGCGCGACAATCTCGCCAACGCCCTGCTGGAAGCGAACCAACCTGCTCGCGCCATCCCGCTCTACCTGGAGGTCCTGAGCCGTAATCCGAATTTCTGGCGCTCCAACTACAACCTGGGATTTGCCTACTACAAGACGGCAAACTTTCTGGCCGCCGAGGACTACTTGCAACGCGCAACCAGAATCGATCCCAGCGACTCCGATCAATACATCTACCTCGCACTCGCCCAACTTCAGCTCAAGAGGCTTCCAGAAGCAGTTGAAAACGCGAATCGGGCCATCGAACGCAACCCAAACGCACGCGGGTACCACTCGATTTTGGGGCTGATCTACGAGACGGCCGGTGATTCGGCCCACGCGGCGTCAGAGTTGAAAACCGAGATCGCGCAACATCCTGAAAATGCAGCCGCAGCCGCCGCACTTCAGAAGCTGGAACAGGATTCGCCGAAACCGTAAGCTTCACCCGTGAGAGTCCGCGCTCATACTCGCAGTACATGCCCCGCAGATACCTACCTAGGTCCCCATCCCGTCCCTAGACTGAAAGTAACCCTGCTGAGCAGGTCCGGCTTTTCCCCGAAGTCATAGATCTTTCAAGAGGTTCCGCGGTCCTAGCCCTTCCATCGGTAAGCGTTTGGCTGAGGCAGGCCAATGTGGGAGAGGACGCGGTTTGCGAATTCCTGCGCCATGGCATCCGCACTCGACGGGTGGTTATAGAAAGTCGGGATCAGCGGAAAGATGGTTGCTCCCGCGTCGGCCGCCAGCGACATATTGCGGATGTGGATTTTGTTCAGCGGCGTTTCTCGTACACAAAGCACCAAGGGGCGGCGCTCTTTGAGGGATACGTCGGCAGCCCGCTCGATCAGGTGCGACGCAATGCCATTGGCAATACGGCCCAGGGTTCCAACGCTACACGGAATCACCACCATGGCATCGGATGGATATGACCCGCTGGCGATATTGGCTCCAATGTCGGCGTTTGCCTGGTGCTGGATCTTGGCGGAAGGCGCGCCGATGATTTGACGTAGGAGATCGGAGCGGCCTTCGATCCCGAGTTCTTCGGCCATAACGCGCAAGCCGCTGTCCGAGGCGATGAAATTGACTGTTTTGACGCGTTGGTCGCGCTCGGCGGTGAGCAGAAAGTGCTTCAGAAATAAGGAGCCACTGGCGCCGGTAGTGGCGATAGTCAGATTTTCCGGCGGCAGAACGGGCAAAGGGAACGCTCCAAGAGGCAAAAACATCAGAATGCCTCGAAACGTGAGGATAGGGACGCGCCTGAGGCAAAGTCAAGGCAACCAGGATCTTTACGAAGACTGATTTCTAAATGGCGACAACTGGCATACTCCGATCGCGGCGCAGCGTGGCTCAACTCCACGCCATTGAGAGCGTGGAGCGCGAAATTCGCGCGAACGACTCCGCCGGCGGCAGGAAATATCTACGTGACTTCCACGATGCCTACCGCGTCTATCAAAACATTCTCAGCGCTGGCCAGGTCCGGGATAAAATTGCCGCCGCCGGAATTGTCCTTATCGGCGATTACCATGCGCTGCCGAATTCGCAGCGTTATGTCGCATCTCTTCTCCGCGATCCGGTTTTACACCGCCGCCCCGTCGTCCTGGGAGTCGAAACGATCTTTGCCCGCGATCAGCACATTGTTGACGAGTGGCTTGGCGGCGAAATTGATGAAGACGAACTCCGCCAGCGCATGCGCTTCGATCTTGACTGGGGATACGAGTGGGCTCCGTTTTACGAATTGCTCTCAGCTGCTCGCGATCACCAGACACCAATCTACGGCTTGGACTGCATGCCGCGGGAAGACTTGCGCAAGATTGCAGCCAGAGATCGTCATGCCGCTGACAAGATTGCCGAAATCCGCGCTAGCCATCCGGACGCTCTGCTCCTCGTTTTGTTCGGCGAATCACATCTCGCTCCCCAACACCTGCCGGCTCTCGTTGCGAAACGGATCTCAAAGGAAGCGCCAGAGGCAGCATCACCGAAGACACGTCTCCTTACAGTTCTGCAGAACGTGGACGCTCTCTACTGGCGTGCAGCCGGAGAGCCCAGTGACCACATCGACGCCGTTGAGGTCAACCCAGACGTGCTTTGCGTTTTCAATGCGACTCCGCTGGAAAAATATGAGAACTACCGCATCTGCCTGGACCGTTGGGGGCGTGACGATGACGGCTCGCCCGATCTTGGCCCGACGTACTACAACCTGATTGACGGCATGGTGCGCTTTCTCGGCATTAACCAGTACTCTCCCCACAACTCCACGCAACCGCGACTGCTTGTGGACCTGATGCCGGAAGTGTATTCACGGGGCTCCGACGCACACTTGCGGCGGCTGCTATCGCGCAAAGGCTTTACAGATGCCGAACGCCGCTCGCTTCCCCGCCGCATTCGGGAACGCGGCAGCGTCTATCTTGAACCGCTCAACATGATTTACGTGCAAGACTTCCGCATGGCCTCATCGGCCGAGGATGCGACTCGCTTTCTCCATCATGCTTGTCGGGCGTTACCGAATCGAACCGGGCGAAAGACTGCGGACTTGAGTACGGAAGACATCTTTTATACATCCGTTCTCGAGCACGCCCTTGCGTCCTTAGGATCGCGTGTCCTGCACCCCGCACGGCCGGCATTCCGCGATGCCGACCTGGCGGAGCTATACGACTGCACCCGCGAAGATGTCGAACAACAGACCTCCTTGCCGTTCGCAGATGCGGTGAACGCTCTGGATTTCGTGACCCGCCACCGCAGCTTCGAGCGGGATCTCAAGCGCGACAGAAGCGCCTCTGTGCAAAATCATCCTGGCGCTCTCAACTTCAGCGACGACAAGCATGAGTTCATCACCCAGACGCTCGGCTATCTTGCCGGCAGCGATCTCTACGACGCCTACGTCCGGGGACGCGTCACACCGGCAGTCTTGCGCAAGCTTTTTCTGAAACATATCGACGAGCCTGGCGTCGCCCGCGAGACATACTTTCAGGTCACTTCTCCACCGAAGTAGCAAGCATTCCTCAGGCAGTCCGCGTCGCTTGTTCGGCCAGGCGTCCCATCAAACTTTGAATCCGCGAAACAGGTGAGTTATCCTCACCTTTCCAATGCCAGACGATTCCCCACTGCAACCGCAGACGCCCGATTCGTTGATGCTGTTCGGCTTTTGGTACCGCGCCCTGCCCGGCGACCAGGTCAGCCGCGGCGAGATGCAACCGGCAATGCTCCTGGAACAGCCCCTGGTCATCGGTCGCGATCAACAAGGTCGCGCCTTCGCGTTGCGTGATGCATGCCCTCACCGGGGCATGCCGCTCTCCTGCGGGCGGTTTGAGAATGGCCAAATCGAATGCTCCTACCACGGCTGGAAATTCGACGCGCATTCCGGGCAGTGCACAGTCATTCCATCCCTCGTCGCTGACCAGAAGCTCAAGATCGATCGCATCTATGCCGGCAGCTATCCTTGTGAAGAGCGCGACGATTTCATCTGGGTGTTCCTACCCGACCCGGGCCCGACCGGCGCGGGTTTCACAAAGTCGGCACCGGCGCCTGTGCCCGCCCCTGAGATCCCTAAATTCAGCGAGCGCTACAAACTCGCCTACCTCACGGCTGATCTGCCCTGCTCTGTTGATCACGGCATCATCGGCCTGATGGATCCCGCGCACGGCCCCTTTGTTCACCAGGCCTGGTGGTGGCGGAGCCGCCATTCGATCCACGAGAAGACGAAGAACTTCGAACCGATACCTTTTGGCTTTCGCATGAGCGCGCACACGCCCAGTTCCAACAGCGCGCCCTACAAACTCCTGCGACTTTACGCCGACGCGGACTCCATCACGACGACCATCGATTTCGTGCTGCCGAATCTTCGTTCCGAAATTATTCGCGCGGGTAAATACTGGTTCTCAAGCGTAACCACCGTCACACCGATCACTCGCAACCAGTGCCGCATTGACGTTGTCGCAGCCTGGAACCTGTTTCGCTGGCTTCCCTTTGGCCCCGATCTCCTGAAATTTGTGTTCGCGAAGTTCGTGGAACAGGACCGCCGCACGATGGAGCTTCAATCCGAAGGACTGAAGCACAATCCGCACCTGATGCTGATCGACGACGCAGACCGCCCCGCCAAGTGGTATTTCGGATTAAAAAGCGCAATGCTGGAGATGAAGAAGAGTGGCGGGGAGTTCCGGCATCCGATGAACGGGCCTGTGACCTTGCATTGGAAAAGTTGAACTACTCTTCAACCAGCCAGTCCAAGGCCTCTGCGCGGTTCTTGAACGTCACAATTTCCCGTTGCGAGAAGGTGTGGAAATTCTCCATGAAGGCGTGCGGAATGCCTCCGGAATTTACCCAGGCTGCTTTTTTTACAAATGGACGATCAAGAGTTAGGACTTCTTTAATCTTCATCGCCACTTCGTGGTCGATTTCAGCATTCAAGTAATCCGCTAGCACGAGCACGGACTTGGGAGCCTCCTGGCCAATGGTGCTCCGGACATGCTTTAGCAAAAGGAGCATCTGCGGGGCCGTCGCATCGGAAAAATCGAGCAGAAGAATCTGCTTTCCCTTGTGCTCAATGAAGTTGATGCGGTCGTCCATAGATCAAACACACTCCTGTCGATCAAATCCCACACAACAATTGAACCAAATGGCCGGTGAGGTACCAGCGCTACCCCAGAAGCGACTCCACAATCTTGTACACGTCCTCCAACGCGGAGTCCAGCGCAGCCGCGTCTTTACCGCCAGCCTCCGCCAGATCAGGGCGCCCGCCGCCTTTGCCGCCCACTTTTTCTGCGACCTTGCCCACGACTTTACCGGCCTGGATGCGGCCCGTCAGATCCTTTGTGACGCCCGCAATCAACGACACGTTGCCGTCAGTATCCGATCCAACGACCACGACTCCAGATCCGACCTTGTCGCGCAGTTGATCCACCAGAGTGCGGAGCTGCGGACGTTCCAGATTATCCACGCGATGCGCCAAGACCTTAACGCCGCGGACGTCTTTGATCTTGTCGCCCAGATTGGCGGCACCGGACGATGCCGATTTCATCCGCACTTGATCGAGTTCGCGCGCCAGCCGCTTGATTTCCGAGTCGCGCTTCTCCAGCTCCGAGCGCAAAGCGTCCGCCGGAGACTCGGCTTCTTTGCTGGTAAGCGAGGCAACAACACTTTCGAGTTCATGATCCTTGCGGAAGTGGCGCAGCGATCCTTCGCCTGTCACAGCCTCGATGCGGCGCACGCCCGACGATACGCTTCCCTCTTTCAGGATCTTGATCAGGCCGATCTCGCCGGTCGCAAGGGTGTGGGTGCCCCCGCAGAGTTCGGTGGAAAAGTCTCCAATCTTGATGACGCGCACCTTGTCGCCATATTTCTCGCCAAAGAGCGCCATGGCGTGATATTCGTTCACGGCAACATCAATCGGCACGTTCTCGATGACTTCGACCTTCTCGTTGCGCAGAACTTCTTTGTTGATGATGTCCTCTATGTCCTGCAGCTCTTCTTCGGCGACGCCCGCGAAGTGAGAAAAATCAAAGCGCAGGTGGTTGGGAGCGACGAGCGATCCGGCCTGCTTCACGTGCTTCCCTAGCACTTCGCGCAAACCGGCCTGCAAAAGGTGCGTCGCGGTGTGATTACGCATGGTGGACTGGCGGATCTCGGTGTTGACGACCGCATCCACTTTGTCGCCCACACGAATCGCGCGCTTGGCGGTGACCTGGTGCGCTCGTACACCCTGAATCGGAGCATAGCAACCCGTCACCTCCGCAACGACTGTGTTGTGATCGTCGGAATACAACCATCCGCGATCGCCAACCTGCCCGCCCGACTCGGCGTAAAACGGCGTGTGATCGAGGATGATTTCGCCTTCGTCCCCGGGCTTGAGTTCTTGCGTACCCTGGCCGCTCTTGATGATCGCGAGCACTTCGCAATTCTCGGAGCGCGTCTGCCGGTAGCCTTCGAAGGTCGATTTCGGCAGTTGTTGGTAGGCGGGATTCGCGGTCTGCTTGACGGCACCTTTCCAGGAAGCACGGGCCAGCGATCGCTGTTCCGCCATGGAACGATCAAACCCGGCTTGGTCGAAGCTGATTCCCTGATCGCGCGCCGCGTCCTGCATGAAATCGAGCGGCATTCCAAACGTGTCGTAAAGCTTGAATGCGTCTTCGCCCTTCAGTGCGCCGCCTGCAGATTTGAGAATCACCTCGAGCTTTTCGAGTCCCACGTTCAGAGTGTTCGCGAAACGCGTCTCTTCGACCTGTACTGCTTTCGAGACCCGGTCGGCAGTCTCCTTCAGCTCCGGATATGCATCCTGCATCAGGTCGCGTACCGCAAATACCATCTGATTCAGAAACGGCTTGGTTTGGCCGAGCAGGCGGCCGTGGGTAATCGCGCGTCGGATAATTTTCCGCAAAACGTATCCGCGCCCTTCATTCGACGGCGTCACGCCGTCGGAAATGAGGAATGTCGCCGCGCGCGAGTGATCGGCAATCACTCGTAGCGAAGCGGCCGATTTCGAATGCGACTCTTTCTCTTCTTCCTTCTTCAGCGAGACGCCTGTCAGTTCCGCAGCCCGCTTGATCAGCGGGGTAAAGAGATCGGTGTCGTAATTCGAAACCACTCCTTGAAGCACCGAGGCCACCCGCTCCAGCCCCGCCCCTGTATCGATCGATGGCTTGGGCAGCGGCGTCAGCTTCCCGCTCGAATCGCGGTCAAACTGCATGAACACTAGATTCCAGAGTTCGACATAGCGCCCGCAGTCACACCCAAACGTGCAATCGGTGTGTCCCTGATCGCTGGCAATCACTCCCATGTCGTAGTGAATCTCGCTGCACGGACCGCAAGGCCCGGTGTCACCCATCTGCCAGAAGTTATCCTTCGAGCCAAATTCGAAGACGCGCTCTTTCGGCACACCCTGGCCGAGCCACAAGTCGTAGGCTTCGGAATCGCGCTCGACACCGTTCTCTCCCTTGAAGATGGTGACGTACAGCTTGTCCTTCGGGATGCCGAACCAGTCGGACGACGTGATCAGTTCCCATGCGTAGGCGACCGCATCTTTCTTGAAGTAGTCACCGAAGCTGAAGTTCCCCAGCATCTCGAAAAAAGTGTGGTGCCGGTTGGTGAATCCCACATTTTCGAGGTCGTTATGCTTGCCGCCCGCCCGCACGCACTTCTGCGAGGTCGTGGCGCGGTTGTATTCGCGCTTCTCCAGTCCAAGAAAGACGTCCTTGAACTGGTTCATGCCAGCATTGGTGAAAAGAAGCGTGGGGTCATTCGCTGGAACCAGCGAAGACGAATGGACTTCCCGGTGCCCCTTCTGGATGAAGAAGTCGAGAAACATGCGGCGGATTTGTGAGCCTGTCAGCATGGAATCCTAAATTCTAAATGATGGAAGCCGCATCTCAGCTTCCTCATAATCCTCCTCGTTCCGAGCAGCATCCCGGCTGAGAACAGACAACTGGGAAGCGGAACCCATTTGTGATAATCATTTGTGTCCGCGTGTTTACCCGAAACACTTATCTCTTTGGAGGCATTCCCATGGCTTGTACACCCGACGTCCTGAGGCAGGTTCCGCTGTTCGCTCTACTTGACGCCGATGAAACCGCTGTCCTGGCCAGCCAGGTCGAAGTGAAGACCTTTGCGCCACGCCAGAGGATCTGGAAGATCGGGGATCCGTCCGGCCAGGCCTATGTGATGGTGTCAGGCACGGTCCGAGTCACGACAGTGGATGAAGACCATCAGGAAATCACGGTTGACGAGCCCGTCCAGGGAGAATTCTTCGGTTTCGCATCGATGCTCGATCAGACGCCACATCAGACCAACGCCCTGGCCGTAACTGAGACTGTTTGCGTCGAAGTGGACCGGCACGACATCTCCGTGCTGCTCGAGCGCAAGCCACATGCCGGGATGGACATGCTGGCCGTTCTGGGGCGCCAGTTCCACGCGTCGCAACGTCTCGTCCGGCTTCGAGCCGCGCGCAATGCAAATGAACTGATCGAAGAGAAAGAAACCGTTGGCGAGCGCATTGCCGACCACGTCGCCAGTTTTGGCGGCTCTTGGACTTTTATTCTTTCTTTCCTGTTTGCGCTCACCGGCTACACCGCGATCAGCGTCGTGATGCGGAACCGGTCCTGGGATCCTTACCCATTCATCCTTCTAAACCTATTTCTGTCCATGCTGGCCGCGATCCAGGCGCCCATCATCATGATGAGCCAGAACCGCCAGGACAAAAAAGACCGCCTGCGCAGCGAACTGGACTTTGACGTCAACCGCCGTGCCGAGTCGGAAATCCAGGGACTCGCTCACAAAATGAATCTGCTCGGCGACAAGATTGGGGACGTCGAAGACCTGTTGCGCCAGCAGCGCGCAGGCGGATCCGTAACCACGACTTAAGCGCGAACTCAGTTCGTTCTCTTACTTTGCGACGTCTTCTGTCTTCTCGGCGCCTTTCTTGATTCCATGTCCAACGGCCTTCGTGCCTTTTTTCACGCCGTGGCCTGTCTTCTTGGCGGCCTTCTCGGTAGCATCGCCGGTCTTGTCGGCCGCTTTTTCGGTGGCATCGCCCGTCTTTACGGCTGCCTTCTTGGTGGCGTGGCCCGTCTTTACGGCTGCCTTCTTGGTCGCGTGAGCGGTGTCTTTCGAGGCGTCCTTCGTTGCCTTGCCCGTGTCATCAGCGGCCTTTTTCATTTCGGTTCCCGCTTGACCGTAGGCAAACGCAGCCAGAGCGAGAAGCACACCCGCGAGCATGACAGAAAACTTCGTTTTCATTGTTCCTCCAAGGAATTTACAGAGTTGGTTGGTGGCAGATTTTTATCAGAGTACGGGCAGGTTGGCAACTACGGCGGAGTTAGTCGCGATTCTCAGGAATTTCTCCTTCGAACCCGGTGAGAACCTCGTCGTCTACATCCCACTTCTTGAGGATGGTAAAAATTGTCCGGGACCCGAAGCCAGCCCGCATCAGATTGCGAAAAATACGAGCGGCTTGTTTTTGGTCTTTCGGCTTTTGCAGGCGCTTGCGTCGCAGATAGGACCGCGCCAGATCTTCTTCCTTGACTTCGTCATACGCAGAGGCGACGGCTTTTTCGATAACGTCGCCATGTACACCCTTTGCCTTCAGGTCGGTGACGACCCGCATGCGTCCGAACTTTTCCGTGTCCCGGCGGTAAGAAGAATAGGCCGTCGCATAACGGGCATCGTTAAGGTATCCCTGATCTTTTAATCGGACAATAATCAGTTCGACGAGTGTCTTACCAAACTCAGTGTCGGCTTCCACCCGGTTGCGAAGCAGGCGCTTCAGTTCCGCCACCGAACGGCTCCGGCGAGCCAGCGCACCGATCGCATATTCATAGAGTTCCGCTTCGGTGAACAGTTTCTTGGGACGCCCAAACGCCATCCTTACACGATAGCGCCGACTGGTTCCGTTGTCAGTTCAAGACGAGGGAACCAGCACGGCTGCATTGTTCGCAAGCTCACTTAGTGGGCATCGCAGGAGGGGGCGGCACCGGGTTGGAAGTTGGCGGCAGATTACTGGCAGGCGCCGGCGCAGACGCTACCAGCGCCGTTTTTACTGAAGGTGGCAGTTTGTCAGCATTCGCTACCAACAGCGCGATCTGCCACATTTGGGTCTCAGTCAGCGACTTGCTGAAGCCCGGCATGCCAGTCAATCGCAGGCCGTTAAAGATCTTCCAGTAGCTCTCGCCGGGCTCGTCGTCAGTGACACCTTTGCCCATAAACAGCTGCGGCGGGTGCGGATACATACCCGTGGCGATCGCGGTTTTCGGGGCCATCGGTAATCCGTGGCACACCGCACAATGCTGCTTGTAGAGTTCGGCGCCCGCCAGGTAGTTCTGTTCATTCGCCGGGATCGGAACTGTCTTCGGCATCTCTTTTTCGATGCGTGCGTTTTGCGCTTTTCGCGCAAGTTTAGCTTCGAATGGTATATCCGGATCGGTCGTAGCAACCGGAGCGCTTCCGCCGGTCAAGTAGACGTAGCCCAAAACCGGCACCAGAATCATCCCCAACACCAATCCAACGATGAATTTCAATGTTCAGCCCTGCCTTTCTGAAATTGCGATAACTTTAGCATCTCAAGGCCTCATTGCGCATGGTGCGGTGGGTGCCAGTTCGATTCCTGCGATTGCGAATAAGTGGGGATAGGGCCAGAAAAAAGTCTCTTTTCGTAGGACCGCTTCCGAGGGTGGGCAACATAACAGTGTCTCAACCGCATCGGAATACGAAACAGCTCCTGATTCCGGTCAAGTTCGCTCATGAGCCGTTCAGTCTTGAACGTTGCTTTTTGCCACACATCCCCTATGACCTCGACCGCAGTTGAATCTGATGTTTCCTCCTATGCTACATACGTAAATCCGCAATGGGTGCGGCTTCTCGACCTTCTTGAAATGAACGTGGAGTATGAAAGATGCGTTGGAAGCGAACTCTTCGAGTCCAATGGCCGGCGCGTCCTCGACTTTCTATCTGGTTACTGCGTTCACAACATCGGACACAATCATCCAACGGTAATCGCCGCCCTACGAGACGAACTCGAGTCGCGCGGCCCGGCCATGATCCAATCGCACGTTGCCAAACTAGCCGGGCAACTCGCAGAACGACTTTGCCAGAAGGCTGGCAGCAATCTTTCCAAGGTCTTCTTTGCCAGCTCGGGCAGCGAAGGGGTGGAAGCTTCGATCAAGTTCTCCCGGGCTCATACTGGCCGCACGGGGATGCTTTACGCCAAGTCCGCGTTTCACGGTTTGACATGTGGGGCTCTTTCTTTGATGGACGACGCCTTTTGGCGCGGGAATTTTGGCCCGCTGCTCTCCGAGACAGTTGCGGTCCCGTTCAACGACTTTGAAGCAGTCGAACAGCAGCTCGCCACCCGGCGTTACGCCGCGTTTATCTGCGAGCCGATTCAATCGGAAGGCGGAATCAATCTCCCGGCGGCGGATTACTGGCGCCGCGTTCAAGCTCTTTGCCATCGTTACGGCACGCTGCTAGTTCTCGACGAAGTCCAGACCGGCCTTCATCGCTCGGGGCCTTTTCTCGCTTCGCATCGATACAACGTACAGCCCGACATCGTCATTCTCGCGAAGGCGCTCAGCGGAGGCCTGGTCCCGGTCAGTGCCGTGCTCATGACTGACGACATCTACTCATCGGTCTACAGTTCACTCAAGCGCGCCATCATCCACACATCGACTTTCAGCGAAAACAGCCTCGCGATGCGTGCGGGACTGGCAACCCTCGATGTTCTGGAATCGGAAGAGCTCTGCACTCGCGCCACGGACAGAGGCGAACAGTTGCGGCAGATGCTCTGGGATGCGCTCCGGGACTACGAAATGGTGAAGGCAGTTCGCGGCGAGGGAATGCTCTCGGGCATCGAGTTTCGCGCTCCCCACCAGTTGCGGCTTCGCATCGCGTATGAGGCTTTCATGAAGATCCATCCCGCTATGTTTGGGCAGATCATCGTGATGCGCCTCTTTCGCGACCACGGGATCCTCACCCAGATATGTGGCAACAACTTCACCGTTCTAAAGGCAGCGCCACCACTGGTCGTGAGTGATGACCAAATGCAGGAGTTCGTTGACGCCATCCGTGACGTAGTCGAACTGGCCCACTCCTCGGCGTCCTTCTGGTCCGAGGCTCTCGGTTTGGCGCGCCGAGCCGTTAACCTCTAATCGGCATCTAAGTTCTGGAACCCCGGCTGCCTTGGGGCGGCGGATGGAGTTTTACAAAACTTTGACAGCGCCGCCGCGCACAAGTCTTATGCTGATAATCATCCAAACCGCCATTACACTGTTCGCGAGTCGCCGCCCGGAGCGACGACTGGTCAGGACCAAAACCTAATTATGCAAATCGTCAGCACAGCCAGCGCATTCCCGAAGCATTACTACTCTCAGGAGATGCTGCTCGAAGCCCTTCAGCAATTCTGGGGCGACCGAATCGACAATCCCAATGTTCTGCGGCGATTGCACCGACATGTCGGCGTTGACGGACGCTACCTCTCCATCCCCAAAGAGGAATACATGACGATGAAGACTTGGGGAGAGGCGAACCGTCATTGGATTCGCACCGCAACGGAACTCGGTGAAAAAGCCGTTGCCGGCGCGCTGGCGGGAGCAGGGTTGACCGGACAAAATCTGGGTGCCTTCTTTTTCACTTCCGTTACTGGCATTTGCAGCCCGTCGATCGACGCCCTCCTGATTAACAAAATGGATCTGTGCCGCAATATTCGCCGCGTTCCTATTTTTGGATTGGGCTGCGTGGCGGGCGCGGCAGGCATTTCGCGAGCCGCAGACTACGTAAAAGCCTATCCCGGACAAATCGCCATTGTGCTCTCGGTCGAGCTCTGCTCGCTAACGATTCAACGGGAAGATATCTCGATGGCCAACCTGATTTCTTCCGGTCTGTTCGGCGACGGTGCCGCAGCTGTCATTGTTGCCGGAGACGAGTGCGGACTTGTGGGCCCCAATATTCTGGCGACACGGTCGGTCTTTTATCCCAACACGGAAGAAATGATGGGCTGGGACATTTCCGAAAAGGGTTTTCGCATCGTGCTCTCGCGCGAAGTCCCGAATCTGGTGCGAAACAACCTCGCCCATGACGTCGACGAGTTCCTCGCAACGCGCGGACTGACCCGCGCCGACATCGGCAGTTGGGCACTTCATACCGGAGGGCCGAAAATTCTAGAAGCCACCCAGGAAGCTCTTGAGCTGAAGAGTGGAGAACTCGATGTCTCGTGGCAATGCCTGCGCAAGACGGGGAATTTGTCCTCGGCATCGGTGCTCGTTGTGCTCGATGAAGTCATGAAAAATCGCCGCCCCGCGCCCGGCACGTTGGGCATTCTGGCGGCGATGGGTCCGGGCTTTTGCTCGGAATTCGTCCTGCTCGAGTGGTAGAGATTCGAAACTTCATGCTGAGTCATTCTTCCAATCCGGTGGATGTCTTCATTGTCGGCGGTGGACCTGCGGGACTGGCGACGGCTATTGCCGCGCGCCGTCGCGGCCTGAGCGTCACCGTCGCGGATGGCGCCGTTCCACCGATTGACAAGCCTTGCGGCGAAGGCCTCATGCCGGATGGACTCGCTGCCCTTCAAGAGCTTGGCATTGAGATTCCTCCAGCCGACGTCCATCCCTTCCGGGGCATTCGTTTCGTGAGTGTTGGGAGCAAAGCAGAAGCCGTCTTTTCCCACGGTGTAGCCTATGGGATTCGCCGCACTACTCTCCACCGCATTCTGATCGACTATGCCGCATCGGCTGGTGTCTCCATGCTCTGGCAGGCTTCCGTCAGTGGCATCACTGCCGACGGTGTTGTTGTGGGAGGCAAGATGATGCCGGCACGCTGGATCGTCGGCGCCGACGGTTCTAGTTCCCGCGTCCGCCGCTGGGCCGGTCTCGACCACCGCCAGAGAACAAGTCTTCGCTTTGGATTCCGGCGCCATTACCGCGTCGCGCCCTGGAGCGATTTCATGGAACTCCACTGGGGCGACAACTGTCAGATCTATGTCACCCCCGTCGGCGGCCATGAAATCTGCGTTGCGCTGATTTCGTCGAGCCCGCAAGTGCGTCTCGACAAGGCACTCGAGGGTTTCCCCGAGCTGGCGACGCGGCTCCAACACGCGGAACACGCGTCCACTGAGCGGGGCGCCATTTCTGTCAGCCGAAAGCTCCGCCATGTTTATGACGGACGCACGGTCCTGGTTGGCGACGCGTCTGGCGGCGTCGACGCCATCACTGGAGAGGGACTGTGCCTGGCTTTTCGCCAGGCCCTCTTATTGGGTGACTGCCTTGCGGATGACAACCTCGCGCACTACCAAACCGAACATCGCCGCCTGATCCGTCGCCCGGCCCTGATGGCTCGCCTGATGCTTTTGATCGGCGAACATGCCCGTCTTCGCCAACGGACCATGCAGGTTTTCGAGTCGAGGCCTCAATCATTCGCTGGAATGCTCGCCATGCACGTCGGGGAAGGTTCCACCCGCGACCACATCGCCAATGGAGTTTCGCTTGGCTGGCAACTCCTCAAGGCGTGATGTCGACAAAAGACTGCCAATCTAATGGCCTGGAATTCATGAAGAAGACTTTCTGGACTGCCTCTTTTATCGCGATTGTCGTGCTGGTGCAGGTCGTGGCCGCGCAAACCGCCCTGCAGACCCGCGAACTCGTGTTGCAGCTCGACCCCGCCAAGAGCGGCGCAGACATCACGTTGGTCGGCAACCTGCACACCGTGGACGGCTCATTTTTGTCGAAGCGCGGCATGGTTCACTACGATCCCTCGACGGGCAAAGTCAGCGGAGAGATTGTTTTCGACGCGACCAGCGGAAAGACTGGCAACGATTCGCGCGACAAGAAAATGCACAAGGACGTCATCGACAGCGCGCACTACCCTGAGATTGCGTTTCACCCCGATCGTGCCGACGGTCGCCTCGCGGCGTCCGGCGAGTCCACGCTTCAGGTGCACGGGATGTTTTCCATCCACGGCGCCGATCACGAGGTGACTTTTCCTGTGCAAGTCAGCCTGCAGGAAGGATCCTGGACCGCCAAGGCATCCTTTGTCATCCCCTATACCAAGTGGGGGATGAAAAATCCGAGCGTGCTTTTCTTTCGCGTCGGCGACGAAGTGAAAGTGCAATTCCACGCGGCTGGAATCCTTACGCCCTAGAGAAGCCCGTACGGACAGGCGTCGACACGCGCCCCTAGCATCGACCTGCTTTTCTTGAGCGCATCGTGTCACTTCCTCCCCGCGTCCGAATCCTATCTCCGGCCCTGCGAATTGAGGGCGACGAAGCAAACTCACAGGAGATTCCATGAAGAAAACAATCGTAAAGCTCATGTCTGCCATGATGCTGTTCGGCGCCCTCGCCTTCGCCCAGTCCGGCGACGCCATGAAGCAGGACAACATGAAACACGACGACGCCATGAAACAGGATTCGATGAAGAAAGACGACATGGCCAAGGTCTCAACCAAGAAACAGAAGAAATCGAAGAAAACCAAGAAGACCGACGATTCCATGAAGAAAGACGAAATGAAGAAAGACGAAATGAAGAAAGACGACGGGATGAAGCACTAACGCGATCCGCGAACGCACTCAGTGGCGAGACATCGATAGATGCCTCGCCACAAACGTTTTCACCTACCGCCGGGTGCCGCTACCAGCACGCTCAATCCTGATACTCAGGCTCCCGTTTCCATCCTGAAAGCATGGAGAAGAAGTTTGCCCAGCCATGCAGCACGACCATGATCAGGTGTCCCGGAATAAACGCCAGGAAACCGCACATGGCGAGGAAGTGCCACACGCGCGTCAGATGAAATCCGCCGAATAGAAACGCCAGCCACGAGAACTGCGTCGGCTTGTACATGACCATGCCGGTCAGCAAAGACAGCACTCCAAACGCGACCGTCGAGGTGTAGGCCAGTTTCTGCAACGGATTATATTGACCGGTCGCGGGAGGCTTAGGCCCAAACAGGAAATAGTGCCGGGCCATGGGCCACACACCGGGGATGTCCTTCGGCGTGAACAGTACCGTGCGGTAGTGGCCACTCAAAACCTGATACGACAAATAGAGCACTCCGCTTCCCGCGAAAAACCACATAAATGTGAAGTGCCACTGCAACGCACCGCCCAGCCACCCGCCCAGTGTGAGTGCCTTCGGAATGTCGATCAAGTCTTGTTGTGGAATCTTCGGCCCGAAACTCGGGAAGGCCCTGAAAATCCGCAAGCCGCTCGTGACCATCACAAACAGGCTGATGGCGTTGACCCAATGCGTAATGCGAATCAGGAACGGATGCTCGTAGGCAGCGCGCACCAGAACCGGAGATGACTTCTCGGAAGCGGGAGAGGACTCAACCGGCACTGACTCGGGGACAATTGTGGCCGCCGAAACAGCGCCAGCATTCCCAGCGATCTCCCGCATCGCCGGCCGCACGTCGCTCTGGGTCGTCTCCTCGGCGGGAGTTGGTTCTTGTGCTCGTTCGACCCGTTCGGCCGGAGCGCTCCTCTGCTGCTCGTCCTTTTTCTGCGCGTTTTTCTGCTCGTCCCCGCTCGTCATCACAATCCTCCAAACCAGCTATACCCCTGGTCTTCCCAGTAGCCGGTCTTGCCGGGCTTGAGCACATTGGTCACGCGCAGCGTGTCCAGATACTTGGCCTGCTTGTATCCAAGCTTCGTAGGCATTTGCAACCGCAGCGGAGCGCCATGCTTGCGATCCAGCGGCTGTCCGTACATCTCGTAGCAAAGAAGCGACTGCGGATGTAGCACCGACGCCATATCAATCGACTCGTAATAATCGTCCGCGCACTCCACTTCGAGGAAGCGCGCACTCGTATTCGCACCCACCAACTTCAGGAAGTCCGAGATCCGCGTCCCGCCAAACGCCCCGATCACATCCCAGCCCTCCACGCAGATATGGCGCGTATTCTGGTTGATCTTCGGCAGCCCCTGAACTTGCGCCAGCGTGTACTCTCCCGGCTTCTGCACATCGCCTTCAACCGTCAAAGTCCATTTCTCGAGATCCACTTCAGGGTCGAGTACGTCATAGCCGTTGTAGGGAAACTTCTCGAATGGAACGACCTCCGAGTTCGCAAACGTTCGGGCCAGATGTTCCCGGCGAAACAGGGCTCCTGACGCCCAATCGCTGAACGCCACGCCCTCGGTGACGAGCCGGTCACTCAGTTTAGGGAAGGCAAACACGCCCAGCACCGCGACCGGCGCCAGCTTCAACAGTTCGCGCCGGCTTTTTCGACGCAGTTCTTTCTCTTCAAGTCGCTTGATCATGGCTTCGTTCTGAGTACGGCTGCGGTCCGCATATGGTTTTTGTCCGAGTGCCGAAACTTAGCACACTTTAGGATTCCCATGTGTCCCGTAAGTTTCAGCCTTGCACGAACTTCCCGCGTGTGTCACTCCAGACACACAGCCCTCCCGCAGACACGCGATTCCATCTCAGGATGAAAACAACCCCATTGTTTTCAGCGGTCTAACTCTGGCTCCCCGCTTGCCATTCGGTAAGCGTACCTCAGGAGCCAGTCATGGAAACTACCCTACAAGTTCTGGTCATCATCGGCGGCCTCACTTTTTCTATCGCCGCTTCACTTCTCATCGAGGAAATCATCTTCGGACGCATCGTCCGCTTGGCGTTCAATCGCCGTCCACCCGTTTCCACCCTCGGCCCAAAAGCCGGGCTCACCGAATGAAAGTTAGCTAGGAAAGGAGCACCACCATGCTGTTCGTGAAGTACCTGCTGCTGTGCGCCGGAATCGCGATGTTCGTGATCGCCGCCGCAATTCTCGCCTACGATGCCTACCTGCTCATCGCCTACCGCCGCCGGCTGCTGAAGCCCGAAGCGACCGCGCCAACCGAACCCGAGCCAGCCGTCCGCTGGCGCACTCCGGTAGCCCTCGTCATGCTGGCCTGGGCCCCGCTGCTCATCTCCGCCTCGATCGTCATCGTCCCCGCCGGCATGGCTGGAGTCCGCGTCAGCCAAACCAAGGGCACCTTGGCCGGAACTCTCTACCCCGGTGTCCATTTTGTTATGCCCATGGTCGAGCACGTCGAACTGTTCAATACCCGCGACCAGCTCTTCACTACTGGCGTCACCGAAGGTTCGTTAGCCAAGGGAGCCGTCAAAGGCGAGGCCCTCCATGTACAAGCCAAGGAGGGTCTCACCCTTGGCCTCGCGATCACCGTCCGTTATCAGGTAGACCCGAAACGCCTCGACTACGTGGAGGCCAACCTCCCGCAGCCACTGGAAAAGGAAATCGTCCCGCCCGTTGTCGCGACGACCTGGCGTGAACTCGCTCCCAATTACACCGTTCGCGAAGTCTTCTCCGCCAAACGTGAAGAAGTTCGCCAACGCGCCAGCGAATTGATCCGCAAGCGCCTCGCGAACGACGGTATCGTCGTGAAAGAAGTCATGCTGCGCGACATCGAACTGCCGCAGGAATACGCGAAGGGTCTCGAGTCCCTCCTGCTGAAGGAGCAGGAGAACGATCGCATGGGCGTCGAGACGGAGATCCACCAGAAGCAAGTGAAAGTCGCCGAAGCCGACGCCGAAGCCCAGAAAGTTCAGGAAGTAAAACAGGCTGAAGGACAAGCCGCCGTGAAGGTCCTGCAAGCGAAGGGCGAATCCGATGCCATGCAATATCTCCTGCCGCTGAAAGAGAAGCAGATCCAGCAATCGAAGCTCGAAGCCGAAGCTCGCAAGGAATCCACGGTGAAGAACGCCGAGGCCGCCGGTGAAGCCAAACTTATCGACAGCAGAGCCGAAATGGAACGCCGCAAACTTCTCGCCCAGGCCGAAGCCGAACGCATTCGCCTGACCGCCGCTGCCGACGCCGAGCGCATGACCAGCGAAAGCGCCATCCTCAAAAACAATCCGCTCCTCATCAACAAAATCGTCGCCGAACGCCTCTCCGACAAATTGCAGATCATGATGGTCCCCGCCGACGGCAAGTTCTTCTTTACGAATGACGTCCTGCGTGGCATGAACGTCCCCAATCACATCAGCCAGGCCGAAGATGCAGGGGAAAAGCAATAAGTGAATCAGAATCCCAGGTTCGCGCCCAGTTCCTCGGTGCGAGCCTGGGTGTTGCGCATGAGAGATCACCTGTGAAAAGCGACTCGAACATCCCGCGCTATAATCACGTCATCCGAAAAATGCGAGCGCGCATGCCAGGTGGTCTGCGGCTGAGTCTACGGACCTCGTTCCGTTGCGTCTCGTTCATCGTCGCCGTACTGCTTCTCCCCTCTTACTCATTCGGCTCGAATCTCGGCGACTCCGCCCGCCAACTGGCAGATCGCATCGCCGCCGCCACTGGCCCCGGCTCGATCGCTCTCGAACTCACCAATCATTCCTCGCTTACCGACAAGTCCGTGCAGGAAGTGAACAGCGCCCTGCAAGCCGAGTTACGTGTTCGAGGCGTTCGCACTGTCACCGCCGATCAGGCGGTGGGCACCGTCGTCGTCGTTCTCTCGGAAAGCCTTCGTGAGTATGTCTGGACTGCCCAGGTCGTGATCGGTTCCGACCAGCCGCGCGTCATCCTCGTCTCTTCCCCGCGCCCGCCCTCTGCCGCCTCCTTCACTTCCACGCTTCCCATCACTTTGAAAAAAACGCTTCTCTTCGCGCAGGAGCAGCCTATCCTCGACGCTGCGCTCGTCGACCTGTCGGGCGGATCAACTTCCGGCGGAACTCAAGGCGGACCCATCACCGCCAACTCCCGGCTCGTCGTGCTCGACCCGACGCGCGTCGCCATCTACCGCCAGCAAGCAGGACATTGGGAACTGGAAGCCTCACTCGCCATTACCCATACGCGCCTCTTTCCGCGCGATGTCCGCGGCCGCCTGTTCCTTCGCCGCGATCACCTCTTCGATGCCTACCTGCCCGGAACTCTCTGCCGCTCGAATAACACCGCGCCGATCACAGTCTCTTGCGTTGCGACCGACGAACCATGGCCCCTCACTCCAGACGAAAACAATCCCGCCGCTGTTCGCGCGTTCTACGCTCCTGCCCGCAACTTCTTTACCGGAGCGCTTTCTCCCGGCATCGGCAAGATTTCGAATGTCCCGTCGTTCTATGCCGCTGCGGCCATTCCCCGCTCCAACTACACGCTCTGGATGCTGGCCGCCGTGGATGGTTCGTTCCACCTCATCGACGGCATTACCGACCAGGCCATCCGCGGCGCTCGTGTCGGAAGCGATCTCGCCTCGATCCACTCCACTTGCGGATCAGGCACCCAACTTCTCATTTCTGACGATGGAGAGCCGCCGCGCGACAACTTGCGAGCTTTCGAAATTCCCGACCGCGACCCCGTCGCCGTCAGTTCCCCTCTCGAGTTCGATGGACCCATTACGGCTCTCTGGCCCGGCGCAAGTCTGACCAGCGCCGTCGCGATTGTGAAACGTGAAGATACAGGTTGGTATGAAGCGAATCGCATTACAGTTTCTTGCGCTAATTAGTCTCGCGTGCGTCGCCGCCGGAGCCACCCGCCCGCACTACGGCGGAACTCTGCGCGTCACCCTGCAATCGGCGCCCGCCGCTCTCGACCTGTCTGCAAACGCCGCGCCCGTCGACTATTGGGACATGAAACACGTCTTGTCGCTCGTCGGCGACACGCTCGTCAAAGTCGACGCGCCAGACCATCCGCAGCCCGCGCTCGCCATCGCATGGCAAGGCGATTCCATCGCTCGCCACTGGCAATTCACCCTGCAACACGGCGTCAAGTTTCACGATGGCAGCGCCGCCTCCGCCGATGCGATCGCGCACATCCTGGGCGCTCTTCATCCCGACTGGACCGTCCGTGCTTCCGCTGACACGCTCACCATTGACACCGAAGCTCCCAACCCATCGCTCCTCGCCGAACTGGCGTTGCCGCGCAACCTCATCATCACCCGCACCGCGAGCGGCATTCCAATCGGCACCGGCCCCTTCCGTGTCGTTGATTTTCAGCCCGGCAAACTCCTAAAACTTGCAGCCACCGAAGATTGCTGGTCTGGTCGTCCCTTCGTCGACGCCATCGAAATCGAATTCGGTAAATCGCTTCGCGACCAGGCTCTTGCTCTCGACCTCTCCCGCGCCGACATCATCGAGGCCGCTCCTCAGGCCGCGAATGCCTCACCCCGTATTCGCACCTCGCTGCCGGTCGAATTGATGGCGCTCGTCTTCAGTCCCAACTCCCGCGCGCAGGATATTCGACTCCGCCAGGCGCTCGCCTTCGCAATCAACCGCAAGCCAATCCAGTCCGTTCTGTTGAAAGGCGCCGCCGAACCAACCGCCGGCATTCTGCCCGACTGGATGACGGGATACAGCGCCGCCTTCCCCACGCAGCCGAACCTTCAGCGCGCCAAGGCTCTGCTCGCCGAATCGCGCCAGCCTTCGCTCACGCTCAGCTATGATGCCCGCGATCCCCAGGCCCAGCTCATCGCCGAACGCATTGCGCTCAACGCGCGCGAAGCCGGCATCACTTTGCAAGTGTCCTTGTCCGGAACCGAAGATCTCCGCCTGGTTCGCATCGCGTTGCCCAGTCCCGATCCTTCGCTCTCTCTCCGCGAGACCGCGCGCCAGTTGTCGCTTCCCCAGCCCGTCCTCCACGGAAACACCATCGACGACCTTTACCAGGCCGAACATACTTTGCTGGAAACCGACACGGTGATTCCACTCTTCCATCTACCCGTCGCCAGTGCCGCCGGCCTGCGCGTTCATCGCTGGATACCCGATCAATTCGGCAACTGGAACTTGCCCGACATCTGGTTGGAGGACTCGCGATGAGCTTTCGCCAGAAGCTTCTCCTGCTCTTCGCGGCCACCACCTTGCTCTGCGTCGCCGTGATGTCCGTATCGGTGTATGGCACCATGCGCCAGTCTTTCGAGCGAGCCAACCAGGACCGCGCCAACTCCGTCGCCGCGCAGTTTCGCTCCGAGTTCCAGCGCCGCGGCCAGGATGTCACCCGCAAAGTCGATTCCGTCGCCGCGAGCGACACCGTGCAACGCATCGCGCTCGAACTGAACCGCGGTCCGTCTCCGTCCGGCGCCCCGCCAGACACAAGCGGCTACCTTGGTGACGCCCGCGCTCTCGCTGCCCAACATCAGCTCGACTTCCTCGAACTCGTCGACCACCAGGGCGTCATCCTCTCGTCCGCGCAGTGGCAGGCCAAGTTCGGATATCCCGAGCCCGCCATTCCCGCCGCCACCGGGCCCGCCGGTGCGTTCCTCAAGCGCGAAGAACTGCCGAATGGCTCGACCCTCGGCCTGTTCTCCATCCGCGCCGTTCATGTCGGCGAGCAACCCTTGAACGTGATTGGCGGCGAGCGGCTCGACCAGGGATTTCTCTCCACGCTCGACATTCCTGCCGGAACGCGCGTGCTTCTCTACCAGAACCTGGATGCCAAATGGAATCCGCATTCGCTCCTCGACCTCAACGGCCCCGCCGCCGGCGCCGACCGCATTTCCCCGCTAATTGAACAAGTGCGCGGCAATGGACAGGAAGCCCAAGCCGTCATCCACTGGAGTGCCGATCTCGCGGACGCCGAAGTCTTTCACGCCATCCCCCTCCCCGGGCCGAACCAGCAACTCATGGGCGTCCTGCTCGTGGGCAGTTCGCGCCGCCCCCTGATCGAACTCCAGCGCCGCATCATTTCGACCGCCATGCTGGTCGGCGGCCTCGGCATTCTCATCGCTGTGCTCGCCAGCCTCTGGTTCGCTGCCCGCGTGACGCGCCCGGTCGTCTCACTCGCTCAAGCTGCGCGCCGCGTCGCCGCCGGAGACCTTGGCGCCAAAGTCGAAGTTGAATCGAGCGACGAGCTAGGAGAACTGGCCACTTCCTTCAACCGCATGACCGAAGACCTTCTGCAGCAGAAAGACCGCACGCTGCAAGCCGAGCGCGTCGCCGCCTGGCGTGAACTCGCTCGCCGCCTGGCGCACGAACTCAAAAATCCTCTGTTCCCCTTGCAGGTGACGGTCGAGAACCTCATGCGCGCGAAAGAAAAATCACCGGAAATGTTTGAGGAAGTTTTTCACGAAGGCACCGCTACCCTGCTCGCCGAAATCAACAACCTGAAAACCATCATCGGCCGCTTCAGCGAATTCTCGCGCATGCCGCAGCCCCAGCGTCGTCCCACCCAGGTCAACGATGTCCTTCGCTCCGTTCTGCGCGTGTTTCAAGCGCAGTTGCAGGAAAACAAGCAGATCACCGTGCGCACCGACTTGGCCGCCAGCCTCCCGGACATCCTGGCCGATCCCGACCTGCTGCATCGCGCCCTGTCGAATCTTGTCCTCAACGCCATCGATGCCATGCCGCAAGGTGGAGAACTCACCCTCCGCACCGCCGCGCTCGCCGGTAGCATTGCCATTTCCGTTACCGACACTGGCTCCGGCCTGACGCCTGAAGAATGCAGCCGCCTCTTCACGCCCTACTACACGACAAAGCAGCACGGCACCGGCCTGGGCTTGGCTATCGTGCAATCGGTGGTGAGCGATCACGGCGGCAAGATTTCCGTCGAGAGCACGAAAGAGAAAGGCACCACATTCCGAATGGAATTGCCCAGCGGCGCGCGCACAGTCGCGGAGAATTGATATGCAATCCAACTGTCGACTGCAGTTATGCAAAGGTGCGGCGGACTGAGGGAACAACGACTGAATTCGCTTTTCTCCGCGTCCTCTGCGTCTCTGCGGTAGATTTGTTTTGTAAGAACACTGACGAGGTCTAAACCCTGTGCCGCACAAAGCGCACCTGCTCATCGTCGACGACGAAGCCAACACGCTGGCCTCCCTCTCCCGGGCCTTCCGCCTCGAAGGACACGAAGCCACCGTCTGCGATAACGCCACCAAGGCTCTCGAGCTCGCCGTCTCCCAGCCCTTCGACCTCATCCTCTCCGACGTCGTCATGCCCGGCAAAGACGGCCTGACGCTTCTTGAGGAACTGAAAGCCCAGGGCGTGCCGACGCCCGTCGTCATGATGTCCGGCCAGGCTCACATCGAAATGGCGGTGCGCGCCACTCGCCTCGGCGCGCTCGATTTCCTCGAAAAACCCATCTCCACCGAAAAACTTCTCCTCACCGTGGAGAACGCCCTCAAACTCGGACGCCTCGAGCGTCAGAACCTCGACCTGCAGCGCCGTTTGGGCAAACACGAACTCGTCTGGCAGGGCGAGACCATGCGCAAAGTCATGGCGCAAGTCGATCGCGTCGCCGCCAGCGAAACTCGCGTCTGCATCCTCGGAGAAACTGGCACCGGCAAGGAACTCGTCGCCCGCACACTTCATGACCGCAGCCCGCGCGCCAGCGCGCCCTTCATCACCTTGAACTGCGCCGCCGTTCCCGCTGAACTCATTGAGTCCGAACTCTTCGGCCACGAAAAAGGCTCCTTCACCGGAGCCGGCGCCCGCCATCTCGGCAAGTTCGAACAGGCACAGCATGGCACCATCTTCCTCGACGAAATCGGGGACATGCCGCTCACCATGCAGGCCAAACTCCTGCGCGTTCTCGAAGAAGGAGAAGTCGAGCGTATCGGTGGAGACCGATGTATCGCCGTCGACGTCCGCGTCATCGTTGCCACCCACCGCGATCTCGAAGCCCAGGTGCGCGACGGAAAATTCCGCCAGGACCTGTTTCACCGCATCTACGTATTCCCGCTCCGCCTGCCGCCGCTGCGCGAACGTCGCGAAGATATCCCGGTGCTCGTCGAGCATTTTGCCGCGCAAGTCAGCGCCACCAACGGATGGAAACCCATGCCCTTCACCGCCGAAGCCATTGCCGCACTGCAACAACACTCCTGGCCCGGCAACATCCGCGAGTTGCGCAATGCTGTCGAACGCCTGATGCTGCTCGCCACCACGAACGAAGTAGACGCGGAAACCGTGGCGCTGGCGCTCCCCTCGTCGTCAGCCTCGCCCGAAGCCGCATTCGCCGGATCCGGCCCGCTAGCCAACCGAGTCCGCGCCTTCGAAAAGCAAACGATCCTCGCCGAACTAAAGCGCAACCACAACCAGATCTCGAACACGGCAAGGGCTCTAGGCCTGGAGCGCTCCCATCTCTACAAAAAAGCCGAACAGGTTGGGATTGATTTGAAGGCGGTCAGAAATGAGAGCGAACACTAGAGCAAGAGACCTAACTAAATGCATCCTGCGGCGAACAACTTGACCTTGTCCTAGAGTGGCTAGAAGTCCGATAATTTGCGCGTTGAGATGAAGAAATTCCTCCTAAGCTCTCTTCTACTTTTGGTGCCGCACCTTGCATCGGCCGGGGCCACGCCTGACGCCGAGCAGATTCTCTCGGAAGCTGCCAGGGGAACCAACGTATTCGTCGCGGATACTGCACCGTTCCTCTTGGAATCTAGTTTCAACGTCCAGGTGCAAGTTCCTACCGAAGGACATCTGACAATTCGGTGGGCTTCCAACAATCGTTTCGTGCGTCATGTAGATACTGGAGGCTTCCAGCAGACGGAAATTCGGAAAGGGGAATCCCTTTTCACCAGTCGGAATCTTCCTTTCACGCCCCTGCGCGTCACAGAACTCATAAGCCTATTGAGCGGTGTCAGCGATTCCGCCGGAATGAAAATCAAGAAGCAACGTACGCGACAAGAGCATGGCGTAGACGTCACATGTCTCGAGGTGCAGTTAGAAAAGCGCTCTCACGAGATCTGCATTAATCCTCAGTCGCGCGAAGTCTTGTCCGATGATTGGAAGGAGCCTCCCGACGAACACCGCAGAATCGAGTTCTCTGATTATGCGGAGTTTCACGGTCATCGCTCTCCGCGGAGAATCGTCCTGATTGTGAACGGGAGCAGAGTCATCGACTTGCGGATAACCAAACTGGAAACGGCTAGTCTCGATGACGCTCTCCTTGTTCCTCCGCCGGATGCGATCGAACGGCGCAAGTGTGAGGGAATCAAGCATCCCATCCCGCTGAAAACGCCTGACCCCGCATATCCGAAATCAGCGAGCGGAAACAAGATAATGGGCGACACCATGGTATCCATGACAGTTCTGCCAGACGGTTCCGTTGAGAATATTCAACTAATCGGGAGAAGCACGCATGCAATGGATGACGTGACCCTTCAAACCCTGAAGAAATGGCAGTTTAAACCCGCAATGTGCGGATCGGACCCCGTGGCTTTCGATATCGAAGTTGAGGTGAGCTTCCGTCTGTACTGAGCGTCCCGCCGCGCCTTCAGTTTGCATTTTCCCCATCACCCAGACGACAATCCCATCGTGCCCAGCACCAGCTTTTACGAAGTACCGCAACCCGCCGCGCCTTTCCGTCCTGGAGCGGTCGTTATCGTCACGCTCGCCAATCCGCGCGAAAAATTCTGGGGGGCGATTCTTCAGCTTTCTGCCATTGGGCTCAGCCTGCGCGGCGTCGACCTCTCTTCGTTTGACGACTTCATCACCCAGATTCGCGACGGCGAGCCTTTTGCCGCCGGCGTCATGTTCTTTCCCATGCACCGCGTTGAGCGCCTCGAACTCGATCTTCCTGAAGGCACCATTCCATCACTTGCCCAACGCTTCGCACAAAAGACTGGACAAGACCCTGCTCCGATCCTGGTCAGCGAGTTTTTGCCCGCGGGCGCGAGCGACACAGAAGACGCTGCAGGCAACGATCCCGGAGAGAATCGCCGGTGAACCTCCGCCAGATTCTCACCGCGCCCAATCAACTCACGTTGCTGCGGATGATCTTCCTCCCGTTCATCGTCATCAATCTCGTCAAGCATGATTTCAAATGGGCACTCGTCCTCTTCGTGCTGGCTGGGATGAGCGACGGTCTCGACGGCCTGCTCGCCCGCACCCTCCACCAGCAGACATTGCTCGGCCAATATCTCGATCCCATCGCCGACAAGCTGCTCATGAGCACCATGTTTCTCGTTCTTTCGATCGAAAGCCTGATTCCGTGGAAATATACGGTCATGGTGTTCAGCCGCGATATTTCCATTCTGCTCATCAGCGGAGTCCTGTTTATGATTGCCGGCCTCCGCGACTTCCGCCCCAGCATCTTCGGCAAGGCGAACACCTTTGCGCAGGTGGCTGCCGTCTTCTTTGTATTGCTCCTGCTGGTAGAGCCGGTCCGCTGGGTTTGGATCGCGCGCACTACCTTCCTTCGCGCTACGTTCATCTTTACCATCCTGTCCGCAATCCATTACGCGTTCCTCGTGCAACACCGGTTGCGTCAGCACGACCAATCGGAGAAGCCGATTCGCCCCGCCATTAGCTAATTGATCAGAAATCCTCTGCAAGTGCGGTACTTCCTTGCGTTTCTACAAAATCCTGTGACACAATCAGGCCGCTTCGCGCACTAACTCAGTAACTCTGAGAAAAGAGCTATTCAGTTACATGCTTCGCTTATTTCAGTTGGGCGTGATCTCTGTTTTTCTTTGCGGTTTGAGTTTCTGTCAAACAGGGACCGAGCCATCGACCCTACCTTCGGCCGTGGACCAGGCTGCCGCCGCGTCATCAGTCACCGTGAATCCTCTTGGGCGGGCGCGTGCGCTCTTCCGCACGCGTGACTTCGAAGGCGCGATCGCGCAATACCGGATTTTTCTTCAAACTCATCCGAACTCTCCCGACGCTTATGCGGGAATCACGCGCGCATATCTGAAGGAGAAAGAGATAGACTCGGCTGCCGAAACCGTGAAGAAGGGTTTGGCACTTTCCGACGCTCCACGGATGCATGTGGCCCTCGGTGAGGTCTTGTTCCGCCAGGGCAAAATCGGCGAGGCAGAGCAGGAATGGGTGAAGGTGATCAACAGCGGCTATCCCGACGCCCACGCTTACCTGGATCTCGCTCGAGTGCGCCGTGCGATTGCCAAATACAAGACGGCCAAGTCACTGGTTGACAAAGCTCATGAACTCGACCCCGGCGACCCGGATGTAGAAGAAGCATGGGTTAACACACTCGGCCGCGCCGAGCGAATCAAGTATCTGGAGAATTCTCTATCAGATCCCAACAACCTAGACCCTGACGAGCGCCAGAATGCAACGACTTCGCTTGTCTACCTGCGCGAGCGCGCAAAACAGCCTCGCCACGGTTGTCGTTTGGCCAGTAAGGTGACTAGGACCGAGGCTCCCTTAGTGCGCCTCTTGTCCGATCCTACGCATCTACGGGGCTATGGCTTGACCGTGTCCGTCAACGGTCACAAGAGCAATCTATTGCTCGACACCGGCGCAAGTGGAATCGTCGTGAAGCGTTCGATCGCAGAAAAGGCGGGCGTCGGCAAAATCGCAGAAACGAAATCCTGGGGAGTCGGAGATAAAGGGCCGAAAAACTCCTACGTCGGAATTGCCGACAGCATCCGTATTGGCGAGCTGGAATTTCAGAATTGCCCGATTGATGTCATTGAGGGGCGTTCTGTGGCTGAAGAAGATGGACTGGTGGGTGCCGATGTCTTCGAAGATTTTCTCGTGGATATCGACTTTCCAGATGAAAAGCTCAAACTGAGTGAACTACCGAAACGTCCCGGAGAAA
>Ga0265338_10001087_pt1 | contig 45161 bp, 51 predicted proteins | sample 42126metaG_FD_193579 | JGI IMG/M metagenome (GOLD analysis project Ga0265338, IMG submission 193579) | Rhizosphere microbial communities from Carex aquatilis grown in University of Washington, Seatle, WA, United States - 4-21-26 metaG | ecosystem: Host-associated > Plants > Roots > Rhizosphere... | reverse complement strand
GATCGCGCAGGGCCGTGAAGTTGGCATTGAGCGCCTGACGGCTCGCGGTATCGAGCGAGGAGTCAGAAGCGGCCAGCGCCTTGGCCTTGAGCTGGATCAGCAGATCCGAGATCGACTGGCCCGCAGACAGAGCGACGTCGACCGAGGAGGTAGCATTGTTGATGGAGTTGATGACCGAGGCATAACCGGCCACGGCGCCGCGCTGGTTCTGGGCGATGGCGTAGATGGCGCCGTCGTCGCGGGCGGTGGCGACCTTCATACCGCTGTTGATGGCGGACTGGGTCTGGGCCAACTGGCCTTGGGTGGCAGACAGGTACTGCAGCGCGACCAACGCGCCGGGGTTGGTGTTGACGCTAAAAGCCATGTGATCTCTCCGTTCTGGTTCTGAGCAGCGAATGCTCTGCGGGCGTTTTGCCCGATAGCCTTAAAGGCAAGCACCGTGCCGGATTGCGGCAAGGTGTTGTTAAGCATCGATTTTGTGCAGCGGAGGAAAATCGCGACCGGCGCAAACTTGCCGAGCGCGCTTGCTACCCGGCAGGAATTGCCGCTTTCGGTAAAATTTGCCGGGATGCGCTAGGCAAAAAGCGCCATATTGCCATCCGCCACCGCCGCGAAATGTCCGTTATTCCGCGAAAAAACTGGCTCACAGCGGCACGATTAAGTCCTAACAAAGATAAACGGCATTTGTGCGACCGCTCTAACCAAGCGCGCCGAAGACATGGTTTGACGCGCCTTAAAAGAAAAGCGGCGATGCCATGCATCGCCAGCGCGTAGGCAAAAGCCGGAGCGCCACAAAAGAAAGGGGGGCGATGCAAAAGCATCGCCCCCCGAAACGCCCCCTTGAAAGAGGATTACTTGAACAAGGACAGGATGGTCTGCGGCGCCTGGTTGGCGATCGCCAGAGCCTGAACGCCCAGCTGCTGCTTGACCTGCAGCGACTGCAGCATGGCGCTTTCCTGCGCCATGTTGGCGTCCACCAGATTGCCGATGCCCGCAGTCAGGGTGTCGGACAGTTTCTGGGTGAAGGTAGCCTGGATCGAGAACTTCGCGGCACCGGACGACAGCTTGGCCAGAGCCGAGTCGACGTTGGTGAGCGAGTTCTGGATCACATTGATCAGGGCCGAAGCCTTGGCCTGGGTCGAGATCGTTGAGGTGGTCTTGATCGTCACGATCGAGCCCGACAGGCTCATGTTCTGGGCCTGGGTGGTCACGCGGCGGGTACCGTCGGCGGACGCCAGGGCCTGGACCATGTTGGTCGAGCCGTCAACCAGATTGAAATTGTTGAAGACGGCATTCTTGACGATCGTCGAGATCTGATCGCGCAAGGCCGTGAAATTCGCGTTCAACGCCTGCCGGCTCGCGGTATCGAGCGAGGGGTCAGCCGCGGAGAGCGCCTTCTGCTTCAACTGGATCAGCAGATCCGAAATCGACTGGCCCGCAGACAGAGCGACGTCGATGGCGGACGAGCCGTTGTTGAGGCTGTTGATGACCGATGAAAAACCGGCCACGGCACCGCGCTGGTTCTGGGCAATAGCGTAGATGGCGCCATCATCCTTCGCCGACGCGACTTTGAGGCCGCTGTTGATAGCAGACTGGGTCTGGTCCAGCTGGCCCTGAGTCTGGTTCAGGTACTGCAGCGCGACCTGCGCGCCGGTGTTGGTGTTGACGCTAAAAGACATAAGTGGTCTCCAATCTTCTGGTGGCGGACCACGCCTTCTGCAGGTCCTGGGCGGATGGCCCACCGAGCGAATTGCAACCGCCATGCCATCGCGTTAACCGCACAAGTTATTGATTTTGCTGATAGAAATTTGAAGGCGGCGCAGGGACGGTTAGGCATAAATTGCCGGGCGAGAAGCTTTTGCCCGCATTTGTTTCCGTCGCAGGCCAGACGCGAGCCCGGCATTGCGCCGGGCGACCCTCAGCATCCGACAGCTTCCTCCCCCTCGCGTGCGAAGCACATGCGAGGGGGAGGTGCCCGTAGCATCCCTTGGGATGCGCAGGGCGGAGGGGGTCAAAAAAAAACCGGCGCCGTTGCCGGCGCCGGTCAGAGTGGGTGGAGAGACAACAAAAACTTAGGAAGCCTGCAGGCCCTGCATGATGGTGCGGTTGATCTCGATCAAGGGATCAAGCGGCGCCTTCTCGCGGGTGACGCTGCGGGAATATTTCGCCACCCACAGCGACAGGGAAATGATCTTGGCCCGCACATCCTGGGTCAGAGAGTTGCGGTCATCCATGCAGTCGGCCGCGAGCGTGCGCCAGAGGCGGCGATTCCAGTCCACGGCTTCGACCAGCGGACCGCCCACGGCGCCCGTTTCCTTGGCAGTGAGGAGCGCGCCCGTCACCTGGCCGAACAACCGGTATTCGGTCAGCCGGGGATCTTCGGTGGCGGCCTGAGTTGCCTGATAGGCTTTAAGGCTCATAATTCAAACGCTCCTGTTCCAAGTCGAAAAGCTTCCGGCAAGCAATCAGCGCCTTGTAATAGGCGCCTTGCGCCACATCGCGGCTGATATCCACGCACATGCCAAGAATCGACGGTGTACGTATCGCCCCCATGAACTCGGTCATGCGCAGGGCAAACTCGTTGTACGGCTCTTCGCTGGCCTCGCCGTCCAGATACATCATCATGATGGCGAGATAGATGCGCCGGGACGGCGTATTGGCCTCCTCCGGCTGCATGATGTCCTTTTCGCGCAGCACACAGGCCTTGTTCTGGATCACCAAGCTGGTGCGCTTGTCGCCATTGGCAAGCACCGCGCCGTTGAGCACGAATTTCTCGCCGGGCTTTAACGACAATTTCAGCGGCATAGCGCGCCTTTCTCTTCGTCCAAGCGTGACGATAAGGCGCTATGGTTAAGAAAGGCCTGACGGTTTGCAGGGCGTTATTTACCGGTTGCTAACTATAAAAAGCCGGGAAAGTCCTGCTTTTATTTTTCACCCCCATCCGTCGCAGCTCAGTCCCGCGTCCTGCGGACACTTCGCTGCGCCGGAAGCTGGCGGATGCTGCTGGTCGCGCCGCGAAATGCGGCGCTCGAGCTTATAAATCAGCTCGGGAGGTCGTCTTCTTCCAGGATCAGCTCAAACGGCCGGCCGCGCGCGTCCGGGCTCCAGCCCGCTTCTATCGCCAAACGAACGCCGGCGGTCAGCGCCTCAGGCGTGACTTTCGGCTTCTCGGGAAAGCGTGAGGCATAACGCTGTTTGCGCTCGAAGGGAAATTGCAGGATCAGCTCGCGCCAGGCCTTGCGCTCGCCATGACGGGTCAGAGTGTCGTCATGCTTCATCACGCTGAGCCTGAGCCCGATGTCACCATCGCTGGTACCCCAGGCGGGTTCGCTCTTGATGTTCCAGATCAGGGGCACACCATCCACTGTGATGGTGCCGGAGAGATTACGTTTGCGCGGCTGGGTCATATGTCGCCAAAAGGACTGGAGAGCCTACCGGTTTTGCGGCGCGGGCAAGGTCGCCGGCGACAGCGTATAAACGCGCCGAACGCACAACGCAAAAAATAAGCGCCTTATTCCTGCTGCTGCTGTTGCTGCTGCTGCTGATAGAGCCGCTCGGGCATCGAATGGGTGGGCGTCGGCGCCTGGTTGGCCATGGGCCGCGCGACTTTCAGGAAGTCTTCGTGCCGGACCGGGGCCGCCGTGGGCTCCAGCGACACCGCAATGGAAAGCTCGCTGTCGGCGCCGCCCTTGTAGGTGCCGCGGGTTGGCGGCACATCGGCATAGTCACGCCCCACCGCGGCGCGGACATGACGTTCGCCCGCCATGATATTGTTGGTGGGATCCAGCCCCACCCAGCCCAGCGAGGGCAGATAGGCTTCCACCCAGGCATGGGTGGCATTGGCCGCCGAACGGTCGCGACTGCCCTTGTGATAGAGATAACCGGAGACATAGCGGCACGGAATGCCCCAGACCCGCGCGATCGCGGTCATGATATGCGCATAGTCCTGGCAGACGCCGCGGCGCTGTTCCAGCGCCACTTCGATGGGTGAATTCACCTCGGTGACGCCTGGTTCGTAATCGAAGGAATCGTAGATCCCGCGCTGCAGGGTCATGAGCGCGGACAGGGGATCGCCCACCGGCTTTTCCAGGTCGGCGATTTTCATGAAGGCCAGCAGCTCAGGCGAAGGCCGCGCGAAGCGAGACGGCTCCAGCATGTCGAAATGATCGTCGCTGAGATTGAAGCCGTTGTATCGGCTCCATTCCAGGGGATCGAGTGCGTCCGGCCATGATGGGCGATGGACGATCTCGACCGTCGCCTGGGCCTCGATCCGCAATTCCTCATGCTCGCGCAGCATATTGAAGTGATAGACCGCGTTCCCCAGGTGATCGGTATAGGCGTAGAGCTGGGCGCGCGGATTGGTGGAGATCTGGAAGGAGCGCAGGGTCTGCGGCCCTTCCGAGCGCGGCTGCATGCGCAACTCCATCACTGACTCACGCACCGGCGCGGAATAGCGAAATCGCGTGACGTGGCGGATGGAATAAAACATTAGAGCACCGTGCCCATTTCTGGCTCGAGCGCTGCATTTCGCAGCGCGGCCCGCAGCATCCGCCAGCTTCCTTCCCCCTCATGGCGAAGCCATTGCAGGGGGAAGGTGTCGCAGCGAAGTGTCGGCGAAGCCGACCTGAGCTGCGACGGATGGGGGTCAACAAACATCAGAGCACCGTCTCCGCACCGTAGGTGATGTAGGACGAATACAGCGCTTTATGGATTTGCTCGCACTGACGCGTAATGTCGGCGATGAACGCCGCCACGCCGCCGCTCATCAGTTCGTCCACCTGGCCGAAATCCACGGCCGCCTTCAGCCGTCCCGCCAACCGTTCCACCGCCGCCCGCCGGGCCGGCGGCGCGCCCGGCGCCACGCGCGCCAGCGCCTCGGTCATCCGATCCACCGAAAAGCAGATGGAATGGGGAAATTCGGGATCGAACAGCAGGAATTCGGCGATCTTCTGCGGCCGGATGGAAGCAGTATAGCGCTTGGTATAGGGCTCGAAAGCGGTGCAGAATTTCAGCAGCACCAGCCAGTCGAAATATTTGGGGCCGTTTTCGCTCTGCGCCGCGCTGAAATGCAGATCCAGCAGCCGGCCCAGCTGCTGCACCCGCTCGATATGCCGGCCCAGCTCCAGAAAGTACCAGCCTTCGCCGTGGCTGAGGGTGGAATAGGTCACACCCTCCAGCGCGTGCATTTCCTCCAACGCCTCGCGAAACAAGCGGCCGGGGCTATGCACCCAGATGGAATTCATGGTGACAGGCGCCAGCCGCAGATAAAGCCGGTTCAGATGCTCCCACACTTCGTTCGACAGCGCCTCGCGCACCTGGCGGGCATTGTCGCGCGCCAGCCCAAGCGAGGTGATCATGGAATCTTCATTGTCCCGGTCGAAGGCCAGCATCCGGGTTATGATGAAAGCATCCTGATGCGCCGGCACGCGTTCGCCGGTCAGCGCGCCGACCACCCGCTGCCAGCTGGCGCCGGCATCTTCCGGTGTCTGCTCCACCATCGATTCCAGCTTGACCGCGATCAGCCGCGCCGTGTGTTCGGCCCGCTCGATATAGCGGGCCATCCAGTAGAGGGAATCGGCGACCCGGCTCAGCATCTAATGACTCAATACCCAGGTGTCTTTCGAGCCGCCGCCCTGGCTGGAATTGACGACCAAACTGCCCCGCTTAAGGGCAACGCGCGTCAGGGCGCCTGGCACCAGCTTGGTCTCGGCGCCATGCAGGATGAAGGGGCGCAGGTCCACATGCCGCGCTTCCACACCGTTGCCGACATAGGTAGGCGCGGTGGAAAGCTGGATGGTGGGCTGGGCGATATAATTTTCCGGATCGGCTTTTATCTTCTCGCCAAAACTTTCGCGTTCCGATTGCGAGGCGTGCGGCCCCACCAGCATGCCATAGCCGCCGGATTCGCCCACCGCCTTCACCACCAGCTTGTCCAGATTGGCCAGGACATGGGAAAGCGATTTTTCCTCGCGGCAGAGGAAGGTTTCGACATTGTCCAGGATCGGCTCTTCGGCGAGGTAATAACGGATCAGCCGCGGCACATAGGCATAGACGGCCTTGTCGTCGGCCACGCCCGTGCCCAGCGCATTGGCGATCATCACATTGCCGGCGCGATAGGCGTTGAACAGGCCCGGCACGCCCAAAGCTGAGTCCTCGCGGAAGATCAGAGGGTCGATGAAGTCGTCATCGATGCGGCGATAGATCACGTCAATGCGCTTCAAGCCCGAAGTGGTGCGGGTATAGACGACATTGTCGTTGACCAAGAGGTCGCGGCCTTCCACCAGCTCCACACCCATCTGGCGCGCCAGAAAGGCGTGCTCGAAATAGGCGCTGTTGAAGACGCCTGGTGTCAGCACCGCGATGGAGACGTCCTCGTGGAACGGCGTCAGGGAGCGCAAGGTCGCCAGCAGCTCCAGCGGATAATGCTCTATGGGGCGCACGCCCATGGAACGGAACACCGCCGGGAAAGCGCGCCGCGCCACATCGCGGTTGGCCAGCATGTAGCTGACGCCCGAAGGCACCCGCAGATTATCTTCCAGCACGACAAAGTCGCCGGACTCGTTGCGGATCAGGTCGCTGCCGCAGATATTGACATAAGCGCCGTGCGGCACCGGCAGTCCGCGCATCTCGCGCCGGTAATGCTTGGAGCCATAGATCATCGAGCGCGGCACCACGCCGTCCTTCAGCACCCGGCCGTCGGTATAGATGTCACGCAGAAACAGATTCAGGGCATGGATGCGCTGGGTAAGACCACGTTCGATGCGGTCCCACTCCCGCGCCGTGACGATGCGCGGCAGAAGATCGGTCGGGATGATCCGTTCGGTGGCGCGGTTGTCGCTATAGACGGTGAAGGTGATGCCCTGGTGCAGGAAGCTCTGCTCCACCGCCTGCTGACGCCGGTTCAACTCGTCCAGCGGCAGGGTCGAGATGCGCGAATCCAGCACCGCATAAGGCGGCCGGCACTTGCCGTCCGGCGTGAACATCTCGTCATAGGCCTTGGCCAGTTCGTAATTCTGGTAAGGCGCGTCCTGGCCCGGGTGGCAAACGCGGCCAGGTCCGGCGACGATGTCCGGCCCGCCAAAGTCTTCGGTGTTGGCGAATGCCTCGTGCTGCATAAGCGAAGTCTGCCCAGAGGGCGGGCCATCCCGCAAGTATTGCTTTTGTTTTTTGCAATAACGCCGCAGCGGCGTTCGGGTGCGATCAAATTCAAGGCAATTTTGGCCTTCAGGCCCGGTTCACCAGCGCGAGCATGGCGGCCTGGTTGGGGCGGTCGGCAATTCGCACCTGCGCGAAAAGCCCGGAAGCAAGCGCGCCCGCGGTTGCCGGACTGATGCAAAAGGCGGTCAGGCCGGCGAAGGGCAGGCCCTCAGCCAGAATGAGGAAAAGACGGGCAGTCTTGGGTGAAAAAAACATCACCCCATCGAGGTGCTTCTCGGCAAGCGCGGCGCGCGCCTCGTGCGGCAATTCGCCGGCCGCCGCCATGCCGTAAAGCATCGCGCGGCGCACGACAAAGCCTCGGGCCGCCAAAGTGTCCGCCAACGTACCGGGCGCATCTTCGCCGCAGACATGCAGCAAAACGCCTTCGGGTTTGGCCCAGCCGGATGTCGCTTCGGCCAAAGCCACGGCATCACCATCGGCGCTGCGCACATCTGTAAAGCCGGCCTTGCTTGCTTCCTCGGCGGTCTGCGGCCCCACGGCAAAAACGGGCACGTCGCGCCGCGGGGTGCGCCGGATCAGCGCGCGGACGCCATTGGCGCTGGTGGCGAGAATGGCTTGGACATCGTCCAGCGCCGGTTCCGGCCCATCGAAGAAACGCGGCTCCAGCAAGGGCGCCAACAGCGCTTGGTGGCCCATTTCGGCCAGCCGGGCGGCGATCTCCTCGCCGTCGGCTCGAGGTCTGGTGACCAGGATTTTCATAGGCTTTTCCTGTTCAAAGGGCGTAAAGCAGCCCCTCATGACTGGCAAGACTTGGACCGTGTTGGGGATTGAGACCAGCTGCGATGAAACCGCGGCTGCGGTGGTGCGCGGGCAAGCGCCCGGACCCGGTGAGATCCTGTCCAATATCGTCTTCAGCCAGACCGACGCCCATGCGCCCTATGGCGGGGTGGTGCCGGAGATTGCCTCCCGCGCCCATCTGGAAATTCTGGACACGATGATTGAGCGGGCCCTGAGCGACGCGGGGCTGACCCTGGCGGACGTGGACGGCATTGCCGCCACGGCAGGACCTGGCCTGATCGGGGGGGTGATGGTGGGTCTGACCACGGCCAAGGCGCTGGCCCTGGGCGCCGGCAAGCCATTGATGGCGGTCAATCACCTGATGGGTCATGCCATGACCGCGCGGATGACCCACGGGGTGGAATTTCCCTTCCTGCTGCTGCTGGTATCGGGCGGCCATTGCCAGCTGGTCGGCGTGGGGGGCCCGGAGGATTTCCGCCTTTATGGCAGCACTATCGACGACGCGGTGGGCGAGGCCTTCGACAAGGCCGCGAAAATACTGGGGTTGCCCTATCCCGGCGGGCCGGCGGTGGAACACGCGGCAAGGGCCGGTAACCCACGCGCCTATGACCTCCCGCGCCCGATGAAGGGGCGCGACGGCGCCGATTTTTCCTTTTCCGGGCTGAAGACGGCGTTGCGGCTGCTGGCCCGGGATGGCGCCAAAGGCGCAATCCGCATCGAAGACGCCGCCGCATCCTTTCAGGCCGCCGTCATCGAAAGCCTGATAGACCGCACCCGCGCTGGCATGGCGCTTTTCCGGGGCGACTTCACCAACCATGGGCCACGCGGCGACGTGCTGGTGGTGGCAGGCGGCGTCGCCGCCAATCAGGCGATTGGCGCGGCGCTGGGCAAGCTTGCCGGAGAGGAAGGCTTTGTCACCCGCATTCCACCCCCCAGGCTCTGCACCGACAATGCGGCCATGATTGCCTGGGCGGGGGTGGAACGTCTGTCGGCCGGGCGCGCGGGTGACGCGCTCGGCACATCGCCAAGAGCCAGATGGCCCTTGGCGGCGCCGGCTTAGAAGGTGGCGGCGACGAGGAGGATGCCAAGTACGCCGACCAGGGCGATGGTGGCGGCCTGGAAAACTTCGGCGACCAGCTCATGCGCCTTCTCGGCGGGAGCCTGGGCGGAAAGAACGATCTTGGTCATATGCTACTCCTTGAAATGCGGCCCGAAACGCTTTCGGGAACTCTCTGCTGCACTGCGATATAGAGGGCCGAGCGTTGCGTTTCAATGAATGCTAGCCATGCGTTTTCTGTTGTATTTGTTACAAATTCCTTAACCAAGCCATTGAAGTCATTGATATAGCAATTAAATTGCGCCAACATTAACGTGATGTGCGGTCGCAGCATGGAAGGCCTGCAAAAGTTGAAAATCGCGACCTGGAATGTCAATTCCGTCCGCCACCGGATCAATCTGGTGACCCGCTTTCTGCGAGACGAGCAGCCCGATGTCCTGTGCCTGCAGGAGACCAAGGTCCTGAACGAGCTGTTTCCGGCCGAGGCCTTCCGCAAGCTGGGCTATGTGCACCAGGCCATCCACGGCCAGAAGGCCTATCACGGGGTGGCCGTGCTGGCGAAAAAGCCCTTCCGCGAGACCGGCGTGCAGGATTTCTGCCGCGAAGGCCATGCCCGCCATATGGGCGTGACCCTGGAGAACGGCGTGGAGCTGCACAATTTCTATGTGCCGGCCGGGGGCGACATTCCCGACCCGACGAAGAACGAGAAGTTCGACCACAAGCTGCACTTTCTGGCGGAGATGGAGAAATTCTTCGCCCGGCGAAAAGCCAGGAAAACCGAGCCGGTCATTCTGGTAGGCGACCTGAATGTGGCGCCGCTGGAAAATGACGTCTGGAGTCACAAGCAGCTTCTGGACATCGTCAGCCACACGCCCATTGAGACCAAGCTGCTGGGCGAGGCGATGGCCGCTTTCGACTGGACCGATACAACCCGCCATTTCATCCCGCCGGAAGAAAAGATCTATTCCTGGTGGAGCTATCGCGCCGCCGACTGGGAAGCCTCCGACCGCGGCCGGCGGCTGGATCATGTCTGGGCCAGCCCGGGCCTCAAAGGCGCGCTCAAGTCGCAGAAGATCCTGAAAAAGATGCGCGGCTGGCAGAAGGCCAGCGATCATGTGCCGGTGGTGGTGGAGTTCAATATTTAGTCCCTCATGCTTCGACAGGCTCAGCATGAGGATTAGTCGGGTCCTCACCCTGAGCTTGTCGAAGGGTGAGGACAGAAGAGAATGAAAATCGCGCTATTGCGTCATGGGCCCACCGAATGGAATGCGGCAGGGCGCATCCAGGGCCATACCGATATTCCGCTCAGTGATGCCGGCCTTGCCAAAATGGCGGCGCTGCGCCTGCCGCTTGCGGTCCGCCGCGTTTATGCCAGTCCCATGCTGCGCGCCCGTCAGACAGCCGAAGCGCTGGGGTTGCCCGGACCAATGTATGACGCGCGGCTGATGGAGCAGAACTGGGGGAGCTGGGAAGGGCTGACGCGCGATGAGATTTTCGCGCGCCATGGCGCCGATGCCTTCCTCAAGGCCGGCTCAAACCAGGGTGAGGCGTTCCGGCCGGGCGGCGGGGAATCCACCGGCGAACTGCATGCCCGGGTCGCATCCTTCCTGAAGGATGTGGCTGAGGACCAAGGCGATGCCGTGGCGGTGGCGCATCTGGGGGTTTTGCGCGCGGCCTATACCCTGGCCACCGGCTGGGACATGGCGACACCGATGCCGGCCGAGTTGGATGTGTCGAAGATTTTGGTGCTGCGCTTGAACAAGGATGGCGCACCAGCAGTTGATCGCCTGAACCTGGACTTTGTAGCCAGCTAGGCAGCTTCGTCAGCCGCTCGCTTACGCTCGCGGGTCCCGGCCTCGCGGCGCGCTTGGATGCGCGCCGCGTCCATACGCTGCCGCTATGGACCGTTCGCCGGGCAATCGCCTGCCGGCGATTGCTATTTCCGGCTCACCCAAAAAGGCTTGACCTTCTTGAACCGGCGATACCGCTTCAACGCCTGCTTGCCGATAGACGGCACCTGCGCGCCGTACCAGCCTACCATGGCGCCAGCGGCATAGCTCAAAGCCCCCACGTCATCCTTGCGGGTTTTTTCCTTCAGCAGCCCATGCACAACGCTGCGCACATTGGCGACATCGTTCAGATCGCCCAGATGGTTCTGCAGTCCGCGCAGCTTCTTCAGATACCGGCCCACCTTTTTCTTGGAATAAAGCGGGGCAAAGAATTCGCAAGTGTAGCGCAGCTTCTTGAGCCCGATGCGCAGCCGGTGCAGGTCCCCTTCCCGGCCCGAACCAGCCTGCTTGCCACGCTTTTTCACCCGCCGGCATTGGCGGTCCAGCATGCGTTCGGCGGCACGCGACATGCGCTTGTCGCGGCTTAAGGGAAGCTGTGACGAGGCGAGCGCCGCCACGTCATCTATGAAGCGCTCGAAATCGGCATTGGCGATACAGGTGCCGACACCTTCCCAGGCGATATCGCGGGCGCTCTCGGCCCTTTCTTTCAATTGAGGCAGGCCCTCGCGTACGCCCCATTTGGCCTCGGCCACCAGTTTTTCCACAAAAACGTCCAGATCGCGCGCCGTGGAGAAACGTCCCGTGAGGATCTTGCCGCGGCCGCGCAACTCCTCCAGCCAGTCCTGAGCGAATTCGCGGCCAAAGGCATCGAGCGCGGTGTCCAGCCGGCGGAAAGCCACTCGCAACTGATGCAGGCCCTCAACCGAGCGGCCGTTCCGGAGGGCGGCGGCATTGGCGGTGATCTGGGCCAGGCAATCCAGCAAGGTGGCACGGAAGGCATCTTCCGGATGCAACGACGGCGCCCAATGGGTCGGCTGCGCCTTGACCGGTTTGATCGGCCCCAGGTTGCGGCGGGTCAGGGAGTGGACATCAACGCGGGGGTCATCCATGGCGACGAACCCTAGCGTTTTCTGTCCGCCGTTCAATCGTGTTCAGGAGCGTAGGCGCGAGCCGGAGCGACCAAAATCAGACCGGGCGTGTGGGCAGACCGGCCGCCGCCAAAGCGGTCTTCGCCTGGGCGATGCTGACCTCGCCAAAATGGAAGATGGAGGCCGCCAGTACGGCGCTGGCATGTCCCTTTGTGACACCGTCCACCAGATCTTGCGCGTTACCCACCCCGCCCGAGGCAATCACCGGAACTTGCACCGCATCCGACACCGCGCGGGTTAGGTCCAGGTCATAGCCGGATTTGACGCCGTCCCGGTCCATGGAGGTGAGCAGGATTTCGCCGGCGCCATAACCGACCAGTTTCTTGGCGTGTTCCACCGCATCGATGCCGGTGGCTTTGCGGCCGCCATGGGTGAAGATTTCATATTTCCCGTTGCCGACACCCTTGGCGTCGATCGCGGCGACGATGCACTGGCTGCCGAATTTTTCCGCCGCTTCCTTGACGAATTCGGGCCGCGCCACCGCCGCGGTGTTGATCGAGACCTTGTCGGCGCCGGCCAGCAACAGGGTGCGGATGTCTTCCAGGGTGCGCACGCCGCCACCCACCGTCAGGGGCATGAAGCAGACTTCGGCGGTGCGGCGCACCACATCCAGCAGGGTGCCGCGGTTTTCGTGGGATGCCGTGATATCGAGAAAGCAAAGCTCGTCGGCGCCGGCCTTGTCATAGATCACGGCCTGTTCCACCGGATCGCCGGCATCGCGCAGGCCTTCAAAGTTCACGCCCTTGACCACGCGGCCGTCTTTGACGTCCAGACAAGGAATGACACGAACCTTGAGCACTACATCCGTCCCTTCGCCATGGCGGCGATGTTCATCAGCGCCCGGCCGGTGACCGCTTCGGCGGGCACACCGGTCGTGCGGGTGAGTACTTCGGCTTCCAGCAGCATGTCCAGCGCCTCACCCAGCCGGTCTGTCGACCAGCGCTGGGCCTGGTTCTTGAAGCCGGTAGCACGAGAAAAATGCACCGGCGGGCGCAGGCGTTTCATCACGTCATCGATGCTTTGGCCGCGAGAAGCGCTTTCGCGGGCCTGCAAAAGCTTCTGGAAGTGACCCATGGCGTTGCGCAGCACCTGGGCCGGCTGGGTGTCGGAGGCCCAAAGCCGTTCCAGTTCGCGGTCCAGCTTGGAGAGGTCGCCGCTGCCGGCGGCGTCGCAAGCGCTTTCGCTGCGCGCCTCCGCCTCATCGCCCATCACGGCGCGTACATCTTCGACCGTCACCTGCTTTTGGCCGTGCATGTAGAGCACCAGCTTTTCGATCTCCCGCCGGGTCACGCCACGGTCCGAGCCCAGCCGCGAGACCGCATCTTCCAGGGCGTCGGGCGCGATGGAGAGTCCTTCGGCGCGCAAGGCATCGCGCAACACATCGCTCAAGTCGCGCACCGAGTCCGGATAGCATTGGACGGCGACGGCCGTCTTATGGCCGTCGAACAGCTTGCGCAGGGCAGAGGTCTTGGCCAAGTCGCCGGCCTCGATCACCACCAGGGCGTCGCCTTTCGGATCGTCCAGAAAAGATTCGAGCAGATCCGCCAGATCATTGCCGGCGCCGCGCACCCGCACCACCCGGCGCCCGCCCATCATGGAAATGGCGGCGGCTTCGTCAGCCAACCGCGCGGGATCGGCCAGCAACACCGTTTCGCTGAGATCGGCGACATTGAAGGGATCGGTCAGGTCCGGCACCACGCTTTTGAGCAGCTTTTCGGCCCGCTCCTGCACCAGGCCGGCATCAGGCCCGTAGACCAGGGCGATGGCGAGATCCTTGGGCGGCTTGGCCGCGTAGCGGTCAGCTTCGTGGCTCTTGATGATCATTTCCGGTTGCGGCGAAACCAGGCGCCCAGCTCGAGTTGGATGCGTTCGGCCATGTCCTGGGCGGCACGCATGCTGGAATCCTGCGACGCCGCCAGGGTCGCATAGGGCGATTGCACCACGTTATAGGCCGACAGGGCGCTCTCTGTACCGCTGGTCAGCACATTGCCCTGCGCATCGGTCAGGGTGTAGCGCGCTTCCAGGCTCTGATTGTAGCGGGTGATGGTGGCGTCATTCTGCAATGTGACACCCTGGCTGGCTTCATTCAGCACGATCTTGAGATGATATTTCTTGCCGGCCTCATCGCCGTCGGACTGCAACAGATCAATCAGCCGGTTGCGCAGCTCATAGCCATCACGCTCGGCGACAGGTTCGACATAGACCGAAGCAAGCTGCGGCGACAGGCTGGAGCGGCCATACATGGGCCGGAAGGCGCAGCCGGCGAGCAGAAGACAGGCGGCAATGACGGCCAGCTGCTTCATACGACTATGTTCACGATGCGGTTGGGCACCACGATCACTTTCTTGGGCGTCTTCCCGTCCAGAGCGCGGATGACCTCTTCAAATGACAGGGCTTTCTGCTCGACTGTCTTCTGATCCGTGTTCTTTTCGACCTGAAACGTGACCCGCAGCTTGCCGTTTACCTGCACTGGATACGTTACAAGGTTAGACGCCGTCAGGGCTGGATCATATTTCGGCCAAGCCGTTTCGGCGACGAGCTTGTCGTGCCCCAGCGCCTGCCAGCAGCTTTCGGCCAGATGCGGCATCATGGGCGCCGAAAGCAGTACCAGAGCTTCCAGCGCCTCACGGCGCGCGGAAGGATTGGCCTTCTCGCCGGCGCCGATGGCATTGGCCAAGGTATAAAGCTGGGCCACGGCGCGGTTGAAGCGCAGATGTTCCAGGTCCTCGGTGACGGCGGCGATAGCCTTGTGCGTGGCCTGACGCAGCGTCTTGGACGCATCGTCATCGCCGGAAACCGGCGTACCCGGCTTCGGCAACTCGCCGCTCTCGGTGACCAGCCGCCAGATACGCTGGACAAAGCGCCAGCAGCCTTCGGCGCCCGCATCGGTCCATTCGATGTCGCGTTCGGGCGGCGTGTCCGACAGCATGAACCAGCGGATGGTGTCGGCGCCGAACTCCTCGATGATGCGTTCGGGCGCGATCACGTTCTTCTTGGACTTGGACATCTTCTCGGAAGGACCGATGGTCACTTCCGCGCCGGTCTCGCGCAGCACGGCCTTGCCGCCTTCCTTCTCTACATCCTCCGGCGAGACCCAGTTGCCGTCGGCGTCCTTGTAAGTCTCGTGGCAGACCATGCCCTGGGTGAAGAGGCCCGCGAAGGGCTCCTGAACCTTGACCAGATCCAGCTTGCTCATGGCGCGGGTGAAATAGCGTGCATAGAGCAGATGCAAAATCGCATGCTCGATGCCGCCGATATACTGGTCGACCGGCAGCCAGTAATTGGCGGCCTTGCCGTCCACCGGATCGTCCGCATCCGGATTGGTGAAGCGGACGAAATACCAAGACGAGTCCGCGAAGGTATCCAGGGTGTCGGTGTCGCGCACCGCCGGACCTCTGCAGCCCGGACAGGTCGTGTTCTTCCAACTGGTGTCCGCGTCCAGCGGATTGCCCTTGACCGCGAAGTTGATCGTTTCCGGCAGACGCACCGGCAACTGATCCTTCGGCACCGGCACCACGCCGCACTTGGCGCAATGGATGACGGGAATGGGACAACCCCAGGGCCGCTGACGTGACACCAGCCAGTCGCGCAGGCGATAGTTGATGGTGCGTTCGCCGATGCCGGCTTTTTCCAGCCGTGCAGCGACTTCGGCCTTGGCCCCTTCCACCGTCATGCCATCCAGGAAGCGCGAATTGGCGAGGCGGCCGGGACCGGTATAGGCCTCTTTGCCGACATCGAAGGTCTTGTGATCGGCGTCGGACGGCACCACCACGGCGGTGACGAGCAATCTGTATTTGCGGGCGAAATCCAGGTCGCGCTGGTCATGCGCGGGGCAGCCAAAAATGGCGCCGGTGCCGTAGCCCATCAGCACGAAATTGGCCACCATCACCGGCAGCTTCCAGTCCACATCAAACGGATGGGCCGCGGTCAGGCCGGTGTCATAGCCTTTCTTCTCCGCCTTCTCGATGTCGGCTTCGGCGGTGCCGATATGGCGGCATTCCTCGATGAAGGCGGCGAGCTTGGCATCTTTCTTCGCCAGCTCCTGCGCCAGGGGATGTTCCGGCGATAGCGCGACAAAGGAGGCGCCGAACAAGGTGTCCGGCCTTGTGGTGAAGACGTCCAGCTTTTGGCTGTTCGACAGGGTGAACTGGAAGCGCAGGCCTTCGCTGCGGCCGATCCAGTTACGCTGCATCAGACGAACTTTTTCCGGCCACTTGTCCAGACTGTCCAGACCCGTCAGCAGCTCATCGGCAAAGTCGGTGATCTTGAAGAACCATTGGGAGAGCTTCTTGCGTTCCACCAGCGCGCCGGAACGCCAGCCGCGACCGTCAATCACCTGCTCATTGGCGAGCACGGTCATGTCCACCGGGTCCCAATTCACATCCGCTTCGCTGCGATAGACGAAGCCAGCCTTGTAGAAATCCAGGAACAGCTTCTGCTGCTGGTGATAATATTCCACGTCGCAGGTGGCGAATTCACGGGCCCAGTCCAGCGACAGGCCCATCATCTTCAGCTGCGCGCGCATATGCGCGATGTTTTCATAGGTCCAGTCGCGGGGACTGACGCCCTTGTCGCGCGCGGCATTTTCCGCCGGCAGACCAAACGCATCCCAGCCCATGGGATGGAGCACATTATAGCCCCGGGCGCGGCGGAAGCGGGCGATGACATCGCCCATGGTGTAGTTGCGCACATGGCCGATATGGATGCGCCCCGACGGATAGGGGAACATCTCCAGCACATAATATTTTGGCTTGGCCGAGTCACCAGGCGTGGAAAAAAGCGCGCGCGCGTCCCATTCCGCCTGCCACTGCGCTTCCGATTCCTTGGCGTTGTAACGCGCCATGCTAGTGTCCCGATTCCGAAATTCGCATGATCTCTATATCGAACTCCGGCGAATTTCGGAATCGGGACACTAGCCACTTATTAATTCTAGTGTCGTTTGGTTTCGAAGTTCGCCCGGAGCCTGATGTCAATGACGTTGCGAACTTCGAAACCACGACACTAGCCGGTTTCCTCAGCCCGTACTGCCGAGCGTGGCCAGGCGCAGCTCGCGGGCGCGGGTGAGGATGGAATCTTCCAGCTTGTGCGCCGTGTCGGGGCTGGGCTGGGCATCCTGCCAGGCGCCGCCACTGGCGGTCTGACGGAACACCACGACCTTCAGCGCGTCGGCGCGCAGCGCCCGGTCCATGATGTAGACCGTGACCTTCAGCCGCTCATTCGGGCTGGTCGGCGACACATACCATTCCGAGATAATCACCCCGCCGAACGGATCGGCCGAAACCAGGGGCAGGAACGAGAGGGTGTCGAGCGAGGCATGCCAGAGATAGGAGTTCACTCCCAGGGTCATGCGGGTCGAAGTGCTGGCAATGGTGCTGGTCCCGGTGTCCATGTCGCGCGAGCCGTCATTGGACGAGCCGCAGCCAGCCAGCACCAGCGCACACAAAAAGGCAGGCAGAACTCGCATGGGGGCGTCTTTTCCTTTGGGGGCGCGCCTTGTCAGCGAAAGGCGCGCGTCAGGGGCTTATAGCGGTGGGCCCGTCCCCACGCAACGGCGGGCGGCTTGCGCGATACACCTGACTTTGGCTTATCTTCAAAGGACTTAAGAGGTTCTCCCTTGCCTGTCCGTAACCTTCTATTGCCGGCACTGCTGGCCCTTGCCGCGCCGGTCCTGACTCCAGCCTGGGCCCAAACTCTGGCCCCGCCCAGCTGGCCGGTCGGCGATGCCGAGTTGCGCCTGGCCGGCGATGCCTCAGGCGCGCTGTTTGGCCCCGATCAGCCTGGCTGGAGCGGCGCCCAGGTCAGCGGCGTACTGCGCGCCATGCCCCAGCTGCGGCGCGACTATGACAGCGGACTTTCATTGGCGCTGAACGGAACCTTCGCTGCCGCCGATCCGCTGTCGCGAGGCCGCTATGACGGCGATGTGATCGAGCGGCTGGCGGGGACGGCACGCACCGGGCTGGGCACGGTTGAGATCGGTCTCACCGACGGCGCCGGCTATGGCCTGGCGGTGACCGGGCCCAGGGTAGACCCGGGCGTTTCGCTGGATGATCCGCGCACCAGCTTCTATCGCGATCCGGTTACCCATCGCGCCGTGACCGATATGTTCGCGCTGCGCACCGAAGTCGGTGCGTCCAGCAACTACGCCAAGTTCGCCTATACCAGCCCGGCCTTGTTCGGCTTCCAGCTGGCGCTGTCCTTCACCCCCACCGAAGGAAAGCAGTTGCCGTTCCTGAATGCCGGCCCGCACCTGCCCGGCCGCCAGGCCGACATCTGGGAAGGGGCGCTGCGCTATGAGGACGAGATCGGCCCGGTGTCGCTTTCCGCTTATGGCGCGCTGGCGGAAGGGCGCGGCGAGCACAAGCTGTCCGGACAGGAAGGGGTCAGCGATCTGGGCACGGGCCTGAATGCCGATTATCCGCTGGATGAAGAAACAACCGTGTCGCTGGGCGGCGCGTTCCGGCAAAGCAACGCTTATGGCTTTGACATCAATCAGACCTGGCAGACCGGCACCACCAAGGTCGGGCATATCTCGGGCGGGGTGACGCACAATGCCTGGAGCGCCGGGCTGGAATACGGCACCGGCACGGCCGACGCGGTGACGGCGCTGCCGCGGCTGGGATTGGGGGGCTGGGAAGCCTCGCTAGGCTACAAGCTCAGCGACAGTATTTCCGCCAGCACCGGCTGGCAGCATCTGGCTTATTCGCGCAGTGCCGGTGTGTTCTTCAACGGCGCGCCGCAGTTGAAGCTTGAGGCGGTCTTTCTCCACCTCAATCTGAAAACTTCAGAGCAGTGAAGTTATGGCCGCGATTCCGCTGAAGGATGGCGCCAGCAATACGCCATTGCGGACGGTGACGCCGCCCAGGGCATAGACCGGGACCTCTGCCTGCGCGGCGATCGTAGCGGCGCGCACCGGTGTCAACGGCTTTGCGCCCCGATGGCTGGTGGTGGCGAAGATGGGCGAAAGAAATACCGCGTCCAGATGCGCTGTGCCCATCAACGCGCGCAGGGAATGCGCCGAAGATGTAATGATCCAATCGGGATGGCGCGCGCGCCAATGACCTGCCTCGCGCATCCGCAGCTCCGGCAGATGCAGTCCGGCCGCACCTATATCTTCCGCAAGAAGGGGGTCACCGGCGATCAGCAGCCGCGCCAGGCCATAAAGTTCTTCCGCCAGAGCCCGGCGCCGTCCCGCGTCACGGGCGCGCACCACCACCACACTGTCGCGCGGCAGAGCGCATACGGCCTGAGCCCAATCGGCCTTGCGGTCGTCGGTCATCAGGACCAGGGGCAGGCTTGCGTTGAGGCGGCGCTGTTGTCTTGCTAATTGTGTGGTCATGAGCATTGCGGAGAATCTGGCGGATATTCTGGCGCGCATCGATGCGGCGCGAAAGGCCGCGATCAAGCCGGCTGCCAGCACAAAGCTCGTGGCGGTGTCCAAGACCGTATCGGAAACGGGTGTCCGCGACGCCCTGGCGGCCGGCCAGCGCCTGTTCGGCGAGAACCGGGTGCAGGAAGCGCAAGGCAAATATCCGGCGCTGAAACGGGACTTTCCGGACCTGGAACTGCATCTGATAGGCCCGCTGCAAACCAACAAGGTCAAGGATGCCGCGGCGCTGTTTGACGTGATCCAGACCCTGGACCGGCCGAAGCTGGCCGACGCTTTGGCCCAGGAGCGCGACAAAGGCGGCCGCAGCCCGCGCCTGTTCCTGCAGGTCAATACCGGAGAAGAGCCGCAGAAGGCCGGCGTCCTGCCGCGCGAGGTGGCGGCGTTGATCGCCCATGCCCGCAAATTGGAATTGCCGCTGGAAGGCCTGATGTGCATTCCGCCGGTTGACGATGATGCCGCGCCGCATTTCGCCTTCCTGGCCAAGCTGGCGCGCGATCATGGGCTGTCGCAGCTCAGTATGGGCATGAGCGGAGATTTCGAACTGGCAGTGAAGTTCGGTGCGACCCATGTGCGTGTCGGCACGGCGATTTTCGGCGCGCGCCCGAAGGATCAGGAAATCACGACCTGATCGCCGGGCCAGAGCTGCGCGATCGCCGCGACCGCATCGTCATAGGCCAGGGCCACACAGCCTTGGGTGTGGGAATAATCGGGTCGCGCCAGATGCAGGAAGATCGCGCTGCCCCTGCCCTTGACCACAGGGTGGTCATTGTAGCCCAGCACCACCACCAGATCATAGAGATGGTCTTCGCGCCACATCTGCTCGGCGCTGGCGGGGTAAGGCAGCTTCACCAGCCGGTTGTAATTGGGATCGTCCGGCGCGTCGCACCAGCCGTCATTCGTTTCGAGGGCGCGCAGCGGCAGTTTTGTATCGGGTTTTGGAATGCGATCGGCGCGATAGAAAATCTCCCGCACCGGGAACGCGCCGATCGGGGTGATGCCGTCGCCTTCCCCGCCTTTCACGCCAATGCCGGATGGGCCGATGGCGGCGCGGCGCGGGCCCAGGCCCCAATCGACCATGGCGCCGTTCCTGTCGGCAGTGACACGCAGATCCATGCGCTTTTTATAGCGCCAATGAATCGATCCGTGAATCTGTCAGTGAACTGTAGAGAGAAGCGGCTGGGCGGGCATGCCCATCGACCGGCGATAGGCATAGAGCGCGCGCTGCGCCATATCGCCATCCACGCCCTTGGCCGACAAGGCATTGCTGAACGACACCAGATCCAGACCGTCCGGCGCGGCGGATGCGGTCTGCAAAGACGGCAGGGCCGGCAAATCGGTGGACGGCAAGGACGTGGTGGCGGAGATGGTGGGCGCCGCGACCTTGACGCTGGCGATTTTACTGCCATGGCTGAACCAGCCCAGCACCGTGTCTTCCACGCTATGGCCGGTGATACCCTCGAAGGCCAGATCGGCGACGGAACTGGCCGCGCCCCATAGGCCCCCATAGAGCGCGTCGCCCATGACCTTCTCCACCGCTCCGATATGCTCGCCGGTGATGGCGCGATAAATGGTTCCGATGACCGGCAGGTGCTGGAGCGGATTGATCACATCCAGCAGGTGATGAAAAAAGCCGCCACCGTCCGATTTGGGCGCCGAAACGGTAACCTGTTCCACATTGCTCGCCGGCGACGCCGTGTTCGCTGGCGAGGGCATCATGGCATGATATTCGGCGCTGTAGACGCTCATGGTCTTTGTGGAAAGCAAGCCTCGCGCCACAATTTTTCCGCAACTTTGCTGGAGTTTCACGAAAGAAGAGCCAGACAGGGGGCGGCAAGATTTGCCGCCTTGGTGCCTGGCGGGCTAATCTTGGCCCACCCCAACCCGAACAGCGAAAGCATGCCGACCCGTATCCTTCTGGCCGATAGTGACGAAGTTTTGCGCTCCAGCCTTGCCGAGCAGCTGGAACGCGAGGGCTATGACGTCATCGCCGCCCATGACGGCGAAAGCGCGGCCGCGGCGCTGCGCGAGGCCATTGCCTTCGCCATTATCGGGCTTGCAGATGGCGACGGCGCGGCCGCGGAGTTGCGCAATCGCGGGCTTTCCTGCCCCATTCTGCTTTTGACCGATGGCGAAACGACAAGCGCGCATGAGTGCCTGGCTAAGCCGTTCCGCTTTTCCGCTTTGCTGGCGCGGCTGCATGGCCTGAACACTCATCAATCGGCGAGCGAAGACAAGGTCGTGAAGATCGGACCTTATTCCTTCCACCCCAGCGCCAAGCTGCTCCAGGCCGACGGGCGCAAGGTGCGGCTGACGGAAAAAGAGACCAATATCCTCAAATTCCTGCATGCCAGCTCCGGCACGGTGCCCCGCGAGATCCTGCTGCATGAAGTGTGGGGCTATGGCCCGGCCGTGGCCACGCATACGCTGGAAACCCATATCTACCGCCTGCGCAAGAAAATCGAACAAGATCCGGGAAAAGCGCAGATCCTTCTGACTGAGGGCGGTGGCTACAGGCTCAGCGCGTAGTCTTTTTATTGTCGCGCCGGCAGGCCCTCGCTTCGCTCGGGTTGCCGGTCGCTCCGGGGGGCGGCGGCTATCGCCTCAGCGCTTAATTCTTTTTCGGCGCCAGAATTAACCAGTCGTTCAACCAGCGTTAACACTTCCCTACCTAGAAACAGGGATGGGGAGAAGGCAGCCGCAAAAGCGTATCGAGCCGGGCACCGCGCGCAAGCGCGGCCGCGGCCCTGACACGCCGGCGGACGATGCGCCGCCGCCGAAAGAGAAGCGGCGCGCGACTTGGCCCTATGTGCTGGTGATGCTGCTGGCCTGGGGCCTGATCTTCGGCGGCATTTTCTTTTCGCATTTCCTTTCCAACCTGCCCGATGTGCACAATCTGATGGTGGCCGGTCCCTCACAGGACATCACCATCCTGGATGATCGCGGCCGGCTGATCGCGCGCCGCGGCCTGACACAAGGGGCGATGGTGCGGGCCGAAGACCTGCCCGACTATGTGCCCAACGCCTTCATCGCGATCGAGGATCGCCGCTTCCGCTCGCATATCGGGATCGATCCCATCGGCCTGACGCGGGCGGCCTGGCAGAACATGCTGAACGGCCATGTCGTGCAGGGCGGCTCGACCCTGACACAGCAGTTGGCGAAAAATCTTTTCCTGAGTCCCAGCCGTACCTTCGACCGCAAGATTCAGGAAGCCGCGCTCGCCCTTTATCTGGAGTCGCGCTATACCAAGAACCAGATCCTCACCCTCTATCTCAACCGCGTGTATTTCGGCGCCGGCGTCTATGGCATCGAGGCGGCGTCGGAGAAATTCTTCGGCAAGCACGCCTCCGAGCTGAACCTGACCGAGGCCGCCATGATCGCCGGCAGCGTCAAGGCGCCGGCCCGCTACAATCCGCTCTCCGATTCCGATGCCGGCCTGCAGAGGGCAGGGCTGGTGCTCAAAGCCATGGCCGAGGCGGGCTTCATCGACCAGAGCACCAGGATGATGGCGGAAGCGACGCGGCCCCGCATCGTGCTGGCCAACGGCACGCCGGGCGCGGGCTGGTTCGCCGATTGGGTGGTGGCGCATTTGAACGAAGTGGTGGCTCCCTCTGCCGAGCCGGTGATCGTGGAGACCAGCTTCGACCTTGAAACCCAGACCCTGGCCGAACGCGCGATCGCCAGCGGCCTTGGCACCGATGGCGACAAATACAATGTCCATCAAGCCGCATTGGTGGCCATGACCCCCGATGGCGCCATTCGCGCCATGGTGGGCGGCCGCACCTATGGCATCTCCGGCTTCAACCGCGCCACCGATGCGGTGCGCCAGCCCGGCAGTGCCTTCAAGCCTTTCGTCTATCTCACGGCTCTGGAGCACGGCCACACCCCGGACGACACCGTCAATGATGGCCCGGTGAACATCCATGGCTGGAAGCCCACCAACTATGAAGGCCGCTTCAAGGGCCAGATGCCGCTGATCGAGGCTTTTGCCGAATCCTCCAATTCGGTATCGGCGCAGCTCACCGCAGAGGTTGGTCCCAAGGAAGTGGCTCGCACCGCCCGCCGCCTGGGCATCTCTTCTCCGCTGATGGAAGTCTCATCCCTGGCGCTGGGCACATCCGGCGTGACCCCGCTGGAATTGACCGGCGCCTATGCTTCCTTCGCCAATGGCGGCAATGGCGTGACGCCTTTCGGGGTGATGCGGGTCCGCACCCGCAACGGCAAGGTTCTGTACGAGCACAAGCCCAGTGAGATCGGGGCCGTGGTCGCGCCCAATGAAGAAATGGAAATGATGCGCCTGATGAGCCAGGTCACCGCCACCGGCACTGGCAAGGCGGCGCGGCTGGATGACCGGCCCACGGCGGGCAAGACCGGCACCACCCAGGACTTCCACGACGCCTGGTTCGTGGGCTTCACCGCCGACCTGGTCTGCGGCGTATGGATGGGCAATGATAACAACAGTCCCATGCACAAGGCGACCGGCGGCACCCTGCCTGCCCGCATGTTCCATGCCTTCATGACCGATGTAGAACAGGGCATGCCGGTCCGGCCGCTCACCGGCTCGACCTTGGTGGCGACAGCCGAGCAGCCGCAGGCAGCGGTGACGGCGCAAACACCTCAGCCGGAGCAGGAAAAGCAGCCGGAAAAATCCAAGCCTGACACTTTTGAACGCCTGCTCAACGGCCTCTTCGGCGGGACTTGATTTAATCTACCCCCATCCGTCGCAGCTCAGGTCGGCTTCGCCGACACTTCGCTGCGACACCTTCCCCCTTTTTGTGCTTCGGACGAAGGGGGAAGGAGGCTGGCGGATGCTGATGGTCGCGCCGCGATGTGCGGCGCTCGAGCCAACTTTAGGCCTTCAGCCCATAACGCTGCAGCTCGCGGCCGTGAGTCCGCAGCCAGTGCTGAGGCGCTTCGATGTCAGACACCAACTTCTTCACTTCCGCCCAGAAGCGCGGGCTGTGGTTCATCTGCCGGATATGCGCCACTTCATGGGCCACCACATAGTCCAGCACGAAATCGGGCGCCAGGATCAGCCGCCAGGAAAAAGACAGTGAGCGCGCCGACGAACAGGAGCCCCAACGGCTCACCGTATCGCGCACAGTGATGCGCGACGGCTTGACGCCGATCTTTTCGCCATGCCGCATGGCGCGCGCCTCAAACGTCTTGCGCGCTTCCTTCTTCAGAAAGTCCAGCACCCGGCGTGGGGCATGCGTCGCCTGGCCGCGTACCCAGATCACGCCATCTTCGCACCAGACCGGCGCGGGCCCCTTGGCGGCGGCTCTGATCTCATGCGGCACACCGTGCAACGGCACGCTGACACCCGGCACCAACGACACAGGCTGCGGTACCTTGGCGAGCTGGCGCGCGATCCAGTCCTTTTCGCCGCGCGCGAAATCCAGTGCCGCGGGAAGACCGCGCTGCGAACGTACCGTGACGCAGATTTCACCGGTGGAGGGATTGACCTTGACGATCATGCGCCGCGCCCGCGGATTGAGCCGCACCTTCACTTCCAGAAGCTGCCCATCAATCTTCAGCAGCTCATGACGGAGGGAAGGCTTTTTGCGAAACAACACGAATTTGCCTGCGACGCGGAGATGAGGGATAGTTCTAGCCTAGGTGGCGTGATCACCGGAAGGTATTTCTCCCGTCATGTTTCGTGATGAGCAGATTGCGGCGATGGTCGGCGCCGGCGCCCTGGCGCTGATCCTTGGCGCACTGGGTTTTCAATATCTTGCACACCTGCCGCCATGCGAAATGTGTCACTGGCAGCGTTGGCCGCATATCGCGGCAGCCATTATCGGCCTTGCACTTGTTCCATTCTTGCGCACTCACGCCCGCGCGCTGGCCTGGACGGCTGTTATACTGGTCGTCGTTTCCGGCATGATCGGTGCCTATCAAACGGGCATACAGCACGGCGTCTTCCCCCTGCCTCCCTGTAGTGTCGCGCATGCCTATGTCATGGGTTCGGGAGCAGCGGAGCCGCAGGTCAGCTGCAGCGCCGTGACCTGGAGCCTGTTCGGCCTGTCGCTCGCGACCTACAATGTCATTTTCTCTTTTATTATCGCCGCCACGGGCGCGTTTCTTCTGAGCCGCAAACATGCCGCGTAAACCAAAACCAGCCGCCCCCGGTTCGCCCGTCGATATCGAGGCGATGATCCGCGTGGACCATGCCGGCGAATATGGCGCGGTGCGAATCTATGAAGGCCAGCTCGCGGTGCTGAAGCGCCGCAAAAGCGCCAGTGTGGAAACCATCCAGCATATGGCCGATCAGGAGCAACGGCACCTGAAGACCTTCGACAAGCTGGTGAATGAACGTCGCGTGCGGCCCACGGCTTTAGAACCGGTCTGGCGGGTTGCGGGCTTTGCCCTTGGCGCGGTCACCGCCGCGATGGGAGAGAAAGCCGCCTTTGCCTGCACCGCCGCGGTCGAGGAAGTGATTGACGAGCATTACGCCAGTCAGGTCGCAGCGCTGAAGGACAAGGATGAAAGTCTGAAAGCCACGGTCGAGGATTTCCGCGCCGACGAAGCCGCCCATCGCGACGAGGCCCTCAAGCAGGGCGCCGAACAGGCGCCGGGCTACAAGCTGCTGAGCGAGACCATCAAGGCCGGCTGCCGGATCGCGATAAAATTATCCGAAAGGATATAGGGCGCGAGGAGTTTTGCGGCCTGAGCAGGAGCGAGGAGCGATGTGGGCGAAAAGCCCATGCGCGACGAGCGACGAATTCAGGACGCAAAAGAACCGCGCCCTACGGCTCCAGTTCCGAATCCCAATAAAGATAGTCCGCCCAGCTCTCGTGCAGATAATTGGGCGGAAACCTGCGCCCATGTTCGCGCAGTTCGATCACCGTCGGCTGATGCGGCCGGATTCGCGGATGCATCTTGGCCTGGTTGGGCATGCGCCCACCCTTGGTCAGGTTGCAGGGGCTGCAGGCGGTGACGACATTCTCCCAGGTCGTGCGCCCGCCTTTGCTGCGCGGGATCACGTGATCGAAGGTCAGGTCCTTGATGTCGCCGCAATACTGGCATTCGAACTGGTCGCGCAGGAACACATTGAACCGGGTGAAGGCGGGCCGGCGGGCCGGCTTGATGTAGGTCTTGAGCGAGACGACCGAGGGCAGCTTCATCTCGAAGCGCGCCGAACGCACCACCCGGTCATACTCTTCCAGGATGACGACCCGCTCCAGGAACACCGCCTTGATGGTGTCCTGCCAGGACCAGAGTGACAGAGGGTAATAGCTGAGGGGCCGGTGATCGGCATTCAGCACCAGGGCCGGACAATGACCCGACACGGCCGGCCTTGAGACCACCGCCGCGGCTAGCATGGGAAAAATCCGTCGGGATGACTGAAGACCGATCCCCTTTTTTGCCCAGAATGCGGGGGCCATTTACGCCCAAGCCCCCTTCCTGCTCAAGAGCTTAGCCGATTCGTCATGACGCTTTGTAGACGGAGCGTATTTCGCCCTGACTTTTCAACAGGCCAGCAAAGGCCATGGCCAGGAAACCGCCCGCCATCATCAGCCCCTCCGGGTCGATACCGTGCCCCATCCCCGGCGCCAGATGCCATTGCACCGCCGCGCCGGCCAGGCCCAGCTGGCTTGCGGCCAGGAACATGGCCTGGGGCGGGATCACCGAATCGCTGTCGCCATGGGTGAGAAGAATGGGTGGAATATCTCCGGGCGGCACCGCGCCCGCCAGCAATCCGGAAAAGCCGACGATTGCGGCGGGTCTGACCCGGCGCCGCAGCCCCAGATGAAGAGACAGCATTGTGCCTTGTGAGAAACCTGCCAGCGCTAGCCGCTCCGGCGGCAGGTTCAGCCGCGCCAGTTCGGCATCGAGATAGGCGTCCAGCAATGGCCCCGCCACCTCCACGCCCTTCTGCATCTCATGCGGATCGATGCGCGAGATGGGAAACCATTGATAGCCGGGCCCGCCGGGAATGCGGGTCGGCGCATTGGGCGCCGCGAAAGCCACGGTGGGCAGCAAGGCCCGCCAGTGTTCCGCCAGTCCGATCAGGTCCTGGCCGTCGGCGCCATAGCCATGCACCAGCACCACCAGGTGCGTGGCGGGTCCGCGGGCCGGCGCAATGGTGGGTCCGTCAAGTGCCATGATAAGTGTCTTTGCGTTAGGTTACTCAGGGAAGGCGAGGGGCATGCCCGCGCGGCCGGAAGATTCGAACGCATGATTGTCACAAGGTTCGCACCCAGTCCAACCGGCCTTTTACACCTGGGCCACGCCTATGCCGCCATCACCGCCCATGAGAGCGGTGACGATTTTCTTCTGAGGATTGAGGACATCGACAAGGGCCGCAGCAGGGACAAGTTCGTCCAGTCCATTTTTTACGACCTCAAATGGCTGGGCCTTAGCTGGGACGAACCGTCGCTGCGCCAGTCCACCCGCATGGGCGCCTATGCCGAGGCGCTGGTGAACCTGAAAGCGCGCGGCCTGGTCTATCCCTGCTTCTGCACCCGCGCGGAGATCGCCGCCGAGATCGCCCTGGCTGGCGAGGCGCAGCATGGACCAGAGGGGCCGATCTATCCCGGCACGTGCCGCGGCCTGTCACCGGAAGAAGCGCGCCATCGCATCGAAGCCGGCGAGAACCACGCCTTGCGGCTGAACGTCGCCAGGGCCGCGGCACAGGTCGGCCCGCTGAGCTTCAATGAACAGGGCCATCGCTATCCCGTCGATCCCTTCCGCTTCGGCGACATCGTGGTGGCGCGCAAAGACATGCCCACCTCCTATCACCTGGCGGTGGTGGTGGACGATGCCTTCCAGAATGTCAGCCTGGTGACGCGCGGCGAAGATCTGCTGTCCGCCACCCATATCCAGCGGCTGTTGCAGGCGCTGCTCCGGTTGCCCGAGCCGGCCTATGCCCATCATCCCCTGGTGCTGGACGAAAACGGCAAGAAATTCTCCAAGCGCGACGGGGCGGTAAGCCTGCAATCCCTGCGCGACGAAGGCCTGACCCCAGCCGATATCCGCGCCCGGATTGGGCTTTAGAGTCGCCCCCCTCTGTCGCAACTCGGGTCGGCATGCCGACACCTCGTTACGACATCTCCCCCCGCGATGCGCTTGCGCGCCGCAGGGGGAGAGAGCCTGTGTGTTCGCAGCGCCCCGGCCATGCTAAGACCCCGCCATGTCCGACGCTCTTGACCGCCTGTTCGCCACCATCACCGCCCGCAAGGGCGCCGATCCGGCCAGCTCCTACACCGCCAAGCTGCTGGCAGAGGGCGTGGAGAAGTGCGCCAAGAAATTCGGCGAGGAAGCCACCGAGACGGTGATCGCAGCCATTTCCCGGGACAAGACCGAACTGGCCAAGGAGTCCGCCGACCTCCTTTATCATTTGCTGGTGCTGTGGGCGGCCAGCGGCGTCACGCCGGAAGAGGTCTATGCCGTGCTGCGGGCCCGTGAGGGTCAGTCTGGTCTGGCCGAAAAGGCCGCGCGCAAAGGCTAACCGCCTTTTTGCTCTTCTTCTTCAGACAGACTCTTGACCAGATCAAGCACGCGCTTGCGAACCTTGGCATCCTTGATCTTCATGAATGCCAGCGAAAGTTGCAGACCCTCGCCACTCGATACGAATTCGAGTACCGGCGGCGCTACTTCTGAATCGCTGAGTCCGGGCGCATCGCCCACGCCTTCATAAAAGAAATCCACCGGCACATTGAGAATGCGCGCCACCTCGTAAAGACGGCCGGCGCCGATGCGATTGACGCCCTTCTCGTATTTCTGGACTTGCTGAAATGTAAGGCCAAGCAGGTCGCCCAGCTTTTCCTGACTCATTCCAATCAGCATGCGCCGGATGCGTACGCGATTGCCGACTTGAACGTCGATGGGATTGGCTTGCTTCTTTGGCATGGCGCCCGTTGTTTTGGCCGCGCGGAACTTGCCCGATATAACGCTCGGCGCAAACATTTAATTTTGCAAAGTTGGGTTAGATGACGCGACGCGCCAACCAAAAGCTGAGGACGATTGCGTTAACGATAAAGAAAACGAAGACCCAATCCCCAAGCTGGGTATAGAGCGTCGGCGCAAGGCTTGCGGGCAGCGGCGCATCCACCACGCCCATACGGTTGAGTGCGAGTGCGGCGCGCACGCGCCCGTTACCATCAATCACTGCGCTGATGCCGGTGTTTGCTGCACGCGCAATAGGCAAACCTTCTTCAATCGCGCGCACGCGCGCGATCAGGAAATGTTGACGCGGTCCGGCCCAGGGACCGAACCATGCATCATCAGTAATGTTCACCAGCCAGCCGGGCCGCGGCGCTGCGGGATCGGTGACGGCGTGCGGAAAAATCACCTCGTAACAGATCAGTGGTGAAACCGGCGGCGCGCCCGGAACCGGAAGAAGGTGCGGATGATCGCCGGCGGAAAAACCTTCGCCAACCGCAAGTTGTGTGATGCCCAGACGATTCAAAAACCGCGCGAAGGGCGTGTATTCGCCGAACGGCACCAGATGAAACTTGTCGTAGACAAGTGGAAGCGCGCCGCCCGGGCCAAACAAATAAAGGCTGTTGTAGCCGACGACGCGGCCATCCTGCCGCAGCACACGGTCAGAACCGGTGATCAAAGTCTGGCCGCGGGCGGTGAAAAGCCCAATCTGGTCCAGCGCGCCGGCCGAGCGCGCCACGGGAAAGCCGGTGGCGGCCTCCGGCCAGACGATATGTGTGGGCCGGCCCGGGCGCAGGCTTAGATCAAGCAAGCGCTGCCAATTCCGAAGCAGCAGATTCGGCTGATATTTTTCCGTTTGGGGTATGTCCGGTTGTACCAGACGCAGCGACACGCCGGCCACGTCGACCGGCCGTATCGCCACCAAACGCCAGGCGCCGAAAGCCCAAAGTCCCGCGAACAGAAGCAGCATCAGGCCAGGCACACACCAGCGGCGGGATGCGAGTTCGGCCAATGATGCTCCGAAAAGAATGGTCAGAAAGGAAAGCCCATAGGCGCCCATCAGGCTGACCGATTGCAGCAGTGCCAGGGAGGCGCCCCACCCATAAGCAGACAGATTCCAGGGAAAGCCGGTCAGGACATGGCCGCGCAACCACTCGCCGACCGTCAGGCACACGGTGAAGACAAACAGCCGCGCCGGACCATCCTGCCAGAAATAAACCGCAACGGCCGCAGCCAACGCCCCAAACAAGGCCAGGCCCGCCGGCAACAGCAGCAGCGCAAAAGGCAGCTGCCAGAGGTGATTGTCGGGATCGACCTGGAAGGGATAGACGATCCAGTGCAGGCCAACCAGAAATTGGCCGAAGAAAAAGGCCCAGCCGATGAGCGCGGCGCGGCGCACCGGGCGGGCGCCGAGGTCCGCGCCATCCAGCAGCAGAACCAGCGCGGCGTAGCCCGCAAGCATGGCGGGGAAAAACTCCACCGGCGCGAAGGCGGTCGCCGAAAGCGCACCCGCGGCGAAGGCAAGCCCTGTGCGCCGCCAGCCGGATGCTGCCCGCAAACTCTCGCCCAGGTTGACGAGAAACGTCATTTCGCCGCGTCGATGGGTTTTTGCGGCAGCCTAATGCGCAGCTTGCGTATCCGGCGGGGATCGGCTTCCAGCACCTGGAATTCGCTGCCATCGGGGTGGGTGACAATCTCGCCGCGCTGCGGCACCCGTCCCAGCAGCGACACCACCAGCCCGCCCAGACTGTCTATGTCGCGTTCGGCCTCTTCCTCGCTCTCCCCGCCTGAGAAATCGTGACCCGTCTCGGCCTTGAAGTCGTCCAGATCCATGCGCGCGTCGGCGATGTAGGAACCATCCTCCGGCTTCAGCGGCGCGGTGACTTCGTCATGCTCATCGGAGATGTCGCCCACGATCTCCTCGATAATGTCCTCGATCGAGACCAGGCCGTCTGTGCCGCCATATTCGTCGATCACCAAGGCAAGGTGGGTATGGGTCGCCTGCATCTTGAGCAGAAGATCCAGGGCGCGCATGGAGGGCGGCGCAAACAGGATGGGACGCCGGAGCGCCGTGATCTTCGCGTTCGGCGAGACGCAATAGGCCCCATCAGCTTCGGGCGAGAGCAGGCCCATCACGTCCTTCACATGGATCAGGCCGGTGGGATCGTCCAGGGTCTCACGGAACATGGGCAGGCGCGAATGCTGCACCTCGCGGAATAGCTTGAGCAGCTCGGCCAGGCCGATGCTCTCGTCCACCGCCACGATCTCGGCGCGCGGGGCCATCACATCGCGCACCTTGAGCTCGCCGAAGCGCAAGAGATTGCCCAGCATCACCCGTTCCTGGGCCGATAGCGCCGGGGACTCGCGCTCGCTTTCCTCGATCACCTCCTCCAGGCTTTCGCGCATGGCGGTGGCTTCCCGGTCCTGGCCGGTGATCTTCTGCAACAGGCGCTTGAGCGGATTGTCGTTCATTGCGGCGTGGCGTAAGGGTCGGCAATACCCAGACGCCCCAATATCTTCACTTCCAGGCCTTCCATCGCGCGGGCCTCAGTCGGGCGCTCGTGATCGTGCCCGGCCAGATGCAGCACGCCATGCACCACCAGATGGGTGGCGTGGTCGGCCATGGTCTTGCCGGCGGCCTTGGCCTCCTTCCTGGTCACGCCATAGGCCAGCGCGATGTCGCCGGCATACCCATCAGCCCCTGGAAAGGAGAGCACATTGGTCGGCTTGTCCTTGCCCCGGAAATTGTGATTGAGCGTGCGCAAATTGCGGTCACCGGCCAGCAGAATGGTGAAGCCGCCCTTCAGCCGCGCCGCCTTGCGCGCCGCTTCGGCGGCGCTGGTGAGCCGTGCGGCCAGGCCACGATGCGTACGCCACTTGGGGTCTTCGACCAGCAGGGTAATCCCGCTCATGATTCCCCAATATTAGCTATTTATTCTGGCGATTATAGGCGGCGACGATGCGGGCCACGAGCGGATGGCGCACCACGTCCTTTTCGGCGAATCGGGCCACGCCCACCCCTTCTACGCCGTCCAGGATGGCCAGCGCCTCGTTCAGGCCCAGCGCTACCCCGCCCGGCAGGTCACTTTGGGACGGATCGCCGGTGACAACCATGTGACTATCTTCGCCCAGCCGGGTCAGCGCCATCTTCATCTGGGCCGGGGTGGTGTTCTGGGCCTCGTCCAGGATGACGAAGGCCCGTGTCAGGGTCCGGCCGCGCATGAAGGCGAGCGGCGCGACCTCGATCACGCCCTGTTCGATCAGCCGACCCGCGGCTTCACCCAGCACGTCGAACAGCGCGTCATAGAGCGGGCGCAGATAGGGATCGATTTTTTCCTTCAGGTCGCCGGGCAGAAAACCCAGCCGCTCGCCCGCTTCCAGGGCCGGGCGCGACAGGATCAGCCGGTCCACCCGCCGCTCGTGAAGCATATGGGCGGCGAAGGCAGCGGCGAGATAGGTCTTGCCGGTGCCGGCAGGGCCGATGCCGAACACCAGCGGGCATTGGCGCATCAACTCCAGATAAGCGGCCTGGGCAGGCGAGCGCGGCCTGACCGCACGCGATGACGCGGTCTTGATAGCGCCCGGGGCATTGACGCGGCCGGCATCGGTGAAGCGGATCTCCGCATCCACCTCAGCCAAGGTGATGCTTTCGCCGGCTTCCAGCCGGGCATAAAGCGCGCGCAGAATGGAAGCGGCACGCTCGCGCTCCTTGCCGGTGACGGACAGAAGATTGCCCCGCGTGTCGATCCCGGCATCCAGCTTCTGCTCGATACGGGCCAGATGCTTGGCATGGGCGCCGGCCAGCGCGGCCGCCAGCGCATTGTCGGGAAACTCCAGGGTCAGCGCATTCTTCTTGGCGCTCAAATCAAGGCCCCGTGCAGGCTGTTGGCAGTGCGATGGGTAATCTTCACTTCGCCGGCCTGACCGATGCGGGCGGCATCGGCTTCTACATGCACCGGCTGCTGGTAAGGCGTGCGGCCCATAATCTGGCGGGCGCCGCGAGCCTGCTTTTCAAACAGAACCGGCAAGATCTTGCCGATCTGGGAATCGTCAAAGGCGTATTGCTGAGCCAGCAACAGTTTCTGCAACACCCCCAGCCGCGCCGCCTTCACCTCCTCCGGAATCTGCTTGCGCAGGGTGGAAGCGGGTGTGCCCGGCCGTTTGGAATATTTGAACGAAAAGGCAGTGGCATAGCCGATGTCGCGCACCAGCTGCAGCGTGGCTTCAAAGTCGGCATCGCTTTCGCCGGGAAAGCCGACAATAAAATCAGAGGTCAGTGCGATATCGGACCGTGCGTCTCGGATGCGATCCACCAACCGGCGATAATCGTCGGCCTTGTGCTGGCGGTTCATCGCTTCCAGCACCGCGTCCGAGCCCGACTGTACCGGCAGATGCAGATAGGGCATCAGCTTGGGATTGTCGCGATGGGCGGCAATCAGGTCGTCAGCCATGTCGCGGGGATGGCTGGTGGTGTAGCGAATGCGGGCGAGACCTTCGATCCTGGCCAGCTCATCGCAAAGCCGGGCAAGCGACCAGTCTTCACTGTCATAGGCATTAACGTTCTGGCCGAGCAGCACCAGTTCGCGCGCGCCCTTTTCCACCAGTTGGCGCGCCTCGCGCAGAATGGCCTCAGGGCTTCGCGACTGTTCGGCGCCGCGCGTGTAAGGCACCACGCAGAAAGAGCAGAACTTATCGCAGCCTTCCTGCACCGTGAGAAAGGTGCTGACGCCCGACTTACTGGGCGCAGGCAGGGAATCGAATTTTTCCAGCGCCGGGAAATCGGTCTCCAGCACATGGCCGCTTTCGCGGGCCTGGCGCGCGATCATCTCCGGCAGGCGGTGATAGGATTGCGGCCCCACCACCAGATCCACCGCGGGCTGGCGCGCCACGATCTCTTCGCCTTCCGCCTGGGCAACGCAGCCCGCCACGGCCAGCACCATGCGTTTTCCCGCCTTCGCCTTTTCCGCCTTCAGGGTCCTGAGGCGTCCCAGTTCCGAATAGACCTTCTCGGCCGCTCTTTCGCGGATATGGCAGGTGTTGAGGATCACCATGTCAGCGCCCTCGGGCCCATCCGCCGCCGCATAGCCTAGCGGCGCCAGCAGATCCGCCATCCGGGCGGAATCATAGGCGTTCATCTGGCAGCCATAGGTTTTGACAAAGAGCTTCTTCATGCAGCCGGGTTTATCGGGTTCTAAGAGAGTAAATTCAAGAATTCAGGCCGCAATCCGGCCCTGCAGAGCTTCGGCCACACCCGTCTGGATCACCTGCTGGGCCCGGAGCGCCAGGGTTTTGCGGTCCATGTCGTCCAGGCTGAGGGGGGCGTGGAACTGGACAACGACCTCAAGCGGCCCCGCCAGTATGGCCTCCCAGAGATGGGGCATCATTTCCATGTCGCCATACCAGGCGAATAAGGGCCGGTTTTCGCGGCCCATGGGCAAGCCATAAAGACCGGTAAAGGCGGCCGATACCGGCTGCACGGCGACATGCTTGCCCCCGGCCAGAACCGCTTCCGCCGCCCCCAGAAGCGCGCTCTTGAACGGCAAAACCCGATTGCCGTCATGGCTGGTGCCTTCGGGGAACAACAACAGCGTTTCCCCGGCCATAAGGCGCTCGCGAATAACATCGCGCACTTCGCCTGTGGCGCTGCGGCGCTCGCGCTCGACAAAGACCGTGCGCTGCAGCCGCGCCAGGGTTCCGAAGAACGGCCAACGCGCGACCTCGGCCTTGGCCACGAAGCACAGCGGCGTCGCCGCCGAAAAGATCAGGATGTCGGCCCAGCTGGTGTGATTGGCGACCATCAGCACGCCTTGCCCCGTCACAGGCTTGCCACGCACCCGGATGTGAATACCGAAGATCGCGCAGACCAGGTGATGATATCGGCCGGGAAAGGTCCGTGCCGCCGGCAATTTAAGTTTGATGAACAGCCACTGCACCGGCATGGCCGCCAAGGTGACGATCAGGAAAACGGCAAGAATGGTGGCGGCACGCAGCCGTGCCATCACGCCCCGAGCCCCGGCTGCGTCACGACTGGGGCTTTCGCCCTTTGGGAACGCCATAAAGCTCGAGGCGGTGATCCACGAGCTCGAAGCCCAGTTCTTCGGCCACCCGGCGCTGCAGCTTCTCGATATCCTCGTTGCGGAATTCGATGACGCTGCCCGTCGCGACGTCGATCAGATGGTCGTGATGGGATTCAGGCACTTCCTCATAGCGCGAGCGGCCATCGCGGAAATCGTGCCGCTCCAGAATTCCGGCATCCTCGAACAGCTTGACTGTGCGATAGACGGTGGCGATGGAGATGTGCGGATCGATGGCGGAGGCGCGGCGGTAAAGCTCTTCCGCATCCGGATGGTCGGCGGCATCGGACAGGACACGGGCGATCACCCGGCGCTGGTCCGTCATCCTAAGCCCCTTGTCGACGCAGGCTTTTTCGATCCGCGTCAAAGTCATCGTCCATCCCACCGAGAAAACGTCAGGTTACGGCAAATCGGGGGGTAGCGAAAGCCTGAGAACGGCCGCGTCCCCGCCCCGATAATAGCCTTTACGCGTTCCGACATTGGCAAATCCCAATCCGGCATAGAGCGCCAGCGCCGCCGGATTGTCGGTGCCGACCTCCAGGAATATCGCCGCCGTGCCGCACCGTCGCGCTTCGGCGATGGCAGCGTTCAGGAGCGCGCGGCCAAGCCCCTTGCCGCGGGCCTCAGGCGCAACAGCCAGGGTCAGAATCTCGGCCTCATCGCCGGCCACGCGCGCGACCACAAAACCGTCCCGATTGTGAAAGGCAAAAGCGCCCGGCGTGGCCAAGGTGGTGCGCAGTGAAGCCGCATCCCAGGCATCGTCAAAGCAGGCGGCATGCAAGGCCGCCAGCGGAGCGGTATCAGCTTCCGGATCGAAGGGCATAACTTCAAACAAGGGTTTTTCCGCCTGGGAGCTTCGCGTCTGGTGCGCGCAGATATAATGGTCCCGGAGCTTCCGCCGTCGCGGGATATTTCCGCGCCAGCCGCGCCACCCACAGCGCATCAGGCTGACGGATGATGGAAAGAGCAAAGTCGCGGCCCAGCTTTTCGAAAGCCGATGCCGCGCCCGTTCCCGCAAGCGCGCACGAACCGAACGCCGCGATGCGCGTCACGGCATCGGCAAAAGACAGCACCACCGGCGGCTGCTCCACCGTCTCGCCATCGCGCAACAACAAATAGGCTTCGGCGCGACGCGCGTCATGGATCACAGCGGCCTTGGGCAAGCCGGTCTCGGCCATCGCCGCCATCGCCATGGCTTCTAGCGTCGTGACACCGGTCAGCGGAATATGCAGCGCCAGGCGAAGCCCGCGCATGAAGGCAAGGCCGACACGCTGGCCGGTAAAGGTGCCGGGGCCGACCGTGACGGCCAGGCGGTTCAAGGCGGAAAATTCCACACCAGCCTGCTTCATCGCCTCGTCCACCATGGGCGCAAGACGTTCGGCATGACCGCGCTCCATCGGCTCAAAGATATGGGCGATCGGCTTGTCATCCTCGAGCAGCGCGACAGAACAAGCACCGAGGGCTGTGTCTACAGCCAGTAGTTTCACAGGATCTTGCAGGCTTCGTCGAAGGAAAGCCGCGCTGCGCGGGGCCGAAGGCCTTCGCGTTCGCCATAGCCCAGATTGCAGAGAAAATAGGATTTTATCGCTGTGCCGGCGAAAAATTCCTTGTCGATACCATGACGATCAAAACCGGACATAGGCCCGCAATCCAGACCCAGCGCCCGCGCCGCCAGCATGAAATAGCCACCCTGAAGTCCGGCGCTGCGCATGGCCATGAGCTGCGCCTTTTCCGGATTTGCCGCCAGGTCCTTGGAAAGACCGTCAGCCAAATGCGGCGCCAGCTTGGGCAAGGTGCGCGCGAAGTCCAGGTCATAACCGACAATGGCGGTGGCGGGTGCGCTCATGGTCTGCCGGCGATTGCCTTCATCCAGCAAAGGCTCGAGCCGTGCCTTGGCCTCTTTCGAGACCACGAAATGAAATCGCGCCGGGGTGATATTGCCTTCCGTGGGCCCAAGCCGCGCCAGGTCATAGATCGCCATGAGCAGAGTTGGCGTGACCGGCTTATTCTGCCATTTGCGCAAGGTCCGGCCGTTGCGGAAGATCGTCTCCAGCGCCGCATCGGCGATGGCGTGGTCCGGTTCTGCGAGATAGGGCTCGGCGCTGTGCATGGCCAAAGTTATCACACCGCTTCGACGGCGGTCACTTCCGGCACATAGTGGCGCAGCATGTTCTCGATGCCGTTCTTGAGCGTCATGGTCGAGGAGGGGCAGCCCGCGCACGATCCCTGCAGATGCAACGAGACCACGCCCGAGGCGCCGTCAAAGCCCTTGAAGATGATGTCGCCGCCGTCCTGCGCCACGGCGGGACGCACCCGGGTCTCGATCAATTCCTTGATCTGGTCGACCACCTCGGCGTCTTCCTCGTCATAGCTTTCCGCTTCGCCGGCCTCTTCGGACGCGCCTTCGAGCAGCGGCAGGCCTTGGGTGAAATGCTCCATCACCGCGCCCAGGATGGCCGGCTTCAGATGCTTCCATTCGCCGTGGCGCTTGGTGACCGAGATGAAGTCCGCGCCGAAGAACACCCGGCTGACTTCGGGAACGGCGAACAGCGCCTTGGCCAGGGGCGAACGTCCGGCGCTGTCGGCACTGGGAAAATCGGCCACCTTGCCTTCACCCATCACCTCCCGGCCCGGAAGGAATTTGAGGGTGTTGGGATTGGGCGTGGATTCGGTCTGAATAAACATGGCGTCCGCCTGGGAAGTGCATGCCTTACATGAACCTCAGCCGCCTCAGCATCAAGAGATTCTCAGAATATAGTTTTACCCGGACAATATTGACTTAGTAGTTTCACCCGGATAAATCTATCCCTATGAGATATTCTGCTTTTTCGGGCTTTGCTCATCTGGAAACCGGCAGCTTGGCGCAAGCCTATGCCGCCGCTCGAGGCGATTTGGCCGCCCTGATCTTCGATCGGGAAACCGGCCGGGTCGTAGACATAGACCCCCGCTTTCCCCCCGATGCCGAAGGTCCCCGCCCGGGCCGGCCGAAACTCGGAGTGGTGCCGCGGGAAGTGACCCTGTTGCCCAAACATTGGGACTGGCTGGCCGCCCAGCCGGGCGGTGCTTCGGTGGCGCTGCGCAAGCTGGTGGAAGAGGCGATGAAGGACCCTCGCCTGCAGAGTCGCGCCCGGCGGGATGCGGTCTACCGGCTGGCGACCGCGCTGGTGGGCAATGCCCCAGGTTATGAGGAAGCCATGCGAGCGCTTTATGCCGGCGAGGCCGAGGATTTCGCGGCCCATATCGAGGCCTGGCCGCCGGATGTGCGCCGGGTGCTGGAAGAAATGGCGAAGGACGCTTTCAGCTAGAAATCGACAGCAATGCCCTTGCGCTCCCAGTCGCCAAAACGGGTGGGTTCGGGGCCCTTGGGCCCGCCCTGTTCCAGCGGCAATTTCTGGCTGGATTCCTGGGCCCGGCGGGCTTCGGCTTCCGCCTTGGCGCGCGCCCCCGCCTCGGCGATACGGCGCGAAACGGCCGGGTCGATATCTGCTTGATCGGACATGGCGCGATCTTACATCTGTAAGGACACAGGGAGAACCCATGAATACGCTTCGCACCGGGATGCTGATGGCCGCGCTGACCGGGCTGTTCCTGGCGGTCGGGGCGCTGATCGGCGGCACCAATGGCATGGCGATCGCCTTTGCCTTTGCGCTGGCGACCAATCTTTTCGCCTACTGGAATTCGGACAAGGTGCTGCTGTCCATGTACGGCGCCCAGCCGGTGGACGAAACCACCGCGCCGGACCTTTACCGCCTGGTGGCGCGGCTGGCGCAGCAAGCGGGCCTGCCCATGCCCAAGGTCTACATCACCGAAAATCCGCAACCCAACGCCTTTGCCACCGGCCGCAGCCCGGAACATGCCGCCGTGTGCGTCACCAGCGGATTGCTGCAACAGGTCAACCAGGAAGAACTGGCGGGCGTGCTGGCCCATGAGCTGGGACATGTGAAACACCGCGACACCCTGACCATGACCATCGTGGCGGTAATGGCGGGAGCCATCTCCATGCTGGCGAACATGGCGTTCTTCATGGGCGGCGGGCGGGATCGCGAAAACCCGCTGGGCATTGTCGGTGTGATCCTGGTGACCCTGCTGGCGCCGATCGGGGCGATGCTGGTGCAGGCAGCCATCTCGCGCTCGCGCGAGTTCGAGGCCGACCGCGCCGGCGCCGAGATTACGGGCCGGCCGCTGTGGCTGGCCTCGGCGCTGGGCCAGATCGAGCGCGCCGCCGAACGCACCGAAAATTATCCGGCCGACGCCAATCCCGCCACGGCGCACATGTTCATCATCAATCCTTTGCATGGCGGGCTTTCAGGCCTGTTCGCCACCCATCCCTCGACCGAGGAGCGCATCGCGCGCCTTAGAGCGATGGCAGGCGGCGCGGCCGTTCCTGTGCGTAAGGGACCGTGGGGGTGAGACGCGTCCCGCGAAGCGGGTGAGTAGGTCCAGTGGACCTGCGAAAGCGTCGAACGCCGCAGCGGCGCGCGGCCAAGCGCGACGCGAGGCCGGGACGCCGCGAGCCAAAGCGAGCGGCCGGAGAGTTGCTTCAGCCTTGGGCGGCATACCCACCATCCACCGGAATGGCCGTACCCGTGATAAAATCCGATGCCGGCGCCGCCAGGAACACGGCGATCCCTGCCATATCTTCCGGCACGCCCCAACGCCCGGACGGCGTGCGGGCCAGCACTTTCTCATGCAATCCCGACACCTGTTGCCGCGCGCCCTTGGTCAGCTCGGTGTCGATCCAGCCGGGCAGCACGGCATTGACCTGAATATTGTCGCCGGCCCAGGCGGTGGCCAACGACTTGGTCAGCTGCACCACACCGCCCTTGCTGGCGCCATAAGGCGCGGCAAAGGACGCGCCGAAAATCGACATCATCGAACCGATATTGATGATTTTGCCGCCCCGCGCGCGCAAATGCGGATAGGCGGCCTGGCAGCAAACAAACAGGCTGGTCAGGTTGATGTTCAGCACGCTGTGCCATTCGGCGAGGGAATAGTCTTGCGGCGGTTTGCGGATGTTGATCCCCGCATTGTTCACCAGGATATCCAGGCGGCCGAATTTCTCGGCTGCCGCATCCACCGCGGCCCTGCAGCCGCTCTCCTCTGCCATGTCCACGGCCACGGCAGCGGTGTCCCGGCCCAGCGCTTCGACGGCGCGCCGGTTCTTGTCCGCATCGCGGCCGGCCACCATGACGCGCGCGCCCGCATCGGCAAGCCCCTTGGCCATACCGAGGCCAATGCCGCCATTGCCGCCCGTCACCAGGGCGACTTTTCCCGTTAGATCGAATGCCGTCATGACCCCGCCTTTCCTGTCAAAGCCGCCATACTCTAAACAGAAGCCATGACCGAACCCCAATCCGCCGCCGGGCTGCCGGCCCGCCGCGCCGCACTGGCCATGATCTCCAGCGTGCTGCGGCAAAGGCGGGCGCTGGATTTCCAGCTTGAGCAGTTGAAAAGCCTTGCTCCCCGCGATGCCGGTTTTGCCCGGGCGCTGGCCAGCCAGACCTTGCGCCATCTGGGCGCGCTGGACGCGGTACTGCGCAAATTCCTGCAAAAGCCTTTGGCGCCGCACAAGGCGGGCGCGGCCAGCGAGATCCTGCTCTTGGGCGCGTGCGAGCTTTTGATCCTGAAAGTGGCGCCGCATGCGGCGGTGGACGCCGCCAATCAGCTTGCCGCCAAGGACAGCAAGGCGGTCCATTTCAAGCCGCTGATCAATGCCGTGCTGCGCCGGGTATCGCGCGAAGGCGAAGCCGCATTGTCGGGGCTGGACCGCGAGCGGCTTTCGACACCCGATTGGTTGTGGCAGCGCTGGGCCGCGCAATATGGCAAGGACACCGCGCGCGCCATCGCAGGCGCCCATTTGAAAGAAGCGCCCCTCGATATCGTGGTGAAGGCAAGCGCGTATCCGGACAGCGAGTCGCCCTTCGGTCAGGTGCGCCGCCTATCGGCCGAGGGCCGCATCGAAGACCTGTCCGGCTTCGCAGAAGGCAACTGGTGGGTACAGGATGCCGCCGCAACCCTGCCCGCGTTATTGCTGGGCGATGTCGCTGGCAAGCGGGTGCTGGATCTCTGCGCTGCGCCGGGCGGCAAGACCATGCAACTGGCGGCGCGCGGCGCGAAGGTGACGGCGGTAGAGATTGATCCCGCACGCGCCGCCCGCATCCGCGAAAATCTGGCGCGCACCAAACTTTCCGCCGAAATCATCGAAAGCGATGTGCGCGACGTCACCGCGACCGCGCCGCTGGTGTTGCTGGACGCGCCCTGCACCGCCACCGGCACCATCCGCCGCCATCCCGATTTACCCTGGATCAAGGGCGCAGCCGACGTGACCGTTTCAGCGGTCGCGGCCTATGAGATTCTGGAAAGCGCCGCCGCCAGGGTCGAGCCCGGCGGCACCTTGGTCTTTGCCGTCTGCTCCTTGGAGCGCGAGGAAGGCGAAGAGCAGATCGCAGCCTTTCTTGCTGCCCATCCGGAATTTGCGCGCGCGCCGATTTCGGCAGACGAACTGTTCGGCCACAGCGAATGGATCACGCCGGACGGCGACCTGCACACCCTGCCCTGTCATCTGCCGAACAAAGGCGGTATGGACGGCTTTTACGCGGCGCGGATGAAGCGCCTAGAGACGCCCTAGCGCGTAAGCCACCGCCAGATACACCTTGCCGGTATCGGAAGAGAGCAACGTGGAGGTCAGGATGCCGCCGCCATCGCCCTGCTTGGCCTGGTTCAGCAAAGTCTCGAACTCGGCCAGATAGGCATCGGCCGCGGTGTGGAAGCGCTTGTCGTCGCGATAGAGGGTGGTGATGCGGTCCACCGCCGTGTCATCGATCGCATCGGCCAGCCGCCGGGCAAAGACAGCGCGATCGCCGGCGAGATAGCGCTTCCAGTCCTCATCGCCCGGCTTGGTCTCATCGAGCTGCGACAGATCGATCGCCATGTCGGCCAGCGCCAGTTGCAGCGCCCCCAAGGTGGCGGCGGTTTCCACGCCCGCCCTTTCGATGCGGGGGTGCGGAATCTGCAAATCGCTTTCGTCCACGGCCGCCAACAGGGTCTTCATTTCCCACTTGGCGCCCTCGGTCTTGGCTGGGTCGGGCTTGCCCGCCGCCGGCTTGCGCGAGGTCAGCTTGCGCGCCAGGCCCTTCAGCCCGTCAGCTTCCGGTTCGGGCTGCGCTTTCATCGGGCCACCCTGATCGGGCGGGGTGAACTTGCCGGTGGCGCGGGCATGGAGCGTGGAAAGCGTGCGCGCCGACAGGTCCAGTATCGTTTCGGTCTCCGTCGAGACCAGCTGGCGCACCCGCCGCGCCTCTTCCTGCGCCAGGCCCGGCAGGCGCATCAGATGCTTTTCCAAGTCGCGGCTGGTCTCGGACAAGAGGGTACGCATCTTTCCGGCTTCGGCGCTCATCTCGCCGGCCGTGCGCAGCAGGCGGTCACATTCCGCCATCGCCTCGCCGACCAGAAGGCGCGCATCATGCTTGGCCTGGGCCGCGCTTTCCCCGATCAGGGTCTGGGCGCCCTCGCCCGCGTCCTTGACTGCCGTGGCCAGCGACGCCAGCACCAGCGAAGCCGCCTCGCTGGTCTCTTTCAGATGCTCGGCTTCGCGCGCAAAAGCCTGGGTCAACTGTGCCGCCCGGGTGGCGGCGTTGGACATGATCGCTTCCAGATGCCGTTCGGCATCGCCGGTGACCATTTCGAATTTCTTGGCCTCGCCGCCCAGAATGCGGATGGCGCCTTCCATGCCAGTGCGCTGCTGGGAAAGGGCGCTCTCGAAATTCTCGCCTTCCGTCTTCAGCTTTTCCACCAGCTCGCTCATCTGGGCCCGGTGCTTTTCCTGGCGCGCCAGCACGAATTCGGCCCGAGACATGGCGGCGTCGGAGACTTCCTCGATGCGGGAGGCCTGCACCTCCAGCGATTTGGCCGCTTCCAGCGGCGATTCCGCCGCGCTTGTGATGGCGGCGCGGAAGCCGGCCGCCTGCACATCCAGCGACTGGGTCGCCATCTTCAAGGTGCCTTCGGCGGATTCCATCATGGCGCGCAGCTGGGCGCCCCGGCCCGCCACGGTTTCACCGGCACGGCTGGCGGCGTCCGTGAGCAGGTCGCCCAAGGTCTCGATGCGGGCGCTTTCCTGGTTCAGGCGCGCGGAGATGGTGTCGCCACGCACCTGGGCGCGGGCGCCGGCATCATCCAGGGTGGCGATCTGCTTTTCCAGCACCGCTTCCAGGGTGCGCATGCGCTGGAAGGCGGCATCCAGACCGGAGTTGAGACCATCCAGCTCGCGCCGCACCACGCGGGCCAGCCGCGTGGCTTTATCGGCGGCAATCTCGTCGGCGGTGAACAGCCGGTCGCTGGCCGCCAGCATCTGGCGCGCGGCCTCGCTCATGGCCATGCTGCGGGCGAGCGCCGTGGCAATGGTCATGAAGAAGATCGGCGGCATCAGCATCGCGGCAGCCAAAGCGGCCATCGTTACCAGTGGCAGCTCCAGAATTCCGCCCAGGCCCCAGAGGCCCACGGCATAGGCGCCGCTGACACCGATCCAGAACAGCGAACAGAGCGCACCGCTCACCAAGGTCAGCCGCCCGAAGCGGCTGGATCTGATTTTGGGAGTCGGCAGAGTCACCGGAACCGGCGCCTGCGCGGGCGCGTTCGACGGCTTTTCCAGCGGTACGGTCTGCCCGAAATTCCTGACCATGGCTCCCTTAAGCCCTGAATTGCCCGCCTTTTTTAATCTAATCACGTTTAAAGCCCGTTTCACACCATTTCACACAAAAAGCCCGGATTAACGGGCTCTTAGCCCGAAATCGGGCAGGATGTCGGGCCTATTCCGGGACGTCTTGCCATGGCCGATACACCGGTCGATCTCGCCCATCTCGCCCGCTATACCGGCGGCGACAAAAGCCTGAATGCCGAGATTTTGCGGCTGTTCGATGGCCAGATCACCGAGATGGTGGAGCAGCTCCGGTCCATCATCGCCCAGCGCGATCCAAAGAAATGGCGCCAGGTCACCCACACCATCAAGGGCGCGGCCCGCGGGGTCGGCGCCTTCGCCATGGGCCAGGCGGCAGCCGATGCCGAGCCGGTGGATCCTTCCGCCCATCCCGACAAGGCCGACCAGGCCTTGGCGACCCTGAAAAATCAGGGCGAAGCCGTGCAGGCCTTCATCGCCGACTATTTGGCGGCTTAAAACTCTCTCCCTTTTGGTGTAGCTGGCAGCGGCATTTTGCATCGCCGCTGTGCAGGCTTTGGGGTTGTGCGGGCCCGGCCTTTTTACATATAAAAGCGCTGTTTTCTCCAGACTTACATCAAGTTAAGTGTGGAATGATGCTAAGGACTTGAAATGACGCAAGCCATCGAGACGGATGTCGCCATTATCGGCGCGGGCCCCATCGGCCTGTTCGCGGTGTTTGAGCTGGGCCTGCTGGATCTCAAGTGCCACCTGATCGACATCCTGGACCGGCCGGGCGGGCAATGCACTGAGCTCTATCCGGAAAAGCCGATCTACGACATTCCCGGTCTGCCGGTGGTGACGGGCCAGGAGCTGGTCAATCGCCTGTTGGAGCAGATCAAGCCCTTCGATCCGCAATTCCATTTCAGTGAGATGGCGACTTCGCTTGAGAAGCTGGCCGACGGCCGCTGGAAGCTGAAGACCGATGCCGGCACTGAGATCACCGCCCCGGTGGTCGTGGTCGCGGCTGGTGCGGGCTCGTTCCAGCCCAAGCGTCCACCCGTACCCGGCATCGAGAAATTTGAGAATGCCGGCGACGGCATCGGCGTGCATTACGCCGTGCGCAAGATGGAGACCTTCCGCGGCAAGAACATTCTCATTGCCGGCGGCGGCGATAGCGCCCTCGATTGGGTGATCAACCTCGCCCCGCT
>Ga0265338_10001086_pt1 | contig 45172 bp, 61 predicted proteins | sample 42126metaG_FD_193579 | JGI IMG/M metagenome (GOLD analysis project Ga0265338, IMG submission 193579) | Rhizosphere microbial communities from Carex aquatilis grown in University of Washington, Seatle, WA, United States - 4-21-26 metaG | ecosystem: Host-associated > Plants > Roots > Rhizosphere... | reverse complement strand
ACTTGCCTGTAAAGCAATATTCTTTAGCAATCTGATTCATAGGTATTTCCCGAATATCTCCACAATCAGAAAGTATTTTAATTGCTCTATGAATGGCGTTTGTTGCTCCAATCCGGTCTTTACGAAATGAAGCAGCGGCAGCTAACCGCCTATGCACATAGGTAAGAGTTACTATTCTGGCTGAATGCAGGTTTTCAGTTGAAGCTTTATAACCTTCTATCTTGCTATATTCGCTTGTCAGATAATGCTTGAACACTCTGCAAACTTCATCAATCTGTTTTGTTTCCTCTTGATCTAATCCAACTTCCCCTGTTTCAAACTTTTTCAACATCATCTTAATATCTGAAACAACAATATTTATCGCCCAATTTGCAGCATCTTTGCAAACAACAGGTTGATAAGGATTTACACCAACACAAACCAAAGCAGCTATTTTTAAGGCTTTAATATGTGCTCTGTTCCATAATTCTTCAACAACTCCTGCTTCACTTGAATTGATTTGCAAATCACAATACTTATCAAACCTGCTTAACACTTCTTTTGCTTCAGGCGAAGTATCAACCTTAATAACTTTGTTAGCATGAATTTGTGTAAGAGAATGAGCACATAAAGCAGAAAGTTGTTCAACTAACTGAAAACTAGGAACAGCATTAGCATGTTCTTCATTCAAAGGTACTCTTATACCTTCATATTGAATAATTGTAAATCGGGGCAACAAACCATCTTCAATGGAAGTTTCAGAAAGAGCTTCAAAGAAGTTTTTAGGAGTAGTTTCACCAATCATGGTAAAAGCAGGAGCTAAAAGCGGTTCAGTATTCTTTTCTCTCTCGCTATAAATAATTGGGTGAAAAACATCACCTTCACCGGATTTGTTAAAAATATCCAGAAAGTTCCTACGCAAGCCAACAAGATTAGAACTTGCATTCTGTGCTGTTAATTGTTTAAACAACAAACCTACTTCCCCCATAACTGAAACAAATGAAGGGGAGGTTTTGCACATGTACTTTATTAATGCTTGTGGGCTTGATATTTCAGCAGGTCCGATAAATTCACCGGCAGCAGGGACAGTTCTTTTAACAGCAGAAATTAACTTGTTAATACCTTTTGCAATTGCTTCTTTTCCTCTACCGGTTCTAGCTAATAGCAAGATGTATTGGTTTAATCCGGTGTTAGAAATGTTATAGGACCGGCCACAAATACCGGCCATAAGGGACAAAGCACCGGCAAGGGCAATTTCCGGCACCGGTCGCGGTGCTGCTGCATAGATGAATCGGGCAATATCTCCCACTAGTCCAGGCGGTGCTTGATACGGGTTCCCTTGCTTCTCTTGGGCTATACCTAAGTATAGGTCTTGCTCTAAAGTCCCTTCACAGGTGAAATTTGGAAGCCTATTTTTTGTGCAATCCGGGGTTTGTTTGGGTTTACTAATCTTTTCGGCTTTTTTCTGTTCTTTTGCGGCTTTTGCAGCAGCTTTTTCAGCTAGTGCTAACTCAACAGCGTTTTTTAAACCGTCAACATCAACAGGAGGTAACATTCTGTCAAAGCTTTTGTTTATCATGTAATCGGTGTAATCTACACGTAAAGCTTTAGGACGTTGCCCCAATGCACTATTTCTAAACAGTCTTGTTATTTGTTGCCGATTTTGTGTATAGAATGCAAGAATATCAACATAAGCGTAATCAGCTTCTGATTGTGATTGGTATTTTTCTCTCCATCTACCTTCACGCAACAAATTAAATAAGTCACCGTTTCTAGCATTTAATGCCATGTTTATAACTTGTTCATCAGAATATCTTTCTTGTTCATCACCTGAATAAATTAAAGCTGCTGCACCCCCTCCCCCCATTTGTTCCCACAATATGTTCAGTAACTCTTGGCGGTTTTCAATCGGCGCTTCTTTATAAACGTTGCCGGTCATTGTCATAAACCGCAAGTTTGAATACACTTCAACGCTGCTTCTTTTTCTACCTGCTTTAACTCTACCTTTAACTATAATATGCAAACCTTGACCGCTAGGGGAAATTTCAGAGTAAGAATTAAATTCATTGTAAATTTTTATTTGTCTATCCATTATCACCGCTTTTTCTTCAGATGATAAATGGTTTTTAGGTTCATCAAGATCAATAAATGTAAAAGGGTCGTTGTCAGATAATACAAAACCCAAACCGGAATAATAATGCACAACTGATAAAGCTTCTTCATAACTAACCCATGTGTTAGGATCATTAACAGAAGCAAGAGAACCGCTTAAAGGCGAATATGGTATTTTAGTTGCTTTTCCTTCTTCAGCTTCTTCTAATTTCCAACAAATCCAGCTATTGAAATTTTTCATTTCATCAGGAATACGACTATACATTAACATACCTCTTTAGGTATTTAAATTATATTGCAAACTATAATACTAATGCTTTGCCAGAAAGAAAAGAATACAGTTTTTCAATTCTATTTACAGAAGGGTGTTCAATGCTATCACTAGTAGCAAGTTTTCTAATCCAATCTTCTTTTTCACCTATAGCATTAGCAATAACTTTTAAACTTGTTTTTCTTTCTTTCAGTAATTTTAAAGTTATAGACAACAAAATCGGCTCCTGACAGCACATAAAATTAAACTCCTTTAACTTAATTCTTTAAAGCGTTGCATATAAGTAACTCTAAAAAATTTTTAGGTCAAGAGAAAATATTACTCATTTTTTTCTTGCATCGGAATAAATGTTCATGTATGTTCCCTTTCACCTTTCAAGCAAACCCTTTCAGGAGATTAAAATGTTCAAAGAATCTAAATTTGATTACCTTGCAGAAGCTGCTGTTACTGTGTCTCATGATTGGTATGGTGAAAAAATATCCAGGGAACACTTTTTAGATTCTATGTCTATGAGTATTGGACATTTAAAGCAGCTTGATAGAATCAAGAAAAGCCTTTTTTATGGTAGAGATTTTATTTTTAACTATGATCCTGAAACGGAAACAATCAAAAACCTACCTGAAAAAATCTGTACAAATCCTAAGGAAGCAGAATACATAATTCACGCAATTATCGGTATTGCAACTGAAGCCGGAGAACTTCTTGAAGCTTTACACAAAACCATTCTGTTTAATGTTCCTTTTGACATTGTAAACCTGATTGAAGAATCTGGTGATTCTTTTTGGTATCATGCTTTACTGGCTGTAATGTGTCAGACTGACTTTGAAACCATCGAAAGAATCAATATTGCAAAACTCCGCAAGCGTTACCCTGATAAATTTACTGCTTTTGATGCCAACAACAGAGATTTGCAAGCAGAAAGAACTATTCTTGAACATAAACCCGAAAATCTATCTACATTTATCAAAAGCAAAAGGGGTTTTAATTGGGTTATGTTTGCTGAAGATGTATTGAAACATGTTGATAATTATACCGTTCCGCAATATGGCGATATGGGGGAAGATCAGGTTACAGATTGGACCGCTGAACATTGCATTGAACAAGCTAAGAAATATATGAATCGTTTTGGAAAAAATAATAGACCTGGACAAGAAAAACTTGACTTGCTTAAAGCTGCGCATTATGTTTCTTTGGCTTGTGAAAAGATGAATGTATGAACCAGGAAACTTTAACACTAATACAAGATTGGATTGAAGCAGATGAAAAGCTAACTGTTACTAAAGCAAACGAAAATAGACTTAGGAAACTGTTAGTCGCTGCTTTATTTCCTAATCATAAAGAAGAAGGTTCTGAAACTTACGAATTGCCAAACCCTGATTACAAAATAACAAGTCAGTTTGGCTTAAACTATAAGCTTGAAAAAGATGAAGAAGCAATTCAACAAGTTTTTGATAGATTAGGTATATTGTCCGATGGAGAATGGATTATCGAAAACTTGTTTAAACGTAAGCTTGAAATAGTACCTAAAATTTATAATCTGTTGCCGGCACAGTATAGGGAAATTGTTGACGAAATTGTAACAATTCAACCTTCAACACCGCAAGTTAAATTCATTCAACCGAAGGAGAAAAGCAATGATAAAACATTACTGTGATTGTTGCGGTGAAGAAATAAGTGATAAAAACGAAACTATTTCGATAACTCCTAACAAAAACGGTTATCATAGAGAGGTTAAAATAAAAATTCAGGATGTTGTTGATTTGTTCAATTACAAATTAACTGAACCTAAAGACATTTGTAAATATTGTCTTATTACAGCAATTAAGCGGCTTGACAATAGACCTAAAGCACAAGAAAAAATCTGCATTAATTGCAATACTCCTAGTAACTCAATTCCGTGGAGTAAAGATTAATGCAACTAAAAGACCTTAAACCAGCTAGCCAAATAGCGGCTAACATGGGAATCAAAAGCATTATTTACGGTCCACCAGGATCAGCTAAGACTCCTATGGTTTTAACGGCTCCTAGACCGGTTTTATGTGCTATTGAACCAGGACTTAAAAGCATTCGTAATAGCAATATTCCCACATGGGAAGCTTACACAATGCCTAAGATTCTGGAATTTTTCGAATGGATTAAAAAAAGTAATGAAATAAAAAACTTTGACACTATTTACATTGACTCGATTAGTCAAGGTGCTGAAGTTGCTTTGATGGATGCAAAAACCAAATCCAGGGATGGAAGAAAACATTATGGCATTCTTTCAGAGCAAGTAATGGAATGGGCAAACGATTTATTTTATATGCCTCAAAAGCATATTGTGTTATTGGCAAAAGAAGCAAGCAGAGAAAAGAATGTTTTTACAGTTGAAAACGGTATTCCTAAACAAGTTCAAGTTTTTGAAAAAATACCGTATTTTCCAGGACAAGATTTAAACACAAAAATTCCACATTTGTATGATGAAATACTTTATGCTTGCAAAACAACTATTCCTAGAATTGGTGAAGTAAGAGCAATAAGAACAAGAGAAACAGAAACAATCTTAGCTAGGGATAGAAGCGGGATGTTAGATGAATACGAACCGCAAGATTTAACTGCTTTGTTCAATAAAGCTATGAGATGAAATTAGCCTGTTTGGTGGAATTGGTAGACACAACAGACTTAAAATCTGTCGATTGCAAAATCATACCGGTTCGATCCCGGTAACAGGCACCAATTAAAAAGGAGGTTGTTAAATGGATTCAGATATTTGTTATAATTGCATTGAAGGTAAATGTGAAAATCAGCACCTTGAATGTGATAAGAAGTGCTCTTTGTGTCCTAAACACAAATGCAAAAAGAGTTTTCCTAAATGCCCCTCTGACAAAAAAGGAGAAGTGAAGCAATGAAAGAAGAAAAGAAAAAAACCTGTTCAAGAGCTTGTGCCGTTCAATGAAGAACCTCCTTGTAAAGTAGGTAATACTAAAACGGGCTGTCCTTCAAGCTGTTCCTGTACTCACATTCTGCAAAAAGATAACAAAATGTTTGGTCCTAACCTGTAACAATGATATTTCAAGTTTCAAAATCAGATTCAAGAAGCGAATTGTTCAAACAGATGTTTGAATACCTGAATGAAAAGTTTCATGTTTGCCAAAGAGAAGAAGAATATTATGAATTAACAGAAAGGAGAATTGAAGAAGTAAAAACTGTAACTGAAGTTATCGTTAACCAATCAACAAAGGAGAATGAAACAATGGCACAACTTCTTAATCCGTTTGACGCAACACAGGTTGATCCGGCAGGGACTGCACCATTTTTTCCTGTTGGAACTCACAAAGTAGTTATTGTGGGCAATGAAGTTAAAGCAACCAAAGATGAAACAGGCGGTTTGCTTGAACTTACCTTGCAGATTATTGAAGGTGAATTTACCGGATTGCAAGCACCTTACCGGCTGAACCTTTACAACAAATCAGAAAAGGCTGTTGAAATTGCTTACAAACAGCTTTCCGCGATTTGTCATGTTACCGGCGTTTATCAGGTTCTTAACGCCGATGTACTCATGAACATACCTTTCTTGGCCGTTGTAGGCTTGCAGAAGAAAGTCAAAGCCGATGATCCTGATTACACCGAAATCAAAGGTGTTAAGGATATTCACGGCAATGATCCAGGTAAGCAGGGACAACCGGCACAGCAGCAAGCGGCCAATAATTTTCAAACTCAGCAACAGCCGGTGCAGCAGCAAGCGCAAGCCGGTGGTTGGCAGCAACCTGTACAACAGCAACCTGTACAACAGCAGCACCCGGCACAAACTGGATGGAATCAACCGGCACAGCAACAGCAAAATACCGGTTGGCAGCAACCTGTACAACCAGCAGCTTCCGGCGCTCCTGCATGGGCACAGAATAAGTAATTCCTTTTTGACAATTTATAACAATAAAGGGTGTTTAACAGCACCCTTTATTTTTCTCTCCTAAAAGGTTTTTCCATGTTTGATCTTACTGACATTACAAACAGAAAAATACTAGCCGATAAAATCAAAGAAGAAATTGATTCTTATTGTGCTTATATATATGACGATGGACCTAGAACACATTTAGGAGCTTCTTTAATAGGGGATGAATGCAACAGAAAATTATGGTATACATTTAGATGGATAAAACATGTAACACATGAGGGGAGAAAATACAGATTATTTAATCGAGGTCATAAAGAAGAAGCAAGATTTATAGAATGGTTAAGAGGTATTGGTTTTGATATTTACGAAACAGACGATAAAACAGGACGACAGTTTAGAATTGCGTCAAAATGCGGTCATTACGGCGGATCATTAGACGGTATAACCACTTTCCCGAAAAGGTATATTATACATGAGCCGTTTTTGCTAGAATTTAAAACTAACAAAACCGGATCAGAATTTAAAAACCTTATAAAAAATGGAGTAAAAGCAGAAAAACCTAAACATTATAAACAAATGTGTGTATACGGCAAAAAGTATAACTTGCGATATGCCTTATACATGTGTGTAAATAAAAATGACGATGATATACATGTTGAAATTGTTCAACTTGATTGGATATTGGCCGATGAATTAGAAACAAAAGCAGAAACAATTATTTATTCTCATGTTCCGCCTGAAGGAATTTCTTTAAAACCGTCATATTTTAAATGCAAAATGTGCGATTATCAAGGGGTTTGCCATAAAAATGAACCTATTGATATAAATTGTAGAAGCTGTTTCTTTGCAAGACCTGTTGAAGATAAACAATGGAAATGTGATAAATATGGAATTATTCCAGGTAAAGAAGCTATTTTAAACGCTTGTCCTGAATGGAAATCAATACTACCGTAAACCAGGATTGTAATTAAATGTCTTTTGTATATAGAGATTATCAATTAGAAGCAATACAAAGCGTATTTGATTATTTTGATAACGGTAATGCAGGTAATCCTTGTTTAGCCATGCCTACCGGTACCGGTAAAAGTCCTGTAGGTTGCGGTTTAATTCATAGGGTAATGTCGCAATGGCCTAGTCAAAGAATAATGATGTTGACTCATGTTAAAGAGTTGATAGAACAAAATTATAAAACAATGAATATGGTTTGGCCTAATGCTCCTATAGGGGTTTATTCTTCAGGCTTAAACCAAAAAGATATAGCACAACCTGTTATATTTGGCGGTGTTCAAAGTGTTGTAAATGTTGCAGAAGCTTTTGGACATAGAGATTTGTTATTAATAGATGAAGCACATTTGCTTTCACCTAAAGATGATACAATGTATCAAAATGTTATTCAACGTTTAAAAGGGATAAATCCTTATCTTAAAGTTATTGGCTTGACTGCTACACCTTACAGATTAGGTCAAGGCATGATGACGGATGATGGATTGTTCACCGATATTTGCTTTGACGTTACCGGAATGGATGCTTTTAACCGGTTTATCTATGAAGGTTATCTTTCACCGCTAATCGCTTTTCCAACAGAAACCGAATACGATGTTAGTAATTTAGATTTACATAACGGTGATTTTGTACAAAACCAATTGCAAGCCGCTGTTGACGTAAAAGAAATAACAAAAAAAGTTTTAGAAGAAACTTTAGCAAAAGGTTACACTAGAAAATGTTGGCTTGTATTTGCATCAGGTATTAAACATGCTGAACACGTTGCAGAAATGCTTAACTTGTTGGGCATAAGATCAGCGGCAATTCACAGCAAAACTAAAAACAGGGATGATTTAATCAAAGCCCACAAATCAGGCTTGATTACCTGTTTAGTAAATAACAATGTTCTTACTACAGGCTATGATAATCCGTTAGTTGATTTGATTGTCTATTTAAGACCAACAATGTCGCCAGGATTACATGTTCAGATGTTAGGTAGAGGCACAAGACCTGTTTACATTACCGGTTATGATTTATCTACAGCATTCGGTTTAAAGGCTCATTATCACGTTTTGAGCACCCTTGAAGGACGTTTAAACGCAATTGCCAACGGTCCTAAACAAAACTGTCTGGTACTTGATTTTGCCGGTAATACAAGACGTTTAGGACCTATAAATGATCCATTAAAGCCTAAGAATAAAAGAAAGGTTTGTGATTGTTGCGGTGAAAAGAATCTTAAAGCCGCTAAAATTTGTGTCAAATGTGGTTCAGAATTAGCTTCAGGGGATGCACCTATAAAGATTTGCCCAGGTTGCAATGCTTATAATCACGCATCAGCTAGAACCTGTTGCAATTGTGGGCTTCAATTTGAAATAAGAGAAAAGTTAGTTGCAACAGCTTCGACTGTTCCAATTATCAAGCAATATGAACCGCCTATAATTGAATGGTACGATGTTGATAGAGTTTTATATACAAAAGAGGTATCAAAAAGCAAAGGAATATGTTATATAAAAGTGTCGTATTTTAGCGGTTTGCTTATGTTTAATGAGGTTGTTTGTTTAGAACATGGCGGACATGCGGCAAAAAATGCAAGGGATTGGTGGAGAGAAAGATTTAACCTTTTCCCTGAAGTTCCGGTTTCAACCGATGAAGCTTTAAAGCTGATACATACACATGGAATCAGAACACCGATTAAAGTTAAAGTTCACGTGAATAAGACCTACCCTCAAGTGTTATCTTGGCAGTTTGCCTAAAGGAGTTAATTTAATGTTACAAGTTCCTTTTGGATTAGAGAAATACGATAATAATATAAGTAAGAGCTTTAGAGAAGATTCAAATCATACTTTAGGAAATATGATAAGATGTGCTTTAGCTCTTGCTCATGCTGCATCTGAAGAAGTTGTTAAAAGCTGTTTAAGCTGTGAATTTTTCAATGAACAAGCTGAAAAGTGTAACAAATGGAATGCAAGACCACCGGCTAGAATTATAGCTTTCGGTTGTCCTGATTATTTAGATAAAGATTGTATTCCTTTCTAGCAGGAGTTTAACAAATGGCAAAGCTTAAACAAAATGCAAATTCTCCTTCTGCTAATTTAATAGCTGCTTTGCGATTTGTTAATTTAGCTCAAAAGAAAAACGGTAACGCAATGCAAACACATTGCAATATCGCTAATAATTGTATCATTGCAACCGATGGAATAATAACAGCCGGTCATAAAATACTTGAAGATTTAACTGCAAAGCCTAAAACCCTGGAACTAATAGAAGCTTTGGAAAATTGCAATGAAGTTGCCATTGCACAATTTGAAGATTCTATTTCAATAACATCCGGCAAATTTAATGCTTTTATCCCTTGTCTTGCCGAAGCCTTACCTTCAAGTTATCCTGATTACCCTTGTGCAGAAATAAACAATAAGCTTAGGGATGGTTTCAATACAATTGAGTTTTTAGCACAAGAAAAAGCTAAAGAATTAATTGCAGGTACCATGCTTTTAACTGCTTATTCCATGTTTTCAACTAACAAGTTTTTGTTACTTGAATACTATCACGGTATTAATTTACCTTGCAATCTTGTTATTCCGATAAATTTTGTTTATGCGATAGCTGAAACAACTAAAAATCTTACCAAGTTTGGCTATGGCGTAAAAGAAAATGGAATTATTAATAGCATAACATTTTGGTTTGAAGATGAATCTTGGATCAAAACACAATTGTTTCAAGAGCAATGGCCGGATGTAACAAAAATATTAAATGTGCCCACAAATTATATTAGCCTTTATCCTGGCTTCTATGATGCAATCGAAGCTGTAGCACCTTTCACCGGCAAAACTGAAAGCGTTTATTTTAAAAAGGACTTGCTAAAATCGCACAAAGATGATAAACAAGGGGCTTCTTTTAAGGTTGAAGGTTTGCCGGATAATATGAGGTACAACTATAAATTTCTCAAAATGATAAAACCTTTTACAGCCAATGTTGACTTTACCAGTCATGAAAGCAAAGTTTACTTTACCAATGGCGAAAATGTAAGAGGTTGTTTAATGGGAATGAGAATTTAAATGTTATTCTATAAACAAAAAGGTAAAGAGTTAACAATACCTCTTGAAAGAGAAGAAAGGATTGTTAATTATTTTACCCTTGAAGAATTGCAAGCAGAAAAGGGCAATGCTTTACTTTTCGATTGGGAAATATACCCTAATTATGCTTGCGTTAGTTTCATGTCTTTTACTTCCGAAAAAGTTATTTCCTTTGAAATCTCCCCTGATTGCGAATTAGACAGAGAAAAGCTTTACTGGATTTTGCTAAACTTTTGTATTGTGGGCTTTAATAGTCAACATTTTGATATTCCTATTACTTGGCTTGCTTTAACTGCTGCAAGCAATCAAACTCTTTATGAAGCAGCACATGATATAATTGAAACAGAGTTAAGAGGTAAAGAGTTAGAAATCAAATACGGCTTCAAGGTATTTAAAACAAATCACATAGATATTAAGCCTGTTGCTCCTTTAGATTGTTCCCTTAAACTCTATGCGGCTAGACAGCATGGAAAACGTTTACAAGATTTGCCGATTGATCCACATAAACGATTAACTAAGGAAGAAGCACAAAAGGTATTAAAGTATAATATAAATGACCTGGAATTAACCAGGGGATTGGTTCAGGAACTTGCACCGCAACTTGTTTTAAGGTATCGGCTAGGGGAAGAATACAATCTTGATCTTAGAAGCAAATCAGATGCACAAATAGCAGAAGCTATCATTGTATCTGAAGTTGAAAGCATTAACGGCACAAAAGCTAAAAGACCTGTTTATAAAGCAGGAGAAACTTTTAAATATAACATTCCAGATTACATTAATTACAAAACTTTTCCTTTACAGCAAGCTTTAGAAGTTATAAGAAATGCCGTGTTCACCATTCCTGCAAATGGCAAAATGGAAATACCTGTTGATATTGCAAGATTGCATATCAAAATAGGTTCAACAGAATATGCTTTAAAAATAGGCGGTTTACATAGCAATGAAAAAAGCATAAGTCATTATTCAAACGAAAATGTAATTTTGATAGATTCAGATGTTGCTAGTTTTTATCCTAGAATTATTCTAAATCTTGGTTTGTATCCTAAGCATTTAGGAAAAGCTTTTCTTAAAGCTTATGATAAACTTGTAACAACCAGATTAGCCGGTAAGGAAAGAACAAAGCAGATAAAAGCAACTATAAAAGAATTAGAAAAGATGATTGCTCATTTAAAAGATCAATTATCTGAAAATAAACTTGAAGCTTTAAAGCAAGAGTTGGAAAATACTGAAACGCTTATGAACGGTTTAAAAATTGCCGTTAATGGTGGTTTTGGTAAACTCAACAATAAATACTCTAACCTTTGTTCTCCTGATTTGATGATTGCTGTTACTATGACCGGTCAATTATCCTTGCTTATGTTGATTGAAATGATAGAGTTAGCAGGAATACCTGTTATATCTGGTAACACAGACGGCATTGTTATTAAATGTCCTAAAGATAGATACAAAGATTTAACAGCAATTATCAAGGAATGGGAAAACTTAGCAAGGTTTCAAATGGAAGAAACAAGATATAAAAGTATTCATTGCAGGGACGTAAATAATTATTATGCAGTTAAATTGAAATGGGATGATAAAAATAAAGTTTGGCTTGATGAAATAGACGGTTGCAAAGTGAAAGGTTGTTACTCTGAAAGGGGATCAGCTTTAAACAGTAGACTTTCCAAGAATCCCACAAATCTGGTTTGTTCAGATGCTGTAATGCAGTTTTTAACAAAAGCCGTTCCTGTTGAAGAAACGATTATGAACTGCAAAGATATTACAAGATTTGTTACAGCTAGAAATGTTAAAGGCGGTGCTCAAAAAGATGGAATTTATTTAGGAAAGGTTGTAAGGTGGTATTATGCAACCGGAACAGATGGAGAAATTAATTATATTCTTTCTGGTAACAAAGTGCCTTGCACCGATGGAGCAAAGCCTTTAATGGATTTGCCCGATACTTTACCCGATGATATAAATTACAAATGGTATATTGAAGAAGCAAACAAATATCTTGTTCAAATAGGTGTTTATGCTTCTAAGGACAAAGCCGCGCAAATCGCTTTTTGGTGAAACTAAAAAATAAACCCCCTAAGCAAGATGTTTTCTAGGGGGTTTATTGTAATTAATGCTCGTACCAAAATAAATTTATATTTACTCCTGTTTGTGCTGTTCCGTTGTTTGTAATTTGTATTACATAATCAGTATTAGGTTTTAACACCCATTCGTTTTCAGGTTGTTCGCTTCCACCTGATTTAGAACTAGCACCCAAACCAGCACCACCACCTATATAATCGCTAGGCAATAAAATACCAGCACCTATTGCAACATTCGGATCATATTTTATAATTGAACCTGAGGTACAGTAAGGTATAGGTTAGGACAAAAAGACGACTCCTAGCCTATGCCTTGGAAGCCGGTCATTGCTTCCCTTGACATTTTTCTGCTGATTCGAGCAATTTTGCTAAAGCTTGATCCGATAATAACCATCCTTCAGCTTCCGGTGATCCTGGCAATTCTCCTTTGTGTATCTTCATCACTTTGGAGTCCTGAAGAATCACCTGCTTGCTTGCACAAGCTGTCAATCCTAGCGGAAACAGCGTCAACATTGCTATCAGCAATATCTTCCCTTTTTTCATTTGCTTTAACCTCTTGTATTGCAGGTTGTACATCTTGCCAAACCTTAAACAAAATTCCGATGATTGAGCAAATAAGGGTTAGCCATTCCATTAGAGTAACGGTTGACCGGAAGTATTTGTTTCCGGTGCAGCGGTTCTAGCAGCAACTTCAGGTGCAAGTTTGTCAGGAGCAGCAGCGGCTTGTTTAGCAAAAGCTGCATCAATTAATGCTTGCAATTCTGCTTGACCTTGATTGTTATTTTTTGCATCAGGAACAAGATAGCAAAAAACCGCCCAAAGAGCACAACCGATACCAACAGGTAAGCTCAAATGTCCGGTTTGCAGTTGCTGCATTACAGCAGCGCCAACAGCAGTTACAATGCCAAAAAGCGTAGTTTTCCAATTACTGATAGACGGTAGGTTAACAGTTACTTGCGCCATTTTCCTTTTCTCCTTTTTCTTGGGTTTGTTTACATTGACCGCAATCAATGCAATCCTGATTATCACAAACGTAAGAATTTAGCAATACACAAAATTTACATGCTTTGCTCATTAGTCAATTGTCCTTTTTTCCCAGGATAACATATAACGTTGCATTTTAGGATTTTTTTGAACTATCTCGACATAACGTTTAGATTGAAGCCTGTTCAACATAAGCCAAAACATAACCCTGTTAGACTTATCTTTAATACAAGCTTCTTCATTTCCTTTTACTTCTTCGTTCTCTACAGTAAAAACAGTAATCTTTCCATCTTTCAAGCATTTTTCATACTGTGATTCTGAAATGGTTGTTTCTGTTTCAGAAGTATAATAATCAGTTTCAGTAAAATCATTGATCCATTCAATTGTTTCTTTTGATAGACTTGTTACAGGTTTTTTAGGATGATATTCGTTTAAACCTATGACGATTTTTTGAACATCTTCAACAGCCTGATTTGGCATTTTGGCGCTAGTTCCATCCCCACAATTAACCGCTGTATCAAAAATCTCTGTTGCTAAACCCTGGCTTTTAAGCAAATCCAGATTTAAAGGTTTCCAAAAGTTGTTGTTGTAATAAATAGAAGCTTCTTCAATGGTTGCGTTTCGATTGTCCTTTTTAGTTGTAGCAGGAGCTAAACCATATTTAGTACATCCGAAATGCTTAACGCCGTTTTTATCTTTCCAGTAATTGCCTAAATCATTTTTATCACATTGCAAACCCCCTTCTCTACCAAAAATAACAGGTAGAGAAAGTTTAATATCAGCAGCTTGTGTAATTGTGGGAATTAAAATAAGAATTGCAAAAATATACTTTTTCATTTTTAAATTACTCCTTTTTATAAACAAAGCCAAGTAACAGCAGGGTTAACGGTGCTTGCCGGAATGTTTATAGTAGCTGTTGTTGTTGTTGTTGCAGTTACTGCGCATAAAATAGGCGAACCGCTAGTATAAGCGTTACAGACACAAACCGGATTATTCGGCCAAGTTGCAGAAAAAGTAACAGTTGCAGTACCGCCACTTGTACCAGTCCAGGACATATTACCTTTATTATCTGTGCTTCCACCTAAAATTGTTGCAGTAGAGGAGCCGAATTTTCCTGTCGGTGCTGTTCCGGTCATAGTAACTTGACCGCTAAAAGTACCGTTAATTCCTGCAACATTTCCCAAACCAGATAAAGAATCTGCTGTTGCAGCATGTAAATTAGGCACAACAGTTGTACTAGAAACAATTAAAGGCGGTGTTCCTGTAGCAACAGAACTTATTAACTGAGAACCTGCAACGGTACCAGTTATACTTGCATTACCGGATGATGTTAAATTACCGCTTACATTTAAACTTGTTCCTGTAGCAGCACCAATATTAGGAGTTACAAGAGTAGGCGAATTATCATAAACAAGTTTTCCTGTTCCTGTTGCACCTGTTGAAGTTACACTTTCAAATGTAGTATGACCACCCACAGTTAAATCTGCCGTTACTTTAGCCGTTCCTGTAACCTCTAATTTATATCCGTTATCTACAGTTGAACCTATAGATATATCACCGGTATTTTGAATACGCAATCTTTCAGCGTTAGTAGATGTTCCTACTTGTGTTGTTTGAAAAGTTAAAGCGGTGCCTTTTGCTGTAGTAGTTAAACCGCTTGCTCCTGCAACATCAGGCTCTTGAACAATTAAACTAATAGTTCCTACACCAGATGTTGTATAAGCTCCAACACCAGGACCACCTGTAGCTATCCAAGGTCTTGCACCATATACCATTAAAGTCTGACCAAATTTTCTACCAGTTTCGGCACCAGGAGAACCGTTACTTGCTCTTTGTGTTATTGAAGGGCCACCTGAATCATTAGAATAATCAATAAATAAAGGAGATTCATTTGTACTTTCAACAATATGTAAAGGTGCAAGAGGTGAAGTTGTGCCTATGCCTAAATGACCAGATGAATTTAAACCAGGATAACCGTTATTAGCATTTTTATTTGCTATATTTTCAGCGGTATAGCCTAAATTTGCTTGTGCTCCAATAGTGTTATATGAAATAGTTTTGCTAGTGCTTCCATTAAAACTTGTTCCAGAACTATCACCAGTACCGCTATTATTAAAATTGATACTATTTGTTGTAGTTCCAGCAGAACCACCGCTACTTATATTCATTGTTCCATCTGATAAAATAGTATAACCAGTTCCTCCATTTTTAATCATACCTAAAGAAGAACCTGCTATAACAGGAGTTACATTTAAACCATTTTCGTTATTGTCTAAAACTGAAACACCTGCGTTTGATAAAGGATAAGTTGAACCGTAATTATTTATTACATTGTAAGCATGATTGTTTTTAATTTGAATCCCAGATACGTTAGCAAAAGCATAAATTGCACCAGAACCGGTTGCCTTACCGTTTGTGGGATTTGTAGCATATCCTCCTGTAAAACCAGAACCGTTAATATAATTATTGCTAACAATTACTTTTTTACTAAGATTGCCTATGGTTATTCCATGAATATTGTCTGAATCCGAACTAGCCCCGTTACTTCTAGCAACATTTGTTAAAATATTATCTGCTATAATAGACTCAGTTGTGGGAAATAAATTAGCAACATTTGTATTTCTCCATTGTTCTAATAATATTCCAGAACCAGCTATATTATCTATTATGTTTCCAGTTGCAATTACTTTGTTTAAACCTCTTAAACCTATTCCTGCAACATAGTTTACATTTTTAGCAACATTGTTTATTACCCTAGCGTTATAGGTATTCATAACTTGTCCGTTCATAGTAACACCTGATAAATACCCTGGCTCAAGATACCTATTTAAAGTGTAAATTCCAGTTTCAGAACCAACAGGAGGTGTTGTCATAACATATTTATTACCTGCAATTAAACCATAAGCATCATCTTGTGTATCTGAAACATAATTATTTGTTACAGTCCAATTATCAGAACAATCTATGTGAATACCATCTCTTTTAGAACCTAATACTCTATTGTTTCTAACATCTAAATAATTGACCATGTAAGTAAAAAGACCAAATGCAGAAACTCTTTTTGTAACTATATTATCATAAAGAACATTTGTTGACCATTGAACAGAAACAGGAAACCCTATATTTCTACCTGTAGTCATTCCAAATTGACCATATGGAGAACTTACAGGTTCAGGAGTCCAATCATTTAAATAATCAAAAGTAACATCCTGTACTTTAACATCATTGCAATAAGTACAAAAAAAACCATAATTATCATCTAACGTTATTTGTCCACCGCCGTAAAGACCTACATGATTTATGCTAGGAACGGTTGTATTATTGACAGCAGGAGCAACTATTGTTAGTTGAGAATCATCTATTGTATCAACGTAAGTTGTGTTTATGTTATCTTTAATAGTTGCAAGCAAGTAATAATTTCCGCTATCGCCTGTTTTAGTTCTGTAAATTTGCCTAGCTGTAACAATATTTTGCGGTCCAATTGGAATATTAGAAACAGTAACAGTTTGGCCGGTGCCTGTAACAGCGTTTATTTGGTTTGAAGCTGCACCTGTTGTTGTAGTTAAATCTCCAAAAGTTGTAATGTAAACAATTTTATAACTATGTGTTCCAGGTGTTATATTACCTCCTGAAACGGGAGTATTCGCAATAGGAGCAATAGGAGCAGATAAAACAGAAGGAACCCCTACTATAGCCATTGGTGCCGTTGGTATAACAGCATCTGATTTTTGACCTAATATACAATTTTTCCCAGGAGGTATAAAAAAGTAACCAGTTCCGGCAGTTTTGATAGTTTGAGCTATATTGTAAAGTGCTAATGTATCAACAGTTTTATTTGAAACATCACCATTACAAACTCCCCCCCATTGCGGATCAGTAGGATTATAACTATTAATTGTTTGATTTGCAGTAATTCTAGTTAAAGCTGAACCGTTGCCATTTGTTGCAAGTTTGCCGTTAAAAGTATTCCAATCAGTTGAACTTAAATAACCATTTGTGCTTGTAGTTGCTTGTCCTATCCCAATTGTTCCGCTTGAAGTTATAGGACCACCGGTTAAAGGAGCAGATACAGAAACGCTAGTTACAGTTCCACCACCGGTACCAGTAACAGCAGAATGATTAGCTGAATAAGTTGTAAATCTAACAACATCAACTTTGTTATTAGCTTGAATTTGCCTGTTAGCAGAGTATGAGCTAAATTTAGTTTTATCTAACTTTGTATTAAACTGAGATTGTCTGTTTGCAGAATAAGAATTAAAAGCAGTTTTTGATTCAGCATCAGTTATACCATAACCTGATAATGTTGAAGGTTTACCGGTTATTTCAGACCAAGTAACAGTTAATCCGTGATAAATATTATCAAAAAAAGTTTTTAAAGTTAGTCGTATATTTGACCAAGTAACTTTTTTTAAAACTCCTGATACAAAACCAAAATTATCAGTATCACCAGGAGTTGCACTTGAAGCACTTGAAATAGACGCTGCGACATCAGCAGAGCCGCTTACATGGATAGAGCTATAGGCTTTTTGAACAAAAGCGCCGTTTTGCAATCCAATAAGATGTAATTTATCGGATTGTGATTCATTTGCTTTTGCAGAATTGCCAACATAACTTTCTAAAGTAGTTGTGCTAGTTGCAGCATAACAAAGGTTAGATAAGAGCAAAATTGAAATAACAATTAGTTTTTTCATTATTCCCCCTCAGAACATTTAAATTTATTATATTTACATCTTTCATTTATAGCTTTAATATCACCTTTTACTTCTTCAATTGCTTTAACTTTTGCTTTATCTTCTTTAAACAATTCAACAACATCAGAATGCAATTCTTCCATTTTTATAATAATTGTGGCGAGTTTGTCTTTTATCAAAATGCCCACAATTGTAATAAGCAGTCCAATAATTCCAAGTCCTAAAAGCCAAATAAAATTTTGCAGATTTGCAGGCATAAAATGTTAACTCCTAAAAATAAATTATTTGCCAATAGCAAACCAGTAATAAGTAGAAGGAAATGCAGACGTGTTATGCAAAATAAAACCATTTACAGTTACATTAGTTACATAATCATGAACTTGCGGTGTTGCATCAGCAGCGGTTGCGGTAATCTGTATATTAAAACAGTTGTTTGGAAAAGCTATAGGAAAATTAATATCTAAAGTTGTATGTCCGTTTAATTGTGCGCTTGTACCCCATTGCATAACTAAACCGTTAGGAAATTTTTCATAGCCGTTTGTATCAAGACTGTTTATAAAATCGGTAGTTTTAACAAAAAGATTGGCTAAATTACCGCCTAATTTAGCAGAGTCTGCAGCTTGACCGGTTGCAGGTAAAGCAGCATCTGCTTTACCGCCTTGTGCAGCAGTTGCAAAATCAGTGTCCACCTTTCCGTTTAACTTGTTGGCATTGTTTGCACTATTGGCAGTACCAGCAGTACCAGCAGCATCTGCAAAATTAGCTTTTGTGATTGTATCTGCTTTAGTCCAAATGTTATCAAAAATGGCTTTTAAAGCGTCTAAATCGTTGTCAGAAACAACATAACCTTTACCGGCTAAAGAATTACCTAAAGCAGCAATGAAAGTTGACAGTTGATAAAACAATTTGTTATGAAGCAAGGATGAAGCTTGACCTGAAGAAACACCATTAGTAATTGCAGGATTTGCATTATAATCAGCATCGTTAAGCATGTTTGCTTTAGATGAATCAAATTGTTTGAAATTATTAGAACCTGCCATTTTTATTTCCTCCAGAATCCAACATCATAACCGGAAATTTCAGTTGTTTCTTCATCATAACCGAAATAAGCAACACCTAAGCTAAGATTGCTCTTTACACCTTGCGGTTTAGGTATCAACAAACCTATTGCAATCATTTCTTGAATTGGAATACTAAATTCTCCACCAACGGAAACAGTTATTGACATGTCTTGATTATCAATATAGTTTAAAGGATTGTCGGTAAAAACATCATTCCAAAGTTTTTCAAAAGTAACTAACTTACCATCCCATTGATTTTTAATTATCTTAACTCTTAAAACCAATCTGTAATCATCATCGCTTAAAACATTTGAACCGGTTGAAGGTAGAAAAGGCAAAATTCTTTTTTGATTTACAATTTCCCCTAAAACGTCTAATTGCTTTCCTTCTGCAAAATCCAAATCAAAAGCCAAACACATGTTATCGGCACAATTGCCAATATCAATAAAAGGTTGAATTAAAACATTCAACCATTCTTTAAATTTCGCTTTAGTTCTGTATTGCGAAATTAATAAATTATTGTAATACTCTATATTATTCATATTTTGTTTACAGTAATTTTTGAAATATCGGAAGTTGCAACGGAATTGAAAGGAATAGTTATATCGTTTGCCGTTTGTGCTCCAACTAAAATACCTTGAACAACAGATTGAATTGCAAAAGGCGGTTTTTTCATGTCAGGGATAACCGATAAAGCCGCGCTTACTAAACCTGTAAGTCTGGTTGACTTTTGGCCTATATTTAAATTGTTAAGGTAATCAACAACAGCGGCTTTTATTAAAGGTAAATAACCGTCATTCCAATCTGTTAAAGTAGTTATACCGAATGTAGCGAATACATTGACATAGTTAACTCTATCAAAACTAATATCGTAAGAATGATAATTTGAAGTATCCAGAACACTTACAGTTGTTGAGCCGTAAGTATTACAACCAGGATTTTTATTTTCAAAAATAGCTTTAGCTATATCGGAATCAGAACCACCTTCAACAACAGCACAAATCGAATGACCTGGAATCCCGTTAGCATCAACTTCATCATTGTCATTTTCATAAACTTCACTTCTGCTAACATTTTCAACAGCAGCAACAGCGGCTTTTGTACCGTCAAGCAAAGTATCGCTTGCTAATTCTGTACTAAAAGTTTGTCTAAACCTTAACTTCGAATCAGTTTCAACAGGCAATCCGACACTTGAAATTGATTCATTGTTAACGCTAAACCATCCAAAAGCAGGAGTTGAGATAATGTTAACGGTGTTTGCAGGAGCAACAATAGCACCTTTAACTTGGCAAACAGCCTGTGCAGTTGCATTGCCGGAATCGTCAAAGGTTACACTTGTGGGCAAATTCCACTTGTTGCCGCTTGTATCGGCAGCAGCACAGTTTTCTATTGTTGTATTAGGTTTGCCGGTTAAGGAGAGAATTACAGAGGAATAAGAGGAAATTTTACGCTTTATTCCGTTGATCTTAACCAAGGAATCTAAAGCAACCCCAATTGCGGTTGAAGGTGCTCTATTGTTGTATTCAAGCTGTAACGATTGCATTGCATCACTATAAGCAAGAGCTTGAATAGAAATTAATTGATAATCGGCAGAATCGGTATCTAAATAAATATCATCACCGAAAATTGATTTTGCATTGGAAATGAAGTAATTTAAAATATCTTGATAGGTAGGTAAATGTAAACCGTTTTCATCAATATAAGGCGCAAAGTATGCCATTATTTCACCTTTCAAGTATTTCCAGCTATCAAGAATGAACCATCAGAAGTAGTTAGCAAAGTTCCATCTGCTGTAGTAATGAAAACTTCACTAACATGATTTGAAGCAGGAGGTATACTTACAATATTCAAAAGCCCAAAATCTGTATTTACAACACAATAAAATGAATAAATCCTATTTTCAAGCGAAGAATTAAAAAATTCGATTTTTTTAATGTTAGAAAAACTTAAAATTCTGCTTTGAAACAGCAAATCAACATTGGCTTTGCTTGATCCTGAAGCACCTAAAATGCTTTGAAACATCGGCAAACCTTCAATTAAATCTTCCCACCATTCACCCTGAAACAACAACAGTTTTGTTTTTATAGCTTGTGCTAAAGCCGTTGCATCAAGCAAAAAGTTGTTCAAACTAATTCCTAGTTTATAATCACCGGTTGAATCTAAAGGTCTATTTTTCATTCCGGAATACCTGTAATTAAAGCTGTTTCGTTGTCAGTATAAGGATGTTTGTGTGTAGTATGATCTATTCCATTTTGATCTATAATAGCATCATTGAAAGTAACAGCATCTTCAAAACTAGCTTCGCCTTTAAACTTTAACTTACCATCTGCACTTAAATTAATATAACAGGTTCCTTCATTATTTCTTAACTGTGCTGAATCAGGACTATAATTAGGAATTACATTAGGTTGACTTTTAACACCTAATATTGCAAATCCGTCACTTAAATCATGTCGTCTTAAATCCTGTGTTTTGTTCTGTACTCCGCCGTTTTGATACCACCAATCAAAGCCTAAATCAGAAAACACAACTAAACATTCATCACCGGCTTGCACAGGTAGAGTTAAACTAAAACCACCGGCAGAAGGAATGCAAATAGGAACATCTAGCAAAATAGGAAAAGGTATATCTGCTAAAGTGCTATCCATTTCGATAACTTTTTCTTTTATTGCAAGCATAACCGTTACAGTTTGCTTTTCAGCATTAAAAGATTGCACAATTCCAGGACAACTAACATGTAATTCAGCGTTTGCATTATCAATCAAACGTTTAAATATTTCTGTTTCTATTCCTAGTTTTTCGGCTATTCTCTGACTCATAGTTAGTTTAAGAATTGTCTATTGTTATTGTAAAGGGATACTAAACCTGAACCGGTTGAATTAAAGCCCACAATATCGGTGTACCATTCATCCCCTCTTGTGTCACCGTAATGAACAACAGAAGCAACATAATAAAAACCGTCTTGATCTAATCTTGTTTGCAGTTGACCAAATTGTAATTTAGCTTGTCTTACAATCGAATTATCCAGCTTTATTTGCATTGGTGGATATTGCACTCTTAAAGCAGGATTGAGTAAGGTTTTAAGCTCAACACCGTCTTGTGTTTGTTGCGGTGTTCCAATCAAGCCGTTATCGGGAGATATAACCAAAGCTTCAGTTTGTGGGATATTGGTTAAATTTGAAACAATTAGTTTTCCGTTTGTGTAGCTCCATTGTGCATTATTAGCGTTTGCAATTTCTCTGAAGTATTTCTTAGGCATCCCGAAATAAACTTTACCTCTAGGCATTTCAGTTGTATCTATGTTTTCTGTTATCCCGCCATTCTCAAAAGGATAACGAGCGTTTTTCATAATAGCTAGCAAATCGTTTCTTGAATCATGATTTACCTGTACAGCCATATTTACAAAGTTAAGATTTAACTGTGAATCTCCATCAAAGCAAAGAAGTGTTAACTTGTAATCAACTATGTTTTCTCTGTCCCAAATCGGTTGATAAATGTTACCGTCAAATATTTTGCCGAATTGCCCGTTTTTATATCCGGCTTCAAGTACAAGCCTTAAACCAGACTTTATAATATCAACTTGTGTTTTTGAAGATAAGTTGTAAATGCTTATCTCAGCAAAGTTTTGATATTGATAGCCTAAATATTCAACACGAAAAGTACATCTTAAATCAGAAACATCTAAAGCAATGTTGTTTTGATCTATTATTGTGATTCTGTATTTTCTTACAAATCTTAGATTATCGTTGTTCATTTATTATCATCCCACAATAAAATGAAATCCGTTCCTATCGTTTCAGCATCGGGATAATCTAAAGGCGAATTGCCGACATTTAAAATGTAAGCATTTCCAATTTCCATGTATGAGTATTGATCTAAAATATTAGCAGAATTGCCGTAACCGGTTATTAGCGGCACATTGTCAATTAAGATTTTGCTTGTTGCAGGATCAACAATTTGCATAACCCAATAGTTAGCGGATTCATTGAAAGAAACATTTAACTGTAAAGGAATATTTTTAGAATTGACGTTTAAGGTAACATTGATAGTCTGATTAGGATCAGAGGTAAGCGGAACAATTTGCATTATTTGTCACCTGAAAGAGTATCTTCTAAAGTTCTTAAAACTGTTGTATTAGCCGGAATCGGGTTTTTAGAAGTTGCTACAGGTTTAGAGGTTACTTGTTTTCTTGCACTAACTGTTACTTGGTTAACCTCTTGAACAAACAATTCTTCAAAGGTTATCGTTGCTCTTAAACTGTCCCTTGTTTTGAAATCATCGGAAACGTGAATTGATTCTATAAGCATGTTACTATAGTTTTGCAATCTGGTTGTTATATCTAAAAGTACAAAGTTTTTCTGTAAATCTTTTAAAATTGCATATGCTGAAATTGATTTAGAAAAGCTAGTTTCAAATTGTCCAGGTATGAAACTATCCATTGCATCACTCATACCTATTTCTAAAACTAATCTATCTGGCATTTTGTACGCGTGATCCGATATAGAACCTCTATCTTGCACCGGATGTTGTGTTTTTTTAACGGTTGTTGTATGATCCGCTTTTATTACAGCGTCAAAGAAATAACCATTTACACTAGTTCTAGCATAAACTAAATCAGGATTATCCCATTCTTTAGGACGAAAACCAGGAGCGTTATTAGGCGATATTGTTTGTTGAAAAGGCAAATTTTGACTATAGAAACTTGCATTGTTTAAAGTTTCTTGTTTCAATTGCAACTTAAAAGAATTGCTTATTTTGTTGTACAGCAACAAAGCAGTTTGTGAAGCTGCATATAAAGCTGAAATTTCGTTTAAATTGCTCATTTAAACATTCCTGTTGCATCCCTAAGTTGTCTAACTACTTTGCCGTTAGTTGTAGCGTCATTTACACCGCTAACAACAGCTTCATAAATGTCACCAGTTGAAGCATTTGTTTTAGCTACATAAACTGTAATATCTCCAATTTCAGTTTTAATTGTCATTCCGTTATTATTTGTAGCTGTAACCTGATTGGCTAAAGATTGGTCATACATTGATTTATAGCTATATAAACCGTTAGCTAGATAATCTAAACCGTTTGTACCAAATGTTTGACCGGTAACAGCATAGACGTAATCATTAATTGAATCGTATTTACCAAACTTTTTATTAAGGTCTAAAGGTTTTCCACCATAAGACGGTTTACCTTTTCTTATACTATCTGCTGTTCCTTCTCCTTTGTACCATGCAACGGCAGCTAATCTTTCGTCACCGTATTTGTTTATGTATTGCTGCAATTTGAATCTTGCAACAATATCTTGATTCTCAGCAGTAGTAGGAGCATTAGGGCCTAAACCGGCTTCTTTGGACCAATTACGCCAATTGCTAGGCATGATTTGATAAGCACCCATTGCACCGGAATCGCGGTTAATGATTCTGTAATTTCCCCCTGATTCATGCTCTTTTACTTTATTAAAGAAAGTGTTAACACCGGCACCGTCTTTAGCAGTTTCTTTCAAATCTTTCCAACCGTCTTTAGCATCTTGTATCACTTCTTTGAATCTATCTTTTGCTTTGCCTAATTTACCTTCAAGTAAGTAAGCCAAAGTATCAACCAAACCAATCAACAGTTTAAAAACAATTGTTAAAACACTTCCGGTGCCAGTTAAAATGTTGGCAGCGAGTTTTATATTATTTACAAATCTTTCAAACCTATCGGAAGTTTTGAAAAAGTTATTGTCAAAGTTAAACAGCTTGTTTATTTCTCTTATAATAGAAGATATATCTTTAAACAACCCTAACAACATCTTCCATACAGGAGCCATTGTTTTAGATGATTTTTTCCCTTCAAGATAACCGTAAAAATCATCAATCAGTAAAAGAACGCTGCTGATTACGCCACCGGCAACGATACAAGCTTGAAGGAAAGGACCGATAACAGGAACAGCCCCTAGCGCGAAAAATCCTGCTGCTAGGCTTGCAGCTTGTCCGGCAGGGTGTAACCGGTCCCATAATTCCCTAATTGCCCTTCCTAGGTCAAATACGGCTCTTGCGGCACTTATTGCCAATTTGAAAACGATTGTCAAAAAGGCTGATAGCTTGCCGGTCCAATTTGGCATGTTAGAGGTGATCCAGGAATTGAAGTTTTTAAGCGAATTTTGCAGCAGGTTTAGCGGTTCTCTCAGGTTCTTAATAAGATAATAGCTAATCCATTGCATTGCATAATTAGCTTCAATCTTCATTCTTGTAAATTCAAAACGAATATCTCTGATATGCTTTAACTGTTCATCGGCGTCATGTGGGGTTTTCATTTCCCCCGATTGTTTCATTAATGCAAAATATCTTTCTCTTAATTCAGGCATCCATGCTATATCATCTAAACTTTCACCTAAAGCATCGGTTGAAATTTTAAACTGTTTAGCAAGTTCATTGTTCATAAACATACGCAAGCCTAATTTTTTATACTGCAAATCGGCTTGCGCAGTTTTATCAATAACAGCAGCAGTTGCACTAACAATACCGGCTAACATGGAAATAACTACGCTACCGGCTTTTAAATACGTTAGCGTAGTTTTTCCAACCGCTTTTTCAACTTCTTTTGCTGATTCATTTAGTTTTTTGGTAAAGGCGTTATATGTTTTTTCATCAACACTAAAACCCAAACCTACTAAATAATCTTTGATAGTATCAGCGGCCATTTAATCACCTTGATTCAGCTTTTGCCATTCTGTATAGCGTTTTTGATTTTCAGCTTTAACAAATGACAATTCATGCCAATCTAACAAATCGTCAAAAGTATAAGTTCCATCCCACAATTGGTGTTGCTTCCAATCGCCAACAATTACAGGAGCAAAAGCAAAATCGTCAAGATTTAGAGATTTAAGCGGTTCAAATGTTAAAGGCTGAAGCTTTCCTTTATCCCCTTCAAACCGCTTGCGCCGAAAAAACCACTTACATTAAACACCAAAGCATGAATCATAAGCGCCATTGTAATAACAACGTCGCATTCCATTTCTTTATCGCAGAAACTACCATCTGATAAAACAACAGGAATAGGAGTTTCAACGTTACCAGCCAAAGCAATCTCATTACAGACATACAAGCAATCTTTCTGCAATTGGAAAAACTGTTCTCTTGGCATTAAAGGCAAACTGCTTGTAATTTTCTCTAAAACAGTATCAGCTTTTTCATCCAGGTTAGGTAAACCGTTTTTAGCAATCATCGGTAAGAAATTACTCAACAGTTGATACACAATGTAACTTCCGGTTTGTGCATCAAACTTGCCAATCCTAAACTTTTTTTCTCCTATCGTTACATCTTTGAAAGTTTCACGTTTAGCCATTTTGTTTTAATCCTTTCTTAAAGGGTAAGAGATTGAATATCGGCGGCCATTAAAACCCAAGAAACACGTTGACCTTGCGCTTGATAAGCTTTATCGGCTTTTTTCTGAAAACTGATACCTTGAACAACATGCGAAGAACCGTCACTTGTATTTCGCAAAGTAGCGGCCATTTGTGCCCATTCTTTAGTAGGTGCATTCAGCAGGTAGTTATAAGCAGATAAAAGATATTTATGAACATTGCTAGTTTGCTGACATTGAATGGTAATTGATCCGTTGTTACCGGCAATCTTGCTAACCATCACAGAACCATCGCTAGCGGTATCATGAGCGGTTTTATCACCGGCCATAGCAATGTTAATTTCTCCAACACCTTCACCGGTAAACACATAAGCACCTAAAGCAGGATGTGCAATTGCACCGGCTAAATCAAGAAAACTATAAGTGGAAGTGATCATTTTTAACTATCTCCTTTAACAATTAGCGGTTAACGTTAACTTGAATGAGAACGGAATGAATTGCACCTGCAAGTTTAATTGCAACATAAATCGGCGGTGCTTTCCTGGCTTCCCTATCGGCTTGAAGCTGCGAAGCAATTGCAGGAGCTTGAATTGCATAACCAAGAGGCAAAGCGTCACCGGTATTCAAGTTAAGCACCGGTAAACCTTTCCAAACACCAGGGGCGATGAAGCCCACAATAACAAACTGATTGCAAATGCTATTTATTGCATTAATAATTTGTGCAACTCCATCTTCAGTTTGGGAAATCTTCAAAGCACCGTAAAGCAAATCCATTACACCTAATTGAATCTGGTTAGCTAGAATATCAAGTTGTATAACTTCATCAAAGAAAGTACCGTTAACCATTACCCCTTGTTCGAAGATGTTATAAAAATCTCCGTAATTCAGGTAAACATTAACATTTTCGTTTTCAAGAGAAGTAATCGCACCAGGAGTCAGATTCTCAACAACAGAACCTGTGAGCCTTTTGTTTTTCAAGGTGTAAGAACTTTTTGCAACACCATTTTTAATCAGGTTGTTTTGCCCCATTGCAAAACCCATTGCAGAAGCAACAGAGGCAAAATCAGTTGAAAACTGAATCAACGTTTTTTTGTAACCAAGAATTTTAAGAGCAGTTGCTAAGTTACCTTCTGCTAAGATAGTAGCGACAGAGTTAACACCGCCATTCATAGCAACGACAGTTGCAGTAATGTTTAAAACATTTTCGGTAGTAATTACAATAGTGTTACCTGAAGTCCCAGATTCATTTGCAGTAAAATTAATCTTACCTACTGCAACGGCGTCAATTTCAGAAGTAAAAGGTAAACTGTAACCGGCTAAAAGATTGTTAAAATAGGTAGTAAATTGCTCAATTTCTTGACCTTCAGTTAAAGCAGAAAACGGAATAATTTGGCTAATTGTAATACCATTCACAATTAAAGTTGTTTTTATCATTTCTCCTGCTTCAGCAGTAATGCCGCTGAAGGTAATAGAACCGGTTGCAATCACGCCGGTTCCAACAGGATTATAAATTTCATCATCATCAGTGCTAATCACATAAACAGTAGTAGGTTGACAAGTTTCTACAAAAGCAGAAATTTCAAGGTGATCCGCTTTAACGGCACCAGGGGCGCAACCTACGTACCATTCCTTATTTTTATTCCTGCAATCAGTAAATGCTGCTAAGAAAGTTTCAGCAGCGGTTTTTTCACCGATGAATAGTCTGTAAGCTGCACCGTTGCCAAAGTAGTTATAAAAGTTTTCCACAAACTTACTAGCGGCAACGTATTCTTCGCTGTCGGTAGTAAAACCATCGGTAATCATTTGAGCAATGTTGGTATAAAGTCTTGCTCTTTCAACTGCACTAATTACATGAGAAGTCCCAAGAATAAGCATGGAACTAAAAGAACTTCTAGGAGCAGCAGCAGGAGAAACATTTACAACTACATCAACAATATTACTTAAGTCTTGGGTTTCCATGTTTTAAAATCTCCTTTTAATTTTGTACAACATTAACGGTTGTTTCACTTGTTTCCGATTTAACAACTATTTTGGCAGAAGTAATATTGTTAACTTCATCATAAATTGTAACATGATTATTGTAGGTAATGTTAAATTCTGTTCTATGCCACCATTGACCTTGAAACAGTTCTTTTATTCTAACCGGTGCTTTATCATCAGGCACCATAAACAATTGATTTTGAGTTAAAATATATCTGTTTGAAAGCTTGAACAATTCATTTTTGATAAGTTGTGAATTTTTGTAAGAATTGGGACCGTATAGCAAAAAGTTTACTGTTATAACTCTTGTGTAATCCACTTTCTCACTTGACGTAATATCATCAACATTTAATCTTGTTTTATCTCTTTGCTTGTTTATTTCATCATCAGATTCAGTGCATTTCAAAAAACAAACATCTTCGCTTATTTTCCAAGCTGGCGCACCTACTTCCGGCCAAGACAACCTAACAAAATAATAAGGGTTAAAAGGCTGTGCTTCTTGTCTATCGCCATTTTTCCAAGCTTTCCAGGTTGCAGCTTGTTCATCAAATCCTAAAATAGAAATGACTAAATTCTGAAATATTTTATTTAAATCATTGTCAGTTAATAAAAAGTTTTCAGGCATTTAGTTACCAGATATTCTAGTTGCAATAGCTTTGTATAATCCAAAATCAGAATAATCTAAAAGCTTTACTATTTTATACAATTCGTTTTTGAATCTAAGCTTATCTGAATTACCTCTATCTGTATCATTGTTTCTAGTTACAAATAAAGGAATTGAACTATAAAAGGTCATAGAACCGCTAATTCTATCGGCTTCTGGTACTTGCTCTAAATCTTTTGTATTTGTGGGGAGAACAGCGGAATAATCAGGAATTTCGGTTATTGTTTCAGTAAAACCACCTTCATCAAAAAAGCCATTAGAACGCAATATTGTATAATCTTTGGCGTAATCAGGATCATTTATAATATCTGCAACATCAATCATTTTATTATATCACTCCAAAGAATGGTTTTAACAGGAACAATTGATTTACGTATTGCAACCACATAAATTATACTTTTGCGTAATTCAGCGGTATCTATTAAAGGTCTTGAAATGTTTTTATCGGTTATATCTATTTGTTCAGCTACTTCTGAAAGTGTAGCCTTTTTTAATCCTATTAACTTTCCTAAGTCTTTTGCATTCATCTTGGAAAGTTTAGCTTTAGCTGTTGCTATTGAGTTTGGCGGCCAATTGTTTCTAGGATCAGTAAACCATGCTCTTGTTGCATTTTGCCCGATTAAACCGGCTTTTGCTAAATGCTTTTGGCAAGCATCGGGATTCTTGTTGAATATTGATTCAGCAGCAAGTTTCAATTCTTCAACAATTCTATCTTTGTTTTCTTTTAGTTCTATTGCAGGTTCTATGATTGCCCGTTCGGGAATGTGATTTAAAGGAGAACCGTTTGTGTGAATGTAGCATAATTCAGCATTTGTTATTTGTTCACCTTTTCTACTGCTTTTTTCTTCAGGAATACCAACATAAACTTCTAAACTTTTAACTTCATCAAGAAGTCTAATTAATTCTTTAGTTTTGTCAATAGTGGTTACATTTAACATCAACAAATATACATTCCACCCATTCCCACAATACTTGCTTGTGAAATGAGTTGTTGCCCGAAAGAGGTTAAATTCCAGCTTCCCCATGCTTCCCATCCGTTAGAGATTGTTTGATAAGAAGCCGATACACCGTCAACAGCTTTGGAAACTTGAATAGCTTTAGCCATTCCTGCTTGACCAACAGTTTTAGCATTTGCACCGGTAGGAGTAGAAGATTGCAAATAAAGTGTTGCATAATGAGCAACAAAAAGCGCCATTGCAAAATGCCACAAATCAAACCATCTTGCTTGTTGAATACAACTAGAAGCTAGATTTATGAACATTTGCAAAATCGCTTGCGGCACAACACCTGTAAAACTTCCATCTTCTGCAACAGTTCCGAATTGCGGATAAATAGCAACAAAATCTGAAATTCCGTAAGCGGGATTGTCACCAAAGCGAATGTTAGACGCATTAGCAACAACCCCGCTAGCGGAATAATCGCTAATCCCATAAGCAGCGTCAAGCCAATTATTGAGATTAGGTTGACTCATTGTTATTTCCCTTTTGCCGCATCGGTAGAAGGAGCGGTCCAACCTTCAGGCTTTTTATCATCGGTAGAAGGAGCAGAAGCCTTATCTTTACCTGCAACAGCAACTTCAACCTTAATTTCTTCGATATCACCGTCTTGCTTACCCCATTTAAACATATCATCTTCAGCAACCCATTCAGGTACATCATGGAAACCAAGAGGGGAGGTTTTAACAACTTCCCTTGCGCCGTTGACCTGTTTAGAAGGATCAGGATTGACAAAACCAAAAGCTTTTTTAGTGTAAATTCTCATTTAATTCAACTCTCCTTTTGTTGTGATTTGAACAGCTTGCAAAACTTCCCTAGCTTTTACACCAGGGAAGTTTTAAATGCAATTCAAATTATCTTAGATACCGTCAAAGTAGCCGGTAGGTTGCAGGTAAAGAAACTTAGGTACACCGATTTGACCTACATAAAGCGTCAAGTAAGCAGCTTCTTTAACGTCCGGTGCAGTCATTGCCCTATTAATAGGAACAGTTTGGTCAAAGTAAAGGCGGTCTTCATCATTTACATAACCTACCATCCTATCAACACCGGCAGCACCGGCAGCTTTGCACCACCTGGAAGGGAAAATTTGAACATCAACGCCTTGTTTAACGCCAATGTTGTTCTCCATCAGGTAAGTAAGAATGCTGCAATTACCAGCGTCACTAACTTTCCTGTTGCAAATATCAGCATATTGTGCAGGAGGAATAAGAATATGATTAGCCATGCCGGTAATATCATATTCAGAAGCGGCCCAAGTATTTACAAGCACCTGATTGAAGTCAGCAAGAATTTCATCAGGGGTTTTGTTTTTCCAGAGTTTAGAAGTACCGGCAGCATTGTTAGCAACAGCGACAGCGGTAATGTTGCTGTTATTAACGATACCAGGGGAACCACCAAAACCCTGATAAACAATCAGGTCATTAGCTTTGGACCAATTCAACCTGATACCTTTATCAAGCAAATCATCAAGACTTCTTCCCACCTGTTGCATCTTCTGTTGATCCATGAACGGTACTTTAAGGATGTTAGACCACCCAAATACCGGCCAAAGGTCTTTAGAAAGATCAGCTTGCATAAGCGGAATAGCAGTTGTTTCGCCACCCATCAAACCAAGCATATTGGCACCGGAAGTGCCATAGTTAACATTGAAAGCAGAAGTGAAGTCAACAAAACCACCGCCGGTTTTGCAAACAATATCACGCATCCAGGTAACAGAAGTAAGCGGTTCTCTTACTTTAGGATCACGTTTTTCAAGTTCACCTTGCAGAAAGGCCATACCACCGGCAGTTGCAGCATCCATTGCGCCAAAACCGTTAGCACCTTGTCTAAGCATTGCATCCATAGTTGCTTTAGCAACCTTATCAACAACTCGCATAATTCAATACCCCCTTATGCAGCAAGCCGCTGCAAAATAGTAATTTCAGCAACGCCGTTTGCATCTTTAACACCGGTACTCCATTGCACATTAGTAAGTGCAACAGTGTTAGCACCATCAGCAGCAGCTTCAAAACCACCAACAACACCGGCAGGAATTGCACCGTTAGCAGCAATGCGAAGATAAACAGCACCACCGGCAGCAGGGTTGCCCACATTACAGGTAACAACAATGCTTCCCTGCTGAAGAACATCGCACGGTTGACCAGGAGCATAGTTGCCAACAGCAGCGGCAGCATATGCAGTTGCTTGTTTAACTTCCCTTACAGCAATACCGGCAAGCTTTGCAGCAGTCATTACACCGGCAGCAGCAATAAACGTTGCTACATCGGTATAAGTATTGTCGGCATTGAGTACTACCGGATTGCCAAAGTTAGGCCCGTTTGCATCAGTAGGTTTAACAAGACGGTTAGCTATAATGCAGCTTCCGTTTCTACTGAAAGAACCAGGAAAACCATTCATCATTGAAATTCCAATTACGCCACCAGGACACATAAGTATTTCTCCTTTTTTGCTTGTTTTTATTATCTAACTTTTACAGGTTGACGGTGATATTTTTCTTTAATGCTTTTCCCCAGGTCTTCAGGAGCAGCTTTAGCACTTTCGTCTTTTGCCCTTTGTGCTTCCAAAAGCTTGCCGTAATCGGCTTTTTGTGTCGGGGTAGGCATCAACCCCTTAACAGAAGCCGTAAGAGCATCACAGGCTTGTTTCTTCGCAGCAGGATCAGAAATAGCGGCAATAATCGGTTTCATAGTCCTAAGCATGGAAAGAGCAGCATCTGCACCAGGAATAGGATTTGTGGGAATTTCAACACCGGAAAGCTTTTCAGGCTCAACAAGTCCGGCATCATCCTTTTCTTTCTCTTTCCCTTCAAGCTCTTTTTCAAGTGCATCAATTGCTTCTTCAGGAGTTTCTTCAGCAGCTTCAGAAGTTTCCAGTTTAGAAAGTCTAGCTTCAATAGCTTTCAGACTTTCCAGAATTTGCCCCATTGCTTCAGAATGTGCATTTTCATCTTTAGAACTTTCTTCAGGCTCTTTTTCACTCATTGCTTCTGCAACTTGTTCAGGAGTTGCATCTTTGGCAAACTCTTTCATTCCCATTCCGAAAATTTTTTCTTTCCAGGTTTTACCACTCATTTTGTTTAGCTCCTTTTTAATATTGGGTTTAGCATCTCTAATAGATACTTCTTTTCCGGCTCTGCCGTTTGGAACAATTGCAACGTGATTCATGATTATGTTTATCTGTTCAATTCCGTTTTCAGTTTCTGCATAATCATGATTGTAACCACAAGAAACTTCACGTTGACCGTTATCAATCTTGTTAATCAAAACAGCGTCTTTAATAAACAAATCTGCAATTAAAAAATCTGCAAATTCACCTTCACCTTTTCTTACATTCTGGCAATGACCTTTACTATAAGAAGAATGATTAATAGTGTTCAGCCATTCGCTAGGGTGTAAATCAGTTACGTCTTTTCCTTCAGCACTTGCAATTGTTGCAGTTGCAAAAACTTGTTCAGGAGAACGGAACACTTTAACAATCCCGTTTACTACTTTAGCATTTTCAATACCTACTTCTTCAGGAGCGTAATCTTGATAGCCAGTTCTGGCAATAGGAACGTTATAACAAACTAAAAACCCTTCAGGAGTTTTAGCAATGTTATTACTTAATCTTGTTCCGAAATACGATTTTGCCATTTGTGAGAAAACCCTAATAACCTTTGAAAGGTAAACTTCTGTTTGCTATTCTAATGTGAAAAAATCTTTGAAGCAATGAAAAAGTGAAGCCGCTGAAAAATAATATTTCAAGCGGCTAATCGTTCAAACTCCACTCTTATCATTGTAACTATTTTTCCACCAATATAAACTTTACACGGCCATTTAATTGAATTTAAACTAATAACAGGTTCAGGATAACAACGACAGTTAGGAGCATTGCCGGCATGATAATGGCCTAAAGTAGATTTTATATTATCAAGTTGTTCAGGTGCAGGGGGATTGCTCCAATGAATTAACACTTCATCCATTATTTTATGAGAACTCCTAACCCTGGCATCTTCGCTAGTTCTCCATATATACCAATTCAATCCTAAGTTTTCGGCTCTTGCTCTTGTTAAAGCGGTGCTTGCTTTGCTTGTTTCAGTTCTAGCAATTAAGTTAATCCTGGCTTCTGTTACATCATCAATATTGTTTTTTTCATTCCATTCTTTCAACCTTTCAGCATAAGCACTCGCTCTAACTCCTGATTGTGCATTTTCATTTATTTGGTTAACAATATGGTTAGACATTGTGCTAGAAAATGATTTAATCAGCTTTGCATTATCATCAATCAAGCTTTGTACTCTGTAGCCAACCGGACCTTTCATTTCTTGCTTCAAGGCTTCATAGATCATTCTTCCCTGTTGACCTTGCCTAGCAGCATCCCGCCAATCTTTAGCATTTTCAACAGCAAGACCGGTTATCATACGGCTTGCAACTGAATTGCAAAAGGAACTAAAAGCCTTGCTTGCAATTACTTTTTCAACATCACCATTCAAAATAAAATCGTAAAGGTGCTTAAACATACCTTTAAGGTTAGCTTTATATTGTGCTTCAATTCTTTTTTTAACCGAAAAATCAACCATTTAAAACTCCAACAAAATAATTTAGCTAAAATGAATTATTTTGCAAAATAACTATTGACGGCTGTTAAAAGGTTTGTTATAGTCTATTCAACTTCAACAGCAAAGGAGATTGCAAAATGAAAACTTCAATAACCTTTAGCAGATCAGGACATTATACGGTTGTTATTTATGACAAGTTTAAAAGATATTTTAAAGCAACTAAAATATATGGCATTGAGAATGCAAGACAAATTGCAAAAGTTGAAAAAGCAAAACTTGAAAAAGGGGAATGCGATGAAAACTGAAAATAAACACCAAGGCGTTAGAAGAATTGCAAACCCTGATAAACGTCACCTTGCTAAAATTGAACAGCTTTTAAAAGAACTACAAGAAGACGGTTACACCTGTTTTACTAAAGAAGCAATTGCAGCAAATGACATTTATGTTTACACTGATTCAGATAAAAACATCGGTCTTGAATGCTGTGAGAATGAAGGTGAAGGTTGCATTATGTGGCTAAACTAAAAGGAGTAACTAAAATGAAAAAGCAAATCAAACAACCTGAACATTTCCAGCGTTACAAGTATGGTTGCAATAATACTTGGAAAGGTAACATTAGCGGTTACGGGGAATGTGTTTTTACCGTTGTTGGAACTTACAAAAACGTTGATCCTGTTGTTTGTATCTTTGAACCACAAGAACATTGCGGTAAAAGGGTTGCAATCAACTGGAATACTGGACAACCTATAACCGATTGTGGAAAGGTTATTGAATACTGAAAGATGAAGCCGGTAACTAAACCGGCTTTTCTTCTTTATCTTCAGGTTCTTCACCAAACATCGGCATATCAATATTCATTTCAATTTCATCAGTTGCAGCTTCTATTTCTTCATCAGTTATGTTGCTAAACAAACCGGTTATTTCGCTGTTTTGCCTTAACTCCTTCAATGCAGTTTTTCTTCCAATAATTCCAGAATTAAAAACCTTATCAACTGAATCAGTTAATTTAGCAGATATTTCAGCAAGCTTTTCAGTTGATATGCTTCTAACAGGATTGAATTTAAAATCGAAATCATCAGGGACAAATCCCCACAAACTAACCGCTATAACCGGAAACAGCTTATCTAACGCCGGTCTAAGCGTTGCTTCTTGTTTAGTTTCAATGTTGCCGTCATAATTCTGTGAATCGCTTTCACCGGTAGCATTCATTCCAGAAGGAGCACGCCCAAATAGCTTTGTAACTGGAATCTCTGAAGCTCCTGCAAGATCAAGCATAAAGCTTTCATAAATATCATTGATACCGCTAAAGCTATAGGTTTTAGTATCAAAATCATCATCTTTATCAAGTATCATCATACCTTGATTAGACATTAAGCTATTTTGAGCGGAAAGAGTATTATACAACTGCTGTTGCTGTTGAGCGTTACCTAAACCCAACATTTTGCCCATTGTACCCATTTTTAAAACTCTGATATTTGCAAGAAAGATCAAACTTGCAATGTTCCAGCTAGTATTATCCCTTTTTTTCAATTCGTCAAAAATAACTTCAATTTCCGAAATACTCCAATTGTTTTCAGCAACCTTTTCCCAATAAGGTAATTTTCTACCGGTAAACCTGATAACCCTGGAAGAATGAACAACAAAAGTTTGACCACCGTCAACAGTAATTTGATAAGTTGCAGGTAAACCGAAATCAGGGTCATTTATATCGGTTATCAAATCACCTTTAGGAGCAATACCGGACCACCTATCAAGCACAAGCAAGCCTTTATAACTATCCGGTAAAACAGTATCCAGGTTTAGCGGTTGATCTAAATAATTTTCATGTCCTTTAATAAGCATGATTGCAGCAGCACCGCCGTAAAGCCTACCCCATTGTAAACCCTCTAACAGCTTTTCTTTAAGTCTGGTTTTTCTAATTACTTTGTTAAAACTGTCAATACCTTTAGGATCAAGTTGACAAGTCAAAGTAATCCAATTTTTCATCATATCTTCAGGGATAGTATCAATAATCTTTCTGATAATCCAATGGGAACGATAAAGCGAAGTAAGTAATTGATAATTTCTAGTTAACCTAGTGAGCGGATAATCAACACCTTCATTCAAGTTATTTGAGCCAAAACCTAACCTTGCTGCTAAGTTTTGAAAAGCATCAAGTGCTTTTTGATCCATTGTCATTTGTTCATCATTGGATTTAACAGCAGGTTTTAACACTTTTCTGTTTTTGCTCATTGTGTCAATCTCCATTCACTTATTTTAGTTTTGACTATATATCTTCCAGCGTCACAAGTATGATCGTTTGCTTTAATCGGTTCTTCAATTCCAACTAAAGATTTTTTCTCATTCCAACAATAGCTTGTTACTTCCCTTATTGTATTTGTGCAACTTCTATGAATCCTGTATTTCCCTCTTTTCATCATAGAACCAAACATTCTTATTCCGTCTAGTACAGCATTATCTGCTGTGTCTACATCCCATGATATAATACCTCTTGCCCTTAAAGCAGCTATAAAAGAAGCTGCTGAAGGGTCAACTAAAACAGAAACATTTGTGTTTTCGCCAATAAACCCTATTAAATCATCAACATATTCTTCATCTGTTTTTTGCCGTTCTTCTTTCTTACTATCCCAATAATATTCTTTTCTTTGCCAAAGTGTATCACCATCATCATAAACGTCTAAGAACACGCAAGGGTTAGTTGTTCCATAGTCAATTCCGATTATTCTTTCAATATGTCCACCAGGACCAAACAAACCTTGTGGGCATTCAGCAACACCACCTGAACCATATTCATCAAACAATAAAGCAGCGTTATAAGCGTCTTTATAAATTGCACCTTCAGCTATTACCCACAATCCGAGAATGAATCGCTGATAGAAAACGCCACTATAAGCAGCACGAATAAACATCTTATATTCTTCAGAAAGGTTAGGATTATCATCTAATTCAAAATGAACAACCTTAACCATAGGGTTGACGCCGGTTGTTTTATTTACATCGGTTATATACTCTCTGTAAAGATAATGATTAGGGTTATCAGGGTTAGTTGTTCCATAAAGCCTAGCTCCTGCAACCGACATTCGATTTAGAAGCTGTTTAAAGAACCTTTCAGGCATAAGTGACAATTCATCACAATTAGCCTTTGCAATTGTTTTACCCCTTAAGAACTTTTCAGAGCCTTCATCTTTTGCGCCAATTACTTTCCATTCGTCACCAAATAGATTTAACTCTCCATTAGCCCTATTGTAATTATAGTTGTTACGTCCAATAGTATCAAACAAATCACGCAAGACGTTATCAAAGATAGTATCTTTAGAAACGCCGGTAAATACACCTAATCCTTTTGGTCCTGAGTCAACTAACATCAGGGTTTTAAGGATCATTGCAATGGTTTTACCGCTTCTAACAGAACCTTCTAAAATGTTAATCCTAGCATCTAATTCAATAGGATTAACAATAAAGTCATAAGCTTTTTGTCCAAACTGGCAAATTTCCATCTTTATTTAGCCGGTCCTTTAGACATAACAGCAATCAAATCTTTCAGTTTATCTTTGTCAGAAACAATTTCTTCAGCTTTTTTGCCATACTTCTTAGCATTCATCTTAGCTATAACATCAAGTCTTGTTTGAACTCTCAGCTTAGACCTATTTACAAATTCTCTGTTTTCTTTTACATAACTGCTTCCATCCCTTCTCTCAACTTCTATTTCATCTTCACTAGCATCATCGGCTATTTCAATTACTTCTTCAAAAAGGTAATCTGCTCTAACTTCTTGTGCAAACCTATAAGCTTTAGCAAATGCAACACATTCCGGCGATTCATTATGTAACCATTCCGTTATACTGCCAAGATCAGGCATATAATCAAGATTGCAGATAGTAATAAGCGAATTGTTACTAGCTATCATTTCGCAAATCATATTAGCAATACTTTGATTAAAAGGTGTTTTCATAATCTTCTTCTAAATTAACAATCGGTTTAATTATTTTCACATACAGCAAACAATTTTTACAACATTGATTGCAGTAAATGCTTATTGTTACATCAGAAGGAATTGCATGGAAGTAATCATAAAGATTTGGTAAAGCAACTTGCCCTAACAATAACTCATTTTCTTCTTGATAGTTCATTCGCTTTACCTCTTGGATACAACTAAAAGAAAGGCGGTTGCATGATAAGGCATTTCTTAATGAGTTGTCAACAGCATAAAATACAAAAAGCCCCTAAACATTTTAAGTTCAGAGGCTTTTCATACCGATTTTGATATGTAAGGTGGATTCAGCTAACCACCTTTCCCGCCTAACGGCTCCCAGGATTGCCTTGTGGCGGGACTTTTTAGAGCGGCCCATAGTCCGGTATGGATGAAGCCAAGACTAAGACGGCTCCTGTAGCTCCTAGTGTCTCAGCACTAGGAGAGTTTACCAAAGTTGCAACCGCTATCGACTCCAAACAGCAACAACTTTAGCAAAATGGCTAGAGTGCCTGGATTTGAACCAGGGAATGACAGAATCAAAATCTGTTGCCTTACCAACTTGGCTACACTCCAATAAATTTAGCTTCTATCCTGGCTAGCAATTCTCTGTTGCTCATTTAATCAATTCGCTGAACCAAAACAACTATTAGTTGACAATCGCCTAACCGATAGTTTGAAGCTTAACACATTGCTTTAACCGATTAGCACCCCTTTCACCATTTCATCCGGCAATGCTATATTTCTAGCGGTGTCAGCTAGCAGGTAATCACTTAGTTAAAGCAATGTGTTAAGCTGCTTTGCTCTAGCATATTGGTTTACGGTCTATGCCGATATTGTTTTAGCTAGAGCAAAGCAACAAGGTTAAACTTAGTAGCTGCAAGGTTTGCCGAATAGTAACTATTCAACCTAACTTGCAACCCCTAATTGTTATGCAGTTCTCCAAATCCTAGCACCGTCAACGGTAATGCCGGAGCCTTTAGGGTATTCTTCAGAGCTTTTCAGAGCCTTGAAGGTGCGGGTTTTAGTCGTTACCGGAACCTGTTTTTCCTGGCCTTCTTTGCCCTTTTCGCGGCTTTTGGTCGTTTTCATCACGGTTTTGTATTCCTGCTTACCTTCAGCATCAAGCTTTGCAGAACCGTCTTCATTGGTGAGCGGAATGGTTTTAACAACTGCAAACTTCTTTTCAGCGTTTGCAATTGCACTTGCAAGGCTTTCCCAAGGTTTCGGCATCTTGTCAGTTGCCGGAACAAAGAAGGATTGGTTGACGTTCATCGTTTTGAAGGGGTAGATGCTTTCACGACCAACACCGCCACCTTTGGTTGCAACAACTTCCGGCATTGCAACATCATCTTCCAGAACGATAACCAGTTTAGCAGGTGCAGCAGCTTCAGCGGTAACAGTACCGGCAGCGGCAGCAAGTTCAGCAGCTTTAGCAATCCCTGCTTCAGTTGCCTTAGTTGCGCTTTCACCGGCTTCATTTACCGGAACATCGGTTTCATTCACCAGGACCAGACCGGCAGCAATGAGGGGAAGATGCACAGCTTTGGAAGTAAACACAAAGCTACCTGCAACGGTTGCCGCAACGATTGCCGGAAGTTCTTTCATTGCCATGCTAAGAGCTTGTGCTGCTGCTTTTTCTGCTTTGGTTGCCATTTTCGTAACTCCTTTTGTTGGTTTGGGTTAGTGTTTCAAATTGGTGATTGACGTTTTACCAAATGCTTTTTAGAGTGTCAACAACTTTTTTCAGCATGTGAACATTTTTTTCTACCTGGATCATAACCAGGAAAGTAAACGCAATGCCCACAATACCGAATAAGAACTTAACCGCTTTTGTGTGAACTTTATCACATAGACAAGTTACAGGGTGTTTTGCACCTTTGGCCGTTTCCAGCATTCCATAGCTGTCACCGCAAACAGGACATTTATAAAGATTAACTTTCATTTTCGCCACTCCTTTTTTAAAAATGTCCAAAATCGCCAAACAGCCGAAGTATGAATTTGTTTATCATCTAAACTTTCTCCTTACGGTAACAAACATATCATCTTCTGAAACAATATCATAACCTTGATCCAGGTACAACTTTGCAATTCCTGAAGCTGCTGAAAAGGTCAATTCAATGTAATTCTTTTCCTGACAACTTTCGTTAACTTCTTCAGTGTTCATTGTTTCCACCTCCTTCAATCATACTTTGCAATAAAGCATTTATATCAGGATTACAACAAGCAGCAAAAGCACATTCATCACAGTCAATCTTTATAGCACCAGGAAAGCGTTTACACATGCAAACCAACCTCCTAAATTATTTTGTAAGCCAAGCTTTAATAATATCGGCTTGTTTATCTCTTTCTTTCAACCTAGCAGCAGCAGCATAAGCAGCATCAGCAGCAGCATAAGCAGCAGCAGCAGCAGCATTAGCAGCATCAGCAGCAGCAGCATAAGCAGCATCAGCAGCATTAGCAGCAGCATAAGCAGCATCAGCAGCAGCAGCAGCAGCATTAGCAGCATCAGCAGCATTAGCAGCAGCATAAGCAGCAGCATCCTTTGCTTCTATTAATTCTTCTCTTGTAATTTCACCTTTTGCAAATTTTCTTGCTGCTTCAATTGCTTTAGCCGGTTTATCGTTATCGGGATATTTGGCCGTATACAAATGCAAAACGCTTTCCGCACAATCAGCGGAAATCATTCTTGCAAGATAATCTTTTTCAGCTTCTAAAGCTGCTCTTAAACTCCAAATGCAATCAGCAGTTCCGTTACTTTCCAGAATTGTTAACAGAGAAATAGGTTTATCTTCACCGTAAGCAGAAACACCACCTAAAAACTCAGCAAGCTTTTTGTAACCAGGAACACAAGCACCGTGTTTTCTAAGTTCATTAAACGTTGTTGTAAGTTTGCACATTTCAAACACTCCTTTTGTTAGAAATTAAAATATGATATTTTATAACAAAACTGCTATTGCAAGTCAACATTTATTTTTAACTCAAATACTCCTTTAAAACGTTTACCGCTTCAATCCATGTGTAACATACTACACATTTATATCCGTTTGCAACAGCAAAATTACCAAATTCAACTTGATTCTCTGACAAACCACCGTTTTTAGCTTTTTGCATCCCTGGCTTTTTCATTTCGATATACAAACCATGAAAGCCTTTTCTGGCAACTGGCAAGAAGCAATCAAGCACTCCGCTTTTAACCCCTTCAGCTTTCATCTTACCGGCTGTGATTTGATCCCTGTCGCCACCGTTAGGAATGGCATGAAACCATTTCAATTCTCTTATAGCCATTTCTTCATACATACACCAACAGGAGTTTTGCACCGGTTTACCTGTTTCATTCCATTTATCAGCTTCTTCAAAACCGTGATACATTGCACAAGCACAATAACAAAACAAAGCTGCTTGTTGTGAGTGTTCAGAAGTTTTAGCTATCTGGTTAGGTGTCATTGCTCTTAGTCCTTCTTCTTGTACTGCTGGCAACCTTCAGGAATTTCCTTAAACATATAACATTCACCACCTTTAAGCAATTCATAAAGTGCTTTATAACTAATCCGCTTACCCTCATAATACCAAATTGTTGAAACTTTCCAATTGCCTTTATTCCCTGGAGAAGTAGCTTTGCAAGGTTTGGCTTGTTTGCATTCAACTTTACCATCAGAAGATTTGCCGTAACGTTGCGCTTCTATCATTATATTTTGAGCCTTAATGACGTTACTCATTTCTTTATCTCCTTTACCCCTGGCAAGCTGCACCAGGGGTTAGCTGGTTGAAGGGTTTACTTTTTCTTAACCATATCAATAACCGTAAAACCAAGTTGACGCATAGATTTTGCAACCTTGTTAGCTTCCCTCTTGGTCATGTTGTCAGTAAGATAGCAAAGCGGCTTGCTTGCGCGAATGTAATATTTCTTGTTGGTTTTAATTGCTTCATCGGTAACGGTATCTTTCCACAATTCATAAGTCACATCATCAATGTTAAGATTGGTTGCCATTTTGAAACCCCCCTTAAATTTTCAAGATGATTAACTTTAGCAAAATAGTTTTAGTAAGTCAACCATAAAAATAACATTTGCAAAATTATTTTTAGCTTGCGGTTTCCAAGAGGTCTTCATCGGCATCGAAACCCCAAAAAGCAACAGCATAATTAAATTCATCCCAATAACTTTCCATTTATTCGCTCATGATTGTTAAATCTCCTGTTATAATTAATTGCTAAATTCATGCCACAATTTTAATTGAAATTGAAAGTATTATCAACAAGTACCTATACACCGCTATTGTCAGTTATATCGAACCTGCTCCAAGTCAAATTTGGAGCTTTCAGCTATATATTCAGGTTTTGGAATAACTTTTAAATCAGCAAAATTTATTTGCAATTGCTCTTTTGCATTCGGACATATATTTTTAACACCGCAACCTTTACAATCACACCAGGGTAAAAATTTTTCTCCGTTATCAATTCGCATAGCATCCCCACAATCATTGTTAATTAGAGTAGCCGACACCAACATTATTTTTCCAGCAATCGCAAGCATCCTTTTCAGCTTCTTTAGGGATATCAGCTTGCCATTGCAAACAATGATAACCGTCACCTTTAACCCTGGATAAGTTGCAGTTGCGGCAAGTCAAAGTTGCTCCTAGCAAAATGCAGTCAGGATGATTCTTTCCTAGCAGTTCCTGAAGCCGCTTGTAAATCGCTTTTAGTTCCTGGAACATTTTTTATCTCCTGCAAATAAATCTGATAAGTGTTAATCCCACAATATGAGCCGCAATGTCAACTAAAATTATGTCATAAGTCATAGCTTTTCACCATTAGCACATAAGAATAACTATATGAAATAGCAACCTAAATTAGCTAAAAATGGCCGAAATTCGCCATTATACCGTGATTGATTTTATAATAAAAATAGAAGGTCTAAGTGATTGAAATCTATAGAATATAATAAATATAATAAATATAATAGTAGTATATAATATACACACGTATAGGGGAGAGGGGGTTGGGAGGGGGTAAAGAGGGGGGTAGGCGTCCCTCCCCATTATATTTTGACATTTTTATTATACTCCAATGATATTGCATACTTAACCCTTCTATTTACCATTATATTTGTTATACTTAGTTATATTTAATCTAAAAGTCCTGTTCAGCAAGCCAATCTGCAAAAGTATTTGGCAATTTGGTTATAGCTATTGGTTTTAGTTCCACTAAAAGTTTGTCAACTTTGTCCTTTATAGTTGCTTTTGCAACATGTAATGCTAACAAAGCTTTACCGTGACATTTATATTTTTTAGCAAAATCGCTACCCATAACAAAGCTTTTACCATCCCAATAATTGCCCCAACGGTTAACAATAATCCATTCAAACTTACCTTTTTTCATAATTTAATTTCCTTTTATAGGACAATTGCAGTCTATAATGTGGGGTTCAACTTGCCTATCGTTTGCATAAGGCTTTACAACAACTCTTGACGGATGATTACAAACCAGATATTTACCGCAATGATTTGTAACAGAGAAAGGACAATCTTTGCGACAGTAGATATACAGGGTGATTGGTGCTTGCATAAAAAATCTCCTTTTTGCTAAAATAAATTGTTGACTGTGACTGACTGTTTTGATATAGTTGTTTCACATAGCAAGTAACTACAACAAACAACTAAAGGAGATTACAAAATGAAAAACATTATTTGCACGGTAGACGACAAGCGGTTTGCAACCATTTCTTGCGATAACAATAAAAATGAAGTCAATGAACTCGCTGCTGCTAAATACAAAATGGAGCAAGAAGTTAAAGAAAATGGAGCAAAAACCGCAAGCTATTATATTCCAGGTTTGATTTTTGGCGACTACAATTACATTAACGGCGAATGGGTTTGCAAAGACAGACCTTAAAATCAAACAACCGTTTGCCGGTATCGTATAACCGGCTTTTAAACAAAAGGAGGTAACAACATGAAAGCTGGAGTTTATGAAACGATTTACGGCAATGCTGCTGAAGTGGAAGATGAAAATGATGATTTTGCTTATGATATAGACATGGGAGAAGAAATACCAATCGAAATGGTTGACGAAACAAAATTTATCAGAGAACTTGATTAACCGCTTGACAACCTAAAACCGCTTGCTAAACTTCCCCTTATCGTTAACCTTAACTTTAGGGGGTTTGTTATGCCAGAAAACAAAAGCAAACATGTGTTCATCAGCGAAGAACAAATTGTCAGCAGCTTAACGTTTTCGTTAGTACCTTCATTGTTAGGTGAATTGTCAAAGGATAAAAAGAAAGAAGAAAACTATATTTACACAGGTTGTTATGATTCAGATGGAACTTTTATAGGTTATCTTTTTGAAAAGAAATAAGGTTGACGGTTAAAGGCTCTTGTTGTTTAAGAGCCTTTACTTATATCAACTTAAATTTAGACAAATTCACAACAGCATAACACTTGCCTGTAAAGCCATATTCTTTAGCAATCTGATTCATAGGTATTTCCCGAATATCTCCACAATCAGAAAGTATTTTAATTGCTCTATGAATGGCGTTTGTTGCTCCAATCCGGTCTTTACGAAATGAAGCAGCGGCAGATAACCG
>Ga0265338_10001085_pt1 | contig 45201 bp, 50 predicted proteins | sample 42126metaG_FD_193579 | JGI IMG/M metagenome (GOLD analysis project Ga0265338, IMG submission 193579) | Rhizosphere microbial communities from Carex aquatilis grown in University of Washington, Seatle, WA, United States - 4-21-26 metaG | ecosystem: Host-associated > Plants > Roots > Rhizosphere... | reverse complement strand
GTGGCTCGCCTCGAGGTTCCGGCGCATCCGCTCGGGCCGCACGACCAAGCCGGAGACGAGCCACGTGAAGCGGTCGAGCATGTAGTCGAGCGAGAGGAACGAGTCGGGGAAGACGACCCGCTCGGCGGACGAGTGCGAGATGTCGCGCTCGTGCCAGAGCGCGACGTTCTCGAGCCCGACCAGCGCATACCCGCGGACGACGCGCGCGAGCCCGCAGATCCGCTCCGCCACGACCGGATTGCGCTTGTGGGGCATGGACGACGAGCCCTTCTGGCCGCGGCCGAACGGCTCCTGCACCTCTGCCACTTCGGTACGCGCGAGGTGCCGGATCTCGAGCGCGAACGCGTCGAGCGAGGAGGCGACAACCGCGAGCGCCGCAAGGAGCTCGGCGTGGCGGTCGCGCTGGAGGATCTGGGTCGACGTCGGCGCCGGCTCGAGGCCGAGTCGCTCGCACGCGATCCGCTCGAGCTCGGGATCGGTCGCGGAGTACGTCCCGACGGCGCCCGAGAGCTTCCCGACGCGCATCCCATCGAGCGCGCGGCCGACGCGCTCGCGGCCGCGCGCGAGCTCGAACGCCCAGCCGGCGAGCTTCAGCCCGAACGTCGTCGGCTCGGCGTGGACGCCGTGCGTGCGACCGATCTGGAGCGTCGCGCGGTGCTCCTCGGCGCGCGCGACGACCGCGGCGAATGCGTCGTCGAGCCCGGCGAGGATGATGTCCCCCGCCTTGCGGATCTGCAGCGAGAGCGCGGTGTCGACGATGTCGGAGGACGTGAGGCCGTAGTGGAGCCAGCGCCGTCCCTCGTCGTCGAGCTGCTCGCCGACGGCATCGACGAACGCGGCGGTGTCGTGGTGGAGCGTGGCTTCGATCTCGGCGACGCGCTCCGGCGTCGGCGGCGTCGCGGCGGCTATACGCGCCGCGGCTTCCGCCGGCACGGCTCCTAGCTCGGCCCAGGCGGCGGTCGCGGCCTGCTCGACCGCGAGCCACGTTGCGAGCTTCCCCTCGTCCGACCAGATGCTGGTCATGGCCGGGCGGGAGTAGCGGGCAATCACTGGACCCAGTCTAGAGCGCTTCGCGGACTACCCCGCCGGGGGTACAGACGCCTGCGAAAAGCGGGGCTACTCTGGCGCCGCTTTATCCCGCGAAAAGCATAGGAGCCTGCGTTGAAACTTCTCCTCTCTGCGGCTGCGGCGTTCGTCGCGGCACTCGTCCTCACCGGCGCCGCGCTCGCGATGAGCCACCCGCACCGGACCACGCTGTCTCTCTACGAGCAGACGGCCAGCTCCCGCCTCCTCGCCCGCCAGGGCTGCGCAGCAGCGCGCCGCGGCGAGATCGGGGTCGTCGTGCTCGACTTCGGGAAGCCTGCGTACAGCGGCGCCCGCGGCGCCTACGGGACGATCGACTTCTCCGACCGCTTCATCTCCAACCATCAGATCACGGTCGGAATGCTCGGGTGGGCGCGCGGGTATGTGGGCTGCCTGCGTGCCCACTCGAAGGCGTCCGTGACTCTCGCGCGCGGGACGAGCAACTACCACCCGTCGGTGCCGAGCGCGTTCGTCGCCGGCAAGCGCTGGGCGGGAGCGGTGCTCGCGCTGCAGCGGAAGCTCCAGCGCCACAGGCTCAACACGCAGGTGAAGTCCGCAGCCGCCGACGACGCCGAGCCGGCGTGGGACCGCGGCTTCCGCAAGACGCGCCGCTTCATCCAGGGTTTCAGGATGTCCGCGTACCGCCGGACGCTTTACGACTACGGCTCGCTCGACGGCGGGGTCGGCGCAATCTGGAGCGCGCGCCAGATGCTGTTCGTCACCGGCGGAGCCGGGCACACGGCGGTGCTGCCGGAGATCTACTACCCCTCGCTCGCGCGGGAGTGGGCTCAGTTCGCGTATGTCGCGCACCGGCGGTTCCACCGTCGCGTCCACTTCGCCGGCGTGATGACGCAAGTCTTGCCGGGCTGCCGTCCCTCTCGTTGCGGTCTCCGCCCGCGGGAGGCGCACCGCGCGCTCGTCCACGCGCTCGCGAGCGTGAACACCGGGCACCGCACGCACGTGCCGCGAGGCGGCACGAACATCGTCCGCGGCTAGACGATTGATTCCAAACTGCCGCAGCGCCGGATGACGCCCCTGACGCGGCGCGGGATCGCCACGCTCGTCCGCCGCCCGTAGCGCTGCTACGAACGGCGGCCGATCCGCGTCGCCCCGCTTGGTCAGTGACGTCCCCGACCGGCACGCCACTTTGGAATCAATCGTCTAGACGCTCAGGATCCGGATCGCGAGCGCCGCGGCGTTCTTCGCGTTGTCGACGCCGACGGCCGCGACCGGGACGCCGGGCGGCATCTGCGCGATCGCGAGTAGCGCGTCGAGGCCGTCGAGGACGCTGAGGCTCGAGCGGAGCGGGACGCCGATCACCGGCAGGTCGGTGTGTGCAGCGACCGCTCCCGGCAGCGCGGCCGCTAGTCCGGCGCCGCAGATGAGGACTTTCAACCCGCGCTCGCGGGCGGTCTTCGCGTACTCGGCCACCGAGTCGGGCGTGCGGTGCGCCGAGCGCACCTCGAACTCGTAGGCGACGCCGGCCTCGTCGAGCGTCTTCGTCGCGCCCTCCATCCGTTCGCGGTCCGATTCGGAGCCGACGAGGATCCCGACGACTGGGCCGTCAGTCATGCGCTGCGATATCCGTCCGGAACTGCATGCCGGCGAAATGTATGCAGGAGACGGCGTCGTACGCAGCAGTTCTCGCCGCAGCGACGTCGTCGCCGACGCCGACGACGTTGAGGATTCGCCCGCCGTTCGTCACGAGCCGTCCGTCATGCAAGGCGGTCCCGGCGTGGAAGACGATCGCTCCCCCGGCGGTGGCCTCGTCGACACCCTCGATCAGCGTGCCGCGATAGTCGCTGCGCGCCGGGTAGTCGGGCGCGGTCAGCACGACCTCGACGGCGGCGCGCGACGAGAACCGCGGCGGCGTCGAGAGGTCGCCGGCGAGCAGCGGCAGCAGGTCGCTCTCGAGGCGCGCCAGCAGCGGCTGCGTGTCGGGGTCGCCGAAGCGGCAGTTGAACTCGATCACGCGCAGTCCCTCGTTCGTCCGCATCAGGCCGCCGTAGAGGGCGCCGTAGAAGGGCGTGCCGCGCCGCGCGAGCTCGCGGAGCACGGGAAGGTGGATGGTCTCGAGGATGTCGGCCGCTTCCTCGTCGGGGGTGTCGGGGAGCGGGGAGTACGAGCCGACACCGCCGGTGTTCGGGCCGGTGTCACCGTCGCCGATGCGCTTGTAGTCGCGCGAGGGCGGCAGCACGACCGCGGTCTCGCCGGCCGCGATCGCGAAAACCGAGAGCTCGCGCCCTTCGAGCAGCTCCTCGGCGTGGAACGGCTGGCCGAGCGCCTCCGCCGAGCGGAGCGCGGCGTCGAGCTCCTCCTGCGTCCGGCAGACCCAGACGCCCTTGCCGGCCGCGAGGCCGTCCGCCTTGACGACGCACGGCGGCCGTGCGACGGCGAGCGTCCGGGCGTTGGGGACGCCCGCGGCGTCCATTACGTCCTTGGCGAACGCCTTCGACGCCTCGATCCGCGCCGCCGCGGCGCTCGGCCCGAACACGGCGATGCCGCGCTGCCGGAGCTCGTCCGCGAGCCCTGCGACGAGCGGCGCCTCCGGCCCGACGACGACGAGGTCGACGCGAAGCTCGTGGGCGAGCGCGCAGAGGGCGGCGTGATCGTCGGCGCGAACCGGATGGCAGGTCGCGAGCGCCGCGATACCGGGGTTGCCGGGCGCCGCGTGGAGGTCGTCCACATCGGCGCTGCGCGAGAGCGACCAGGTGAGCGCATGCTCCCGTCCTCCAGATCCGACGACAAGCACCCGCACGCCACGATCCTATGCTGCGAGCGTCGGCGGCTAAGCCGCCGACGCGCGGCGGCAGACCGCCCGCCTGCGGCGGGCTGGCGTATGCAACGCTCCGGCCATGGATGCGCCGCCCTACTCGGCCGTCGGCGTCGAGGTCATCCGGCTCCCCGGCGGCGCGAGCGAGCGCGACCGCGTCGCGGTGGAGGAGCCGCTCGAGATCCGGATCGGCGGCGAGCCGGTTGCGGTGACGATGCGGACGCCGGGCCACGACGAGGAGCTCGCGCTCGGCTTCTGCCTCTCCGAAGGGCTCCGGCCGACGGCCGCGCGCGTTCCCGACGATCTCGCCGCCAACACTGTCGACGTCGATGCGCCCGGCTTCGATCCCGAGCGGCTGCGGCGGAGCTTCTACACGTCGTCGTCGTGCGGCGTCTGCGGGAAGGGAGCGCTCGACGCGGTTGCCGTCGAGGCGCCGCGGGTCGAGTCGCAGCTGCGCGTTCCGTTTGCCGTCGTCGCGTCGCTCCCGGATCGGCTGCGCACAGCGCAGGCCGCGTTCGAGGCGACCGGCGGTCTCCACGCGACCGGGCTGTTCACGGCGGGCGGCGAGCTCGTCTGCGCGCGGGAGGACGTCGGGCGCCACAACGCGATGGACAAGGTCATCGGCCGCGCCTTCCTCGACGGGCTCCTGCCGCTCAGCGAGCACGTCCTGTGCGTGAGCGGACGGCTCTCGTTCGAGCTCGTCCAGAAGGCCGCGGTCGCCGGCTGTCCCGTCCTCGTCGCGGTCGGCGCGCCGTCGAGTCTGGCCGTCGAGCTCGCTGCCGATCGCGGGATCACGCTCTGCGGCTTCGTCCGCGGCGGCGCGGCGAACGTCTACTCCGAGCCGTGGCGGATAACCCCGTAACGGGAATCCTGCTCGTGGGCGGAGCGAGCACGCGCTTCGGGTCGCCGAAGGAACTTGCGGAGTTCGACGGCGAGACGCTCGGCGACCGCGCGTGGCGGCTGCTCGGCGAGGCGTGCGACGAGCGGATCCGGGTCGGGCCCGGCGGCCTCGACGATCCGGGCACCGGGCCGGTGGCCGCGATCGCCGTAGGGCTGCGCGCGGCGTCCCATGAGATAGCCGTGGTCATCCCCGTCGACATGCCGCGACTCACCGCCACCGCCATGCGCGAGCTCGCGGCCGCATGCCGCGACGCGGCGGTCGCGCAGCAGGGGCCGTTGCCGTGCGCAGTCGCGCGCTGCATGCTGCCGGCCTTCGAGACGGACGAGCGGCGCCTGCGGACGGTGCTCGACGGCCTCGACACCGCGCGCGTCGAACTGGACGACGCCATGCTCCTCAACGTGAATACTCCCGGTGATGTGGAGCTCTGATTCCGCCTACGACAGCTTCATGGGGCGCTTCTCGCGGCGGCTCGCTCCGCTGTTCGCGGACTTCGCCGGAGTGAGCGCCGACGATCACGTGCTCGACGTCGGCGCGGGCACGGGCGCGCTCACCGAGGAGCTGCTGCGCCGGGGCGCCGCGGTCGCGATCGCCGAGCCTTCTCCCGACTTCGCCGCCTCGCTGCAGCGGCGGCTGCCCGACCTCGACGTGCGGGCGGCGCCCGCGGAGCAGCTGCCGTGGCCGGACGGCACGTTCGATGTCGCGCTCGCGCAGCTCGTGGTCGCCTTCATGAGCGATGCATGGACGGGCGTCGGGGAGATGAAGCGCGTCTCCGGCGGCGTCGTCGCGGTCTGCATGTGGGACTACGAGGGCCAGGAGCTCCTAGCGTCCGTGAACCACGTGCGTGCGCGGATGGGTGAACCGCCCGGCGAGCCGCCGCGCTGGCGCACCGGCCCCGAGCTCGCCGAGCTGCTCGGCGAGGGCTCCGAGGTGGAGCCCCTCGACGTCGTGGCCGACTACGAGGACTTCGAGGACTTCTGGTCGGCGCTGCTCGGCGGCGCCGGCCCACACGGCGCCTGGGCGACCTCCCTCGAGGGCGAGCGCCGGGAGACGGCGCGCACGGAGCTACTCCGGGAGCTCGGCGACCCGAACGGCTCGTTCACGCTCTCGGGCCGCGCGTGGGCGGCACGCGTCAGCCGCGGCTGAGGACTGAGGTCCGCTCGGCTCCGGTGCCGACGAGGCTCACCGGGACATCGAGCTCCCGCTCCACGAACTCGACGTACGACTGCGCCGCCGCGGGCAGATCCGCGACGGAGTGGCAGCCGTCGAGTGGCTCGTCCCAGCCGGGCAGCACGTCGTAGACCGGCGCCGCGGCATGGAAGTCGCTCTGGTGCGCGGGGAAGTCGCGCGTCTCGCTCCCGTCGCGCATGCGGTAGCGGACGCAGACCGGCAGCTCCGTGAAATGAGAGAGGACGTCGAGCTTCGTGAGGGCGAGCTCGTCCATGCCGTTGACGCGCACCGCGTAGCGGAGCGCGACGAGGTCGAGCCAGCCGCAGCGCCGCTCGCGCCCCGTGACGGTCCCGTACTCGCCGCCAAGCTCGCGCATCCGCGTCTGGTCGTCGCCGGCGATCTCCGACGGGAACGGCCCCTCGCCGACGCGCGTGACGTACGCCTTCGAGACGCCGAGCACGCGATCGATCCGCTTCGGCCCGATCCCGAGGCCGACCGCCGCCTGCGCCGCGACCGGGTTCGACGACGTGACGAAGGGATACGTGCCGTGGTCGAGGTCGAGCAGCGTCGCCTGGGCTCCCTCAAAGAGGACGTTCTTACCCTCGCGCAGTGCTGTCTCGACGTAGAGGGACGTATCGGCGACGTACGGGCGGACACGCTGGGCGTAGCCCTCGTACTGCGCCGCGACGGTCTCGAGGTCGAACGGCTCGCTCTCGTACACGCGCGTGAGCCAGAGGTTCTTCTCCGCGAGCGCGACCTCGATCTTCTGGCGGAGGATCTTCGGGTCGAGGATGTCCTGGACGCGGATCCCGAGCCGCATCGCCTTGTCGGCGTAGCACGGCCCGATCCCGCGGCGCGTCGTCCCGATCGCGAGCTTGCCGAGGCGGTGCTCGCTCGCCTGGTCGATCGTGAGATGCCACGGCATGATCAGGTGCGCGTTGCCGGAGAGGTACAGCTCGCCGTCGGGGAACGCGTCGAGCTCCGAGATCAGCACCTCGAGGTCGACGACGCAGCCGTTGCCGATGACGCACGGCTTGCCACGGATGATGCCGGTCGGCAGGGCGCGGATCTTGTACGTGTCGTCGCCGACCACGATGGTGTGGCCTGCGTTCGGGCCGCCCTGGTAGCGGCACACGACGTCGGAGTTCTGGGCGAGCAGGTCGACGATCTTGCCCTTGCCTTCGTCGCCCCACTGCGCGCCCACGATCACGGTTCCGGGCACGTTGGTGAAGTCTACGCGGTGCGAGCAGGTGCGAGTTATCCCCGATGCGCCCGGGCGCGCCGCCGTGCCACGCTTGGGGGCCAAGACAAGCAGGCGCTTGCCCCGCGTTGGTCGGTGCGGCGACGGTCCGTCTGCGGACCCACTTTCCCGGTCTAACTCGAGACGGGCGATTCAGTGAAGGAGGGATTGTCGTGCAACGTGTCCTCGCACTAGTCGGGGTCGGTGTCATGGCAGTGGTCCTGTCGGCCTCAACCTCGTGGGCCAAGTCGGCTACCGACACGGTGACGACCGGTTCGTGGGGAATGGGCGTGGCCGTCGTCGACCCGACCGTTCCGGCTAACAACTCAACTCCAAGTAACTACGCAGCGGTCGACCTCAAGATCACGCTGCGTAATTCCTACGGCGGGACAACTTTGAACTGGGACGACGGTCCGAACAACGTCATCGCAGGGTGTGGCGCGCCAACGTGCCTGCCGGCCGTGATGAAGCCTGGCGTCTACCGGTTCCCCTACGTGGCCGGTAAGGGCGGTCACGTGGCCGAGGCCGGTATCGGGCACTTCACCCTCTCCTGGCACGATTCCAATCGGACGGTCCACCGGCTTCGACTGCCGGTTCAGAGCGACATCGGGTTCGCGCATCTGCCCGCGTGGGCCAAGCCTGTCGACAAGGTGACGACCGGTACCTGGGGAAAGGGCGTGGCTGTCGTCGACCCGACAGTTCCGGCCAACGACTCAACTCCAAGTGCCTATGCAGCGGTCAATCTCACCATCACGCTGCGTAGTGCCTACGGCGGGACAACTTTGGTCTGGGACGACGGTCCGAACAACGTCATCGGAGGGTGTGGCGCGCCAACGTGCCTGCCGGCCGTGATGAAGCCTGGCGTCTACCGGTTCCCCTACGTGGCCGGTGTGGGCGGTCCGGTGCCCCGGGCCGGTATCGGGCACTTCAGCCTCATCTGGCACGATTCCAATCGGACGGTCCACCGGCTTCGACTGCTAGTCCAGGGCGACGTCGGGTTCGCGCATCTGCCCGCGTGGGCTAAGCCTGTCGACAACGTGACGACCGGTACCTGGGGAATGGGCGTGGCTGTCGTCGACCCGACAGTTCCGGCCAACGACTCAACCCCGAGTAACTACGCAGCGGTCGACCTCAAGATCACGTTGCGTGATGCCTACGGCGGGACAACTTTGAACTGGGACGACGGTCCGAACAACGTCATCGCAGGGTGTGGCGCGCCAACGTGCCTGCCGGCCGTGATGAAGCCTGGCGTCTACCGGTTCCCCTACGTGGCCGGTGCGGGCGGTCCGGTGGCCGAGGCCGGTATCGGGCACTTCACCCTCTCCTGGCACGATTCCAATCGGACGGTCCACCGGCTTCGACTGCCGGTTCAGAGCGACGTCGGGTTCGCGCATCTGCCCGCGTGGGCCAAGCCGTAGACGCCTGATGCGGGGACGTGCTCTGGAGTGCGCGTCCCCGCCATCTGCCTGCCGCGGGTCTAGGTGAGCGGCACGCGGCCGAGGTGGACCGGCTCGCGGCGCAGCTCCCGGTCGGCGGCGTCGTACCAGACGGTCTCTCCGACCACGTCGCCGTCCCACTGCTCCCGCGGGAAGCGGGTCACGACTGCGTGGCGCAGCAGTTCGCTGTCGTCGCCGTACTCGATGCGGAGCGCGTTCCCCGTATCGTCGTCCCACGTGAGGACGGCGACGCGGAAGTCGGGGGACGTCGTTTCGACGCGGCGACTGCGCACGGTGCAGTGTTACCCGTGTTGCGAAGTTGTTACGCGTCGAGCGTCTCTTCTTTGACTGCAGGACGAAAAGGCGTACTCTCAAGGCATCGCTAGTGCCGTGTCGGGCCTTGTGGTGAATGGTGCACGCGATCCAACGATGGACGATCCAAGGAGGAATTGATGAAGCGCATGTTCGCCGCAAGCACGATCGTGGTGGTGGTTGCGATCGTGACGGCGTTCTCGCCGGCGTCCGGGCTCGCGTCCCGCGGTGTTCCGACCAGCCTGGTCAACGCGATCCACGCTCGGCTCGGTGCCGGTGCAGTCAGGATGAGTTCCGCCCAGAACACCGCACCGCCAGAGGCGTTCTTCGGGTACCAGGTGTCGCTCTCTGCGGATGGGACAACTGCCTTGGTTGGCGCCCCCGCCGTCGGTGACGGCACCGGAGCGGCGTATATCTTCCATGTCTCGAGTGCTGGTTCGTGGGTCTCGAGTTCGACTCCGGCCGCGACTCTGACCGACGGCAAGGGAATCTGGGGCGACTCGTTCGGAGAAGGCGTCGCGCTTTCGGCAGACGGCACCACAGCGTTCGTCGGCGCTCCCTACAGCCATTACTCCGGCGTTATCTTTGTATTCCGCGTCCCGAGCGAGAATGCGTGGGCGTCGAGTTCCACGCCGACCGCGACTCTGTCCGTCGGCCACGGGATTTTCGTCGGCGGGTCGCTCGCGCTGTCGCCTGATGGCACGACGCTGGTCGTCGGCGCCCCCTTGTACGATTTCTTCGCGGGCGGGGCATACGTCTTCCACGTCGCAAGTGAGAGCGCGTGGGTCTCGAGCTCGGTTCCGGCGGCGGTACTGAGCAACGTCGGCGAATCCCAGCTAGACGGAGAAATCGGCGCATCCGTCGCGATCTCGGGGGACGGATCGACTGCGCTCCTCAGCGACGGAATCGGCGGGGCGTACGTCTACCATGTCGTGAGTGCAGCGGCATGGACGACGCTTTCGTCGCCGACCGCGATCCTCTCCAACAAGAGTCTCGGCGGGTCCATCGACCTGGGATACTCCTTGGCGCTCTCGGGCGACGGTACGACGGCGATCCTCGGGGCACCCGGCGTCAAGCAGTTCGCCGGTGCGGTGGACGTCTTCCGCGCCTCCGCCGAGGACAACTGGGTCTCGAGCAACACTCCCACTGCGATTCTGACGAACGCCGCCGGCAAGTCGGACGACCTTCTCGGCGTTGCCGTGGCTGTGTCCGCGAGCGGCACGACGGCAGTGGCCACCGGGTACGGCGTCGGCAAAGAGACCGGGGCCGCCTACATCTACCACGTCGCCAGCGAAGCAGGGTGGGCGTCGAGCTCGGTTCCGACCGCGATTCTGACCAATTCAGCCGGTGTCTCCCAAGACGCCCTTGGAGTTGGTGTAACGCTGTCCGGTGATGGAGCAACCGCCCTCGTCGGAGCGCCCGGCTTCTCCTCGTTTATCGGCGCCGCGGACGTCTTCCATGCGTCCGGCGAGAGCTCGTGGGCCACGAGCTCGACTCCGAACGCGATACTGACGGACGCGGACCTTCTCAACGCCCGGTGCATCGTTCCGAACGTGAAGGGGCTGTATCTCGGACAGGCGAGGAGTGTGCTCAGGGCCTTCGGCTGTCGGACCGGCCAAGTCGACAACGCGTACGCCAAGGTCAAGCAGGGACGCGTCATCTCCGAGCATCCGAAGGCTGGAACGATCCTCCCGCTCGGCGCCAAGGTCAGTCTGACAATCAGCCTGGGTGCGTGGCATAAGCCGTAAGCAGCACTAGCGGACGACAGCAGACATGGCCGGTGCCAGGCGCCGGCCATGTCTGCGCCTACGTCCAAGAACGAAGGCTTGGCGGACCGTCAGATCCTTGGCGTGGCGTTGATAGATGTCCCCTGAGCGAACGTCTACGGCGCGAGATCAGATGGGGGTTATCCCTGATGTGCCCGGCCGCGCTGCAGTGCCACGCTTGAGACCAAGACAAGCAGGCGCTTGCCCCGCGTTGGTCGGTGCGGCGACGGTCCGTCTGCGGACCCACACTGTCCCGGTCTAGCTCGAGACGGGCGATTCAGTGAAGGAGGGAGTTGTCGTGCAACGCGTCCTCGCGCTAGTGGGGGTCGGTCTCATGGCGGTGGTCATGTCGGCCTCAGCCTCGTGGGCCAAGTCGACTACCGACACGGTGACGACCGGTTCCTGGGGGAAGGCCGTGGCCGTCGTCGACCCGACGGTTCCGGCTAACGACTCGACTCCAAGTGACTACGCGGCGGTCTACCTCGGGATCACGCTGCGTAATGCGAATGGCGGGACAGGTTTGAACTGGGACGACGGTCCGAACCACGCCATCGGAGGGTGTGGTGCGCCGGCCTGCATGCCGGCCGTGATGAAGCCTGGCATCTACCGGTTCCCCTACGTGGCCGGTAAGGGCGGTCCGGTAGCCGAGGCCGGTATCGGGCACTTCACCCTTTACTGGCACGACGCCAGTCGGAAGCTCCACAGGGTTCGACTGCTGGTCCAGAGCGACGTCGGCTTCGCGCATCTGCCCGCTTGGGCCAAGCTAGTCGACAAGGTGACGTCCGGTTTCTGGGGCAAGGGCGTGGCCGTCGTCGACCCGACAGTTCCGGCTAACGACTCGACTCCGAGTGACTACGCGGCGGTCGACCTCAAGATCACGTTGCGTAATGCCTACGGCGGGACGGGCTTGAACTGGGACGACGGCCCAAACAACGTCATCGGAGGGTGTGGCGCGCCACACTGCATGCCGGCCGTGATGAAGCCTGGCGTCTACCGCTTCCCCTACGTAGCCGGTAAGGGCGGTCCGGTAGCCGAGGCCGGTATCGGACACTTCACTCTCCGCTGGCACGACTCCAGTGGTCGGTTCCACAAGGCTGTACTGCTGGTCCAGGGCGACGTCGGCTTCGCGCATCTGCCCGCGTGGGCCAAGCCGTAGATGCCAGACGCGGGGACGTGCTCTCGAGTGCGCGTCCCCGCCCGCCATCTGCGGCGTCAGCGCCGGCCCGGAGTTCCTCAGCTCCTCGCCGAGCCGGGACGGCACGAGCATCGAGTCGCACCGCCTCGCATTGGTGCCGAGCCTACTGCTGGATTGCGCGGCTGACGTACGCTCTCTTGAGGTGAATCGCGCTCGTATTGCCGTCGTCGCGCTCATTGGCCTCACCGGCTCGCCGGCTGCACTGTCCCGACTGGACTGCTCGGCCTGTTCGGGTCGGCCGGCCGAACTGTGCCGACCGGCACGTTGATGTGCGGCCCGTGCGGCCCGCACCCGGATCGCCCGACTCGCTCGCACCGCGCGCTCGTGCTGGACGGCGCCGGCGCCCTGACTGACAACGCAAACGACTCGTATGTCGCATGGGGCGAAATGAGCGTCTCGGGCACGGAAAGCGACGTTGAGATTCCGGTGCCGGTCGGCGGGACACTCTCAAATCTCAGGGTGCTCGTCGATACGGCCCCGCGAACCGTCGCAGGCTGGACGCTCACCGTCGACAGGAACGAGTCGGCAACCGCCCTGAGCTGTTCGATCGCGGGTCTCGCGACGAGCTGCGGTGACTGGTCCGTCGTGGCCGTGGTCGTCGGCGACAAGCTCGATCTTCGCGTGAAGCCCTTCGGCACACCCGAGCTCGCCAAAATCACCTGGTCCGTCACGATCACGCCCTAACTGCCTTCAGCGACAGCCGGGCCGGGGCCGCGCGCCTTCGGCGGTGGCCATCACCTGCTCGGCGAATCGCTTGACTCTGGGCATGTTGTCTGTTTGGCTATCGTCCGCAGGCCCGCACGGCTATCGCGAGGAGGACTGAAGATGAGCTCGATGCTGTGTGCGGCTGGACGTTTGCGCCCGATGCGCGTCGCGCCCCTTCTCGCGGTTGCACTAGTCGTCGCCGGCTGCTCGTTCGGGGGGACGAAGACGACCACCGTCACGCGGACGGTCACGACGCAGGCGTCGGGGGCTGACCAATTCGGCACTCCTACGGTGGTGACGTACTTCGGAGAGCCGATCTCGACAACCTCCGCCACGCTGCCTAAGGAGTGCGCCGGAGCAGGGTGTCCTAGCCGGAAGGGCTATGCCCTCGTCGTGAAGCCGGAGTTCTTCCTCACCGGCGCCACGGCCAGGGCGTTGGCCGCCGCCGGCTCGGCGTGTGGCCTCGCCTGCCCCGCGGTGCCGGACGACTATCAGGTCATCCCGGCCGGGACCAAGAATCTGACTTTTGCGCTCCCCGCCGGCACGATGGGGACCGTGCTCACATTGCCCAAGCGGGGCAATGTTCAGCCCACGAAAGTCACCGGAGCGCAGTTCGCTGCGCTCGTCGGTGGAGCGACGACTCCGAAGCTGTACGAGTCGCTTTCCGAAGGAGTGTGGTTCACGGTCGCCAACGGCGACATCGTGAGATCGTTCGCGCAGCAGTACCGGCCCTAGAGGCTATGCCACTTGTCGCGCCCGGAAGTCGTCCCGCGCGTCGACGTGCACCTCGCGCGTCAGGCGGCGCAGGCGGCTCGCTGTGGGCCCCCCGACGCGGCCCGCGAGCGTGCCCCAGTCGTGGTTCGTCGTGACGATGACGAGTCCGCGCTGCTGCTCGCGCTGGTTCACGAGGTTGTAGATCCGGTCGCGCGCCCAGCTCGTCCAGTCCTCCGCGCCGAGGTCGTCGAGGACGACGAGGTCGTAGCCGCTCGGGCTCGGCGGGGGCTCGCCGTCGCCGTAGCTCTCACGCAGCGCGTTGAGCCATGCAGGGACGTTGAGGAAGAGCGCCTTCTTGCGCCCGTCGCTCCAGACGATCTCTCGGAGGATCGCGACCGCGAGATGCGTCTTGCCCGCGCCCGGGTTGCCGCGGAGAAGCAACCCCTGGCGCAGATCTGTCCCCGCGCGCAGCTCCTTCGCCCACTGCCGGCAGACGGCGAGCGCGGTGGCGGTGTCGGGAACGGCCTCGAACGTCTCGAACGAGCAGTTGGCGTACGCCGACGGGACGCGGACGCGCGCCCACCGCGCGTTGACCTGCCGCTCCTCGTCCTCCGCCTTCTCGCCCTCGCGGCAGACGTCGCAGTACCGCTCGGCCGCGAACGTCTGGCCGAGGAGGAGCACCTCCTCGGTCGCGAACTCGCGCCCGCAGCCGAGGCAGCGCACCGTCAGCGGGCTACCGGGGCTATGAATGTTATTACTGGACGATGCTGGCGAATTTCGCATAGCGGCTCATCCAGGCGACGTTGAAGGTTCCAGTGGGGCCGTTGCGGTGCTTCGCGATGATGACCTCGGCGACGCCCTTCTTCGAGTCGTCCTCGGCGTCGCGGTCGTAGTACTCCTCGCGGTAGAGGAACATCACCATGTCGGCGTCCTGCTCGATCGAGCCCGACTCGCGGAGGTCGGAGAGCATCGGCCGCTTGTCGTGGCGCTGCTCAGGCGAGCGGTTGAGCTGGGAGAGGGCGATGACCGGGAGGTCGAGATCCTTCGCGAGCGCCTTGAGGTCGCGCGAGATCCTTGAGACCTCCTGCAGGCGGCTCTCCTCGCTGCGGCCGGTCGTCATCAGCTGGAGGTAGTCGACGACGATGAGGCCAAGGTCTGGCTGTCGGCGTTTCAATGTCTGCGCGCGGGCGCGGAGCTCGAGGAGGCTGAGGCCCGGCGTGTCGTCGACGTAGAGCGGCGCTGCCTCGAGCTGGCCGCACGCCTTGATGAGCCGCGGCCAGTCGTCCTTGGCGAGCTTGCCGGTGCGGATGTGGTGCGCGTCGACCTTCGCGCGGGAGCACATGAGGCGCTGCGCGACCTCCTGCTGCGACATCTCGAGGCTGAAGAACGCGCACGGCTTGCCGGCGTCGACGGCGACGTGGTTCGCGATCTCGAGCGCGAACGCGCTTTTTCCCATCGAGGGGCGGGCGGCGAGGATGATGAGGTTCGCGGGCTGGAAGCCGGCGGTGAGATTGTCGAGATCCTTGAAGCCGCTCGACAGGCCGGTCACCTCGGCGCCGTCCTCGTAGAGCTTGCTGATGCGCTGGAACGACTCGACGAGCGCGTCCTTGAAGAGGACGAGCTCGCCGTCGGCGCGGCGCTCGGCGAGCTCGAAGACGAGCTGCTCGGCCCGCGCGACGAGCTCGGTCGGCTCGCCCTCGCGCTCCCATCCGAGCTGCGCGATCTCGCCGCCGGCGCGGATCAGGCCGCGGAGCGTCGCCGTCTCGCGGACGATCTCGGCGTAGTGTCCGGCGTTCGCGCTCGCCGGCACGATGAGGGAGAGTTCGTGCAGGCGAACGCGACCGCCGACCTCCTCGAGCTCGCCGCGCTGCTCGAGTTCGTTCGTGAGCGTGATCGCGTCGACGGGCTCGTTCTTCGAGTAGAGCGCGAGCGCTGCGCGGTAGATCTTCGCGTGCGACTCGCGGTAGAAGTCGGAGGCGTCGACGATCTCGCTCACCGCCGCGATCGCGAGCGGCGAGATCATCATCGCGCCGAGGACCGACTCCTCGGCTTCGAGATTCTGCGGCGGGATTGCGCCCGGAGCGGGAGCGGGCGAGGGAACCGGGGCAAGAACCATGCGCTTCGATTCCAGCAGGTGTGAGGTGGGGTTACTAGGTGTTGGCATGTCCGTTGTGAACAGGTCGTTTTTCGCCATTTGCAGGCGAATCAGGCATGATCGCAGGCGTGCCGGACGGCACATCTGTGGACGGCGCACCCGCTCAGAGCGGGAGTTTCCTGCGTTCATCCACAGGACGTAGACAGCCTGTGAAGATCTCGCGAGTCCTGCGGACTCGCTCGCTGAGCTTAGGAACTCCGGCCGGGAAGAGCGCGGTCTTCCCGGCCTCCGTGCTGAGACCTAGTTGCCCGCCGCGGCGGGCGCCTATGGCGCGCGCCGGGGAGCGGGAGAGCCTGCGGCTAAGCCGGCCTCGCCTGTCTTAGCCTCCGGCCTGGGGCGCGGAGCGAGTGGCCGCTAAGTCGAGAAGTACGTGTAGAGCACGAGCGCGCACATGCCGAGCGAGGCGACGGCGAGCGCGCCGAGCCCGATCCGGAAGCCGTCGAGCCGCAGCAGGAGCGGCAGCCCGCGCTCCTCCTCGGCGGCGGGCTCTCCGCAGAGCGGGCACATCCCGTCGGTGTAGAGCGGCCGGAACCACGAGCCGTCCTTGGGGCAGAGGACGTAGTGGTCGCGGCGCCCGCGCAGCCGCGTCGCGACAGCGCTCACGTCACTCCTCCTCCCGCGCGCCAGCGCCACAAGCTCACGCCGGTCGCGATCATGATCCCCTGCCAGACGAGGTAGGCGACGAGGAGCCAGGCCGGTTTGCTGAGAGCAGTCGTGATGAACGACGGAGGAGCCGCTGCGGCCGCCGCCGGAGTGGCCGAGCTCGACGATGAGGCGGAGGAGCCGAACGATGTCCCGCCCGACCCGCCCGTCGTGCCGCCACCGGTGACGCTGGGCGGCGAGCTCGTCCCGCCGAGCGAGAGCTTGGGCAGGGGCGGCGCCGGGGAAGCGAGTGAGTCGGCGTAGACCTCGCCGACGATGTGATCCACGGTCTGGGACGGGACGCCGGACTGGTTGACCGGCTGGACGAAGACGACGTGGACGCCGGTGGCCGTGATCGCGAGCTCGTTGCGGCTCTTCGTGATCTTGGGCGTGACCGTGTGGATCTCGACCCCCGCCTGCTTCAGGGCCGCGTTCAGCGTGCTGTCCATCAGCGCGTACGGGAGACCGGACCCGATGTTCTTCAACCGGACGCCGTGCTCGTCGATTGCGATCGGGAAGCCCGCGATCGAACCGCCGGCCACGGTGACCCTCGCCTTCCCGACCGGCTTGTCGCTGTTCTTGATCGCCACGACGACGTGGATGCCCTTGAGGACGATCTGCTTCGCCGCGATGTCGACCTGGCCCAGGCTCGACGCGCCGCTCGTCACGACGGCGCCGGTCTTCGGATCGAGCTCAGCGACGGATTCCTCGACGAATCCGCCTCCGTTTGCGGGCGCCTTGGACTTGCCCGCGGATGCCTGCTTCGCAGCGCTCGTCGCTCCCGACACGATCGTCGTCAGCGTCCCGCCGAGGGTCGACGGATCGGGCGCGCCACTCGAGCCGGCCTGCGTCACGACCGTCGTCGGATTGAGCTGCTTCGCCCAGCGCTTCTGCCAAGCCGCGAGCACCTTCCGGAGCCGCGCCGTTAATCCTTGCGGGCTCGCGATCGTGGGCGGCGAGCCGGGCAGGCTGGAGACGATCGGAAGGGTGGGGATCCCGTTCGTGCCGACCGGCAGCGTCGTCGGCAGGCTGGATCCTCCGGGCAGCGTCGACGTACTCGGTACCGTCGTCGGCGGGCTGGGAAGGCTCGGCACGCTCGGAGAGCTCGGCAGGTTCGAGCCGCCGGACACCTCCGAGGACTCGGCCGCCGCGAAGTAGCGGGCGGCGCTCGACGAGGCGTACGGGCCTCCCGGGCTGCCGGAGGTCGCCTTGCGGCTCTGCTTGCTGCCGGGCCAGCGGGCGTCAGCGTACTGCGGCTGCTGGAAGTTGCCGGCGGCGGCGGTCTGGCCGAGCGGGCCGGTGTCGAGCGGGCTCGACTTGCCCTCGGCGAACGGTGAGTTGTCGATGTGGGAGTGGGCGAGCGCGTAGTAGTTGTCGACCGCACCGCTCGTGTAGTTGGGGAACGCCGTGCTCGTCCCGATCTCGTGATCGGTGGCTGCATACACCGTCGCGTTGATCACGCCGTAACGCGCCGCGCCCGAGGGCGCCGCCGTCGCGGTGCCCGCGACGAAGGCGAGCGCAGCGGTCGAGAGCACGAGCAGAACGAGAAAGCCGTGTGTCGTCTTCCGTCTCCGGGCCTGCCTCTTCACGAGCCGCCTCCCTTGCCGTTCCCTGAGTGGGTCGAGCTCCCGATTGCTTCCCGCAAGAGGCCGAGAACAACCTCGCCCGGGTCGCGTCCTTCTCGTCGCGCGCGCTCTTCGATCTCCCGGAGGAGGCCGGCGTCGAGGTCGTTGCCGTTCGGCGAGTCGACGCGGAGATCGTCGAGGTCGCCGTCGTCCGCGGCGGCATCCCCGAGATAGCTCCCTTTGACGAAGCCCTCGTCCCGCGCGAGCGCGGCGGCACTGCCGACAAACGCGACCTCGCCCTTCTCGAGGACGTAGGCGCGCGAGGCGACCTCGAGCGCATGCGCGACGAACTGCTCGACGATCAGGACCGACACTCCCTGCTCGGGAAGTGCACGGACGATCTCGAACAGACCGTCGACGATCGCGGGCGCGAGACCCTGCGACATCTCGTCGATGAGCAGGACGCGCGGCCGCATGATGAGGCCGCGGGCGATCGCGAGCATCTGCTGCTCGCCGCCCGAGAGGGTGCCGGCGAGCTGCATGCGGCGCTCCTCGAGCCGGCTGAACACTCCGTACATCTCTTCGACCTGGTCGTCGATCTCTCTCCGCTTCAGCCCGGCCATTGCGCCGGCGAGGCGCAGCGTCTCCTCCACGCGGAGGTTCGGGAAGATGCCGCGGCCCTGCGGGACGTGGACGACGCCCTCGCGGGCGATCTTCTCCGGTGCGCGGCCTTTCAGCGACCGGCCGTCGAGCTCGATGTCGCCCGCGAGCAGCGGCAGCATCCCCGAGAGCGCGCGCAGCGTCGTCGTCTTGCCCGCGCCGTTCGCGCCGAGGAGGGCGACGATCTCGCCCTCGTGCACCTCGAGGTCGATGTCGAACACGACCGGGAGCCGGCCGTAGCCGGTGCGGATCCCGCGAGCCTCGAGAAGCGGAGCGTTCACGCGGCCGCCTTCTCTCCGAGATAGGCGCGCACGACGTTCGGGTCGTCGCGGATCTGCTCCGGCGTCCCCGTGGCGATGATCTTCCCGTAGTCGAGGACGTAGATGCGGTTGCAGATCCGCATGATCAACGCCATGTCGTGGTCGACGATCAGCATCGTCACCGCGAACCGCTTGCGCACGGCCGCCAGCAGCCGCGCGAGCTCGGCCGTCTCGCGCGCGTCGAGCCCCGCGCCTGGCTCGTCGAGGAGCAGGAGGCGCGGCTCGAGGCACAGCGCTCGTCCGATCTCGAGCCGCCGCTGCAGGCCGACCGGAAGGTCTCCGGCCGGCGTGTCGGCGTACGCGTCGAGGTCCATGAAGTGGAGGATCGAGCGCGCCTTCTCCTGCGCCTTGCGCTCGCCGAGTACCGTCGACGGGAGCCGAAGGAGATCGCCGACGACGCCGCGCGGCGCGAACGCGTCGAGGGGGAGGAGGAGATTGTCGAGGGCGCTGAGCTCGTCGAAGAGCTCGAGGTTCTGGAACGTCCGCGCGATCTTGAGGCGCGCCCGCGCGTGCGGCTTGAGGTCGCGCAGGTCACGTCCCTCGTAGCGAACCCGGCCCTTGTAGCCGGGGATGACGCCGGTGATGCAGTTGAACATCGTCGTCTTCCCGGCGCCGTTTGGGCCGATCAGCCCGAGGATCTCGCCATGATGGAGGTCGATCGAAACCTGGTCGAGCGCCTGGACGCCGCCGAAGCGGATCGAGACGCGATCTGCCTGGAGCAGCGGCTCCATCAGACCTTCACCAGCGTCCGCTGCTCGGAGGTGGGAACGCCGGCTGCGGCGGCGAGCGGCGGCGCCGCGGGGAACCGCGACGGCGGCGGGAAGTGCTTCCGGAACCGCTCCTGCCAGTCGGGGACGACGCCTTGCGGCGTGACGATGACCTGGACGATGAGGACCACTCCGACGATGAGCGGGAACCAGAGCGAGGAGAGCGGCGTGTGCGTCAGCAGCTCCGGCCCGAAGACGAGGAAGAGCCCGCCGACCGCGCCGGCGCCGACCGACCTGACGCCGACGACGATCGCGATCGCCACGACGGTCAGCGACTGCTGGAAGCCGAACGCTCCGACGCTCACCGAGCCGATCAGCGGCGCGAGCAATCCGCCTGCGAGGCCGGCCAGGCCGGCCGAGACGCCGAACGCCGCGAGCTTCCACGCGGTGAGGTTGACGCCGCTCGTCGCAGCCGCGATCTCGGAGTTGCGGATCGCGCGCAACACGCGGCCGGTTTTCGACCGGCTGAGGTTCCAGACGGCGAGCGCCGCGGCGCAGAAGACGCCGAGGCTGAAGAGGTAGAAGGCGTACGAGCCTGCGAGGGAGGCGCCGAAGAAGCTCGGCCGCCCGACCGTCCATGACGAGATGCCGCCGGAGAACGAGCTCCACGTCCCGGGCGCGAGCAGGAAGTTGTCGAAGAAGAGCGCGACCGCGATCGTGAGGATCCCGAGGAACAAGCCGGAGAGGCGGAGCGCCGGGATCGCGACGAGCATGCCGACGACGACCGAAGCTGCGACGCCGACCGCGAGGGCAGGCCAGAAGTCCCAGCCGTGCCCGTTGACGAGCGAGCCGACGCTACAGGCGCCGATCGCCGCGAACGAGTACTGGCAGAAAGAGATCTGGCCGACGAGGCCCGTGAGGACGACGAGGGAGAGGACGATCAGGCCGAGGATCAGCGCCTCGGCCGAGAGGTAGCGGTAGTACCCCGAGAGGCCGAGCGGGATGATGACTCCGAGGGCGATGCTCGCCGCCACGACACCGCGCCGCACGGGCGCATTGCCGGTCGCGGGGACGGGCAGGTACTCGCGTCCCGCAGCGATGCGGTGCCTGAGCCGCGCGTTCGGGCGGAAGAGGATCGCGAGCGTGACGAGGACGAGCGCGAACGTCACCGCGTCGCCGGCGCCGGCGTTCGACGAGAAGATGCGCGGGTACGTCTGGGCCAAGCCGAGGAGGAAGGCGCCGGCGACCGTCCACGGCAGGCTCGTGAGCCGTCCGATCAGCGCGGCGGTGAAGGCGTAGATCACGACGATCGTCAGCGAGATCGGATCGAAGTTGATCCGCGGGGTGATCAGCACGCCGGCGATCGCGCCCATCGACGAGCCCGCGATCCACGACACGGCCATGACGCGGTTGACGTTGATCCCCCACAGCCGCGCCGCCTCGGGGTCGTCTGCGACCGCGCGCATCGACGTGCCGAACGTCGTCCAGCGCAGGACGGCCGCGGTGCCGAACGCGAGGACGAGCGCCACGGCGATCGTCGTGAACTCGTCCCAGCCGACGACGACGGCCGTGCCCGGGAAGACGAAGCCGCTCGTCGGCAGCAGCCGGACCGGGGGCGTGATACGCGGTGTTTCCCCAGATCAGCGCGGCCGACGTCTGAAGGACGAGCAGCCACCCGATCGTGACGACGACCTTGTTGAGTGCCGAGCGGCCGGCGAGCGGCCGGATCGTGAAGCGCTCGATGAGATAGCCGATCGCGCCGCCCGCGACGATCGCCGCGAGCAGCCCGACGATCCCCGGCGCACCCTCGACCGTCGAGACCTGGTACGCGACGAACGCGCTGAACATCGACACCGCGCCCTGGGCGAAGTTGAGGACGCCCGAGACGCGGTAGATGAGGACGAGCCCGATCGCCGCGAGCGCGTAGATCCCGCCGAGCGTGACGCCGATGACGGTGTACCCCGGCAGGAGGCTCCAGTTCGCCGACGCGAGGAGGCTCATGTCAGAAGCAGTTCCAGGACGAAGTTGTCTTCCAGTGCCCGTTGGTGTTGTGGAGCCACTCGAGGCAGTGGAGTGGATCGTGGTTTCCGGAGCCGTACGTGATCGGCTCCGTGATCCCGCCGTCGTTGAAGTTCGTCAGGTGGTCGAGCGAGGCGACGAGGCTCTGTCTCGACACGGGGGTGTTCCCGAGGTTCTTGACCGCCTGGACGAACACCTCGGCCGCGAGCCACTGGTACGTCGTATAGGCGTCGAGCGCCGGGTACTGGCTCGGGTAGTAGCGGTGGACGGTCGCGAGGTACTGGGAGATCGCGGGGGTGCGGGAGTGGTCGAGGTACTCGAGCACCGGCGTCGCGGAGTCGGCGCCGAAGACGGCGCAGCTCGAGCCGCAGCCCGAGTCGTACTGCTGGTTCGCCGACGCCTTGTCGAGCCCGCCGCCGAGCACCGGCGGATGCCAGTTCTGCCGCTCCATCGCCTGGAAGATCCGGGCGTACGAGAACGGATCGACGAAGGCGGCGACCGACTGCGCGCCGTTCTCCTGGAACTTGAGGATGACGTCCGTGTAATCCGCCTTCGTCGCGTCGACCGTCTCGACGTCGACCGGTGAGATACCGCACTTCTTCATCCCGTTGAGGAACGACTGCTCGACCGGGGCAATGAAGTTCGCGTTGAGGAAGATGACGCCGGGCTTCTTGAGGCCGACCTGGCACGCGCGCGTGCCGAGCGCGGTCCCGTCCGTGACGAGGCTCGGTGTGGTCGGGAACGACAGCGGCGAGGCGAACTCGGACGGGACGCCGAGGCCGCCGATGATCGGAATGCCCTGCTGCGTGAGGTAATCCGTCTCGGGCTGCTCACCAGAGAGAGAAAGCCAGCCGACGATCGCGAGCACGCCCTCGCTCATGAGCTTCTGCGAGCACTGGTGAGCGGTTGAGGGGTCGTACGCCGAGTCGCAGTCGACCAGCCGGAACGTGTAGCCGTTGACCCCGCCCTGCGCATTGACGAGGTCGAAGTAGGAGCGGACGGTGTCGCGCTCGACCGTCGCGTCGACCGGGCCGGTCTCGTCGTAGATCCCGCCGACCGTGATGACGCCGCCCTTGTGGACTCCCTGGGCCGCGCTCGGGCTGGAGCTCGGTGTGCCTGTCCGAGAAGAGCTACCGCCGGCGCTGGTCGGCACGCCGGACACGGATCTGCCACCGCCGGAAGCCTTCGAACCTCCGACCGCCGCCGGGCTCGAGCTTGTCGTGGCATACGTCTGGCCCTGGGCTCCGCCGGCTTGGACGGTGGCTGTGCCGCGGTGTGTAAAGGCGTACGCGACGGCGCCGCCGAGGCCGAGCGTCGCCGCGACGCTCAGGGTCAGGAACACGATGGCAACGCGTTCTTTCATGAGTCCTCTCCTTGGGGCCTGTAACAACCCTGGAGCGACTCGCTACCCAGATGGACAATTGCTGCACACGGTCGCGAAACCGCCTGACATACGGCTTACGCGCCGTTTTCGGCTGGGCCGGCTACTCGTCGGCGAGTGCGGCTTCGGCGTCGGCGCGCCAGTCGGGCTCCGGCTCCGTCTCGGCCTCGGCTTCGGCCGCCTCGGGGGCGGCGCTCGCCTCTTCCTCGGCGGCGAGCGCTTCTTCGAGCTCGGTGTGATCCTCGGCGGCGGCGTCGTCGTCGGGACGCTCGGCCGCCTCCATCGCCTCGAGCTCCTCGTCGGACGGCAACTCGCCGCCCTCCGGAATGACCTCGGTGCGGATCTCGACCCGGACGTTCTGGAAGATGTCGACGGGGATCGAGTAGCGGCCGATCCGCTTGATCGGGCCGGTGTCGACCTTGCGGCGGTCGACGCGGATCTTCTCCTTCTGCCACAGCTCGTCGACGATGTCGGTCGGCGTGACCGAGCCGAAGAGCGATCCGGTCGGGCCGGCCTTGACCTCGAAGCGGAGCACGGTCTGCGCGAGTGTCTCGGCGATCGACTGAGCTTCCTCGACGGTCTTCGCCTCGTGGCGAGCCCGCTTGAGGTCACGCTTCTCGAGCTCGGCGACGCGCGCCGGCGTCGCCACTTCGGCGAGCTTGCGCGGCAGGAGGAAGTTACGCGCGTAGCCGCGCGCGACCGAGACGACGTCGCCCCGGAGGCCGACGTGGTCGACGTCCTGGAGGAGGATGACCTCCATCAGCGGTCGTTCCTGTCGCCGCGATCACCACGGTCCCGCCGCCCGCCGCGGCCGCCGGCGCTGTCGTCGGAGCCCTCCGCCACGTACGGCAGAAGCGCCATCTCGCGGGCGCGCTTGACGGCCTGCGCGACCTGCACCTGGTGGCGCCGGCACGCGCCGGTGATGCGACGGCTGCGGATCTTGCCGCGCTCCGAGATGTAGCGACGGAGCTGGTTGATGTTCTTGTAGTCGATCTGGGCGACCTTCTCCTTGCAGAAGAAGCAGTTCCGCCTCCGGATCTGGCCGGCCGGCCCGCCGGGCCGCCTGCGCTGCGATTGCTGCTGGGGCTTCTCTCTGGCCATTGGGGCGCTCCTAGAAGGGGATGTCGTCGTCGGTTGGGGTGCCTGGGAAGTCGGCGCCCTCGGATGCGCCCGCGGGCACGAACTGGTTGCCGCCGCCGCCGCCCTCGCCGTCACCACGGCTGCCGAGGAACTGGACGCTGTCGGCGACGATCTCGACGGCTTCGCGCTTCACGCCGTCCTTCTCCCACTCGCGCCAGTCGAGCCGCCCGTCGATCGCGACGGGCCGTCCCTTGGCGAGGTACTGCGCGCAGCTCTCGGCCTGGTTGCCGAAGACGCTGACGCTGAAGTAGTTCGGCTTGTCGGCCCACTGGCCCGACTCGTCGCGCCGCCGCCCGTTGACGGCGATGCGGAGGCTGCAGACCGGGGTGCCGCCGCCCGTATGGCGCAGCTCGGGGTCTTTCGTCAGGTTGCCGACGAGAACGACGCGGTTGATGTTGGCTGCCATTGCTTACTCCTCTTCCTCAGCGGGAACCTCTGCCGGTTCCTCCTCTGTGGGAGCGTACTCCGGCTCCTCGGCGGCGGAAACGTCCGCTTCCGACTCGGCCGGATCGGACACTTCGGCCTCGGCCGCCGCCTCAACCGGTGCGGTCTCGGCGGGAGCGGCCTCCACCGGCGCGGCAGCCGCCGGAGCGGGCGGAGCAAAGTCCTCGCGCGGCGCGCTCGTGCGCGAGCCTGCGATGTGGCGCGTCGCCATGTGGCGCAGCACGGCGTCGTCGATCTTCAGGACGCGGGAGACCTCGTCGAGTGTGGGCCCGTCCGCATCGAAGACGATGAGGTGGTAGACGCCCTCCGCCTGCTTCGCGATCGGATAGGCGAGGCGCCGGCGGCCCCACGCGTCGTGGCTCTGCCAGGTGCCGCCGCTCTTCTCGACCTGCTCGCGCGCGCGCGCGACGATCTCGTCCTGGCGCGCCTCGGCGTGCTCGGGGTCCAGCAGCAGCAAAATTTCGTAACTCGTCATTTCCCGCTCCGGCGCCGCCCATGTCGGCGCCTCCGCTCACTGGTGAGCTCCGTCAAGCCTACGCTCATAGTCCCGATCCCTTCCTTCCCATGGTCCTAGATGTCGGCCCCGACTGCCGGTGCCGCTCGGGACAGAACGGCACGTTGACGGGGCAGGAAGCGCGGCCAGAGTAGCATCCCGTCGATGAAGCGCCTCGCAGACTGGATCGGTGGAGCCTTCTGGGGAGTCGTTGCCTACCGTCTCTGGAACCGGCGCCGGAAGCCGGCGACCGCGACCGGGCCGGCTGCCGAGGAGACGGACGCCCGCGCCGAGGAGCTGCGCGCGAAGCTCGCCGAGTCGCGGGCGAGCGACGAGCCTGCGCCCCCCGAGTCGACCGAACAGCCGGGGGAATCCGACGACTCCCTCGAGGAGCGCCGCCGCCGCGTGCACGAGGAAGGTCGCGCCGCGATCGACCGAATGAGCGACGACAGCTAGACCCGCCGCACGCTCGGGCCGTTCTTCCCAACCCTCCTTCGAGTGATCTTTCGCCCAGCTCCCCTTACCGGGGGATGCTGCTGCTCGGCCGGCCCGCCACGGTGCGCTTGTTTCCTGCGGCTACTGGACGGAGGGTTGGGAGTGTCGATCTTCGGTGTGTCTCGGAAGGGTGGATGGCGGACGTTCGTGTCCGCGTTCGGCGTCCTCACGGTCTCGCTCGTCTTTGCGGGAGTCAGCTGGGGCGGGGCGTACGACCCGGCGCTGGACAGTTACTCGATGTACAACCTCACCGCCCAGATGGGCGCATCGGCCTGGTGGAACGCGGGCTACACGGGCCAGGGAGTCGACGTCGCCGTGATCGACACCGGCGTCGCGCCGGTCCAGGGGCTCAACTCGCCCGGCAAGGTCGTCTACGGCCCCGACCTCTCGCTCGAGTCGCAGAACCCGAGCCTCACGAATTTCGACACGAACGGCCACGGCACGTTCATGGCCGGGCTCATCGCCGGGCACGATCCGTCGCTGACAGCGCCGTACTCGAGCGCGCCGGCGTCCGCGTACCGCGGGATGGCACCCGACGCGCGGATCGTCTCGCTCAAGGTGGCGGACGCCGACGGCGGCGCCGACGTGACGCAGGTGATCGCCGCGATCGACTGGGTCGTCCAGCACGCGCACGATCCCGGCTTCAACATCCGGGTCATCAACCTGTCGTACGGCACGCTCTCGAGCCAGCCGTACGGGGCCGATCCGCTGGCGTACGCCGCTGAGCAGGCGTGGAAGCACGGCATCGTCGTCGTCGCGGCGGCCGGCAACACCGGCTCGGGGCGCGGGGACGGCCGTGGCCTCTCCGACCCGGCGTACGACCCGTACGTGATCGCCACGGGCGCGTACAACACGATGGGGACGAACAAGCCCAAGGACGATGTCGTCGCCTCGTACTCGGCGCGATCGAACGGCTGCCACGAGTGCAAGAACCCCGACCTCGTCGCGCCGGGCACGCACATGCAGGGCCTGCGCGTTTCCGGCGGCTACATCGACCAGAACAACCCGGGCGGCATCGTCGACGGCCGGTATTTCCGCGGCTCGGGCACGTCCGAGGCGGCCGCGATCACGTCCGGCGTCGTCGCGCTTCTCCTCCAGAAGTATCCCGATCTGACGCCGGACGAGGTCAAGTACATGCTGACGGACAGCGCCCAGAACATCCCCGGCTGGGACGGGCACTTCCAGGGCGAGGGCGCCTTGAGCCTCACCGAGCTCGCAACGGAGAAGGTCCCGAGAGACGTACCGAACGTCCACGGGCCGAAGGCGAACGGAAACGGCTCGTTCGAGAGCGCGCGCGGCGGCGACCACCTCAGCCAGAACGGCGTGGCGCTCGCGGGGAACGAGGACATCTTTGGCAACCCCATCGACCCGAGCGCGCTCGCCCAGGCGGAGGCAGCCGGGACGAGCTGGTCGGGCGGAGCGTGGAACGGCAGTTCGTGGTCGGGCAGCAGTTGGTCGGGCTCGAGCTGGAGCGGTTCCTCGTGGAGCGGCAGCAGCTGGTCGGGCTCGAGCTGGAGCGGCAGCTCCTGGAGCGGAAGCTCGTGGAGCGGGAACTCGTGGTCGGGCTCGAGCTGGAGCGGCTCGTCCTGGAGCGGTAGCAGCTGGTCGGGTGACGCGTGGTCGGGCGACGTCTGGGCCGGCGTGGGCTGGAGTTGATGGACGACGCGGCTTCCGCTGAGAAGGCGCGGCCGAGGACTCTGCTCCGCGGCCCCGCATCGGTCTGGCTTCTGACAACGGCGATCGCCGCGACGGCCGGGCTCGTCTGGCGTGAAGGTCTCACCCTCGGCCACGCGCCCGGCGGTGCGTGGCTGCCGTTGTGGGGGATCGCGCTCGCCTTCTACGTCGCGGAGGCGTGGCCCATCCATGTCCACTTCAGAAAGCAGGCGCACACGCTCTCCATGACGGAGATCGGCCTCGTCTTCGGCCTCTTCTTCGCAACGCCCCTTGCTCTCTTCGCTGGACAGCTCATCGGCGCCGGGCTCGCTTTGTCTGTCCACCGCAGGCAGAAGCCGGTCAAGCTCGCCTTCAACCTCGCGGAGCAGTCGCTCTGCACGGGGGTCGCGCTCCTCCTCTTCCGCGCGGTTGCGGGCGGAGGCGGCGACCGTCTGTGGGTTGCCGCGCTCGTCGCGGTCGGTGTGGCGCACGTCGTCGGAGTGCTGCTCGTGTCGGCGGTCATCGCGGCGGCCGAGCGCGTGCGCCTCGCCGCCAGACAGCTCGATGCGACGCTCGGCCTGTCGCTCGTCGGCTCGCTCGCGACGAGCTGCCTCGCGCTCGTCGGCGTCGCGCTCGAGGAGAGCCGGCCGGTCGGGCTCCTCTTGCTCGCGTTCCCGGTGGGCATGTGCCTGCTCGCCTTCCGCGGCTACATGCAGCAGCGCATGCAGCGGGACTACGTCGAGTTCCTCTACGAGTCGATGCGCGCCGCCCAGGGTGCGCCGGAGATGGGCCTCGCGATCGGCCAGCTCCTCGTCTCGGCCCAGCGGTTGCTGCGGGCCGAGTACGCGGAGATCATCCTCCTCACGCACGCCCCCGACGAGCCGGTCCTGCGGAGCACGAGCGGCTCGTCGGGTCAGATGCTGATGCGGCCCGACGCGCTCTCGCCGACGACGAACGAGGCGATCCTCTGCGTCAGTCAGGCGGAGCGCTCGATTCTCCTGCGCCGCAAGCGTGAGTCGCACGCGCTCGACGCGCTCCTCGCGACCCGCGGGCTGACGGACGGCGTCGTCGGAGCGCTCCGCGGCGACGAAGGCGTCTTCGGGCTCCTCCTCGTCGGCGGCCGCGTCGGCGACGTGACGGAGTTCGACGAGAACGACCTCGTGCTCTTCGAGACGTTCACCAGCCACGCCGCCGTTCTGCTCCAGAACGGCCGGCTCGAGCAGTCGCTCGCGCAGGTGACGGAGCTGCAGGAGCAACTGAGGCATCAGGCGTACCACGACGGACTCACCGGCTTGCCGAACCGGGCGCTCTTCACCACGCGCGTCGCCGAGGCCGTTGTGAGCGCGGCGATCGACAACACGTCGTGCGCCGTCCTCTTCCTCGATCTCGACGGCTTCAAGTTCGTCAACGACAGCTGGGGTCACGCCGTCGGCGACGAGATGCTCGCGAAAGTCGCGGAGCGCCTCCGTAGCGCGATCCGGCCCGGTGACACACCGGCCCGGCTCGGTGGAGACGAGTTCGGCGTCCTTCTCACGAACACGAACGCGGAGGATGCCGAGCGCGCCGCGCAGCGGATCCGCGATGCGCTCGCCGAGCCGTACTGGCTGTCGGGTCGGGAGACGACCGCGCACGCGAGCATCGGCATCGCGTTCACAGGAGCGCATGCGGTCACCGCAGAGGAGCTCCTCCGAAACGCGGACATCGCGATGTACGTCGCGAAGAGTGACGAGCGGAGCCACTACGCGATCTACGAGCCGCGCTTTCACCAGCGCCTTCGTGAGCGCCAGGAACTCGCGGTCGAGTTGCGGCACGCGCTCGAGCGCGACGAGATCGTCGTCCACTACCAGCCGGTCGTCTCGCTCGCCACCGGCTCGATCACGGCCGTCGAGGCGCTTGCCCGCTGGGAGCACCCGGAGCGCGGCCTGCTCGGTCCCGACGAGTTCCTCGGGATCGCCGAGGAGAGCGGTCTCATCGTCGACCTAGGCGCCCGCGTCCTGGGGCAGGCTCTCGGCCAGGTGCGCGAGTGGCAGGAGTTGGTTCCCGACGCCGAGAACCTCGGCCTCTGGGTCAACCTCGCGCCGGGCGAGTTCACGAACGAGCGGCTTGTCGAGGATCTTTCGTTCGCCCTCTCGCGTTTCCGGTTCGATCCGCGCAAGCTCACCGTCGAGATCACGGAGAGCAGCGTCATGCGCGACGAGCACAACGGGCTCAAGGCGATGCACCGCCTCCGCGACCTTGGCGTCGCACTCTCGATCGATGACTTCGGCACCGGCTACTCGTCGCTGAGCCGGCTCGCGCATTTCCCGATCCAGCTCCTGAAGATCCCGAAAACGTTCGTCGACCCGCTCGCGGGAGACGAGGCCGACTCGAGCTTCATCGACGCGATCCTCAGGCTTGCCGACTCGCTCGGGATCACCACCGTGGCGGAGGGGATCGAGCACGCCGCCCAGGCGCGCCGGCTTCGCGATGTCGGGTGCGAGCTCGGGCAGGGCTATGTCTTCAGCCGGCCGCTGAGCGCCGACGAGGCGCAGCAGCTCCTCGCGGCGCAAAGCAGCTTTGCCCTTCCCGCGCACGAGTCCCCGGCGCTTCGCCTCGCGGCATCTGTCTGACGGAGCGGCGTTAGTCTCGCGCGGTGAAGTTCCGCGCCCAGGATCTGATCAGCGCAGTCGTAACAAACGCGATTGCCTTGCGAATCTGCGTTGCCGCCGTCCCGGGGACGACGATGAACTGGCAAGGCTTTCTGATCGCCCTCGCGATCATCGCTGGCCCAGAGGCTCTCTTCGGGTCTTACACCGTCAGCGGGGCCTATGCGGCCAAAAACGACGCCGAGCGGTTGCGCGGATTCATGACCGGGTGCAGCGCAGCGCTCGTCTGGACATTCGCCGGGCCGCTCGTCGCAGATTGGGCCACTCCCGACTTCAACATCGGCGGCTGGTGGCAGTACTTCGTTCTCCTGGCGGTCATGGTCGCGGTTGGCCGTCTCTACCGGAACTACCGCATCTGGCGCGCGAGCGCGCGACGAAGGCGGCGGGAAGGCAAACGCACCTAAGTCGGACCGCGCCTCAGTTTGGCCAGCGCATCGGGTCTAAGCGCTGCGCCGGTCCGGGCTGATGGCCGTCCCACAGGACATCGACATGGTGGTATGGGTAGCGGTGGAACTTCACGTTCCAAGTCTCGGGCTGAACGATGTCCGTCTCCACGAACATCACGAACCCTTCGGCCTGAATCTGCTCAAACTGGACCGATGGATCGCCGGGCGCCACCGTCTTGACGTGCTTGAGGCCGGCGGAGTCGGCATAGACGTAGAGACATCCGCCGTGGTCGGCGATGAAAGCAACAGCTTCGGGATCGGCGACGACCGTCAAGGGCGCAACCGTACTCCGACGGTAGTAAGTCGCTGCGGTTGGGGAGCGGCCCTCGGTTCCAGAGACTTCTCCGCGCGCCAGATGCGCGCCACCGAATGCCCCGAAAGAACGGCCCCAGAGCGGGCTAGGGCGGGGAACCGGCCTCGAGAGACGAGCCGCCCGGTACGTCGAATCCGACGGAACCGAGCGGGTTTGCGAGTAACGGAGCGGCGCCGGAATCGAACCGACCTAGCCGTGGGTTACACGACCGTACGGATTTTGAAGATCCGCTGGGCCACCAGGCCCGGCCGCTCCGCCGCTGAGGCTAGCTCTCGTTCTCGAGGTACTGCGCTTCCCAGCCGTCGGGCGTGTACGCCTCGCCCGGCTTGGCCGCGCCGATCGCGAGGACGAGCGTGCCGTCGGCGTTCGCGGTCGCTGTACGGGTCGCGGCGGCGTCCGTGACCCAGACGCACGTGCCGGCGGGCGCGTCGACTTCCTCGCCCCCGATCGAGAACGTCGCGTGTCCGGTGGCGACGTAGAAGAGCTCGGGCGCGCCTCCGTCCGACTCGTCGTGCTCGGGCACGACCGCTTCGCCGGCGTTGCGGCGGTACGCGTTCATCCCGAATGTCTCGATCCCGAGCCCGTGCCGGATCGGGATCCAGTGCGGGTAGTTCTTCGACGCGAGCTCGTCGAGGTGTGCCTTTGTGTAGGAAGCCATGCCGCGACCCTACGCGGTGGCGAAGCGGCTGAGCAACTCGTCGGGCGGGAGGTCGGCGAGCGAGTCGAGGAGGAGATCGGCTCCCGCGGCGTCGAGCCCCAGGTCGCGCGTGACCTCGTTCGGGACGGCGACGGTGAAGATCCCGGCCGCCTTCGCCGCGCGGACGCCGTGCGGCGAGTCCTCGAACGCGACGGCTTCCTCCGCCTCGACCTCGAGCAGGCGAAGCGCCTCGAGGTACAGCGTCGGCGCCGGTTTCGCGCGCGCCGGGTCGCCGTCGGCGGTGCAGATCGCGTCCCAGCCGACGGTCTCCTCGAACCGCTCGATGTGCATGTCGACCCAGCGGCGGGACGAGCTGGAGACGATCGCGCGCTTCAACCTGTGACGGCGCGCGGCGGCGATGTATTCGACGATCCCGGGCCGCAACTCCTCCGCCTCGATGAGCGAGAGCTCGTACGCGTACCGGCGCTCGTTCAGCGCTTCACGCTCGAGCGGCCGGCCGACGAGCTCCTCGAGGTGCTCCATCGGGCTCCACGGCGCGTGCGTCGTGCCGACGAGCGTCGCCCACAGATCCTCCGGCAGCTCGTGGCCATGCTCGCGGTAGAGCATCTGCCACCCGGCGCGGGAGGCGAGCTCGGTGTCGAGGATCAGGCCGTCGAAGTCGAAGAGGAAGGCGCGGATGGGCACGGGCGGCGGCTACGGCTCAGACGGCCGGTAGACCGTCGACGCTCTGGGCGTTGTGCTCCGCGATGTAGTCGTCGAGCCCACCGTCGCGCACCTTCTTGTCCACCCAGGCGTCGTACTGCGTTCGCACGCCGTCGAAGCGCATGATCGGCACGCCGTAGCCGCAGGAGTCCGCGACTCGCGTGACGTCGGCAACGATCACCGCGCGGACAGCGTCGCTGCTCTCAGGGAATAGCGCCCGTAGTCCGGCGAACTCGAGATCGTCGGCGAGGACGGCACGCGCGCGCCCGTGCAGGCGGACGATCCGCGGTGGCCCCTCGAACGCGCAGAACATGAGAACGATGCGCCCGTTCTCCTTGGCGTGCGCGATCGTCTCGGCGCCGCTGCCGACAAAATCCAGGTAGGCGACGCGATTCGGCCCGAGGATGCGGAACCAGCGGAGATCGCCCTTCGGCGAGACGTTCACGTGACCCTCGGGACTGAGCGGTGCCGTGGCGACGAAGAACAGATGCTGTCGTTCGAGCCACGCCGCGAGCTTCGGGCCAATCTCCTCGTACGTCTGCGCCACGCAGTCAGCCTAGACGCGAGGCTTGGAACTCGTCTCAAAACGAAGCACGGGCCGTCTGGCCGCGCTGACCGGCGCGACGCGTCGTCCTCAGTCGCGCCCATAGCGCTGCGATGGGCGCTCCCTGCGTCCTAGCCTCGCACTCGGCCATCACACCCAGCCGGCGCGTGGTCATTCCGAGACGAGTTCTTAGACGGATCGCGGGCGATGCGAAGCCGAGTACACGTCCTTCCGGAGAATCAGCCCGTCCCTGAGCGGGAAAACGTCGACGCCGTCCCACTCGCGGTCGCCGGTCCGCGCCGTCCACTCGCAGACGGCGAAGTCGTCGCCCGTGCGCAGGTCCCGCGTCGTGAAGTGGAGGTCGGGATAGGCGGCGAAGATGCCGGCGATGTGTGCGCGGACGGCGTCTCCTTCGGCGCGCTCGTCCGCCGTGTGGTTCTCGAACACCATCCCCGGCGCGTGGAGGGCGCAGATCGCGTCGACGTCGTGCGCGTTCCACGCGTCGTTGTACTGCTCGATCAGCTCGCGGACATTCATCGGCGTCGGAGGACTCTCGCATCTCCGACGCGCCGTGTCACGCCGTCCGCGTCGAACCGCTCGAGGTAGAGCTGCGCGGTCTTCCGGCCGACGCCGAGCGCGTCGCGGAACTCGGCGAGCGTGATGCCGTCGTGCAGGATCGCGCGCGCGCGGTCGAAGGCGTCGCGCGAGACGGCGAAGCCGTCGCCGACGCGGACGAGACGCCCGCTCTCCTCGAGGAAGCGCGCCAGCTGCGCGTCGCCGACATGCATCGGCTCGACGCCGAGCTCCGCCTCGACGGCCGCGGCCGCGTCGGCGTGGTGGCCGAGGTCCGCGGCGGCTCCCGGCCGGTAGAGCTTCGCGCCGCGGCGTTCCAGCCCGAGGTGCGGCTCGACAGCCTTCAGCCAGGGCTCGGCAGGAGGGGAGACGCCCGGGTCGAGCGGGTCGGCGGCGTCGATCGCTCCCTCGAGACGGGCGCGCATCTCCTCGAGCCACTCGTGCGACCAGCGCCACTCGCCCTCGACGAGCGCCGGGGCGTGGACGACGAGCTCGCCGCGCTCGGCGGCCTCGAAGCGTGAGAGATCGGCATGGCGGGCCGGTACCGGATCGAGCACGACGCCGCCGCCGACGGTCGTCTCTGTCCGCAGCACGAACCTGTCGCCACGCGCCGCGACGACCGAACGCGCGAGGCGGAGCTGCGCAAATCGCTCGCCGACGCGCACGACGCGCGCGACCGTCTCCGCCGTGCCGTGGTGGAGCTGGACACGTCCCGGCAAGTCGCCGGTGCCGTCGAGCGTGACGTCGAGGCGGAAGCTCGGCCGGAACGCGCCGGGCGTGACGAGCACGTCGCCGCGGTCGATCTCGTGCCGCTCGACGCCCGGCAGCGAGGCAGCGACGCGCTGGCCCGCCTCCGCACGCTCGACCGGCCGGTCGTGCACCTGGACACTGCGTACCCGAACCATCCGGCCATGCGGCTCGACGCGGAGCTCGTCTCCCTCGCCGATCGTCCCCGACCACAGCGTCCCGGTCACGACAGTGCCGATGCCGCGCAGCGAGAAGGAGCGGTCGACATGAAGCCGCGTTGGCCCATTGACAGTGTGCTGCTCGACCTGCGCCGCGACGGCGGCGAGCGCAGTGCGCAGCTCGTCGAGCCCGGCGCCCGTGCGCGTACTCGTCGCGACCACCGGCGCGTCGGGCACTAGCTCCTCCACCTCGAGCCGCGCGAGCTCGAGCGTGTCGGCGTCGACCAGATCGGCCTTCGTCAGCGCGACGACGCCACGGTCGATGCCGAGCAGGCGGAGGATCGCGAGGTGCTCGTGCGTCTGCGGTCGCGTTCCCTCGGCGGCGTCGATCACCAGGAGAAAGAGGTCGATCCCGCTCGCACCGGCGACCATCGTGCGGACGAAGCGCTCGTGGCCGGGAACGTCGACGACCGAGAGCTGCGTCCCGTCGGGCAGCTCGAGCGGGGCGTAGCCGAGGTCGATCGAGATCCCCCGCGCGTGCTCCTCCGGCAGCCGGTCGGTGTTCTTCCCCGTCAGTGCCTCGACGAGCGAGGTCTTGCCGTGGTCGATGTGCCCCGCAGTGCCGACCGTCAGCGGCACGTCAGGTCAGCCTCCACAGTTTCGCCGCCTCGCGCTGTTGCTGCTCCGCCGGTTCTCGTCGTTCAGCGTGGACGCGTCGGACTTCCGCGACTGCGTCGGGGTCGTCGGAGGCGTAGGGGCGGAGCAGCCTCCAGTCTGTCTGGAAATCGAGTGCGCCGGGCGCCGAATGCCCGCGGTACTCATCCGGGATCACGGGCTCCGCGACAACGGCGAGCGTCTCCTCGAGCGGGAGGAACTGGCAATCGGCGATGGCTTCGCGAATCGCCTCGTCGCTCCACTCGGGTAGGCGAAGGAGTACCCCGAAGCCGTCGGCAAGCACTCGCGTAACGAGGGGCCGACCATGCTCGTCGACGAGGTCTCGGAGACTCCAGACGTCTCCGCGAGTTACCTCGTCCATCAGGCGCGCGAGTTGGCGGTTGTATTCGCCCATCAGCGAACCGCGCGTACGGCGGCCGCGGCCTGCTCGGCTTCCTCGTCCGTCAGCGTGAGGCAGTCGAGGAGGAGGCGGCCGTCCCGCACGACGCCGACGACCGGCGGTTCGCCCGTGCGCAACGGCTCGGCGAGGGACTCCTCGAGCGCGCACGCGAAGCTCGGGAGCTCGGCGAGCGGCAGCGCGCCGCCGCCGACGCGGCCGACCGTCTCCTCGACCTCGCCGCCCGTCGCTGCCGCGAGCCGCTCGGCCCGCGCGCGCACCGTCGCCGCATCTTGCGCGAGTGTCCGCAACACCGGGATCCGCTGGGGCGCTTCGAGATGGAGCAGCAGCGTCCCCTCGAGCGCGGCGAGCGAGAGCTTGTCGATCCGCAGCGCCCGCTGCAGCGGATGGCGCCGCAGCTTCTCAACGAGCTCCGCGCGGCCGAGGACGATGCCCGCTTGCGGCCCGCCGAGCAGCTTGTCGCCGGAGAAGCACACGAGATCCGCGCCACCCGCGAGCGCCTCCCTCGCCGTCGGTTCAACATCACTTAGTGACAAGTTGTCACTAAGTGAGATGCGTCCCGAGCCGAGATCGTCGACGAGCGGGAGTCCGTGCTTCCGCGCGACCTCCGCGACGTCCTCGAGCCGCGGCCGCTCTTCGAAGCCGACGACGCGGAAGTTCGACTGGTGGACGCGTAGGAGCACGGCAGTGTCCGGCCCGATCGCCTTCTCGTAGTCGGCGGCGCGCGTGCGGTTCGTCGTCCCGACCTCGACGAGCTGCGCGCCCGAGCGTGCGAGGACGTCGGGGATCCGGAAGCCGTCGCCGATCTCGATCAGCTCGCCGCGGGAGACGACGACCTCGCGTCCCTCCGCGAGCGCGGCGAGCGCCAGCAGCACTGCGCCGGCGTTGTTGTTGACTACGAGCGCCGCCTCCGCTCCGGTCAGCCGGTGGAGGATCGCCGCGCAGTGGTCCTGCCGCGAGCCGCGCTCCCCCGCGGCGAGGTCGTACTCGAGGTTCGAGTAACCGCGGCCCGCCGCGACGACGCGCGCGAGCGCCTCCTCGGCGAGTGGCGCGCGGCCGAGATTCGTGTGGACGACGACGCCGGTCGCATTGAGGACGCCGCGCAACTGCGGTCGCCGGGCGTCGCCGAGTTCGTCGCGCAAGCGCGCTGCGAGGTCACCGGGATCCGCGCCGGCTCGGATCTCCTTCCGCGCGCGCTCGATCACCACCCGGGCCGCGTCGACGGCGAGCGGGTCGCCGGCCTCGCGTGCGAGTTCGTCCACCGACGGCAGATCGCGGAGTTCCACGCCCGAGACGGTAGCGTCCGATCATGGCCGAGGGCGACTCGTGGGAGGCGACCCACGCGGAATTCCGCGTTTACCAGGAGGCATGGGAGCAGGGCCTCTTGACTCACCTCGCTGGCAGCGGCGGCGAAGACCATCGCCCCGACGAATACGTCATCATCTATCCGACGTTGACGCGCGACGAAGTCCTGCCAGCTCTGGTTGCCGCGCTCGAGCGGGGCGACGTCGAGCTCTACGAAGATGTGGTCGTCCGCCCGGGTGAAGGGGGGAAACGCGACCTCGATCTTGAGGAGGCGCTCAGGATCGTCAAGAACAGCGCCTATTGGGCGTGGGACACCGCTCCGACCGTGATCAGTCTCCGCATTACGGACGCTGGTGAAGCGCGCCACCGGAGAATGAAGGCGCCTGAGGTCGAATGTCGGCCGAAGCGGTAGCCGTTCACTGAGCGTCGGCCTTCCGCGGCTTATCAGGACGTTAGAGCACCTCCGCGATCCAGCGCGAGGCGCCGCGGACGAGAGCTGGGTTGTTCTCGAGCGTGTAGTACGGCAGCGCCATCGTGCACTGCTGCACGATCCAGCCGCGCCCACGCAGCCAGGTCGCTTCGTCGACGCCGAGCGCGTCGCGAAAGGCGTCCCGCTCGCCGGCGGGGAGAACCTTGAAGGCGACCGCGAAGTCGAAGGCGGGATCGCCGACGCCCGCGCTGCCGAAGTCGAGGACGCCCGTCACCGTGCCGTTCGTGAGGACGAGGTTGCGCTGGTCGAGGTCAGAGTGGAGCCAGACCGGCGGCCCCTCCCATGGCGGCGCCGCGACCGCCTCCTCCCACAGCGCGAGCGCGGCATCGACGTCGAAGAAGTCGTGGCAGCTCCGCAACCGTTCCACGAACGCGTCGCTGCTCGAGAGCGGGCGGCCGCGCAGCGCCTGCGGAGCGCCGGCCGTGTCGATCGCCTGGAGGGCCTCGAGAAACCGGGCGAGCGCGGGGCCGGCTCCGGGAATCTCCCCATCGGTTGTCTCGCCCGGCACCCAGGAGTGGATCGCCCACGCACAGGGATAGCCGTTGCCCGGACGGCCGAGCGCGATCGGGCGCGGGGTCGCCAACGGAAGATGCGGGCCAAGCCGCGACAGCGTGTCGCTCTCGCGCGCGGGGCGGTCGCTCCCTTCCACGGTCCGCGGCAGCCGCACCGCCATCTCCTCGCCGAGCCGGAAGATCGCGTTGTCGGTTCCTTCGAAGCGGACGCGCTCGAGCGGGAGGTTCGCCCACTGCGGGAATTGCTCGGCCAGCAAGCCCCGGATGAGCTCGTCGTCGAACTCGAGCTCGTCCGCGTGCATTTTCAGCCGCTCGGCTACTGCGCGTCCGCCTTCTCCGGCTCGTGCGGGCTCGGCGGACCACCGTTGGCGCGGAACGCCTCGAGCACGGTGTCCAGCGCGACCCGCGGCTCGTCGGTGACGGTGAGCAGCGCGAGGTCGTTCGGGGAGACCATCCCGTCGGCGAGCGCGCTCCGGCGCACCCAGTCGAGCAACGGCGTCCAGTACGACTCGCCGAGCAGGACGACCGGGAAGTGCATGACCTTCCCCGTCTGGATCAGGGTCAGCGACTCGAACAGCTCGTCGGCCGTGCCGAAGCCGCCGGGGCAGACGACGAATCCCTCCGCCGCTTTCACGAACATCGTCTTGCGGGCGTAGAAGTGGTCGAAGACCATCGAGAGGTCGAGATACGGATTCATCCCTTGCTCGTGCGGGAGCTCGATCCCGAACCCGACCGACAGCCCGCCGCCCTCCTGGCAGCCGCGGTTCGCCGCCTCCATCACGCCAGGCCCGCCGCCGGTCACGACCGCCCAGCCGGCCTCCGCGAACAGCCTCCCGACCTCGCGCGCGAGCTCGTACGGCCGCGATCCCTCCGGCGTCCGCGCCGAGCCGAAGCACGAGATTGCCGGCCGGTCGATCTTCTCCACTGCCTCGAAGCCGGTGAAGAACTCGTTCCCGATCGCCACGCTCCGCTCCTTCAGGTAATCGAGCGGTTGGTGGGTCTGGAGAAGAGCGCGATCCTGCATCAGAGAGCTCCGTTCGGTTTCGTCGCTATGAGGCCGATCACGACCGCGGCCGCGAGGAGAACGTAGAGGAACGCGATCGCCCGGGCGCGCTCGTGGTTCGGATGAACTGCCTCGACCGGGACGCCGTCCGCGTAGCGGATCCAGCCGTGCCGCTCGTGCCCGAACGCACGTGCGACGGATCCGCCGTCGAGAAAGCCGATCGGCAGGAGGTTGAACGCGTTGAGGAGGAAGCCGATGTTCGCGAGCCCGACGAGCAGCTGGGCGTCCCCGAACGACGACGCTGCCCAGGCCGCCGCGGCGCCGACGCTGCCGACGAACGGCCCAGCGAGTGAGACGAGCGCACTGCCCCACGGCGAGACGTGCTCCCGGCGCGTCATGACGTAGGCCCCGACGAACGGGACGAACGTCGGCAGCGTGACGTGGATGTGCTGCCGTTTCGCCTCCGCGAAGTGGCCCATCTCGTGCACGAGGATCAGGAGCACGAGCCCCAGCCCGAACTCCCAGCTCCCGAAGAGGTACGAGTAGAGCGCGAACGAGACGAAGAAGGCGAAGAATTTCCCGAAGACGAAGGCCCACTTGAGCGCCGTTGCGCCGAGCACGACCGCAGAGCCGGCCACCCGCTGGAGCGAGCGGCGAAAGCTGCCGCGATCATCCTGAACCGGGTTGGCGCTCACGAGCCTCGCCCGATCCATTCCTCGCCGCCGGAGTACGCCTCTTTCTTCCAGAGCGGGATCGACGTCTTCAGCGTCTCGATCGCCTCACGGCATGCGTCGAGCGCGGCCGCGCGGTGCGGTGCGGAGACGGCGATGACGACGCTCGGCTCGCCGATTTCGACCCGGCCGAGCCGGTGGTGGATGGCGACCGCCGACAGCCCGTGCCGCTCGGTCAGTTCGGCGCCGAGCCGCGCGAGCATCTCCTCCGCCATCTCCTCGTACGCCTCGTAGTCGAGGTGGAGGACGTCCCGGTCGCGGGAGCGCCGTCGCACCGTGCCGACGAAGCTCGCGATTGCGCCGGCGTCTGCGGACTCGACCTCGCGCAGCACCGCGGCGACGTCGAGCGGCTCCGCCGCGAGCCGAAAGGCGCCGCCGCTGACGGGCGGGATGAGCGCGACCTCGTCCCCGTCCGCGAGCTCGGCGTTGCGTTCGACGTACTCGCGGTTGACGGCGTAGAGGAGCCCCACCGGCTCGTCGCCGAGCTCGAGCCGCGGCCAAACGTCGGCGACGGTCGCGACATCGTCGAGCTCGAGGCTCGAGCGGCCCGCCAGCTCACGCAGGCCGGCGAAGAGACGGACGGTCACGTGCACGCACGGGATCTTGCCTGGCTTCGCCTGGGGAGGGGGAACGCGAGAGGCCGGCGACGCCGGCCTCTCGCTACCAAGGAGAGAAATCCCAACCGCACACTCGGAGCCACGGTCGCTTGAACAGCGAGTCAAACATACCCCAGCCCTCCGTTCGGAAACGTCGCGCCGTACGATCTACGTGTGGCAACCACCGACGACCGCCGCACGGAGTCCGGCATCGAGGTGAAGCCGGTCTATTCCGCCGCCGACGCGCCCCGTGAGCTCGAGCCGCCGGGCGAGTTCCCGTACACGCGCGGCCCGTACCCGGACATGTACCGCGGCCGTCCGTGGACGATCCGCCAGTACGCAGGCTTCGCCTCCGCCGAGGAGTCGAACGCGCGCTACCGCTACCTCCTCGAGCGGGGCCAGACCGGCCTCTCGATCGCTTTCGACCTGCCGACGCAGCTCGGCTACGACTCCGACGACCCGCGCGCGCTCGGCGAGGTCGGCCGCACCGGAGTCGCGATCGACTCGCTCGCCGACATGGAGATCCTCCTCGCCGGCATCCCGCTCGGCGACGTCTCGACGTCGATGACGATCAACGCGCCGGCGTCGCTCCTGCTCCTCCTCTACGAGCTCGTCGCCGAGCAGCAGGGCGTCGCGCCGGCAGCGCTGCGCGGCACCGTCCAGAACGACATTCTCAAGGAGTACATCGCGCGCGGGAACTACATCTTCCCGCCGCGCCCGTCGATGCGCCTGACGACGGATCTGTTCGCGTACTGCGCCGAGCGGATCCCGAGCTGGAACACGATCTCGATCAGCGGCTATCACATCCGCGAGGCGGGCTCGACCGCGGTGCAGGAGCTCGCGTTCACGCTCGCGAACGGCATCGCGTACTGCCAGGCGGCGGTCGACGCGGGGCTCTCGCCCGACGAGTTCGGCGCGCGGCTTTCCTTCTTCTTCAACGCGCACAACCACTTCTTTCAGGAGGTCGCGAAGTTCCGCGCGGCGCGGCGGCTGTGGGCGCGGATCATGCGGGAGCGGTTCGGCGCGACGAACCCGAAGGCGCTCGCGCTCCGCTTCCACGCGCAGACCGGCGGCTCGACGCTCACGGCGCAGCAGCCGGAGAACAACATCGTCCGCGTCGCGATCCAGGCGCTCTCGGCGGTGGCCGGCGGCGCGCAGTCCCTCCACACGAACTCGTTCGACGAGGCGCTCGCGCTACCGAGCGAGCACGCCGCGCACATCGCGCTGCGCACGCAGCAGATCCTCGCGGCGGAGGGCGGGACGACCGACACCGCCGACCCGCTCGGCGGCTCGTACTTCATCGAGTCGCTGACCGACGAGCTCGAGGCGCGCGCGTGGGAGCTCATCACCCGGGTCGACGAGCAGGGCGGCGCCGTCGCGGCGGTCGAGACGGGCTTCGTCCAGGGCGAGATCGAGCAGGCCGCGTTCGAGTGGCAGCAGCAGGTCGAGGCGGGCGAGCGCGTCATCGTCGGCGTCAACGCCTTCCACGAGGAGGGCGAGGAGCGCGTCGAGCTCCTCCACATCGACCCCGCGGCCGAGCAGCGCCAGCTCGAGCGGACGGCGCGCGTCCGGGCCGAGCGCAATGCCGAGGCGGCTGCGGCCGCGCTCACCGTCGTGCGCGAGACGGCGCGCGGTGAGGCGAAGCTCCTGCCGCCGATGCGCGACGCGCTGCGCGCGCGCTGCACGGTCGGCGAGATCTGCGAGGCGCTCCGTGAGGAGTGGGGGATGTACGACTCGCTGCGCCCGCGCGCGTAGCAGGGGCCAGAACGGACACGTCCGGTACCTGCTACCGGACATGGCTGAAAAAGCCACGTCTCGAAGAGCGAATTGCGGGCGGGCACTCCGGGTGGGAATCTCTACCGGATGCCCAGCCGGCCGCGCGACCTCAACCCAGGGATCCATCACGTTTGGGTCAACGCCACCGGAAACTGGCCCTACTTCGTCGACGAAGTGGACCGGATGGCCTGGATCCGGTTGCTCGTTCACGTACTCGATCGCCGCGACTGGCGTTGCCTTGCGTTCTGCCAGATGACGACGCACGTCCATCTGCTCGTCGACGTCCCCGACGAGTCGTTGCCATTCGGAATGGCTCATCTGAACCGCGAATACAGCAAGCAGTTCAACGACCGGCACTTGCGGCCGGGGTACTTCGTCCGCAAGCGTTACGGCAGTCGACGCATCGAGGATGCGCGCGATCTGCTCGGCGCCTACGCATATGTCGTCCTTAATCCTGTCCGCGAGGGGATGTGTCGTCGGGCGGAGGACTGGCTCTGGAGTAGCTACCGCACGACGATCGGCAAGAGCGACGCGTTCCCCTTCGTGGACGCTGGGATCGTGCTGGCCGAGCTCGGCGGCTCCGTGGCAGCGCTCGAGCTGTTGGTCGAGGCGCAGGCCCGCAAGGCTGTCTCAAAAAGCCACGTCCGGTAGCAGGTACCGGACGTACGCTCTTGCCGTGCGGATTCTCCTCGTCTCCCAGATGTACCCCGGGCCGGACGCGCCCGACCTTGGGACGTTCGTCGCGCAGATCGAACGGGCGCTCGTCGCGCGCGGCCACGAGGTCGAGCTCGCCGTCCTCGACACGCGCGCCGGCGGGAAGCTCCGCTACCTGACGCTCGCGCGGCGGACGCGCGCGGCGAAGCGGCCGGACGTCGTCTACGCGCACTTCCTCGTTCCCGCGGGACTGATCGCCGCGCTCGCCGGCCGGGCGCCGCTCGTCGTCACCGCGCACGGCCGCGACGTCCGGAACATCGGCGCGTATCCCGGGATCGCAGCGGCGACGCGGCTCGTCGTCCGGCGCGCGTCGACCGTGATCTGCGTCTCCGACTACCTCCGCCGCGAGCTCGAGACGAAGCTGCCGGAGGCCGCGGGGAAGATCGACGTCGTCTCGAGCGGCGTCGACCGCGAGCGCTTCTCCGTTCAGCCCGCGCCCGGCGGCCCGCCGCGTTTCCTCTGCGTCGGCGCGCTCGCCGAGAGGAAGAACGTCGTCCGCCTTGCCGACGCCTTCGTCCGCCTCCCCGAGGGCACGCTGACGTTCGCCGGCGACGGCCCTGAGCGCACCGCGCTCGAAGGCCGCCCGAACGTCGAGCTCCTCGGCCGTGTCGCCCACGACGAGATCCCACGCCTGCTCGCCGCGAGCCACGTCCTTGCGCAGCCGAGCCTCGTCGAGCCGCTCGGTCAGGCGCTGCTGGAGGCGATGGCGTGCGGCCGCTCCGTCGTCGCCACGCGCATCGGCGGCCCGCCGGAGTTCGTGCCGCCCGACGCGGGCGTCCTCGTCGACCCGCTCGACGTCGACGATCTCGCGCGCGCCCTCGCGACCGCCGCCGCGCTCCCGTGCCCGAACGACGCCGCACGCGAGGCGTCGGCCGCGCACGACGTCCTTCGCCAGGCGGAGCGGATCGAAGCGATCCTCAGTCGTGCGGCCGGTCTAGATCCGCAAGCCTGAGCTCGACGAGCGGCCGAATCCGCTCCTCGAGCCCCGCCTCCCGCGCGACGGCGAGCGCCTGCTCCCAGCTCTCGCGCGCCTTTGCCGGATCGACGCCCTGCTTCAGCCGGTTGTCTCCGGTGACGAGAAGCTTCTGGATCCGCTCGCGCACATCCTCTTCCACGGCTCGACGGTAACAGGGAGGATTGAGCCATGGCTCCGCCGCGCAAGTCGACAAAGAAGACAGCGCGGATCCGCGTCCTCATCGCGGACGACCACCTCCTGTTCACCGAGGCCCTCGAGGCGATCCTCTCCGGCGACGAGCGGATCGAGGTCGTCGGCCGCGCGCGTGACGGCGGCGAGGCGGTCGAGCTCACACAGAACCTTCAGCCCGACCTCGTCCTGATGGACGTGAGCATGCCCGTGCTCGACGGGATCGAGGCGACGCGCGAGATCCGTGCTGCCGGCAGCGACGCGGCCATCCTCATGCTCACCGGCTCGAACTCGCGCTCCGACGTCGACAGCGCGCGCGACGCCGGCGCGTCGGGTTACGTGACGAAGGACCGGATCGCCTCGGAGCTCGTCGAGGCCATCGTCGAGGTCGCACAGGAGAAGTAGGCCGCCGGTACCCTGCTCGCGTGCTCCAGTTCCTCGCTGTCACCCAGGTGCTGATCGTGATCGGGCTGATCTCGCTCATCCTCATGCACTCCGGCCGCGACGCCGGCATGGGCGGGCTCGGCTTCACCCCCGCCTCGCAGGGCGGCACGCACATCGTCGAGCGGAACCTCACGCGCCTCACCGTCGTCGTCGCCGTGCTCTTCTTCGCGAACAGCGTCGCGCTGTTCCACTATCTCTAGGCCGCGGCTACACTGCCTCCGCTCTCGCGCTGGTGGCGGAATTGGTAGACGCGCTAGGTTGAGGGCCTAGTGGCCTTAAGAGGCCGTGGAGGTTCAAGTCCTCTCCAGCGCACTCGATGGCTGCAAACGTCGCCGGCGAAGCCGGCGACGTGCGGCCGAAGAGCAATTGGTCAGGCCGCCTCCGGGCGGCCTTATCTTTTGGTTGACGCCGTCCGAAGGAGTCCGTACGCTGCTGGCGAACACTTGTTCGTCCATTGCCCGCGACCCCGGAGCGTGAGATGCAGACCAGCACGGAACTGACGGCCCGCCAGCGCGAGATCTGGAGCTTCGTTCTCGACTACAGCGACCGGCACGGCTACCCGCCGACCGTCCGCGAGATCGGCGAAGCCGTGGGGCTCGCGTCTCCATCCACCGTGCACGCGCATCTCGCGAACCTCGAACGCGCGGGGCTGCTCCGCCGCGACCCGACGAAGCCGCGGGCGCTCGAGCTCATCGGCCGCGTCAAGCCCGGCGCCGAACCGGCTGTGGCCGAGCTGCCGAAGCTGCCGCTGCTCGGGCAGATCGCCGCGGGCGGGCCGCTCCTCGCGGAGCAGAACGTCGAGGACGAGATCGCGGTGCCCGAAACGCTGCATGGCGACTTCCTCCTCCGCGTGAAGGGCGACTCGATGATCGAGGCCGGGATCCTCGAGGGCGACGTCGTCGTCGTCCAACGCGCGCAGGACGCACGCAACGGCGAGATCGTCGTCGCGCTCGCCGGTGACGACGAGACGGCCGACGAAGCGACGGTCAAGCGCTTCTTCCGCGAGAACGGTCGCGTCCGTCTCCAGCCGGAGAACAGCGCACTCGAGCCGATCTACGCCGACTACGTCCAGATCCTCGGCAAGGTGGTGGGGGTGTTCCGGGAGCTATGAACTCGGTCGCTCCTCTCCACCGGTCGCTCGAGCAGGAGCTCCTCGCGGTGCTGCGCGGGGCGTCGCTCGAATGCCCGGTCTGCGGCGAGTTCGTTCTCCACGAGGGACCGCACGTGCGCTGCCCCGAGTGCGGGATGCGCCTGCACGGAAGGATCGGGCTCGCAGAAGCGCCGGTACAATCCGGTACGCAGGCCGGGTGACCGCGGGCCCCTCTGGCAACAGAGCGGAGTTCGAGGAAAGTCCGGACACCGCAGGGCAGGACGCTCTCGTGAGAGAGGCGGCGAAAGCCGACGGAAAGTGGCACAGAAAACAGACCGCCGGTCGCGGATCTCCGGAGTCGCGACAGGTAAGGGTGAAACGGTGGGGTAAGAGCCCACCAGCGGCCCTGGCGACAGGGCCGGCTCGCCAAACCCCGTCCGGTGCAAGGTGAACAGGCTCCGCCGACGCTGCCCGCCGAGGAGCCGGGTAACCGCATAGATGGATGGTCACCCTCGACAGGATCCGGCTTACAGGCCTGCTACCGAAAAGCCCCGCGAGAGCGGGGCTTTTCC
>Ga0265338_10001084_pt1 | contig 45204 bp, 36 predicted proteins | sample 42126metaG_FD_193579 | JGI IMG/M metagenome (GOLD analysis project Ga0265338, IMG submission 193579) | Rhizosphere microbial communities from Carex aquatilis grown in University of Washington, Seatle, WA, United States - 4-21-26 metaG | ecosystem: Host-associated > Plants > Roots > Rhizosphere... | reverse complement strand
AGGATTTTGGCCCTTCCAACCGCCAAGATTGTTGATGATATCGTCGATGTGGGCTGCGAGTAATTCCCCCATACCCTCAATATAGATAGCGAGGGCAGGGCTACTGCGCGACCAAATTTTCTATGTGTTTGGTGGCGTCGGTGGCCTTGAAGTAGTAGGCGGTATCGATGCCGTTACCGCCGTCCAGATAATTGTCGTCAGCTTGCGAGACGAGGATGTCGTTGCCGTCATCGCCATAGGCGCTGGTTAATGTGGTAATGACGATGCAGTCGTTGCCCGCGCCGCCGTGGATAATGGAGTCCTGGCCGGCATAGATAATGTCGGGGCCGGAGGTGCCGGTAACGAGCGAGTCGGCCGGCGCGCTAAAGGCGTGGGTGTAGGTGTGGCCCTGACATTGGGTCGGCACGGAGACCGAGGCCAGTGGGACCTCGTAGGTGGGCAGGGTGTAGGTATAGCTGGGGTTGCCGTGGAATAGCAGCCCCAGCATGACGGACATGATTGATGCGAACATGTTGGTTTTCCTTTTTTATTTTGGCTTGTTTAAGGCTATTTGGATTGTAGCACAAGAAGTGTCAGGGATAGCTGAACGCTGGCGAACCCACAATTACAACATCTCATACCCATATCCCCCTAACATCAGGCTTGTTTCGATTGTGCCCGTATAGCTTGTAAATTATGCTGATTTATGCTTTGATTTTATTGGCCACAACAGACTTTCGAGAGGAACGGGCCATGAGTGGTAAAGACCCAGGAAGTGTGGTGGCGCTAGCGCTAACACATAGAGGTAGAGGCGGGCGGCCGACGGAGAAGGCGATGGCACTGGCTGCAGAGCTGGGCATCAAGGTCCCCGTCACGATAACCGCATACGAGCTCGGCCGACTGATCGATGATTCGCCAGCCACGCCGGCCCAGGTACGTTGGGTAGAGATCGCCCTGAACTACGCCGGCCTTCTGATGCCCCTGAGCATCACGTTCGCGCAAGCATCCAAGGTGCTCGGCGAGCTACTACCGCTTATCGACGAGCGCGTGCTCATGGAACAGGGCTGGAAGGTCGACAGCGAACTCACCTGGCGCGGCCGGTTGTATCGAATAACCCGGGTGTACCGTGATTTCCGCGTCGCGCTCGAGCCGATAGCCCCATCCGACTCGCCAGAGGAGCCGGACCGGTCCGAGGTCGGCAAGCGGCACCACCCGTTCACCCTACTCGAAACATACGCCGAGCAAGAGACACAAGGAGCCCTCGAGTAGACGCTCGAGACAGTTCAATAATCCGAGGAGGGTAAAGGCCCGTGCGGTTACCGCGCGGGCCTTGCAATGTTTTTTGAACCCCTGCCGGGCCGACCGAGGCGCGAGTGGAGTAGCTGGCGATGGCGAGAGCTTCAGATGCGAAGATAATAATGGGTGGCGCTGGGAGCCGATTTAGTTGGATCGGACTAGTGCAGCTTTTCGCCCCGGGCCATCATGCCCAACAATTGTTCGAAGCGGCGCTGGCGGGTTTCGGGTTTGGTGGCCGTTTGCAAGCGCCAGGCTATGGCATAAGTATTGGCTTTGTTAAGCGTCTTGTAAAACTCTAGGGCTCCTGCTCCCCCGGACAGAGCTTCCAAAAAATCGGCCGGCACCTCCATGTCGGTGGGCTTGTCGTAGGCCTGCTCCCAACGACCATCACTCTTGGCCCGCTCCACCTCGCGGCGGCCGGGTTCGCGCATGAGCCCAGCGGCGTCCAGCCGGGCCACATGCTCGCGGTTGCGCTTGCTCCACAGGCTGCGGGCACGGCGGGGCGTAAATTTTTGCAGCCGCGAGTCGGGTTCGGTCTTCTTGAGCTGCCCGTCGATCCACCCAAAGCACAACGCCCCGTCGAGGGCCTCGGCATAGGTGATGGTCGGCCGGCCTGAGCCCTTATTGGCCAGGCGCATCCAAATCCCCTCCTGACGGGTGTGGTTGGCTTCCAACCAGTCCCGCCAATCCTGGGCCGAGGGGAAACCCAGGGTTTCCGGCTGTGGTTGGGGGCTTGTCATGGAGACATGATAGCATCTTGTTCCCGCCTCGGACCTCAATAGGGCCCAGGCGGGGGTGGTGACGAGCTCGGCGGCAGCGGCTTACGGATGCCTACTTAGGCATCAATTGGGTAGCTTAGGCAGCTTGGGCTTTTTGGGTTGCTTTGGTTTTTTTACTTCTTTTTTCTTATCTTGACCTTTTGACATGGTGTCTCGCTTTCGAGGCGTTAATGTACCTAACTGTATCACGGCGCGGGGGCTAGAGGAGTTTTTCTAATGCCTTCTCATCGAGTGTCTGCGTGCCGAGCTTTTGGGCCTTGGTGAGTTTGGAGGCGCCGGGCGAGTCACCGACGATGAGGTAGGTGGTGTCTTTGGTGACGGAGTTGTGTTCTTTGGCGCCGAGGGCAACGAGACGGGCGGCCACTTCGTCGCGGGTGCCCATGGCCAGCGTCCCGGTGATGACGAAACTGATGCCGGACAGTTTGCCGGTGGCACGGTGGTAGATTTGGGGCGCGACGCCGAGACGAGCGAACCTATCGAGCAATCTCTGATTGTCGTCGTCGGAGAACCAGGCCAGGATGGATTCAGCGACGACGTGGCCGATGCCGTCGACGGCTTCGAGATCTTCGAGGGTGGCGGAGGCGAGAGCGTCGAGCGAGCCGAAGTGGTCGGCCAGGTCGACGGCGGTTTGTTCACCGACGTGGCGGATGCCGAGAGCGTAAATGAAGCGCGGCAGCTCGGGGGTTTTGGCGGCGGCGATGGCGTCGACGAGCTTGCCAGCCGAAATGTCGGCGAAGCGGTCGAGCTGCAGAAGTTGGTCTTTAGTAAGCGCATAGAGGTCGGCCGGGTCCTTGACGAGACCAGCGTCGACTAAGGCGACGACGTTTTTCTCGCCAAGGGTGTCGATATCAAGAGCGGCTTTGGAGGCATAGTGCTCAACGTCTTTCTTGAGCAAATAGGTGCTCGACTGGTCTTTTAAGCGGTAAACAACCTCGCCTTCGGGTCTTTCGAATTCGAGTTCCGGGTATTGGCGCTTTAATTCAGCCTCCATGTCGAATGGTTTGGAATTTTTGGGGCGCAGTTTGGGCAGAGATTGGAGGACTTTGGGGATGATGTCGCCGGCTTTGTAAATGATGACGGTGTCACCGACGCGCACGTCGAGGCGGGCGATTTCGTCGGAGTTGTGCAAGGACGCGTGCTGGACGGTGGTGCCGGCGACCACAACGGGGTCGAAGGTGGCGATGGGGGTGGCGGCGCCGGTGCGGCCGATGCTGATGACGATGTCTTTGACGATGGTGGTGGCTTCTTCGGCCGGGTATTTGTAAGCGACGGCACCGCGCGGGGCTTTGCCGACAATGCCGAGACTCGCGAACACGGCGCGGTCGTTGACCTTGATGACGGAGCCGTCGGTGTTAAAGGGCAGCGATTGGCGCTTGTCCTCCCAGGTGTTGATGAACTTCATAAGAGCGTCAAGGGTGGTAAAGGTTTGCGCGTGGGTGTTGGCGGCCAAGCCCAAGTGGCGGATGGCGTCGTAGGCGAAGGAGTTGGTGGAGACCTGGGCCGGGTCGTCGCGCAGCAAGTCGTAGGCGCGGAAGTTTAAGGGGCGGGCCGCCACCAGCCGGGGGTCGAGCTGGCGAATGGTGCCGGCGGCGGTGTTGCGGGGGTTGGCGAAGAGCGGCAGACCGGCTGCGGCCTGTTTTTTGTTTAAGGCCTCGAAATCTTTTTTGAGCATGATGATTTCGCCGCGGATTTCGGTGCGGCCGGAGAGGAATTGTTCGTAGTTTTTGGCTCTGCGCAGCCGCAATGGCACACTTTCGATGGTTCGAACATTCGCGGTAACGTCCTCCCCCACCTGGCCATCGCCGCGGGTGACGGCCTGAGCGAGCACGCCGTCTACGTAAACGAGCGCGCAGGCGAACCCGTCCATTTTGGTGTCGGCGAACAGTTCGGTGGAGGCGCCGGGGGTGAGCTTGTTGATGCGGCCGGCCCAGGCCTCGACTTCGTCGCGCGAGAAAACGTCGTTTAGCGAAATCATGGGGGCAGAGTGGCGGATTTTGGTGAACTTTTCGCTGGCGACGCCGGCGACCCGCTGAGTTGGCGAATCGGGAGTGACGAGGTCCGGGAACTGTTCTTCGAGCTGCGAAAGTTCGTGCTTGAGCGAGTCGGCAGCGGCTTCGGGCATGGTGGACTCATCGAGGACATGGTAGTGGAAGCGGTAGTCATTGATTTGGTCGCGCAATTTGGCTGCGCGGGCAGCGGCTTCGGTGTGCGTCATGAGGCAATTATACCGTGAAGCAGGATTTTTTAATTGCTCTCGTCTGCACAAAACGAGCATAAGTAGTATAATTTTTGTGTGCCACAGGTACCACAACTGGGTCATGTTCAACGTAAGCGATTTCTGATCATCGGTGGTTTGGCGTTGGCGCTGGTTGTGATAGGCGGGGGCTTCTGGGCATACACGCTGTACGAGAATAACCTGGCTAGTCAGCAATTTGCGCAGACCAAAGCGGCCACTGAGCAGTTGGAGTCAACCAATAAATTTGCTAAAGCTGCCGACCAGTGGATGGCGCTGGCGCAAAGCATTCATGGCAATACCTACCGCGGGCGAGCCTGGAAGAATGCGGCGGCCGATTATATGACGGCTGGTAATTTTAAAGCGGCTTTGAGCTCATATCACAGTGCTATGGCTATTACGGGCGTCACCATTGATGAGGCAGAGGGGGCGGCCATAGCCAGCGCCCAGCTTGGTCAAAAGAGCCAGGCGATCGGGTATTATCAGCAGGCGATCGCATTGATACCTAAGAACCTGACAGGGGCACAATTCCAAAAAGCCATACTTGAACAAGCCATTAGCAGGTTACAAGACCAGCCATGAAACGATGGTTTTTGGCCTTGATTGGGACGTGCGTATTGGGCTTATCGGCGCTCGTGGTGCTCAGCCCGGCCGCTCGGGCGGCAACCTGCAATGTCCCCGGCTCTGGACCCTATTTGCGCGACTTTGCCTGCTCGTACTTTGATGATCGTTACGCTCCGGGGGTTGGAAACGACCTGACGTTTGTGTTCGAGCCGGTGGGCGCCACCCCATATGCGGGTTTGACGCCGAACTGGCCGACAGTAGACATAACATATGCGTCGTTTGTGTCTGCCATTCAAGCCAGGTTGTTTGACGCAACCTCAAATCTGACTAACGAGGGCCGAGCGGCAGCCGTTGTCGACATTATGCTTGGGAAAAACGGTACGGATTTTGGCGGCTCCCACACGACTGGTATTGCTTATGCGCAGGCTCATTGGAGCGACTGGGTGGCTCTGGTGGCAGCCTATAATAGTGGGCTATATCCGGGCTATTCGGTTAATTTTAATGTGTTCCAACCTTATTCGGGTACTGAGGTCAACGGCTGGGGAGTAATTGTCAATAATATTGCCTACCTGAACTGCTCGGCGCCGGAGATTTGCGAGCCGGATATTGCATTTCAGGCGGACAGCGAAGGCCCGTCGGTTGATAAGTCTGTGGTGTTTTACTACCCTGGCGGCCAGTTTAACCTTAAGGATTTGTGCGGCAACTTGTCTGGAGATGTGCGGTCCCTGCCAATGCCACCGGTGGATGCCCTGCAACTGTCAAAGACTTCCGACCAGGTCGGGGCGACAGCGCTCGGCAGCAATATCACATATTCAATAACGGGCCTGGAGTCAACACCGACTCAGCTTACAAATGTTACGCTGACTGATACGTTGCCCGCGCAAGTGAGCTACGTTGGCCCGGCCCCGGGTACGCCGGCGCCCACCTATTCGCCGATTACGCGTACGCTGACCTGGACCTTTGGCCTGCCGGCTGATGCGGCAATACTGAATTCCTGGACGACCGGGCCGCCGAAGTCGTTGCAGGTGATTGTGAAGGCAACAGCGATAGGTTCGGGGATCGTGAATACGGTTACGGGCACGGCAACCAACTCACTTGGTGCGGTGGCGGTACTACCCGGCAGCACTTCCAATGATATTGCAGGCGTGGTGACACCCACGGTGACGGGGAGGGGTAGCGACGTCCATGCCGGCAGTGCTCTGGGATGCGGAGGCACGGCGCTGGGTGGTAACATCACCGGCAACCTGAGCGCAAATCCACTGTCGAGCGGCCAATATGTGGTGTCGGCGGCCGGCTTGATCAGCGGATTTGCTTCAGCGGGGTCCACCAATCTGCTGACGCTGGGCGCCAATGGTGGATACGGTCAGATCTGCCGGCCGGACCTCCTGGCCGCGGCGCAGGCGTACAACGGGCCTGACATTCAGACCATTGGCATTACTGGACCGGTGACCACCTGGAATACAGGTGGCAAAACCGGGCTTTATTATTTCATGGGAGCCGGTGAGCTCGATATCTCTGGCATCGTTTCCAACAAAATCACGCTGGTGGCGCCCAACGCCTCGCGGGTGATTATTGACGGTAACATCGTGCTCAATACCACAACCGGTACTGGCCGTAGCGATATTCCGTCGCTGGGCGTTATTGCCGGCAACAATATTGATATTCTCCAAAACGCGACAGAAGTGGATGCCTACCTGTTTAGCGACGGCACCATAAATACTTGCGGCTCTGCCGCGGCCCCTGATAGGCCGTGTGGGGTCGTGACGCCGACACTCAATGTCCAAGGGTTTTTGATGTCACACGACATTCTGTTGAGCCGGCTTGGTCCGCACACCGTCAATGGCAATGCTGCAGGCGAGGTTGTCACGATGAACCCCGAGCTTTATTTAAACCCGCCCAAGTTCTTTGATGCCAGTGTTGATCAAACACTCTCGCACGAGGAAGAGAGACCCCCACTGTTCTAATAATGCCATTGGGGGGTCAGTATAACGTGCATCCTGTACCGTGACTGGATGGCTCCGGCGAGGATGTTTTGATGAGCTAAGTTAATCGTCGAACAGATCGGTCTGGGGCGTGGGGTTCATGAACTGGTCGGGGGCGGTTTGCTTTAGGTGGCGGTAGAAGCGAACGAGGTAGGTATTGCCAATGGGCAGGGCCAGCACCGAGATGCATAGTTCAAAAACAAATGTGGCCCAACCGCCGGCCTTGAGCAGACCGAGCGCCGCTGCTAACAGGGATGGCGGGATGGCGACGATGGCCATATAAACGAGCAGCTGGGCGCCATGGCCGAGTACGCGCCAGAACCGGCCGCGGGTGAGGCGCCAGGAGCGGCGCAGGGCGGCGATGGGGCGCAGGTTGTCGTGGACGACGCCGATGTAGGCCAGCCCGAAGCGCGTGATGAGAAAGATGCTGGGCAAAGCCAGGAGCGCACAGACAAAGCCGATCAGGAGTTGCTCGGGCGAGGTGGGCGGTGGCGCATAGATGGATTGGAGGGAGATTTCATAAATGAAGACCCCGATGGCCGCAAAGATCAGCAGGCCGACCAGGGTGAGGCCGATCAAAATGAAGCGCAGCATGGCAGCGGTGCCATCGTAGAACGCTTGGCCGAAGGTAACTTTTTTGCCTTCGATGTGCTGGATGACAGCCCACAGCACCGCTAGATTCATAAACAGAGCCGCGACCTGGACGACCGTCCCAAGCGTGGCATCGGCCGAAAAGGTGGACGACATACCGATGAGGTCGGACGGAATGGAAACCGACAAAATAAGGAGACTATAGAGCAGCCAGTGTTCGCGAAATAGTGCGATGGCGGCACGGAAGTCGCTCCAGCCGGAGGCGATTTTAGCAGGTTTCGGGTGCTTGGTCTTGGCCATTACTGGGAGGTCTCCATTTGGCGCAGACGCGCGATGCGATCTTTGATGGGCGGATGGGTGTCAAACAGGCTGGCCAGGCTGCGGCCCTTTAAGGGGTTGATGATGTATAACGGCGAGGTGGTGGAACTGGCGTGTTGCAGGGGTTGCGGGTTGGCGGAGATTTTTTCGAGCGCCCGTGCCAGGCCTTCGGGGTAGCGCGTGAGCAGGGCGCCGGACGAGTCGGCCAGGTATTCGCGTTGGCGCGAAACGGCGAACTGGATGAGCGCGGCCACCAACGGGGCGAGAATGGCGCCGATAATGCCGAGGATGAGGAACAGTTGGTTACCCTCTTCGCGATCGTCTCGGCTCCAGAAGCTGATGCGCAAAAACAGGTCGGAGAGCACGCCAACGACCGACACCAGGCCGACGACGACGGCCATGAAGCGAATGTCAAAGTTGCCGACATGCGACAGCTCGTGCGCGATAACGCCTTCAAGCTCGGATTTTTCGAGCAGTGGCAGGATGCCGGTGGTGACGCACACCACGGCGTGCTCGGGGTCGCGGCCAGTGGCGAAAGCGTTGGGCGACGGGTCGTTTATGATATAGATTTTTGGCGTGGGAAGGCCAGCGGCGATAGCCAGGTTTTCGACCGTGTTATACAGCCCGGGATTGTCTTTTTTCTCGAGAGCTACAGCACCGGATAGGGCGAGGGCAATGTGCGCGGAATAAAAGTAGGAAATGAAGGCGTACGCGACGGCCACGATCAGGATGGGGATGAAAAACGATGGCTGCCCGAAGGCCCGCGCGAAGATGTAATCGAGCCCGCCGATGAGTACGACGAACCCGAGCACAAACAGGATGGATTTGCGCTTATTGGACGCTATCTGGGTGTACATGGTCTTCCTGGGGTGCGGGAGGAGCCTGCGGGCTTACCGGGACCTTGAGCACCGGGGCAGTCTCACGGTCGTCATCGTGGTCGGCTGCGCGGTCATGGCTGACTGCATCGTCGTGGTCGGGCTCGGGCCGGTTTTCCGGCACCACGGGCACGGATGACGGCGGGCGGGGCGGGGCCGGTGGCCGCGGGGCATCGATAGCCTTGGGAGCTTCGCCCATCAGTTTTTCAAGTTTGGTGCGGGCCTCGCCGGTGTCGAGCGCCGGGTATACTTTGTCGACAATGTCGAGTGAGGCGGCAATGCGGGCCATATAGAGGTGGCGATGGGCTATGTCGTTGGGCGAGGTCTCAACGGCGATGGCGGCCGGAAGTTTGACCATGGCCTTGCGCAGTTCCATGCCAAGACCGAGCTCCTCCTGGGCCGGCAATTGCTCGGCTAGTTGAGCGATATCTTGCGCAAGGTCGATTGCTTGCCGCCATTGATCTGTACTGCGAAAATCTGAAAGCGCCACGGTACTCCCCTACTTTGTTAAAACTTGACGTCCACCGGCTGTTCAACGGCTGCCTGGTCGTCGACCGCGAAAAAGTCACGGTGGGTAAACCCGAGCATGCCGGCAATGAGATTGGTGGGAAAGACCTGGAGCTTGATGTTGAAGTCGCGGACCGAGCCGTTGTAGAAGCGGCGGGAGGCCTGGATTTTGTCCTCGGTGTCGGTGAGGGTGTTTTGGAGGTCGAGGAAGTTCTGGTTGGCCTTTAAGTCTGGGTAGTTTTCGGAGACGGCGAACAAGCTCTTTAAGGTACCTTCGAGGGCGTTCTCGGCCTGGGCTTTGCCTTGCATACCGGTAGCGTTCATGGCGGCGGTGCGGGCGGCGGTAACGTCTTCAAACACCGACTTTTCGTGCGTGGCGTAGCCTTTGACGGTCTCAACTAAGTTGGGGATGAGGTCGTAGCGGCGCTTTAACTGCACATTAATATCCGACCAGGCTTCATCGACGCGCACGCGGGAGCGAATGAGGCCATTATAGACCGCTGCTAAGGCCAAAATCAGCAGGACGATGACAATAATAATTACCCAGGTGAAAGCCACGTATGCATTTCCTTGCTTGATTGCTGAGTTAAGTATACCACGCGGTAAGGAAAGCTGGTTTGCCTTTACAAACGAGAACCCGCGCCATGAACGCGCAAGCGGATTCTCGCGCCCATGGAGCGGGCTAGTAGATGGTCACCTCGTGTAGGTAGAGCCCATCGAAGGTTGACTGGATGACGCCGGCCGTTTTGAGCCGCGCGATGATGACCCGGCAGACTTCGTTCCGCTCTGGGTGTGTTTTGCCGAGGTAGGGTTCGAGCTCTCTCAGCTCAACCCAGCGGCGTCCCGGGAAGTGCGCGTCGCGGAACCTCTGCACGCCGCCGTAGCAGTGTGCGATATTGCGCTCGGCGAAGCCCACTCTGACACGCAGCCGAGGGTTAGCCGCGATCAGGCTGCGCAGTTCTCCTAGATTGGCCGGGGCGGCGCGACCAGCGTTCCGGCGCTCGATGCGCTGTCCGCGGACGCGGCTAGCGCGTAGGCTGAAGCGGTTGTCCCAGAGCTGGAAGGTTTTGCCTTCTTTCAGGAAGCGGTTGAGATGGAAGGCCACGATCCACCAGGGGGTGACCACTACCAGGTTGAACCACAGGAGGTTCGTCATGCGGTCCGTGGGGTTGCGCTCGGCAGCCACCATGTTGCCCTTCGTCCAGACACGGACCTGGTTGCCCCAGCGAATGGCGGGTTCGGCTGTGGTGGTGCGAAGCTGGCCGTGGTAGCCGTACTGGATCACCGCATACGGAAAACTGCCGTATCGATCGGTGATGACCGTGCCGCTCGAAAGGACCTGCCCCCACTGAGCGGTCCAACCCGACTGCTGGCTATAATTAACTCTGAGCGTCGCGATCAGCGTCGGGACGATGAAGGCCGCGAGCAGCGTAGTCATGATGACTGAGCGCAGCCAAGGACGTGAGTGCGCCGCCCAGCCGACCAGGAAGGCGGGGTACAAGACCCACACCAGATTGCGAAATTTCATGAGGTGCCACCTAGAGACGGGAATGGTTGTGCATATTGTACAATGATGCGGTTTCTCGTCAACTTGGCGTGATCTGAGCCTCCGGCTCCTCCCCGGCAAATCTTGCGATAATGATTGCTGTGTAGAGGAGGGCACGAAAACGGCCCAGGCGTATTGCCTAGGCCGGTGAGCCGACGGTCATCGTTGCCGCCGACTCAGAGCTACACTCCACTAGTCTCCCTCCCCCTTGATGACCCACTTGCCGATGGCGACCAGACCGTATCCGATCACCCCGACAATGGCAAGAACCGAGGCGGCAATGAGGAGGAAGAGGAAGTAACCCACGATGGGTATCAGCCACTGCTCCACGAAGCCGTGGTCTGCCTGGACAGTGGAGAGCGACCAGAGGCGGAAGAAGAGGAAGCCCAGAGTCAGAGCGGCCGAAATGGTGGTCACTGCGGCGGACCGCAGGGCTATGCGCAATTGCGACCAGGGCCGAACGGCGCGGGGCGTAAGGTCGAGGACAACCGCCTCCCCGGAAGGGGCCGGTGACTCGAGCTCGATCAGCTGGCCGGTGTAGTACCGGAAGTCGTCGACAATCTTTTTCACCCAGCGGTTGGCCTGGTTGTAGCGGCCGCGCCGGAATTGGTCCTGGGCTTCCACGTAGAGAGCCTGGAGGCCGGCGAGGCACGCGTCGGGGATTTCGCCGCGTTGGAGGCCAGCGATTTCCTCTTTGAGTTGCGCCAGGTGTGCCTGAACGACGTAAGGGCTGATGCCGCGATTCCTGCTCATGACACTACCTCCGAGAGGTCGATGTGGCTAAGGGGAGTAAAGGTTCACTTCTTTATCAAAGTGTAGCTTTTATATTATATATAGTATAATTACTTTTGTCAAGCTTATACTCTTGTTTTGGGCAGACCAAGGGGTGCCACCAGGACTGATTACGAGTTTGTCGCGGGTGATATACCGGGGCAGCTACATTCAACCCAGCGGCAGATGCTCAAGCCTGGGCGTGAAATTAAGACCGGCCACAAAGGCTTGCGCGTCGAACTTGGACTGCGGATCATTGGGAAAGATATCCGCCATGGTTTTGTCGTAGGCGATGCGCCCGACTTTGGCGCCGGCGAGAGCGGTGAGGCACATGGCGCAGGGTTCGCAACTGCAGTAGGCGGAGGTGTTGGGCAGCGTGCGGCTACGGGTGATTTGGTTGGCGGTCATGATGGCTTTGATCTCGGCATGAAACACGGCTTGATTATCGGTGCGCTGAGAGTTGGTGGTTTCGGCGAGGAGCCGGCCGTTTTGGACGAGAACCGCCGCGCAGCCAATGGGCTCGGGCGAAGTGCCGGCGAGCTGGCGGGCGCGCTCGAGGAAATAGCGGTCGCGTTGGGCCGACTCGGCAGGGACCGGGCCGGCCGACTGGGACGGGAACAGCTGCGGCGAGCGCTCGAGCTCGGCCATGATGGCCGTAAAGTAGGGCGCCACGTGCGGCGAGCGGTCGGCCTTGCCGGTTTTGGCGGCTTTGACCTGATCGAGGCTTACGCCCTTTTGACGCCACGATCGGCCGCCATCGGTAAGGTTGTTTAACACTGGGACGAGTTTGTCCAGCGAGTACACAAATTTGGCTTCGGGGGTCTCGCCGGCCTCATATTCGGCAATGAGCTCATGGATTGACGGAAAGTCGACCCAGTCGTGCGCGAGTTTTGCGATAGCTTCGGCTTCGCGCTGGCGCTGCGAGGCGATGCGCGATTCATCCCCATACACATAGGTGTCACCGGCGTGGATTTCGGCCAGGTCGTGCACTAAACTCAAACCCAGCAGCCGGTAGGTATCGAGGCCGAGATGGTCTTTGTCGTTTATATACCAGGCTAGGAGAGCCAGCTGGGCAGCGTGCTCAAGGTCGTTTTCCGACCGTGCGCCACCCGCTATGTCGATGGAGCGCTGTACGCTGCGGTATTGGTGCGTGAGGCGGACAAAATCGGTTAGTCGTTGGATATCCATGGTGATCTAAAACTACCTGATAATTGCTGGTACCCGGGGCGGGACTCGAACCCGCACGCTCTTACGAGCAAGAAATTTTAAGTCTCTCGTGGCTACCGATTACACCACCCGGGCTTATACTTGTCAAGTAATTATTTCTGGATTTCCTTTGAGCGATTCTTGTTAAGCCCTCGATGTGTGAGCTGTAAGCTATGGCAATTTGGGCATAAGATTCTTAGATTCTCTACGCGGTTGTCCTTGTGGTTACCATTAATGTGGTCTAATTCTACAGGAATTCTGCCGTCAAGCGAACGTTCCGCCCAGCCGCAAAGCTGGCATTTTGGTGGCAAGAGGCCAATTTGTATGAGCCTTTTCTTTAGTTTAAAGCTCTGGACTTGGCCACCAACGACAAGTACTTGCTCAAGTGGCGGAGGGTGTCTAGGTTTGAATTTCAGACCGATATTCCAGCCCTTGCCAGTGAAGTGCTCTGTATTCAGCCCGAGTTTATCGACGTGCGATCGGATGCCTTCATAGTTGCCACCGGCAGGCTTTAGACCAAGCTGGATCAGAACGGCTCGGTAGCTCCGGCTTGTTTTAACGGCATTTATTAACTGTTCGTTTGTCCACTTCCGATAGATAGCCATGAATAAATTTTACCGAACATAATGCGAACTTTCAATGCCATATGGAGATAATAGCTGGAGGCACCTACGGGAATCGAACCCGTGTAAAAGGTTTTGCAGACCTGCGCGTAACCACTCCGCCAAGGTGCCGAAATTGCCGCATACGGCCGCGACCGTTTGATTATACGCAAAAAATGAAGCTAATGCTAAAATTTGCTCCATGAGCTACTGGATTATTGGCACGCTTGTCTTATCTTTACTGTCGCCTATTTCCTACACCCGCAGCATGCTGGCGGGCAAAGCGCGCCCGCACCGGGTGACGCGCTTGATCGTGTGGCTGGCGAGTGTGGCTGGGGTGCTGGGGGTGACGGGGACGAGTAATGTGGCGGGAATTATTTTTGCCTGGATCTTTTTGGCCCGCGCGACCTACTTGCTGGTAATGGCGGCGATTTACGGCGTGGGCGGCTGGCAGAAATTGGATAAATACTGCCTGGGGCTGGGCGTGGTAGCGCTGGGGTTGTATGTGACGACGCACAATGGATTTGTGACCATATTGTTTGGCATCCTGGCGGATTTGATAGGTTACATACCGACGTTCGTGAAGACGTGGCGGCGGCCGGACAGCGAGGACCCGGTGTACTTCGGCATTGAGGCGTTGGCGTCGCTGTTTGCAGTGTTCGCGGTGTGGTCGTGGGTGGTGGGGATTATGTTCCCGATCTACTTCACGGTCTGCGCTGGCGCGGTGGTGGTGCTGATTTACCGCAAGCGATTAGCGGGGTGGGTGCGACGTACGCCGCTGGAGCAAAACCCGCCGGTTTAGGTTGGTTTGTCGCCTAGGTCATGCGCCGACGGTGCCGGTTTTGATGGCGCCGGCACGCTGGTAGGTGGCACAGATGACGCCATTGGGCGTGACCAGGCTGCCGGTCATGGTGAAGGCCGCGGCGATAGCGCCGTCGCCGAACAGCCGCTTGCCGGTACCGAGCGTTACGGGAAAGGTCATGAGGCACAGTTCGTCGACCAGATCGTGTTTGAACAGCGTTTGCGCCAGATTTCCGCTGCCGTGGACCTTAATCTCGCCGCCGCTGGAAGCTTTGAGTTTTTTGAGATCGTCGACGGTTTTGAGGACGGTGGAATTTTTCCAACCCGAGGCGTCTGCGTCAGACTGGTCCATGGTGGTGCTCATGACGTACTTGGTGACATTCATAATGCCGGGCCACATGTCGGCATGCTGGGGCCAGTAGGCGGCAAAGATGTCGTAGGTTTTGCGGCCGAGCAGGATGTCGGTGGATTTCATCCACGTGGCCATGAAACCCGCGGCGGCATCGTCGGCTTCCCGAAAATACGGGGCGGTCCAACCGCCGTATTTGAACTGGCCTGATTCGTCTTCCTCTGGACCGCCGGGAGCTTGCATAACGCCGTCTAAGGTAATGAATTCCTGAACGATTATTTTTCTCATGTTACTTATAATACCTTCTTTTGATCCGAGTGGTTGGCCTTCGTTGGAGCAGTCGACGGGGTATGGATGACCGGAGTTTAGAACGGCTGACCCTTAAGCCCAATGCCGCCGTCGTGTGCGTCGCATTACTTGCCAGAACCCCATAATGAGTGCCGCCAGTAGTGTTGTCGATACGATAATAAATGTTAGGCGGGGCATCAGGAGCATCCAATGCGATTGCGTCACCGATTTGTCAAGATACCTTACAGTCACGCTGACGTTATACAGCCCGATCGGCGACGAGCTCGGAAGCGATATATCAAACCGCCGCGTGGTAGAGGGCAGCACCTCGCCGCGCTCCGCCATCGGCTTGCCAACTTTGCCAAAGGGGTCGGAAAGTTGCGCCTGAACATCAGCCTGAAAGTGCACATTGCCGGTGTTTTTAACGCTAAGCGAACCGATTACCGGCGACTGCGATTGCAACAACGGCACCGTTAGCGGCAACACCATGCCGCCCGAGTGCAGGCCGCCACCTACGGCCAGGTAAAACAGCGACCCGACGCGGTCAATCCGGTTGATGCGCGCCGATCCCGGTGTTGGCGGCGGGGGAATCGTTTCAATAAACACGGCCGCGTAATGTCCGCCCACAGCAGCACCCGGCGGCACTGTGATGGTGTATGACAGGTTTTGCTCCTGCCGTGACTTCACCACCAGCGCGCCCGATGGTAGCTTAAACCAGCTCACCGCCGACAGCACCGGGCTCTTGCCTTCGTTGGTGAAGTCGCCATGGTAATTCTCATCGTGCACCTGGTAGTCGGTTGCGTAGACTTTGTAGGTAATATCAGAGTCGCCGTCGTTAATGACGACCAGCGTTCCCGAAGTTGTTCCGCCAGGATTTAACTTCACTTCCTGCGACGTCGGCGAAATCCCGATACCTTGCGACGCTGCTTGGGCTGTACCTGGGCTTATCATCGGCAGCAGGCTGCTCATCGTTACGATTGCGCCCAGCCAAAACCGAAAACGGTGGATCATAAGATAAGTATAAGCTGATTAGAGATGTTTTTGGCGCTAATTGGTCGAAAACGTATAGAGCACGGTTGAGGAATAAGTACCGAGCGGCTGGGTGTTGTTGGCCCTGGCACTGTACCAGACCGTCGTCGAAGCCGAGCCATTTGTCGAGGTCGTATTAATCGTGTATGGCGAGCCGTTGGCCGGGATGCCGGCGTACGTTACCGCGCTGGGTGCGGCACTGTTTAAGGTCGCGCCACTGCCGGTAAAGCCTGCCAGGCTGTCAATGTGCCAGCCCCAGGTGCCGTTGATGAGTGTAATAGGCGACGCCGCGGTGCCGGTCGAAGCGGTAATGTTGTTGCTGCCGCTAACCATAGAGGTTGTAGTAGCGCTGTTTTCCTGCATGGTCACCGTGAAACCGGCGGTGTCATTGGTGTTGGCGCTGACCGTATCGCTGGCGGTTGACTGTCTACCGGTAGAGTCTGGCGTGATGGCACCCAGTGTCACCGTTGGCCCACTCGACCACGAGATGAGCACGGGGTTTACCGTCAAGTTTACCGTGGTGGTGGATGTCTGGGTGTCAGCCGAGGCAACAAATGGCAAGCTAACCGCGGCCAAGTTAATCCCAGCTACGAGGAGAACCCAAATGTATTTACGCCTAAGCTTAAGCATTTAGATCATATTACCAACAGGCTTCATAGCGGTCAAATAATCTGGCGGGGAGATATGCCAGCGCATTACTAGCGACCAGTACCGCGCTTAAAGGTATAGCCGATGTACAATAGCAGCGTTTCGGGTAGCAGCCCCGAAACGACCAACACCAGGCTGTAGGCGCGGCCGGTAGTAGTGGGGAACCAGTATGCCAGCGGCGTCCCGAGGGTGGTTAGGAAGACGAATGGCAGCAGATACCAATACATCAGCCGCATTGAGCTGGCGAAGCCAGCGGTGAGGCTGTGTACCAATTGGCGCGCAATGAAAGCCGCAAACAAAGCCTCAACCGCAATGCTGAACGTTAGTGTCATAGCGATCCGGAAATACACGTCATCACCGGGAGCAAGCATTACGTGATGTGGCAGCCAAGGGATTACCAGCGCCACCACCGCCAGCGCCCCCAGGTTGCGTGACAATTGCAGAGCCCGCGAGTGCACACCGAGCAGCTGAGCATACCGCCGCAACCCCAGATAAATAAGCAGGAATCCGAGCGGAATCAGCTCTACTGGCCCTGCAAACTTAAACAATGGCAGACGCAAGAAGTCAAAGGTATTGATTAACATATACAGCCAGTAATAAATGCCAAAGCAGACGATGCCGCAGCAAATGTAGATAAATGCCCGGCGCAGCTGCTGATTAAAGTTGCGCAAGGCAGACAGGTACATCCACACAATGCAGATATGCAGGACTGCGAAGACCGCTGATATGGCCAGCACTTCCCTGACTCCAAAGGTTAAACCAGGCACAAACAGCAAGAGGATTCCGGCGGCGGCTGTAAGTAAAACCGACACCAAAAAACTATTGAGCCGTGAGCCGCGCCACGGTTGCTCGTTGCTTTGGACCCGCTGCTCTAATTCGGCCAGCGTGAATTCGCGCAAGGGGTCGCTGGTCACCAGGTAGCGCTTTAATTTGGCTTCTAGGCGTATGAGTTCGGCATGATCCTCCGGTGGCATGGGAGCGCCGTCGCGCCAGCCCGACGTCACCTGCCGCAGCTTGTCTAGCATCGGGTCGACTTTGGATCGCGCCGATGCTAACGAGGCCAGGTAGATAATTCGGCTAACGAGTTGTTGGTTATCCTGCATTGCTTTTAGCTTACTCTCAACACGTTCATTTTGCTGTCTTGGAATCATTACTTTTCGCGATGGGGAGGGTAAAGAAAAAGGTTGTGCCTTGGGGCGATGACGATTCGAGCCCAATATGCCCGCCCATCTGCTTGGCCAGTAATTTACAAATGTACAGCCCTAGCCCTGTCCCTCGCGTTGAATCGCGCGTGAGGATGTTGGTTCCAGCTTGCTGGAACTTACGGAAGAGCAGGTTCTGGGTTTGTCCGGGGATTCCGCTGCCGGTGTCACGAACTTTGACGGTAATAAACCCGGCGCTGGGCTCGGCGGAAATGGCAATACTGCCTTTGCTGGTGAATTTGACCGCGTTGCCGACAAGATTGTAGACGATCTGCTTGGTCCGATCGGGATCAGCATACACAAGCGGAAGGGCATCTTGAGTGAGGATGGAGTGGGATAGCTGGAGTTTTAGCTTTTTTTGCTTCAGTACCGTCTTCATTTCGTAAGCGACTTGCTCGATGACCGAACTGACCTGGAAAGGCTGGAGATTGAACACCGTCTTGCCTTGCTCAAGCCGCGATGTATCCAGGAAATCGTTCACAATCTCGATGAGCCGATTGCTTGAGGTATGAATGTCTTCGACCATTTCGCGCAGGTCAGTATCCTTCAACGCCGCGGCAAATTGATCCATAATCATCGCTGCATTACCCTTAATGGCGGTGAGCGGGGTACGCAACTCGTGTGAGGCGATGGAGAAAAACTCGTCTCGTGAACGTTGGAGGATATGCTCCTCGGTGACGTCTTCCAAGAGCACCACGCCACCGATAGCGCGGCCGGCATGCAGTACGGGCGAAATGTAGAGATTGAGGAATTTATCCTGTAGCGGTAGGCTCGCGAATTTAATTTGTTTGTGATCTTTAAGGCTCTCGCTAATGCGAGCGCTTAATGCGAAATCGCTAGGAAGGGTTACGGCCAACTGCTCGAGGGTTATGTGTTTATTGGCATGCCCTTTGGTGTCGGCCTCGTCGGCTTTGGAGCCGAAAACCAGCTCAGTGGCGGCCGGGTTTGCGAGCAAGATTTTGCCTTTGGGGTCAGTTAGGATGAAGCCCTGGTGGAGGCTATTAATGGACGACTGGAGCTGGACGTGGCTTTCCTGGGCGACGCGTGTGGTTGCTTCAAGTTGCTGGTAGCTACGCGACAGTTGCTCGGTCATGAAGTTGAAGTTTTGCGCCAGTACCGCCAGCTCACCATATGATTTGGTCTCCGCAACCTGACTTAGATCGCCCAGCGAGATGCGTCCTACGGCCGCACTAAGAACCTGGATGGGTGCCACGACTTGTCGCCGAATGATGTAGGCCATTGCCACAATAGCCAAGACCGCGCCAGCAGTCATTGACAGCGCCAGTGGCCAGGTGAGGCCCCAGGCTTCGGAATTGGCGGCCGCTTGGGGCATGGAGGCCACTAGTCGCCAATCCTGGCCGCGGTAATCGAGGTAGCCCGCTTCGGTGTAGGTTGCCGCGATCTCCTGCGTTGGATGAGCGATGTAGTTCGTTTGCAGTATCCGCGATATTGCATCCTGGCGGTTGTCGCCAATGATGCGGTCTTGATCGTCCAGCAGCACTAGATGAGAGTCGTTGGCACTGCTGACAATGGATAGCACTTTTTGCCAGTCCAGCAAGCCCACCAATACGCCAATGGTCTGACCATGATTTTTTATGGGTGTCGCAAAAACCAGACCGGGCGCCCCCACGAGGCTAGCGGGGAGGACGTCGGATTGAACGGTCTGCGTCTGGGCGTCCTGGAGTAGTGGAGCTGACAGCGGACTACGGGCGTAGCTTGCAAGATCAGAACTGCCGATCAGATTGATTAATTGGCGGCCTTCAGTATCAAACACGCTCACATCCCGCCAATTGGTAGCGCCTGTATTAAGCAGCGTGCCGGCGGCCTTTGCGAGGGTGGCAGCCGTAGCTGGAGTTGGCTTGGCCGTATAGCCGACCGCCTGATCTAGCAGGGAAAGCTTTGCCACATCGTTTTGCCGTTCGTACAAAAAACGATCAATTGCGGTCATGTTGTTTTTGGCTACCACAAGCTGGCTTTGGCGGATTTGGGGGCGTACGAATGCCAGGATTGCAAAAAAGAATACTGACGCGAGTGTAGCCAGAATTACTAAAACAACCGCCGAGAAGATGAGACTCAGCCTTACCGACAAGCTCGATCGGGGCTTGACCGTGTACTGTCTATCGCTTGGCGTTGAACCGGCCACCATATATCCGTCTTATTACGATAGTTTCTCCCATAGTAAGCATAACTGCAATGGTCGATCATAGCGAGTAAACCGTGTGGTGGTGCGGCCACGTCTTAGCCAATGATTTGCTTAGCGCTGGGGTCACTCGGAGCCTTAATGGTCAGGCCAGCTACGTCTTCTAGGATTTCAGTAACCGTGTTATTTGGCGTACCCGGCTTGATGACGATATAGTCACCGGCTTTAAGCGTTATCTCATGGTTGCCGATGAGACATTTGGTTTTGCCTCTTAAGATAAAGGTGCATTCAATAATAGAGGACACCTTCGTGCCATGGCCAACCGCTGCCCCGGCCGCGTATTCCCAGTACTTAATCTCAACTGCTTCGTTTTTTCTGGGCGCGTCGCCCATGAACGCCCCGACTATCCACCCACGATTCGGCCCATTCAGGCCGTCATCCCGAAATGAGCCGACATAATATGCCTTATCCATGCTATTTTTCAGCCTGCCATAATATCTTTTTGATATAGCCATCCTGAGACTTTATATGCTCAATGTGCCGATACGACTGCTCCACAATCTGCTCAAGGACTGACAGGTCTATGTCGCTCAGCTGCTTGATATAAATGCAATACCCGGTAGTGGTGTGCTTACCTAATTTAGCCAGCGATTCGGCGTAGCGCGCCGTGCCGTCCATGAGGTAAATGGTGATCTTACCTTTTCTTGGGTAGAAGCCAATAATATGAACGTCACCTTCACGGCCGCTGTCATATTTGTAGTGGTACGTGCCAAACCCGATAGTGCCCATATTCCACAGCTTTGGCTCGTGTCCACTTATGCGCTGCATCATTTCGATAAGCACTACGCTATCTTTTACTACCTGCTCATTCGTCAGTGAGGCAAGATAGGCTTTGACTGAACGTTCGTTTTCGTCAGACGCTTCGTCCATAGGCTAATTGTAACAAAAACACTCGGCTGGGCCTTTTTGGATGATTTTTGGTGCGCGAACTGGATTATAGGTGGGGCTGCTTATGCTCCAGTTTACACTTGGCGCAAGAGAAGATGGCGGGTACCCGGTTTGTGATGGTGGGCGGCGAGGCAGATCACCTTTTCGACCCTAATGTTTTTCGAGGCGGTTAATAGACCTGGTTGTGCGAGCCGATATCAAGAAATTCGTAATACTCTTCGGTTTCGCGATATACCACACGCAAGTCCCCTCCGACGGAGAATGCACGCAGTCCTTTCATGGTACCCACCAGTGCATGGTCATCGAGCGGATAATCTCTTACTCCGTCGAGGAATAACTGTAGTCGTTGCTTGAATTGTTTAACTAGTTTTGGGCTAGGCGAGATTCGACTGCGAAAGTGCTTCTCGAACTGACGATGTCGAATAATTGGCTTCACGCCTGCAGATCATCCATAAACTCGTCGGCAGACGTGAACTTTTTGAGCTTGCCAGAACGCTTCTCTTCATCGAGCTCGGCGATCATCTGCTCGTAACGAGCATTCGCTTCCGGACTTAGGGTTACCGTCTTGCCGTCAAAATCTAACTTGCGGCCATCGGCTTCGGCCTTTGCCCACACGCGGATGTACGCCTGCGCCGAATCAAAACCTAAGCTGCGCGCCCGGCGCTCCAGACCTTCGCGAACCTCTTGATCTATTGGAATTTGTAACTTTGTAGTGTTCATAGTACCCAAATGGTATCAAAGTGGTATCCAAATGTCAATTTAACCGCCCAATAGGGGCTGTAACCATACAACAGATAGACAATACCAGGCCAACTGAAAAGACGCCCAATCTGGACGTCTTTTTGTTTCTGGAATAATTCCTGATGCAGGACATGGATAAGAATTTACACCTTATCAGGAATGAGATTGCTCGCTGGAGGGAAATACTGGGACTACCTTACGGGCAATACTTGCTTAAAAAATGAGAACGGGGGCTTACAAGTAAGGGAAAGCTGCTTCATTTAACTCTCTGTAGAAGTTGGTGACAAACTTACGGCCAGGCTCTGCTAGCTTTTGCCCTGTACTAGTTTCGAGAGTCAATGTATTTACTTGGTCTTCTCGTGCGAGCACCTCTTTGATGGACAACCCAAACTCTCCGTAAGTGCGAAGACCACTATAGATTCCAAATGGCCCAAATTTTTCCAATAAATCAGAGTCTGCGACAACTTTTGCTTCAAGAGTCTCGGGCTGTTCGTCGTGCATACTGCCCTTATGCGTTCGAATACAGCTAGCTATTTCTGACACTATTTCAGGGGCATATAAAATACCGCCTTGCGACAAGAATTCTTTGAGCCTATCTGCTCCAACCGCACCATGCGTTCTGCCTGTTGCCCCATATAAGAACCCTATGTCGTGCATCGTGGTGGCTGGCAATACAACTGTCATGTTTGCCCGTTCTGCTTCACCGATTACGATGGAGTTAAGTACGTCACGATATATATGCTCCCAATTGTGCGCGGTAAGGTTCTTAGCCGCGCTAAAACGTGAATTTGTATATTTGTAGACTCGCTGAAATAACTCGTCTTTATTTAGGTAGTCATTAAGCTTGCGGGAAAGTTCTTGATGCGACTGCTGGAGTAATTTCATGGCTGAATTGTAGCAAAGAAGCAAAGAACAAGCCTCTCAGCTCGAAGAGTATAAACATTGGATTTCTGCTATAACAGTTTGGGGCTTAAAAAAGCCAAATAATTCCTGGTGCGGGTACAGGGACTCTAACCCTGGACCTCTTCCTTGGCAAGGAAGCGCTCTAACAACTGAGCTACACCCGCATGGTGGCGAGACTCGGACTCGAACCGAGGACACGAGGCTCTTCAGGCCACTGCTCTACCAACTGAGCTATCTCGCCACGGTCGAAACGTGAGCCAACAAAAAAGGTACTGACAAATAGTACCGAAAAATACCATGGTTGACAACTGTCTAGGCACATTGCGGTCATGAACAAGTTGCTCACGAGTCGTTTGATTTTTCTTTGCCTTAAGAAATTTCATTACAATTTCATGAAAGGCTACTATGCTCTTCATAGTGAATAGCTGAGAACATAATGAGAATACTCCTTGTCGAAGATGATCGCCCGATTGCCGAGACGTTGAGGGATTTTTTATCGCAGTATTTTTTGGTAGATTGCGCATATGATGCGGCCTCAGCTTTGGAGCAGTTTGGCCCCAATATATATGACCTTGTGATCTTAGACTGCCTGCTGCCAGATGCCCGGGGCATTGAATTGCTTGAGGAGCTCAGGGAGCGGGATAGCCGCATTGCGGTATTGGTTCTAACCGGCAACTCCGAGCTCGACAATAAAGTGAGTCTTTTGAACGCCGGGGCTGACGATTACGTGACCAAGCCATTTCATGCGCAAGAACTGCTGGCGCGCATTCGGGCGCTGTTGCGGCGCGGCAAATTGGAGCTACTGCCCGGCAATGTGCTGGAGTTTAGCGATTTGCAGATGGATTTGATGGCCCGGGCCGTGCGCCGGAGTGGCCAGGCGATATCGTTGCGGCGAAAGGAATTTGACCTGCTTGAATATTTACTGCGCAACCAACGCTGGGTGGTGACACGCGACATGCTCTTAAGCCATGTGTGGGGATCGCCCGATTCCGGTACGAAGAATACGGTGGATGTTCATATCAAGAATTTGCGGGGGAAGATTGATAAGCCGTTTGACCATGCCCTGATCCATACAGTACCTGGAGTGGGCTACAAACTTGACACTTAGCGGCCTTATGGCCGAAAGGTGAAGATCAGAAGGGAGGTGATATGAATGAGCGAAGTAATTAAGAAGGCGCTGACCGACAAGACTGCGCGTAATGGCGAGGTTTTGCGGTCAGCCGCATCGCAGAAGGTGATGGCTCCTTGGGGCAGCGAACCTGTAGCGTAGGTGATGGTACAGGTTGGGCGGACATTCCGCCCAACCTTGGACCTTTTCATAAAAAATTAACGTGCTTGTGCTATAGTTTTGTACACTTGGTAATGGATTTCTATCGATGCTGGGTTATCTATCTCGAGCCTACACATTGTTCATCCTTCCTAAGGCAGCCGATGATGAGTGGCGGCGGCGTGAATTTATATTAAATGTCATCCTAGTTGGCTCGCTCGTGTTGTCGGCGATTGCATTTGTGATCGTATTTATTAATGCGACGGCTCTGGGATCGGCTTACACGGGGGAATCGCCGGTGATGGCCTTGGCGGCGGTGGTGTTTTTTGCCATTTTGCTGACGTTGTCGAGAATCGGGCTGTACTGGGTTTCCGCTTATATCATCGTGATGCTGTACCTGGCGCTGGCATTTTACTCGCTGGTGCGGTGGGGCATTTTACTTCCGGAAGGCGTGCTGGTGGTTTCGCTGGCGCTGGTTATGGCGTCAATTTTGCTGGGGACAACGGCCGGCGCGATCGGGACTGTGGTGGCAGCGATTGGTCTTATTGGTTTGGCTCACCTCCAAAAGACACATGCCTGGGGCCTCAACACGACCTGGATGAAAACGCCGGGTAATGAAAGTGATGCAATTGGGTTTGCGGTGACGCTGGGAGTGATTACCACAATTTCTTGGCTTTCCAATCGTGAGATCGAACGGTCGCTGGCCAGAGCTCGTCGCAGCGAGGAGGAACTTAAGCACGAGCGGGATATGCTCGACGTTAAGGTGAGAGAGCGGACGCGACAGCTTGAGGCCGCTCAAAAAGAAAAAATCATCCAGCTGTCGCGATTTGCCGAATTCGGACGGCTCACCTCTGGCATTGTTCATGAGCTCGTAACACCAATCACCACGGTGTCGTTTAATCTGGAGCAAATGCATGACGGTAAGCAATCAGAGAAACTGAAACGGGCAATCGAGGCCACAAAACACATGGAGCGTTATATCCAGACGGCCAGGCGCCAGCTGCAAAATCAATCGGAAGAATCGAAATTTGTGATGCCCGACCAGATCGAACAATCCCTGGCATTTTTGACCCCGCAAGCAAAAAGTAATCATGTGAACCTGGAGTTTATCGACGGCGGTGGGGGCAGTATGGTTGGGAACCCGGTGAAGTTTAGTCAAATTATCAGCAATCTGGTCAGTAACGCGATCGAGGCTTACCCGAAGGTAAGAAGCAGCCAAGACCGACGCGTGGAAGTGGCGTTGCGCCGCGTGGACGACAATGCTCAGATTTCCGTACGGGACTGGGGCGCAGGTATCCCGAAGGAATTTCAGGAGCGGATATTTGAGCCGTTCTTTACGCTAAAGAAATCAGACCAAGGCATGGGAATTGGACTGTCGCTGACGAAGGAGATTGTGGAGCGGGATTATAACGGACATATATCAGTCAGCAGCAACCCGGAAGACGGCACGGTGTTTGTGGTGAAGTTAGCTTTGCAGCGGAAGCGCCATACGTGAGCTCGCTGCCCGGGCGGCTGGCTGGTTTTATCCGGCAGGCACAGGCCGCTGATGGTTCGTTCGCAAGTCAATCAGTTGCCGAAGGGCAGCCCCTGTACGGGCCGGGAACGCGAATACATACCACAAGTTTCTTTACGGCGCTTATATTAGACGCCTTGGCTGATGTTTCAGATCCCAGTTTGGATGAAACACGGTTAAAGGCGCGAGATTTTTTATTGTCACAAATTGGGGAGCAGGCTTCCGTTAATTATTGGGATCGTGGCTCCGGCGAGGCACGCAGCCAGCCATACCCGGATGACTGGGATGACACCGCCCTAACATTGGCCGCCGTCATGCGAAACTGGCCAGCCAGCGTGGATGGGGGCCTGATTGCTCGGATCGTAACCTTGCTGACCAATACTGAGATTCGAGAAGGCGGCCCGTATCGAACTTGGCTCGTGACGACAGATGCGGCACAGCCCTGGCAGGATGTGGACCTGGCAGTGAACAGCAATATTGCGTATATGCTGAAGTTGCAGGAGGTAGAGCTCCCGAACCTTGAGCGCCTGGCGGATGAACACATTGAGCAACGACAGGTGACATCACGATACTACCCCTCCCCTATCCCGGTGCTGTTTTTCCTGTCGCGCTGGTATAACGGCACCCACCGAGATTGGCTGCGGCAAGAACTGCAGCGCTTGATGACCAAAACTGACAGTGACAGCAACCCGCTGGAAGTGGCCTTGATCGTTTTGGCTCGACTGAACTTAGGTGCGGCTTTACAAGATGTGGAGCCGGCGATTGCCCGGCTAGAGACCTGGAAGTTCGAGCAGTTAATATTACCGTACGCGTACTGCTTTGACCCGGCGGTGTCGGGTCAGGCGTACGTGGCGGGATGCGGGGCGTTGACGGCGGCCTTGGTGCTGCAGTGTCTGACCGTGAGCCGGCCAAAGGCTACCCGCGCGCGCAAGGCAGTGCTCGACGAAGAGCGGGCTAACGGTATCCATGATCGGGTGGTGACACGCGTGTCGCAGCGAATGCAGACATTTGAAACCCGGACCGGCGGGCGCGAACTGTATGCGCAATGGGAACACCTGCGCAGGCGATTGCTTGACAGCGACCCGGCTAGGCAAATTACGTTGTTGCCGTGGCTGTTTGCCCGGGCACTGGGCAAGAACCACCAGATAATCTCCGAGCAGCGGCTCGTACACTTAGGCCAGCTGAGCCTGTATGGCTGGCTCGCCTACACAATTTACGACGACTTTTTGGATGACGAAGGCAGGCCCGCCACCCTGCCACTGGCAAACGTTGGTTTGCGGGAGCTGGCGGTTGGCCTCGCTCAGGAGCAAGGGCTGGCACGGACAGCGGTGGCTGTGATTGATGAAATGGAGGCCGCCAACACCTGGGAGGTCACCCATACCCGGTTCCGGCGGCAGGGTGAGCTGCTGACGTTGCGGGCGCCTGATTTCGGCGCGGCGGAGCGGCTGGCCGACAGATCGATGGGTCATGCGCTAGTGAGCCTGGCGATTTTGTCGGACTTGGGTTTTGACGCAGCATCGGCGGAGTCGCGGGGGGTGCTGACGTTCTTTCGCCATGCGCTGGCGGCACGACAATTGAGCGATGAAGCGCACGACTGGCGCCCCGATCTAGAGCGCGGGCACATCAATGCTGTCGCCGCCAAGCTGTTAGACGAAGTGCCGCAGCGGGGCCGATCGGTGGCGGAATGCTACCGGCGGATGGAAACGAGGTTCTGGGAGCACACGGTCCGCGTGGTATGCAACGAGACCTTACACCAACTTTCACAAGCTCGCAAAGCGCTACGTGATGTGGCGATCATTACGCGGCCAGAGGTGATGGAGGTGATGTTATCGCCAATTGAGCGAGCCGCGCACGAGGCACTGGATGGGCAGCAAAAAATGCAGGAGTTTTTGCGGGCTTATTGAGCTTGTACAAGCTGTTTGATGTAGTCTGCCAATTGCTTGGGCTCGTAGTCGGACTTCTTGAGGTAGCCAACCACCGAGGTGAACTGTTTTACGCGCTCTTGTACGGCGGGGTTGTCGATATTACTTAGTACGACAACTTTGGTGTGTGCTTGCGCTAGCTTGGGTTCGGCTGACCGCAAAAAATCGGCGCCGCTCATACCGGGCAACATCAGATCGAGCAGGATGACGTCAAACCGAGCTTGCTCCTTGGTAAACGGGGACTCGAGCGCGGCGAGGGCGCTGGCGGCGTTATTGGCCACCTCAACCGAAAACCCTTCCTGCTGGAGGCCGTAGGTGTAGAGGCGTTGCATGGCTTCGTCGTCTTCAATGTAGAGTACTTTTGTCATTTCCCTGCTCCGCTAATAGCTTTGGCGAGGGGCAGCGTGAAGCTAAAGGTGCTGCCTTTGCCGATTTCCGATCGTTCGAGCTGGACATGGCCTCCCATATGTTCAACTAACAGCTTTGAAATATATAGCCCCAGGCCGGTACCTCTGGCCGAATCGCGTGTAATGATACTTCGGCCGGCTTGTTGGAATTTGTGAAACAACAGCCTCTGTGCTTCTTCGCTCATACCGGGACCGGTATCGATAATGCGGATGATCAGATGGGTTTTTTCGTCGTTGACCTCGGTGGCGACGCTAACGCCACCTTTCTCAACGAACTTCATGGCATTGCCGATCAAGTTATACAGTACCTGTTTAACGCGATCGGGATCAGCGTAGATGAGTGGCAGCTTCTTGGCCTTAATTTTGTCGTCGACGTGGAGATAAATCTTCTTTTCACGACTCACCGCCGCTAGTTCGTACGTGACTTTTTCGATGATGTCACTGACATTGAATTGGTCCATGGTAAATTTCATCCGGCCCTGTTCGAGACGGGAGGCGTCGAGGAAGTCATTGACGATTTCAATCAGCCGGACGCTGGAGTCATGAATATCGGACACCATCCCCCGCAGATCGGGGTCCTTCAGCGCTTCTTTGAAGTATTGCTGGATCATGGCGGCGTTACCCCGAATAGCGGTGAGCGGGGTGCGCAGCTCATGACTGGCGATGGAGAAGAATTCCTCACGCGAGCGTTCGAGTATTTTGGCTTCGGTGATGTCTTCGATAAGCAACACGACGCCGATAATGCGGTGGTCTGACTTGACCGGTGTGAGCGACAGGCGCAGGACTCGGGAACCGAATTTAACATCGTTAAGCGTGACAGGGTCGCCCTTGGTACGAACCTTCTTGATGTTGCCAAACAGGTTGGCTGAGTCCTTAATTTCGAGCGCCAGATCATCCAGACTCCAGCGGCGGCCATGAGTGTAGCCAAGAACTTTCCCGGCGGCGCTATTTTTAAGGATCATGTGGTCTTCCTTGTCGACCATGATGAGGCCCTGAGACAGGCTATCAATCGACGAAGCAAGCTTCGCCTGTTCTTCAGATAATTCCCGTGTGCGGTCGCGGACCTTGCGTTCAACCGAGGCTTTTTCTTCCTCGAGTTGCTTGGTTTTTTCCTGTACGCGTTCTTCCAGAGCATCACGACTCAGATAACGCAATTTCTCGGCTTCCATTACGCCGTCGGGGAGAAGCTCGGCAACTCTGGACATATCTTCGGCGATTTGGTCGTATTGTTGCTTGACCCCCTCATAGGCTTGCTCGAAGGCGGTGACGATTTGTGGCCCTTCACTGCTCCTCAGTTGGCTAAAAAGGCCGGTCATAATCCCAGCCAATACCGGGAGAGCGGCCGCAAAATCATCAGGCTTGAAACGAGCGAGGTGGTTGCTAGCTTGATCGAGGTCGATTTGGCCTTGTACCGCAGCCATGTCAGATAAAACCGTGCCGGCGGTAGCACTGCTAACGATCTTCTCTACCTGACCGCGGGCTAACAGTCGCCCGGCACGGAGTAAAATAGCCCGGAGCACGAGCAGGCCGAGTTTTACTTCCTGAATTTGAGCGGGCGCAAACAGGAGCGGCATGCCTTCGGAAGCAGATATGAGTGAGAAGCGCTCCCAGATACGTTGGCGCAGCTGCGAAACCTCAATAGTGCGAACGGGGTCATCGTGGGCCATGTACTGTTCGACCTCGAGGTACAGGACAATGAGTGCCCGTTCGTTTTGACTGGACTTGGCGAGTGTTACCAATTTTGCCTGTTGGCGGGAAAGCTTTTCAGGGCTCGAGGCGAGAGAGATGGCATAGTTGATGATATCAACCGACAGGGCCGACGGCCCTCGATTGGCGACTGAGGTCTCCGGTTCGGTCCCAAAAAATTCGCGGATGGCTTGGAATAATTTCATTGGTCGGGCAGATTAGTACCGGGTGATGTTATTGAATGCAACAGCGGAGCGGAGGTTACAAAGAACGCCGGCCAAATATGGCAGAAAGAAAGCACCGGAAGTAACATAGGCGCCCGTCCAGCCATGGAGCTCGAAGTAGACCGTAGAGATGGTGGAGGCCGCCAGAAAGCCCACGCCGATGAGCGACCAGGCCAGGGCATTGACGTAGGCTGGGCCAACCGTCTGCTTGACCACCAGAATGCCGGCGCTGGTAATGGTCAGGATGGCGGCCGTGGCACCGCTCAGCGCAATGTTAATGCGTTCTGCCGCGAGGGCACTGTAAAAACTTTGGTAGTGTTGGATCAACAACGTTGATGCAGCGACCAGTGCGATAGCCATTACGGTGGTGGCGGGGCGCAGCAGCCAGGTGCGGGCTTGAATGAGGTCGGCGTAGCGTCTGAAACCGGCGAAAAGCAACACGGCAGCTATGACGTAAAGGATATTGAGCCAGCCATAAGTGACATAGGCGCTATTAAGCAGGCCGGTGGCTTGCAAGATCGGCAGCTGGACTAAAGCAAGGGCGTAGAAGACCATGCCAAACGCAATCATCGCATAGGCAACTCGCAATTTTTGCTTGAAGCCATTCAGGCCGGTAAGAAACAAAATCCCGCCTCCAACCGAGATGGTGGCGAGCAGCGTCTCAATGAGGAGCGGGATATGGAAGGCCAGGCCAGTCTGTGCACCGGTTGTGGGGGCAGGAATCAGCCACGACGCGACGCCGAGGGCAATCCCACTTAGAATTACCAGCCCGGCCTTGCGCGAGGCGGTGCTCACTCGTCTTGCGCCTTCTTTTTGCCGGGGACCTCGTCTCGGGTATAGCCGGCCAGGGCCTCTTTGACCATATCGGCAACTTCTTTGGGGTCATGCTCGCTTTTGATGATGTACTTGATGGCGCCCTTGGCGAGGGCGGCCTCAGCGTCCTGCTCGCCAGCCAGATTGGTTAGCATGATTACCGGGATGGTTTTTGTTTCCGGATCACTCTTTAATTTTTCGAGGACTTCGAGACCATTTAATTTGGGCATCATGACGTCCAGCAATATTAAGGTAGGCTTGGAGGCGCGCGCGTGATCGAGCCCGGCTTGGCCGTCTTCGGCGGTATCAACTTCATACCCTTCGAAGGTAAATATTTTGTGATACATGCGCGACATGAGCGGGTCATCTTCGACAACCAAGATTTTTGCCATGAATGGGTTCCTTACTTCTTATGCTTATACTATACTACCTGATCTGTTGGGACAGATATTTGGCTACCCGGTAGATAGGGTAGACTGAAACCATAATAAGCATGACAACAAAAATAAAAATGAACTGGATAGACTGAGTAGCGGCCGACAGGAGAATATCGGCCGGGCGAGCTACCAGTAACATGCCTACCGGGGTGTTATTGATGTCTTTTAGTGGGACATAGGAAGCCAGGTACGTTCGATTACCAAAGTCCAGCAGCCCCGAATAGCTGCGGCCGTGTTTGAGTACGGCGTTATTGACCGCATTGGAGGTTTCTTTAACGCCGATAGCTCGGCTGCCATCTTGGGCTGCCAGCGTGGTGGCTGAACGAATGTTAGCGCCATAGACGCTGGAGTCGAGGCTGGTAGCCGAGCGGATGCCGTCGACAAAACTGCCCGTAATATTACGGCCACTAGTGATAGTACCAATAATATTGCCCCCGGCATCTCGAATGGGCCGCGCGGCGGTGAGCGTGACCGTGGGAGCGATGACTCCATCCGTCACCACGACGCTAACGGGGGTCTCCCCGATGAGGGCGCGCCGAACCAGCGGATCGGCGGAGACTGAATCGCCCCAGTGGTTGGGATCGGACGCGCGCAACATTACCTGAGCCGAAGCATCGGTAACATTTAGCGTAGTGAGGTTGTGCTCGGCTAAGTAGCCATCGAGAACGCCAGCGAGGCCGGCGTGGTCACGATTTTCCAGCGCGATGGTGGCGGACGAGTTGTTGGCGACGGCTTCGGCTTGGGCGGCAGTCTCGGCTTGAAGACTGTTAACGGCATAGTTTAAGACGTGGCTGGCCGTAGTTAGGTCCGCTAGAGCCTGATTTTGGGCATTGCGCAGGAGCAAAAAGGTGAAACCAATCGTAGAAACGAGGAATATGGCTAATGTTTGGATGACGAGGAGCATAAAAAGTTGGCTCTGCAGTCGCTTCACAAGATAGCGCCAGACCCATCGCCCGAGAATTACACTGGAGACGGCGAGCGCCACAAGACCACACCACCACAGCGGACCGTACGTGGCTGTGAGCAGATACAGATTAGGGTTGGAGGTGGTGGCGAGATTGCCGGCATCATTGATAAGCTCAAATATCGAAAGACCGATAAACCCGAGCGCGACTGGCCTGAGGTGACGCTCAAGGCCGGTGGTAGCCCGTCGCCAATAGAGGGCCGCCACACCAAAGGCGGCTAACGCCAGCGCCAGCCCGGTGAGGCCGGCAAATAGCATTGCATGGCTGCGCTTGGTGGGCTTGGTGGGTTTGGTGGGTTTAGTAAATCCTGGCAGGTTGTCGTTAAGGTGCGGGATTTGCTGTAACGGCTCCAGGAGTTGGCCAATGGCAATAGCGATGTAGCCCAGCAGCCGAAGATCGCTGGCAAGGGCAACCATAACCGGCGAGAGATTGCCGAAGTTGGGCTGAATAGTCGCCGCGCGAACGAGGAAGCCGAGTGAGACCACCAAAAAACCAGCCCACTTGAGCATTTCCGGCCGGGAGTGACGCTCGGTCCAGGCATCAAAGATGAGCCAAAAAACCGCAAAGGCCACCAGTGCGGCCAAAATATTGACGCTAAAATACAGGTTGAGACCAATAAATTGCGAGGTAAGCATTACTCGAGACCGCCCAACTGGTTTAGCAGTTCCTGGGATGATAATACGCCAAGCATAACCTTTTTGATATGCCCGGTACGGTCAACAAAAATGTGTTGAGGCACGGTAGATTCTTGGAGCGGGGCAGTGAGTGTACCGTCGGAGTCGATATCGGCGGTGAGATTGTAGCCGCCGGTGGCGAGGTACGTCGAGACGAGGGCCGAGTCTTGCTGACTAAAGATGGGGACGATATTGACGTCGTGGTTGCTCTGGGCTGCGCTTAAGGCCGTGATTTGGTCTTGACTATCGGGCGACCAGGTTGTGAGCAGCGAAATAACAGTCGGTTTGCTGGCGAGATCGATACCGCGCTGCGTGCCGCCAGCGGTGGTGGGCAGCGTGAAGTTTGGCAGCAACGTGCCGATAAGCGTTTGACTGGCCGGCGTGGTGCCGGTGCGGGGGATTGGGAGGGTTTGTGCACTCCATGGCAGATCGGGCACATAGAGGGAACCGATGTGGGGACGGCCGATTAGGGAGATGGCGGCGGTGATGGCCTGGGGCTGAGAAACCGTAAAGATGGTGGATGTAAACGTGGAATAATGAGGCGCCGACGCCCTAAGGTAGTACTCCCCTTTTGGCACCATAAGATCATAGGCGCCAGTGGCGGAGGTGGTCTGAGGATTTGTTTCGCCATAGGGGGCAGCCGCCCAGACGTGCCAGGTGTTGGTGGATGGCTCGAGGTAGTAGAGGGTCAGTTTGGCCGCAAGCGGCTGCGTGGAAGTGCGACTGGTAACCCGGCCGGGCACGTCGACCGAGAGATTGAGAATGTGGCGGGTGGTGCGATTATTGGCACCGTCAACGCTGTTTGCGACCAATTGGTAGGTGCCGGGAGTGTTGACCGTAAGTAACCCATTCCAAAGCCCGGAGCTGCTATCGCGAGTGAGTGCAAAGGTAGAGCCGGCAATGCTGTTGCCGCCAATTGGCTGGGCGGTCAGCATAATGCTGACGGGGCCGCCGACAGCCGAGGTGCTCAAGTGATACCGATTGCCGGGAACAAGGTGCATGAACCCGGCAGCATCGGGAGTGAGCGTTTCGGGGCCAAACGCGACGGCCAGCGGGCCAACCTGCGGCGGCAGACGGTCGATGATGAGCGTGGCCGGCGACGTGGTGGCGGTGTTGCCGGAGCTATCGGTGGCGCGAGCTTCGATCTGGTAATTGCCATCGTCGGGCAAAATGGGGGTAAACGAAAGAGTGGCAGTGCGGCCGCCGTTGGGGCTTTTGACCTGATCTACCGGCAGCCAATCACGGCCGCCGTCGGTTGAGTAGTCGACCCGGGCAACGGCCACGTTGTCGGTGGCGGTGCCCGTAATGGCCGGCGCGGTCTTGAACGGCTTTGAGAAGTCGCTCGTTAAAGCAATAGTGGGCGGAACGTGCTCCGTGGGAGTGGACTGGACGGTAACGCCAGGTATGGTCCCGGTCGTGGGGCCACCAAGATTAATGATAATGATTGGTGGCGGGGCGGGTGGCGGCTGGAGCGCAGTAAGGAAACTATTGATCCCAGAGGTGGAGGTGCCGCCATCGGCCGGGGTGGTGCTGGTAACCGTAAAATCATAGCCAGTATTGGCGGTGAGGCCAGCGAGCTTAACGCTATGCGATACCACCAGAGTGTTGTCGGTGGGAGTTGATTGGCCCAAATTCTGATCGAGACCGTATGATACTTCGGTGGCTGAGGCGATGTCCGTCTGCCACGACACCGTGACTGAATTGGGCCCGATGCTGCTCACACCAATGCCAAAAATGTTGATTTGGCTGGGGTTGGACTGGAGCTGCAGGCTGGTGTCGCCGCCGCTACATATAATGGCGTTACTGCCATCGGCGTTGTCGGAAACCGCCACTTGCCAATTGCCCGGGGCGCCTACCGCACTCCCGGTGGTGCCCTGGACGTCAAACCCCTGGCTGAATCCTGGGTCGAGCTGTCCTTGGCTGAATGTCACGACGGTGTTGGTGGCATCTGCCTGCCAACCCGCGGCCCCGCCTGATTCGAGTGAGACATATTGTGCGCCGGGCGATGTTACTTGCAGCCAGGTGATGGGGTTCGAGTTGGAATTGGAGATGCCGACACTGAAGTCAGTTTCGGTATTGGTGTTGGTCGTATCAGGAGAAATATTGGCGACGCAGCTATCGAGCTGGGCCGTGGCTAATCGGGGCGGCAGCAAACTGGCAACCATTACGGCACCTAGGGCTATGCGCGGCAATAGGAAACGAAACTTCACCTCGGGATTGCTCGACCTACTTTAAAATGCTCAAGCTTATAGAACTGGATGCATAATAATGGACTGAGCAAAAATAAAAATGAAATGAAGGAAATTTCGAGTCAGGCCTGCTTGGTGTTCAGACCTGCTTGGTGTCTATTGGGCGACAGCGAAACTGGTGAAGAATTGGTGCCACTGATCCTCACTTAAGCCGGTGGCCGGCTTGGCAAATACCAGGGTGCCTTTGGCGTTTAACACAGCGGTTTGGCCGCCATGTAATTGCGGCGGCGTGGTGAGATGGACGGTGCCAAGGCTGACATCAAAATCGGCATAGTCGCTCATGCCATCGAGGACTTTTTGGTAGACGGCCGGGACATCGACAAATTGATCAGGTGTGGGCTGTTCACTGACGATGAGCTTGCTATGAAAGGCGGTGACGTCAAACGTGAGAAGTTTGAGGCCGGTATCGTATTTGGTTGACGAGCGCGCAACCGGATAGCGGCTAGTGTTGGGCAACATGAGTGTCGATGTGAGCTGCTGTTTGATGGCTCCGGGGATGGGTGGCTTGGGGAGCGTGAGCATAACTACGGCCGCAATGATCCCGGCTGCGGAGAGCCCTGCAATTATGCGCCAATACCACCTGTTCATAAGAACTATTATAGCGTCAACGTAAACTCATGAAGAAGTAGAGCGATTGATCGCAATCGGTAGCATTGAGAGTAGTGGTGCAGGCGGTGGTCGGGAAGGTTTTGCGGGCGTACCCCATTTGACTATATGTGGCGGCGGCCGACCCGCCGGTAACGGCGTAGCCATTCGTAGTGGTGCCCTGTGTGACAATGGCACCGGCAGTCCCAGCGGTAGATTTAACCATGGTGGGGCCGGAGACGCTGATGATACCGTTGGGAGTCGTGGTCGAGGTGCCGCCGTTACTGGCCACGACGACACCGCGGACGGACTGAGCAAGGGTGACGACACCGGGTGAGACGACATTGGAGCCGCTGGGGATAACGATCCAGCCGAGGCCGACGGCGGCAGTGTTGACGGTAACGAAGTCTTTTTGAGACGTGGTGAACGGCCGCACATCGTAGACGGCCTGGATGGCAGCGGCGTTAACCTTGACGTCGGCTAAGCACACCACCGGGTTGTTGATGCTGAAGGCGGGGAGGCTGCCGGTTTCGGTGGTAGCGGCAGTGGCGAGCGGAACGTTCTCATTGCCGGCGGAGTTGTTCATGCAAATGTGAACCCAAATGTTGGTGCCGCTTAAGGGAACGGTAAAGGCGGCGTTGGCGGCGACGATGCGCTTGCGGCCACCAGAGTATAGGACGCAACCTTCAATGTTGACTGTGCTCGCGGTGGCGGCGGAGACTTTGCAGGGACCGCTCTTGCCCGTCGTGCCGAGTGCAGCCAAATCTCCCTGATCGGCGCTGACACCGGAATCGGGCACGACGCCAAACAGCATGATGCCGAGGCCGGCGGTGGTAACGACATCTTCCCAGCCGCCGTTGACGCAGGAACGAATGGCATTGGAGCTGGTGTTGTAGTACATGGCGCCCTGATTGACGGTGGTAGTGCAGGTGCTGGCGGTTTCAGCGAAGGTGGAGGAGCCGTCTAACTGGAGGTTAACCTGGTTGGTGTCGGTGGTAGCCGACCCAATGACGACGCCATCGCCGCCGGTGGTGTTGTTGTTGCCGCCAGTGAGGATGATTTTGCTGGCAGTGGTGGTGCTGGGGGAGCCAATATTGATGGTCTCGGCGTTGCCGGCGGCCGCGCCACCATTGCCGATGTCGATGGTGTGGGCGGCGGTGGTGTTGCCGATCTGCAGGAGGCCAGTGGAGCCAGCGTCGAGACTGAGAGCGGTGCCAGCAAGGCTGTTGCCGATCTGGATAGTCTTGGCGTTGGAGTTGTTGCCAATGTTGATGCCGCCAGTAGTCCCGGAATCAATGGTGATGCCGCCGGCGCCGTTGGTGCCAATGAGCACGGCGGTGTTGGCAGTGGTGCCACCTTGGATGTTGACAGTGGTGCCGGCAGCTGCGCCACCATTGGAGCTGGAGCCGACTTTGATCGTTTGAGTGCCGGCAACGTTTACGCCGAGATTGATATTCTGGGTGCCGGTGGACGTGGCGGTGGCACCGATATTGATGGTCTTGGTGGGGTTGCCGGTGGTGCCGGTGCCGATGTTGATGTTGCCGACTGTACCGCCGGCGCCGTTGGTGCCGGTGTCGACAGTGATACCGCCGGCGCCGTTGGTGCCGAGCTTGATGGCGGTGTCGGCAGTGGTGCCGCCCTGAATATTCACCAGTGTACCAGCGGCGGCGGTGCCATTGCCCGTGGCGCCAACATTAACCGTTTGCGTAGCGCCGGTAGAGGTACCGAGGTTAACGGTGCTGGCGATGGCTTGTGCGCCGGTGGCGCCGACACTAATGGTGTCGTTTAAGCTATCGATGCCGAACAGTGTGTTGGACTGCGCATCCTGAACCTGGAATTCGGTGGTGGTGTTGTTGGGGTTGCGGATGGCTATGGGCGAGGTGAAGACGCCATTGAAACTAATGTTGGAGTTGCCAAAGGCGGAAGCGGTGGAACCGAGTACAACCTGTACGGCATCAACATCCAAGGTGACGGCGTTGCCGGTGCCGGAGGTGATGAAGATGGAGTTGACGGTTGTATTGACTGGCGTGGAACAGACGAAGCGAGTCCAACCAGTAGTGGCGGGCACAGTAGCAGAGGCGGTTGGCGTAATGCTTGCGCAGTCGGTGTCGGCACCGTTGTTGTAGCCGAGGTTAAATGTGGCGTCGGCAGCGCTTGACTCTACATAAGCACTAATGGTATAGGAGGTGGCGGCCACCGCCGGTAAGGCAGAGCTAAAGGTGAAGCGCATACCGGAATTGGCTGTTACGGTCGTGGTGGTTTTGCCCGACGCAATACCAACATACGATTTGGTGGTGTCGCGAATTGGCGCACTGGCTCCGTTCATGAGGCTCCAGCCAATGGAATTAACCTCAAAACCGGAGTTTGAGACCAGGTTGGTGTCGGACGCCGTGTCGATGTCAAAGACCTGGATGCCAGCGGCGTTTTGGACCTGGAAGGCAGTGGTGGAATTGGTGAGAGTTTGGAAAATAGCCGGGCTCGAGATGGTGGCACTGCCGAGCGAGATGCGGCCGTCGCGGTAGTTGGAGCTGGCGTTGGCGTCGGTTTCTAGCGTGACGGCATCAACCCAGAAAGTGTGAGCCGTAGCATCAGTCTGCTTGACGTAGATGTAAGGTGTACCGGATTGTGCGCCCGCGGTCCAGGTACAGGTGAAGCGTTTCCAACCGAGCGAGGTGACGGTTTGGGCGGTAAGACAGGCGGTGTCGTTGGCGGCCAGGCCGGTGTCGGAGTGGCCAATTTCGAGTGTGGTCATGTCGGTCGACGACTTGGCGTAGAGAGCCAGCGTGTACGTGGTGCCACTAACCATCACTGGGCTAATACCGGTCATATTCATGCCGGCGCTGGCGGTGGCGGTGTCAGTACAGAGCGACGAACTGGTGCCGTTATAGCCGGTGGTGTTGTCTTGCGTGAGGGTGCAGCCGGCGCGAGCGACCCAGCCAGTAAGGCCGGCCTCAAAGCTGGGGTTGGTGGCCTGGTTGTTTTGGTTGTTGTTGAAGGTGTCGACGTTTAGGATATTGGTGCCGATGGTGTTGGTGACCTGGAAGGCATTGATGGAATTGGCCGTTTCCTGGAAGTTGACCGGTGAGTTGATGGTGGCATTTAAGGTGAGCTGGCCTTGGCCATAGGGGCTGGCGAAGCTGCCGAGCTCGAGCTGGGCGGCGTCGACGTAGAAGGTGTCGTTGGTGGTGGTTGTGTGGCCGATGTAGATGTAGGGTGCACCGGAGCTGGTGCCGGGGGTGGTGAACGTGCAAGTGTAGCGCATCCAGCCGGAGGTAATGATGGTGGTGGAGTTGAGCGTGCAGTTGACCTCACCGCCGGCGGCGCCGGTGCTGGAGTAGCCGGCACGCAGGTCGGTGATGCTGGGCGTGGTGGCGTCGGCTTTGGCGTAGAACGAGAAGGTGTACTGGGTGCTGGTGCTGAGCGTGACCGGCTCGTCAAAACCACCACCGGCGGTGGTGCTGGTGCTGGTTTTGCCCGAGGCAAAGTCACTGAAGGCCTGGGTGGTGTCGTGAGCGATTGAACCGCCGGCGGCCAGGGCGACCCAGCCCGTGATCGGGTTATGCTCGAAGCCGGAGTTGGTCAGCAGATTGGTAGTGGCGCCAGTAAGTGTGTCAATGTTGAGCATGCTGATGCCGCCGGAGTTTTGGATTTGGAAAGCTTGGGTGTTGTTGGTAGTGGATTGCTCAACGATACCGGCGCCGGAATCGAACTCAATGACACCGGTGCCTGTGGTGGCGCCGAAGATACCGCCATTGGTGGCTGGCGCGAAGTTAATGGCATTCGCGGCGGTGCCGCCGACGAGATTGGTGGTAGTCGTGCTGGTGGTGTTGCCAATGGTGACGTTGTTAGCGTTGGTGGTGCCGAGCGAGAGCTGCGCGCCGCCACCGGTATCAACCTTGAGCGCGGTGGCGCCGGAGGTGGTGACGGTGGGAGTGTTGCCGCCAACGACCACGACGCCGGTGGTACCAGGCGTGATATTGATATTGTTGCCGCTGGCAGATTGGAGCGTAAGCGTGGTGTTGCCGCTAACGGTGGGGGTGGTGCCGTTAACTTGCACGACGCCGGTGCCGTTGGGGGCCAGGATGACATTTTGACCGGAGGTTTGCGTGGCGAGTGTAAGGGCATTGGAGCCGGTGGATTCGAGCGTGAGCGCGCCGGAAGCGGTAAGTGACGTGGAGCTGCCGAGCGTAACCTGGCCATTGCCGGATTGGAGGGTGAGTGCTTGCGAACCGAGGGATTGAACCGTGACCGCACCTTGGTTGGCGGCAGTGGACGAGACCTGGATAAAGTTGCCAGAGCTCGAGCCTTGCACATCAAATACGTCCTGGCCGAAGGAGCCGGAGCTGTTTTGCTTAACTATCACACTCGAGACGTTGGTGGTGGGCTGGAAGGTATTGGTGTTGGTAAAGGCCTGGGAGGCATTGAGCAGGGCGACGTTGGACAAGGTGACGCCGTCAACCGTGGTGGCCGAGAGGGTGGCGCCATTGACGGTGCCACCGGTGGTGAGGTTGCCAGAGTTGTCGACCTTGAGCCGGTTTGCACCATTGATAGCGAAGTTGATGAAATCGCCGGTGTAACTGGCGGGGTTGGCGCCGAGGTAGGTGCCGTTAGCGCTGCCGCCGTTTAAGGAGGTGACGCTGCCAAATAGCAATTGGGCGCCGCCGGAAGCCGCCGTGCCGTTAAATTGCACCCCTACTCCCCCACTCTTGTTGAATTGCTCGGCGCCGGTCCACGATAGTGAAGCGGTTTGATCGACATTGAGCGTCGTGGTACCACCAAGTGAGACCGAGCCGCCGCCAGTAAGCCCAGTGCCGGGCGAGACGGTGAGACTGGAATTGGTGAGCGCGCCGTTGGCAACGCTGCCGGACGACAATTGTGCGCCATTTAATTGACCAGTGCCATTAATGATGACGGTGCCGGAGCCATTGTACGTGAGCAGGCTGGTGAAGCCGGTGCCGAAGTTGATGCCGTAATAATTGTTGGTGCCGCCGGGGTTGGTGACGTTGCCAAAGTTTAGGCCGGTTGTGTTGTTGGTGCCGGAGGTGTTGGTGCCAGTGAGGTTGACGCCGATGCCGGTGACAGAGTTGGTGCCGGAAGCGCCGGAGTTGGTGGTGGCGAGCGTGGTGGAAGTACCAGAAGCGGCGGTGGTGGTGGCTGAAATGGTGCCGATGTTACTGAGGTTGCCGGAGGAATCGATGCGGTTGGTGGAGCCAGTCTGGATGGTGCCGGCACCAATCGTACCGGTGGAGGTAATGGAATTGGAGCCGGATGAAATGGGGCCGCTAAAGCTGGCGGTGACGCCGGATTTACCGAGGGTGAAGGTAGTGGCGCTGGCGCCGATGGAGAGGCTGCCGGCGTTGTCGATGATGGGGGTGGTAACTGAGGTGGAGAAGCTAGGGTTGTTGACGGTGTTTAAGGTGAGCGTGCCGCCGAGCGATACACTGCCACCCCCGGTGAGGTTGCCCGTGGTGCCAACGGTGAGGCTGGAGTTGGTGAGGGCGCCGTTGGCCACTGAGTTGGGGGCGAGGTCGGCGCCGGCGAGCTGGCCAGAGCCATTAATAATGACGGTGCCGGAGGTGCCATTGTAGGTGAGGAGGTTGGTGAAACCGGTACCGAGATTGATGGCGTAGTAGTTGTTGGTGCCGCCGGGGTTGCTGACGTTGCCGAAGTTTAGGCCGGTGGTGTTGTTGGTGCCGGAGGTACTGGTGCCGGTGAGGTTAATGGCTTCATCGGTGACAGTGTTCGTGCCGGAAGCGCCGGAGTTGGTGACCGCGAGCGTGGCGGCGGTGCCGGTGTTGAGCGACGGCGCCGCGGAGATGGTGCCGATGTTAGAGAGGTTGCCGGAGTTGTCGAGGCGGTTGGTGCCGCCGGTCTGCAGGGCGCCGGTGCCGGTATTGACGCCGACGGCAGTGACGGCGCCAGCGGCGGTGACACTAAAGTGGGTGCCGGAAATGGCGTTGCCGCCGATGGCCAGGGCGTTGGTAATGCCGGTGCCGGAGGCGTCGAAGGCGGTGGTAATGCCGCCGGCAGCCGACTGGACTGAGATGCCGGTGGCCAGCGGCTGGTTGACGTCGTTGTTTTTCACCAGGACCAATTGTGCTGGCGGCGTAGCGTTGGAGCCGTCGGTGAGCGAGAAGGTGGTGAAGCCAGTGGCGGAGGCGGCGGTGGCAACCGTGAAGTTTTGGCCCGAGTTGAGCGTAAAGCCAATGTCGTTGCCGGAGGTGGAGATAGTGTTGCCCGCAGTATAGGCTTGTTGCAGCGTAACTCCGGAGGGGTTGGCATTGCAGGTGGCGAGCGTGCCGGCATTGGAGCAGACCGGGGTGCTGGTAGCAGAAGCAAAGCTGCCGACAGAAACAGGTCCGGCGAAGGCAGCGGTGACGCCGGATTTACCGAGAGTGAAGGTGGTGGCGCTGGCGCCGACGGACAGGCTGCCGGCGTTGTCGATGATGGGGGTGGTGACCGAGGTGGAGAAGGTGGGGTTGTTGGTGATGTTAAGCGTGAGGGTGCCGCCGAGCGATACTGAGCCGCCGCCGGTGAGGTTGCCCGTAGTGCCAACGGTGAGGCTGGAGTTGGTGAGGGCGCCATTGGCAACAGTGCCGGACTGAAGCTGTGCGCCGTTGACTTGACCCGAGCCGTTAATAATGGCGACGGTGCTCGTGCCATTGTTGTAGGTGAGTTGGTTGGTAAGACCGGTGCCGAAATTGATGCCGGTGTAGGTGTTGTTGGTGTGGGCGGTGACGTTGCCGAAATCGAGGCCGGTGGTGGCATTGGAGCCGGAGGCGTTGTCGGTGCCGGCGATGGTGATACCGACGCCTTTCACGGTATTGCTGCCAGAGCTGCCAGAGTTGGTGGTGGCGAGGGTAGTGTTGGTGCCGGAGGTGGCGGAATTGGCAGCCGAGATGGTGCCGATGTTAGTAAGGTTGCCGGCGTTGGTAATGCGGTCGGTGGAATTGGTCTGGATGGTGCCGCCGGTGGTGTTGATGTTGCCGGAGCCGGAGTAGGTGGTGCCACCGGAGATGGCACCGGAGAGCGTGAGGCTGGTGATTGAGCCAAGGGTGCCGGCGATGGTGGAGTTGCCCGTGATGGCGAGACCACCGGTACCGGAAATGTTGCCGGTACCGGCGTTTAACCCGACGGCGGTGACGGCGCCGGCACCGGTGACACTAAAGTGAGTTCCGGAAATGGCGTTGGCGCCGATTGCCAGGGCGTTGGTGATGTTGGAGCCGGAAGCATCCAGTGCCGTGGTGATGGTGCCGGCGGCCGATTGAACTGAAATGCCAGTGGCGAGCGGCTGGTTGACGTCGTTGTTTTTCACTAACACAAGCTGAGCTGGCGGGGTGGCGTTGGAGCCGTCGGTGAGCGAGAAGGTGGTGAAGCCGGTGCCGGAGGCGGCGGTGGCAACCGTGAAATTGTTGCCTGAATTAAGTGTGAAACCGATATCGTTGCCGGAGGTGGAAATGGTGTTGCCGTTGCCATAGGCTTGCTGCAGGCTGGTGCTCGACGGCAGGGCGTTGCAGGTAGCGAGGATGCCGGCATTGGAGCAGACCGGGGTGGAAGTGGCGGAGGCGAAGCTACCGACGGTGATGGTGCCGCCGGCGGTGAGGTTGCCGGAATTATCAACCTTAAATTCGACGGTGTTGGCCTTCTGGAGGTTGGCGAAGTCGGCGGCGCTGCCCGCACCGGAACTGGGTAGGTTGATGCCGAGGTAGGTACCGCCGTTGGTGTTGGCGTTGCCGGAGGCGATGGGGCCGGCCAGTTGAACCAGCGAGGTGGTGGCGTTGGCGGCGGGGGTGCCGGTGAAATTAAGAATGGGGGTGGAGGCAGCGCCATTGCCCGAGAGGGTAAGCTGGCCAGAGAAGGTTGGAGCGTTCGTCATGGCGATGGCGCCACAGTTGCCGCCGGAGCCAAGCGTGATAGTGTTGCCGGAGCCGGACAAATTGCCGCTGGTGGTGGGGCAGGTAATCTGAGTGTTGCCCTGGACGGCGGTGTTGGAACCGGAGCCGTAGGCAACGCCCAGCGTGAGGGTACCGCCGAGGGCCACAGAACTGGAGCCGGTGAGGCCGGTGAGACTGGTGCTGATACTGGAGTTGGCGAGCGCGGCGTTAGCTACGCTGGCGCTTTGGAGTTGGGCGCCGTTTAGTTGGCCGGTGCCATTAATAATGATGGTTGAACCGTTGTAGGTGAGGTCGTTGGAGAGGCCCGTGCCGAAATTGACGCCGGTGTAGGTGTTGTTGGTATGGGCGGTGACGTTGCCGAAGTTTAAGCCGGTGGTGGTGTTGGAGCCGGAAGCGTTGTCGGTGCCGGTAAGGTTAATGGTGGCGGCGTTGGTGGTGTTGGCGCCGCTTGAGCCAGAGTTGGTGAATGCCAGAGTGGTGGCAGTACCCGAGGTGGCGGCGGCGGTGGCAGAAATGGTGCCGATATTGCTGAGGTTGCCGGAATTGTCGATGCGGGTAGTGGAATTGGTCTGGAGCACGCCGCCGGTGGTGTTGATGTCGCCGGAGCCGGAGTAGGTGGTGCCACCGGAGATGGCACCGGAGAGCGTGAGGCTGGTGATTGAGCCAAGGGTGCCGGCGATGGTGGAGTTGCCCGTGATGGCGAGACCACCGGTACCCTGGATAGCCCCTGAACCGGAGTTGACGCCAACGCCGGACAGCACACCAGCCGAGGTGATGGTACCGGAGCCGGTAGTGGAAATGTTGCCCGTGGTAGTGAAGCTGTCGCCGGAGTTGGTCGGGGAAAGGCTGGAACCGGAACGGGTGAGGTAGCCGTCGGAGCCGGAGCTGGGAACCGTAATACTGCCGGAGACGGTGAGGTTGCCGCCGATGGTGGTGGCAGTAGCGGCGTTGCCAATGGTGAGATTGGTGAGATTGGAGTCATTTAAGAGGCTGAAGCTGGCGAGGCTGGTGTCAACGGTATTTTCTTGGTAGTAGGTGGTGCCGTTACCGGCGGCGACACCGGCGATGAAGTAGCCGAGGCCGTAGCGATTCGATAAGGTTTTGGCCGTATCGGTGCCGCCGATTTCCGGGATGTGGTAGAGATTGACGGTAGAGCCATTGGCCCAGGTGAGCGCCGGCGTGATGGTGAGGGTATTGGAAGCAATGGATGAGATTTTGGCATAGCAAGGGTTAACGCCGGTGCCACCACAGTTGGCACTATTGACCTGAACATAGTCGCCGGCGACGAAGCCGGTGGCGCTGTTTAACACCAGGCTGGTGGAGGACGAGCCGGTACCGTTGGTGGTATTAGAGACGCCGAGACTGGTGAAGGCGGTGGTGTTGTCGCCTGAGCTGTTGACATTGAAGGATGGAGACGAGATGTAGTTGGTGTAGCCGGTAGCCGAGGCGAAGTTTATGCCGTTGGTAAGGGCGGTAGCGACGTTGCCGGAGCCGGCGGCGAAGTTGATGAGGTTTAAGTTGTTGGTGCCGGAGGTGGGGGTGGACTCAGTGGGCGTAATATTAATGCCCTGGACCGTGACACCGGCGCCGGCGCTATTGGTGTTGGAGAAGGCTAGGGTTTGGCCATTGGCAGCGGCGGTCGAGGTGAAGGTCTGCGTAAATGACCCGGAGGTGACGGTGAGGTTTTTGCCAGATGAGATGGTGGTAGAGCCACCGAGCGTAACCGCGCCGGCGCCGGTGGTGATGGGGTTGCCATTGGTGGTGCCCAGGGTGATGAGCCCGTTGGTGGCGGCTTGAATGGAGACGGCACCAACGCCGGTAGTGGCGTTGCCTCCCTGCAGTACGGTCGTGCCAGCGCCGGTGGCGGCCAGTGATCCCAGCGTGAGCGTGCCGCTTGTGAGAGCGCCGCCGATACTAATGGAGCCGGCGGTTTGGGTGTTGCCAACCGTGATGGCGTTGGCGCCGGTGCCACCGATGTTAATAGTGTTGGCCATGGCTGCGCCAGTCCCAATACTGATGGTTTTGGCGTTGGTAACACCGGTGCCAATCTGAATGGTAGTTGCACCGGTGCCGTCACCCACGCGGACGGTGTTAGTGCCAGTGGATTGCCCCACGATAATGGTGCCGGTCTGCGCCACGGCGCCGCCGAGGGTAATGGTGCCGGTGGTCATCGCGGTGCCAATACTCACCGAACCGGCGGTTTGGCCGGTGCCAAGCGTGATGACGTTGGCGCCGGTGCCGTCAGCGATGTGGACGGTTTTGACTGCGT